>JAEEGL017097999.1_pt1 | contig 54956 bp, 50 predicted proteins | sample 9134231 | NCBI WGS metagenome assembly JAEEGL01 (sample SAMN16246548, study PRJNA631951) | gut metagenome | biome: gut microbiome; feature: rumen; material: fiber-attached | host: Bos | place: Iran: Karaj | collected 2018-10
AAGTATGCATTCTACATGAATGGTACATGGAACTGTGCAGACTTCGCATCCAACGAGGAGTTCTTCCCTAAGGTAAAAGTTGGTGAGTTGCCTGTAATCAATGCTGACAAGGCTAAGCTGGGCCAGCTTATCGGCGGACCTTCAGACACCCTTGCTGTAGCAGCATCTTCACCTAACGCTGAGAAGGCTGCTGAGTACACATTCGAGCTTGGAAAGCTCATCTGCCACTACGGATATCTTGATGGATGCGGACTTCCTGCATGGACACCTTACGGCGACACAAGTTCTGTAAATGAGCTTACACAGACAGTATCATCAATCGTAGCAGGCGCTGATACAATGGTTCTGTTTGGCGACACAGCTATGAGCGCAGACTCTGCTAATACATATCTTTCATATGTAGATCAGGTTTATGGTTGTCTCCTTGACGGCAAGCAGTTCATAGAGGGACTTGCCAAGGATATTCAGTAATAAAGAAAAATAAGTCAGCGTAGACTTCAGGGCCCTCCCTCTCCTCTGTTACACGGAAGACAGGGAGGGCCTTTCTGCCGGGAAGGTTTTGTATGAATAAAGAAAATATAAAAAAAGGACTGACAATATTCGTTTTTCTTCTGCCGGGACTGCTGCTCTTTGTAAGTATTCTTATAGCCCCGATAGCGGTATCTGTATACAGGAGCATGTACGACTGGAACGGGTTTTCGGAGGGGACTTTCATTGGAGTAGACAACTATGTTGAGCTGTTTACCAACGGCTCCATCAAGTTCATGACATCTCTGAAGAATTCCCTGATCCTGGCCTTTTTCTCAGTTTTTGTTCAGCTTCCCTTTGCCCTTCTTCTGGCTCTTTTGCTGGGAAGAAGACAGAGTAAAAGAGAGAGGATATACCTATCAATATTCTTTATGCCGGTTCTCATTTCAACGGTTGTTATCGGTCAGCTCTGGCTCAAGATCTACAATCCGGATTACGGTCTTTTGAACAGATTCCTTGATGCTGTGAATATGGGGGATCTTAAGCACGTATGGGTCGGAGACGTAAAGACCGCACTGGGAAGTATTATCGTCCCCACGGTGTGGCAATATGTGGGATATCACATGCTGCTGATGTATGCAGGTGTAAAGGGCGTTGATACCGATCTGAGAGAGGCGGCCATGCTGGATGGCGCCACACAGTGGCAGGTGGACAGATATGTTGTGATCCCTATCATTAAGCCCATCATCAGGGTCAGCGTCATATTTGCTGTGACAGGTTCGCTAAAGACCTATGACCTTGTAAGGATACTTACTGAGGGCGGACCGTTCCAGTCCACTGAGGTGCCAAGTACACTCCTTGAAAACATGCTGTTCTTAAGGAACAGATATGGAATGGGAAGTACTATTTCGGTTATGCTGATAATTCTGTGCTTTGCGTTTGCTCTTCTTATAAGCGCAGCATTCAGGGAAAAGGAAGACTAATATGGAAACCAATACGATAAAGGAAACAAATCCTGCGATTAAGATAATTACAGAAATATTCCTGATAATATGGGCGGTGATCAATCTTTTTCCCATATACTTCATGTTCACCTTTGCGCTGAAATCAAATGATGAGATCTTTGGCTCAAACATAGTGGGGCTGCCCAAGGAGTGGCTGTGGTCAAACTTTACGACAGCCATGGGAACAGGAAATATGGGGCTGTACTTTTTTAACAGTCTGCTGGTTACTACCTTTGCAATTGCGATATCCATGCTGGCAGCCATGATGGCAACCTATGCCCTGACCAGGATCAGATGGAGAGGGAGCAAGCTGACAAATGCATTTTTCATGCTGGGACTCACCATACCTATCCAGGCATCTATTGTTCCTGTGTATGTTGTGCTGTCAAAGCTCCACTGGCTGAATAAGTATTCGACGCTTATTATCCCTTATGCGGCATTTGCTCTGTCAATGGCTATCCTTATCAGCACGGGATTTATGTCGGAGATACCCTATGCCCTTGACGAAGCTGCCAGAATTGACGGATGCGGCCTCTTTGGGACATTTTTCAGGATCATCCTTCCACTGATGAAGCCGGCGGTATCCACTGTGGGAGTGTATTCATATCTCCAGTGCTGGAACGAGTTCATGTTTGCCAATGTATTCATTTCGGATTCTGAGCACAGAACACTGCCGGTGGGAATAAAGGCGCTGTCAGGGCAGCACACAACTGAATGGGGACCTATTGGTGCTGCGCTGGTAATTGCTACATTCCCTACTCTTATAGTTTATATTTTCCTCAGCAGGAAAATTCAGGCCAGCTTTATAGCAGGTGCTGTTAAGGGCTGACAAATGGTTTATAATATTATGCATACAGAGATTTTTGACAAGACACTGAGCTGATGGCAGCTTGGTGTACTTGTTGTGTTGGGGGAAAAGTATGAACCATGTTGGGGCTTTTTTTCAAAAAGACAAAAGCGAAGTTTCGCTGTCATCAAGCTTAAAAAAGCTTATTTTCGGGATAGTCCTGCTGGTTATTGTGGCTTTTACCATATCTACCTACATAATCACGGAGAGGGAGAGAAGAGATTATGCAGTCAGGGACTCGGACAATGTGCTTCGCACTCTCTCCAGCAACGTCAGTTCAGACATAGAGAAATATACGTCTATTTCAAGACTTATTATGATAGAGTCCAGAGTTGTCACTTTTCTTCGCGCAAAGGAACCCAGCGTTGACATCGGGATGATAAATGATGCAAGGTATGGCATCATGGATATCCTTAATGCTACAGAGGGTGTGGATTCAGTCATGATCTTCAGGGAAGACATGATCATGGTGGCCACCAACAGGTTCACATATAATTACAATTACGACCTTATGAACGGCGAGGAGTGGCGCAGGGACATTTACGAAGGACAGGGCCGTGCTGTAGTGTCGCTTCACAGCAACGGTATTGCCGAGAAGGCGGATAAAAGACCTCTTGTAACAATAGGCAGGGCGGTAAACGATATCAACTCCCAGAGGCGGACAGGTCTTTTGATGATGAATATTTCCACCATTGTTTTTGAGAGAATGCTGCTTCGGGTGGGCTACGACAATATATGCATCCTGGGAGAAGATGGTTCTTTCCTGGCCGGGAACCGGGACTATGCAGGGTACTTTGGAGAGGAATTTCTTTCTGAGAGGGCTGTTCACAGGAATATCAGGCTTGACGGTGAGAATGTTCTTCTCTCCGGATGCAGGGTAAAGGATCTTCCGATTGTGATCCTGAGGGTTTCGCCCTACGGCAGGGAAGGAATTCCCTACAGAATGCTGTACATTCTTTTGGCATTGCTCGTGCTGTTTACTGCCATGGGAGTATTTGTCGGGGTATTCATCAGAAAAAACATAACAGATCCTGTATTTCTGTTGTCGTCGGCAATGGAGCGAAACAAGCGCTCCGGCGTGCTCAAAAAAATAGATTCCCAGGTACCATACAGCGAGTTCAGGATGCTTGAGGATGACTATAACAGCATGATCGACCATGTAAATGAACTGTTTGACAAGCTTGTCGAGAAGGAAAAGACTCTGCAGAAGGCGGAGATGAGAGTGCTCCAGGAACAGATCAAGCCGCACTTTCTGTACAATTCCATTGAGACCATTGGATTTCTGGCGCTTGAAGCCGGAGCCGGCAATGTCCACGATGCCCTGGAGACCCTGGGGAGTTTTTACAGGAATTTCCTCAGCAAGGGAGACAGGGAGATACCTCTGTCTAGGGAAGTATGCATTGTAAAGGACTATCTTTCGCTTCAGAAACTGAGATATGGAGATATTCTTGAAGACGAATATGACATCAGTGAGGACACGCTGGAGTTTGTTGTACCAAAGCTTATCCTGCAACCCCTGGTGGAGAACTGTATTTATCATGGAATACGCATGAAGGGTGAAAAGGGCACGATAAAGGTTTCGTCCAGACTTATTGATGGGGAGCTCCATCTGACAGTAAGGGATACCGGTGTGGGCATGACGCCTGAGCAGATAGAAAGTATACTGGCTAATAAAGATAACCAGGGGGATCCTAATTCTGACAGCTTTGGTCTTTGGGGCACCATCGAGAGGATAAGGTATTACACGGGCAGAGAGGATGTCGTCAGGATCAGAAGTGAAGTCGGTGAATACACTGAGATTGAGTTCATTATCCCGGATATGAACAGGAGATAAAAACAGGGAGGGGTTCATATGTACAGAGTCATGATAATCGATGATGAAGAATCCGCCAGGAAACTCATGAGAGCAGCAATTGATTATGAGAGCCTTGGTATGGAGGTTGTGGGGGAAGCTGCAAGCGGAATTGAGGCAATAAATATTATTGATGACATTAAGCCGGATATTGCATTTGTGGATATTTCCATGCCCTTTATGGATGGAATAGAGTTTACCGAGACTGCAACTAAGAGATATCCCAATCTGATAATAATAATAATGACCGCGATCGACAAATTTGAGTATGCCAGGAAATGTGTGAGTCTGCCGGTCTATGACTATATGTTAAAGCCAATGGTCCGGTCTGAAGTGACTAAGGTGCTTGAGCGCGCGAAAGAAAAGCTCGATGCAGCGGGAACAGGAAACCGCGATTTTGCCGATGCCTCGGAGGAAGTGATTACCGATGAGACGGATTCCACAGAGAAGATAAAAAGATACGTGAAGGAGAATATGACGGATTCAACACTGAACCTGGCATTTGTTGCCCAGAACTTCGGTTTCAGCTCCAGTTATCTGTCCCGAAAGTTCAAGACAGATACAGGAATGAATTTTGCCAAATACCTCACGGATCTTCGCATGAAAAAGGCCATAAAATATGCCGAGATGGGCCATAAGATGTACATGACGGCTGCCGAGGTCGGAATACCTGACCCGAACTATTTTGGAAGATGCTTCAAAAAATACGTGGGAATGAGCTATTCTGATTATGTTACGGAGAAATGCCAGAAATAGTTATCTATGCGATAGGAAATGACAGATATGAAAAGGGTTGATTTTGAGAAGGGCTCAACGCTGGGCAACATACTGGGCACAGCACTCCCTATGCTGGTGGCCCAGATAATAAACCTTCTCTACAACATTGTGGACAGGATATATATTGCCAGGATTTCGGAAATCGGGACTGTTGCCCTGGGGGCAGTGGGGCTGTGCTTTCCGCTGGTTATCCTGATCACGGCATTTACAAATATGTTTGGAAAACGGATGAAGAAATATATATCCCCCAGTCCTGAAATAATTAAGGGCTGGGGAATATTGGTTTATCATAGATTCTTATATTTTTGGATCGTCTCTTTTATGCGCTGCTGCGGTCTTGAAAGCTGAGTCATGGATCCATGCCGGTTCAGCGTATCAATTATGGCGGCTATGTATCTGTTCATGTTGACACTGAAATAGTAATCCTTTGAGAGGAGCTCCTGCTTCTGATGAACAAGATTGGTGGTAAATATTCTTGTGAAGAGACCATCTTCATAGGCCTTGTCGATCTTGTCGAAGCCGCTGGTAAACAGGCCAAATGTGGAGAAGATGAACACGCGCCTTGCGCCTCTATCCTTTATCTGGCGGCACACATCTATGAGGCTGCCTCCTGAGGCTATCATGTCATCAACGACGATGGCATCCACGCCCTCCAGGCTGCCGCCGCAGAATTCATGGGCGATTATCGGGTTTGTACCGTCAACTATCCTGCCGTAATCCCTTCTCTTATAAAACATTCCTATATTGACGCCAAAGAGAGTTGCAAGAAAGACGACTCTCTCAGTGGCACCCTCGTCCGGAGCGATGAACATCAGGTGATCTGAATCAATTGTGATGTCCTCATATTCCGTCAGAAGAGCCTGTGTAAACTGGAGGGCGGGAGATATGTTCTCTATGCCGTTCAGTGGAAGCACATTCTGCATCCTGGGGTCGTGGGCGTCGAAGGTCACGATATTGTCCACTCCAAGAAACTCAAGCTCCTTGAGCATTATCGCGCAGTCCAGGGATTCACGCCCGGTCTTTCTGTGCTGACGGCTCTCATAGAGGAATGGCATGATGACATTGATTCTGGCCGCCTTGCCGTTGCAGGCGGCGATGACCCTCTTGAGGTCCTGATAGTGATCGTCGGGAGACATTCTGTTCAGGGAACCGTCCATTTTGTAGGTAAGGGTATTGTTACAGACATCTACCATGATGAAGACGTCCCTGTCTCTTACAGATTCTCCCAGTACAGCCTTGGCCTCTCCACTGCTGAACCTCGGGCAATTACACGGTATCATGTAGTTCTCACAGCCCCGCCATTTACATAGTATTTCATTTATTCTCTGCCCCTGGTCGCGAAAGGACTCAAGAGATATAAGTGCAAGCTTATCTTTCATAGGCATTACCTCCTGCTAATTGAAGTATACCATATATCGTACATGGTTTTCTAATAAACTATATATTCTTGGAAATAGCTGAGAAAAAATTTTGCCATATTGTATTTTCATTCGTATAAATGTTATGATGTGGTTTGCGAGGTGAAAAAGATGAGAATAAGAAAGCTTATAACAATAGTTGCAGGAACAGTTTCAGTTGCATTTTTAACGGTTATGTCTCCAGTGTCGGAGATATCCAGGGTTTATGCTGAGGAAACGATGGTTTCTCAGACTGCTAATGAAAAAGCAGTAAGTGATGAAGCAGCTGTAGAGAAGACCGACGATGCTTCTGAAAAGGAAGCTGCAACTGATGATAAAAAGACTGAAGAGAACGTTGAAAAGGAAGCTGTAGCCGAGGATAAAAAGGCTGAGGAGAGCACCGAGAAGGAAGTTGTAGCCGAGGATAAAAAGGCTGAGGAGAGCTCGGAGAAAGAAGCTGTAGCCGAAGATAAAAAGGCTGAGGAGAGCACCGAGAAGGAAGTTGTAGCTGAGGATAAAAAGGCTGATGAGAACTCTGAGAAGGAAGTTGTAGCCGAGGATAAAAAGGCTGAGGACACAGCCGAAAAGACTGATGAAGTACAGCAGCTTTCAGAGGAAGAACAGGCAGCTAAGGAAAGAGAGGATGCCAGGAAGGCACTTCAGAACGATCCGAACCATGTCCATAATTTTAAGTGGATTGCCAGAATGAATGAGAGTGAGTCCGCAGAGGGAACTATGAACTACATCTGCGAGGAGTGCGGCAAGGTTTGGTTTTTCAGACCTATCCCTGCCTATGACGCTTTCCAGGGAAGCCTTGCCCACAGGATCTCAACAGCTCCGGAGGGTGAGAATATCAGCATCAAGACTTCTCACTTCATAAGCTTCACCAAGCAGGTCATGAAGGCGCTCTCTGACAGGCCTGATGTATCACTTACAGTAAGCTTCCTTGATCAGGAGTACAAAGGCAACCGCGTCAGCTTCACAATTCCTGCCGGCGAGGACACCATGTCTCTTGTGGATGACAACGGATATGTGGGATTCCTTTTCCTTGGAGGAAAATATGGTCTCACACTTGAGGAGGCTGCAGAGCCGGTTGAAATCGAGGGGACTGCTGAAACAGCAGAATCAGTGAAGGATGCAGAACCAGTTGAGACTGACAAAGCTGCAGAAGCAGTAGAATCAGTGAAGGACACGGAAACTGTTGGAACTGCAAAAGACACAGCATCAACTGAAGTTCAAAATGCTGTGGAATCAACTAAAGCTGACACAGCAGAGACTAAAGATAAGGAGACTACAGAAGTTAAAGAACAGGGCTGATAACGGCGTTCAATGTTTATAAGACAATAAAATGGAGACTCTACATAATTTGCGGGGGTCTCCATTTTGTTGTCTGGTTATTTGTCTTCCACAAAGATTTTTGTAAAACACACCTATATATTCTTGGAATTTTTATACAAGAATATATTATCTCCTCTTGATGCAACCGGGAAAATGTGTAATGCTTTTAAACGCCCTCAACATTTCATCAACCGATTATTCCGGCTGGAATGATGGGGGACTAGACAGCAGGAGGAGACATAATATGAAAATTTTTGATTACGATGGAAAGAGAAACATAACAGGACATGACCTTAAACGGGCACGAAGGGACAGGAAGCTTACCCAGGATGAGCTGGCCGCGACCCTTCAGGCAGAAGGTATCATTATCGACAGAGATTCCATCAGCCGGATTGAGACCGGCAGGAGATTTGTTGCTGATTATGAATTAAAGGCCTTTTATGAGATGTTTGGAAATGATTTTACCAGTGAGTTTTAGAAAAATAGCTAATACTCTTCAGTCACTTTTCACAAAGAATGATGTATAAAAATTGTATATTTATAGAGATTTGTGCTTGTCTTTGCAACTTCACTGTGCTAAAATCTTTGCAGTGCATACAAATGTCCGCCTGAGAGAAACACAAGACGGACATAAATTATTCGCAGGGAGCGTACAGTAAGTTGCAGCAGGATACCGGTTATTATGTTCTACGAAAACAGGCTGTTCCGGAGGTTCTTCTTAAGGTCGTCGAGGCCAAGAAACTCCTGGAGTCAGGGAAGGTCAGGACCGTCAATGAGGCGGCATCAAGACTTGGAATAAGCCGCAGCTCTTTTTACAAGTACAAGGAAGATATATATGAGTTCCATGATTCCCTTCAGGGAACTACCCTTACATTGTCCTTCCAGATGAATGATGAGGTGGGGCTCCTGTCATATATGCTCAATCTGATAGCGGATTTCGGAGCAAATATTCTAACGATACATCAGTCCATTCCACTTAACGGGGTGGCATCTATTTCAATTACAATCCAGGTTTTACCTACAACAAGAGATGTGATGGAAATGATATCCATTATGGAAAAGACAGAGGGTGTGCACAAGGTCCACATCACAGGGCGCAGTGCAACTTTGGAATAAATTAGGAGGCGGATATGGCAAAAGTAGCAGTATTGGGATACGGAACAGTTGGAAGCGGCGTGGTGGACGTCCTGGACATCAATGCAAAAGAGGTGGAAGGCAGCGCCGGTGAGAAGATCGAACTGAAGTACATCCTGGACCTTCGGGATTTTCCGGGAGACAAGCATGAGAGTCAGGTTGTACACGATATAAACATTATTCTTGAGGATCCGGAAGTGGATGTTATCTGCGAGACGATGGGTGGAATCGAGCCGGCTTTTTCTTTTGCAAAAAAAGCACTTGAAAAGGGAAAGAGTGTGTGTACCTCCAACAAGGAACTGGTGGCTGCTCATGGCCCGGAGCTGGTGGAACTGGCTGCCAGGATGGGAAAGAGCTATCTGTTCGAGGCAAGTGTAGGAGGCGGTATTCCTCTCCTTCGGACCATCAATGATTCAATGAAACATGAGAAGATAGATTCCATCACAGGTATTCTGAACGGCACCACCAACTATATCCTCACCAAGATGGATAAAGAGGGAATGGGCTTTGCAACAGTGCTGAAGGCGGCCCAGGACAAGGGATATGCTGAGAAGAATCCCGAGGCGGATGTGGAAGGCTATGATGCATGCAGGAAGATTGCCATACTTGCCAGCCTTATGAGCGGCAGGCATGTAAACTACGAAGATATCTACACAGAGGGGATATCCAGGATCAGCATTGAGGATTTTAACTACGCAAAGAGTCTTGGGATGTCCATCAAGCTCCTGGCAATGTGCAGGAGAAATGAGGCGGGATTCTTTACAATGGTTTCCCCGTTCCTGATTCCCAATGAGAACCCGCTGGCAAATGTAAACGGAGTGTTCAATGCCATCAACATTCACTCAAACATGCTGGGCGATGTGATGTTCTACGGCAAGGGTGCCGGTAAGAATGCCACTGCCAGTGCAGTTGTTGCGGATGTCATAGATATAGTCAGGCACAGCGACAGACACATCGATGTCAATATGAAGGCCGAGAAGGCCACAGTGATCTCCAAGGACAGCATAGTGAGGCAGTTCTTTGTCAGAGTTCCGGCCGAGCTCAAGGAGCAGGCAGTTGAAATATTCGGCAACTCCATCGAGGAGGTGGAAGGCGAGAATGTACACGGCGAGTTTGCCTTTGTGACATCGGATCTTTCAGAGAAGGACTTTGAGGACAAGCTCTGGAAGCTGGACAGCGTGAAGGGGTACTTAAGGATATTCTGAGGTTATTCTACACTATTCAGAGCCAAGACTCGGAAACATAAATGTTTCCTCGTTGTCGGATATCCGCCAAATAGAAATATTTAAAAATACATCTATCCAAGTAAACTTGGTATCTGAATTTTTAAATATTTCTGCTTGGCTCTGAATAGTCACAAATAATAAAAAAGGGCAGGAATTAAGAAAATGAAAAAGGTTGTAAAGTTTGGCGGCAGCTCCCTGGCAAGTGCGGAGCAGTTCAGGAAGGTAGGGGATATCATTCAGTCTGATCCCGACAGGGTGTATGTGGTGCCATCGGCACCGGGCAAAAGACACTCCAAGGATACCAAGGTCACTGATATGCTCTATAAGACCTATTCCCTTGCAGAGGAAGGAAAGGATTTTGACAGGCAGATCTCCGATATAAAGGCCAGATATGATGAGATCATAAACGGACTGGGGCTTGAGCTGGACCTCACAGAAGAGTTCAAGACAATTGCCAGGAATTTCGCTGAAAAGGCCGGCAAGGATTACGCTGCCAGCCGTGGTGAATACCTTAACGGAAGGATAATGGCGGCCTATCTGGGATATGAGTTTGTGGACGCAGCTACTGTTGTGGCATTTGACGACAATGGCGATTTCGATGCCGAGACCACCAACAAGCTCATGGCCAGGAAGCTGGAGAAGACAGAAAGGGCAGTGATTCCAGGCTTCTACGGTGCCTATGCCGATGGCAGGATAAAGACATTTTCAAGGGGGGGCTCTGATATAACAGGCTCCATTGTTTCAAGGGCCATTAAGGCAGATGTATACGAGAACTGGACAGATGTTTCCGGATTTCTTCTTGCAGATCCAAGAATAATCGACAAGCCCCCATACATTGATACAATTACTTATACCGAGCTCCGTGAGCTTGCATACATGGGCGCATCAGTGCTTCACGAGGATGCGATTTTCCCCGTGAGAAAAGAGGGGATTCCCATCAACATAAGAAACACCAATAAGCCCGAGGATCCAGGGACCTGGATTGTTGAGTCCACTGCCAAGAAATCCAAGTATGTCATCACCGGAATTGCAGGTAAAAAGGGATTCTGCTGTGTCAATGTCATGAAGGATCAGATGAATTCAGAGGTTGGATTCATGAGGAGAATACTTCAGGCCTTCGAGGATCAGGATATATCCATCGAGCACGTTCCCTCAGGTATTGATACCATGACGGTTTTTGTTCAGCAGGATGAGTTTATTGATAAGGAGCAGGCAGTTGTTTCCGAGATCCACAGACTGGCACATCCGGATATGCTGGAGATAGAGTCGGATCTGGCCCTTATCGCAGTCGTTGGAAGGGGAATGAAGTCCACAAGGGGAACAGCGGGAAGAATATTCTCTGCACTGGCCCATGCCAGCGTCAACGTCCGTATGATCGATCAGGGATCCTCTGAGCTCAACATCATCATCGGTGTGGAGAACCGGGATTTTGAGAAAGCCATCGCAGCTATCTACGATATTTTCGTTATGACACAGGTGTAATGCTATGGAAGAGATAAAGCGTATTGACAGAGAACTCGTATACAGTGGCACAATTCTTGACATATATAAGGATACGATGCTGCTGCCCAATGGCAACACAGAAATCTGGGATTTTGTTAGCCACCGGATGGGGGCTGCCTGTGTCCTGGCCGTGAGGCCTGACGGCAAGATACTGATGGTGCGTCAGTACAGAAATGCCCTGGAGAGAGTCACCCTGGAGGTTCCTGCAGGCAAGAGAGATGACGTGAACGAGGATACAAAGATCTGTGCGGAGAGGGAGCTTCTTGAGGAGACAGGATACAGGGCCGGCAAGATTGAAAGGCTCCTGTCCCTTAGGTCCACCGTTGCCTTCTGCGATGAGATGATTGATGTGTATCTGGCTACTGACCTGGAAAAGGTGGGAGACCAGAACCTGGATGAGTCAGAGTCAATAGATATAGAGGCCTATGAGCTGTCAGAGCTCATGGACATGTGCTACAGTGGCAAGCTTCAGGACGCCAAGACTGTTGCGGCAATCATGGCATACGCTGCCAGGAAAAAATGAGTATTAAAAGAGCATCGAAAAACTGCGAGATACCGGTTTTCCGATGCTTTTTACATTAGCCCTTCGACGCACGCTTCTAAGGTTTCTTTAATTTACTTCTACAAGCTCTATCTTGAAATTAAGATCCTTGCCTGCCATCTCGTGGTTGGCGTCAATGGTAACAGTCTTGTCAGTCTTTTCGATGATCCTCACCTGGAAGGGCCTTCCGTATCCGTCCTGAATGAATACCCTCTCACCAACCTTAACATCTTCGGAGCCGGGAAGCTCGTCAATATCAAAGGTGATGATCGCCTCCGGATCCACATCTCCGTAGGCCTGATCCGGTGTGAGATGGATCTCCACTGTCTCTCCGACATTCATGTTGGCTACAGCCTCGTCGAAGCCGTGGATCATCATGCCGGTTCCGCACATAAACTCAATGGGTTCGCCTCTGTCGTAGGAGGAATCAAATGTGGTCCCGTCGTTGAAGGTTCCGATGTAATGTGCCTTGCAGACCTTGCCTGCGTTGGGCCCTTCGACTGTGAGCATTCCGCCGTGACAGCCTGCGCAGCCGCCGCATCCACCTGAGGCGCATCCGCCCTCGTTATCACCACATCCGCCACAACCTTCAACAAATTCGTCGTTGTCTCCGCCCATGGCTGTCTCATCCTTTGAAGAATTGTCCTGTCCGTGATGTCCGCAGCTGTGTCCGTCCTCGTGGTCCCCGCAGCTGTGTCCCTCGCCGTGGTGGTCGCAGTTGACTCCTGAATTGATCAGTTCGCCCCTGAGATATGCTTCGACAGCGGCATCAGTATTTCCTGATGCTCCTGCGCAGAGCTCAATGCCGTTCTCTCGAAGAGCAGCCTCAGCTCCTCCTCCAATGCCTCCGCAGATGAGGACATCAATCTCTTTTCCAGAGAGGAGTCCTGCCAGGGCGCCGTGACCCTGCCCATCGGAACCGATTACCTCAGATGATACAACCTTTCCGTCCTCGACATTGTATATCTTAAATTCTTCAGTGTGTCCAAAGTGCTGGAACACCTCACCATTATCGTATGTTACTGCAATCTTCATTTTGATCTCCTTTAATTATTGCTTCTTGTTTATGACAATCATTTCCTCATAATAGCACATGGCTTTCCACAAGGGCAAATGAAATTTCGAATCTGTGCCAATGATTTTTTAATCTGAGATGTATTCAATAAAAGACTTCGCTCTGTCTGTTCTCTGCGAATTTACAACGATGCCTGCAATGGGGGTGACGGATCTGTAGGCGCTGCAATTATCAAGAACTTTGGAATCACCCAGGATGATCCCCACAGGAACGGGATCTTTCATGTCGGCATATTCCTGCCTGGGGAAGACAAAGGTCTCGTTGTATTCTGCGGCCATTATGGCGTAGGGGTTGTTCTCGTCGTACTTGCCGCCGGTCAGGTAATTGGTGTATTCATCAGACATGAGATAATCGATCAGGGCCTGGTCAATATAATAGACAGAGTCTCCCAGGTCCGCCAGCTCTTTTTCGGAAAAGACATCCCTGAGATCGAAAAAGGTCTCCTGGCCTGCATAGTGGCCAAAGCTGTTCTCGTCTGCGACTACGACGTCGAGACTCTTGGCTGATATGAGGGCCATGATCTTCTCACTGGTGGCAACCGCAGTGGTGTCCATTGAGGATGAGAGGAAGTTTGCAGTGGTGTCTACCAGGACAGCCTCCTCCTCTTGATTGATCCCGGCGTACTCAGTAAATCCTTCCTGAAGAATGCTCTGGGCATCCGGCCCCTCACAGTTTATGAACAGTGCATAGAGGGCATAGGGCTTGTTGTTGGATATGTCCCTTACAATGGTCACTATGAAAATGATCACAGCGATAGCCACAAAGGTGTGGATCTTGTAGTATTCCCAGAAATATTCCAGATGGGCCTTAAAGCCCTGGCCCTTAAGCTTTTTGCGTTGTTCCCTTATCTCTTCGTTGACTGACATTTTTACCTCTTTTAATCAATTTCTTAACAGAAATATAATATTATTTTTGCGAAAAAAAATATATAATGTTATTAGGTGTTTTTCGAGCCTATGAAAGGCCCTTTCGCTACAATTTCCTATGATAACAAAAAAGACCTTGAAAGAAAAGACGAAGTAATATAAGATATTCCGTAAAAAATCAAATATGGGAGGAGAGTTCTGCAATGGTAAGCGATACCAATTATGTTGAATGCCTTGTAGCCAGCAAGGCCTCGCCTGTAGTTAAGGTTTTGAGCTATCTTTGTCTTATACTGGCTGTCGTTTTCTTTCTTTCCTCGATCCTGACTGTACTTGGGGTCGCAGGTCTTATTTTGTGCGTCGCCTTTGGCGTGCTGTATTATTTCCTTTCAATGAACGCAAGTATTGAGTTCGAGTATCAGTACTGTGAGAAGGAGATCACGGTTGACAAGATCCTCAACAAGTCGAGGCGCAAGAATGTGGGCAAATATGATGTAGAGCGCATAGAGGCACTGGCTCCATCCCGTTCCTATCACCTTGACGAGTTCAAGAACAAAACACTTAAGACGGTTGACTATTCCGCGAGGGAGGCGGACCGGCAGCCGGACCCGACATATACGTTTATATATGATGGCAAGGAGAGAGTTATTTTTGAGCCCAGTGCCGAGTTTGTGGCAGCAGTCAGGAACGTGGCACCGAGAAGAGTTTTCACAGATTGATGTTTTTGAAGGGAGAATGGGAAATGGGACAGATTATAGGTGAAGGAATTACTTTTGATGATGTGCTCTTGGTACCTGCATATTCACAGGTCATACCCAATCAGGTTGACGTGAGCACATATCTTACCAAGAAGATAAAACTTAATATACCGATGATGAGCGCCGGTATGGACACTGTTACCGAGCACAGGATGGCCATTGCCATGGCCAGGCAGGGTGGAATAGGAATCATCCACAAGAACATGTCAATCGAGGCACAGGCTGAGGAGGTTGACAAGGTAAAGAGATCTGAGAACGGCGTTATCACAGATCCGTTTTCTCTTTCTCCTGACCACACTCTTGCCGATGCGGACTCTCTCATGGCCAAGTTCAGGATCTCAGGAGTGCCGATCACTGAGGGCAGGAAGCTTGTGGGCATCATCACAAACCGTGACCTCAAGTTTGAGAAGGACTTCTCCAAGAAGATAAGGGAGTCCATGACCAGTGAGAATCTTATCACAGCCAGGGAGGGGATTACCCTTGAGGACGCCAAGAGCATTCTTGCCAGGTCCAAGAAGGAGAAGCTCCCCATCGTTGACGAAGACTACAACCTTGTTGGACTCATTACCATCAAGGATATTGAAAAGACAATAAAGTACCCTCTTTCAGCAAAGGACGACCATGGAAGGCTTCTTTGCGGTGCCGGAGTCGGAATCTCGGCCAACTGTCTGGACAGGGTTGCTGCCCTGGTGGACGCCAAGGTTGACGTCATTGTTCTGGACTCCGCCCACGGACATTCAGAGAACGTGCTCAGATGCCTGCGCATGATAAAAGAGAAATTCCCGGATCTTCAGGTGGTTGCAGGAAACTGTGCAACTGCTGCGGCTACCAAGGCTCTTATTGAGGCCGGAGCCGATGCGGTCAAGGTTGGAATCGGTCCCGGATCCATCTGCACGACCCGTGTGGTTGCAGGTATCGGTGTACCCCAGATCACAGCTGTCATGGACTGCTATGAGATGGCCAGGGGATACGGTATTCCCATCATTGCAGACGGCGGAATCAAGTATTCCGGAGACATAACCAAGGCTATTGCGGCAGGTGCCAACATCGTAATGATGGGCTCAATGTTTGCGGGCTGCGATGAGGCTCCCGGTGAGTTTGAGCTGTTCCAGGGAAGAAAATACAAGGTTTACAGGGGAATGGGATCCATCTCCGCTATGGAGAATGGCTCCAAGGACCGCTATTTCCAGGAGGATGCCAAGAAACTGGTGCCTGAGGGAGTAGAGGGACGTGTTGCCTACAAGGGCACAGTTGAGGATACAGTATTCCAGCTCATGGGCGGACTCCGCTCAGGAATGGGCTACTGCGGATGCAATTCCATTGAAGAACTCAAGGAGAATGGAAGGTTCATCAAGATGACCAGTGCTGCGCTGCGTGAATCACATCCCCATGACATACAGATCACAAAGGAAGCGCCAAATTACAGCGTTGATGATAAATAAAAATGTCTTTATTAGGAGTCAGTCTTGCGTGAATTAACTTCTTTGACAGACAACAAGAAGATGACCGCTGAAGGCTTTGCGGGCGAGAGCAGAGCCTTTGGTGGTTTTGCGCAAAAAAATAAGGATGCACTCCAGAACTGGCAGAACATGTTCTGTGATATGGCCGGGGTGTATGCAATCTGCCTGGACAGGGACGGGGTTCCCATGACTGAGTTTTCGGGGAATCCCCATGAAGTTGAGATAATAAAAAAATATGTGACTCCCATCAGGATTCACAATATCTATAAGCGTGTCTCGGAGAGCAGCCTTGAGGACCAGGCTGTCGAGATAACAGAAATTCCAAATCTCCGCCTTGCTGCTGTTGCAGTGGGAGGCGAGCTTAACATAGCTGCGGTGTGGGTTGTGTGCGGTCTTTTTACCGACGCGATCTATGACCAGAGCTTCTTCCATTACCCACCGATAGAAAACTTCGGGTATCTCATCACAGAGGACAAATTTTATAAGACACTGGACCTTCTGAGGGAGACCCTCAATATACTGATCAACGTTGAGAGATCCAGAACAAAAGCGCTGGCCATCAGCGAAGAGTCCCGGCTTCAGGAGCTGGAGATGACAACCTCCTTTCACAGGGCAGAGACCATGACAGAAATAGTGTCTCTCCTGGACAGCGATGAGGGCATAGAGGAGATCATGGTGGATGTCCTCTCCAAAATGTGCAATTATCTTCAGGTCAGCAACGGCTTTACCTGCAGGCTTCATCACAATACCCTGATGGACATAGTAGTGCAGTGGACCCAGACGGGGGTGGCCAAGCTCTTTCCTGAGACAACTGACCAGGAATGCTGCTGGTTTATCGGAAGGCAGAAGGCAGTGGTGGTTTCCAGTGATACACAGATGAATGCCGGTGAGAGGGAGCAGATTGACAATCTTGGTATTAAGGCCCTTGTATCCATGCCGATTGTGATAAACGGTTCACCTAGATTCTACGCCTGTCTGACTGAGAACAGGGAGAACAGGATCTGGTCCATTGATGATATAAAATTTATCAACGATGCCATCAGGATCCTTCAGAGCATCATCACCAAGCGGCTGCAGACCAACTCCCTCGCCAGCTCTTTTGCCTCCCTTGAGGCTGTGCTGGACAACGTGGGAAGCTCCATCTATGTCAGGGACACGGGTACCGGTGTGCTTCTGTTTGCAAACAGGAGCTTCAAGAAGAACTTCAGCAGGGAACTGTCGGAGAACAGACTGTCGGATCTCTTTGAGACGGGGATTCCCGCCAGGAGCCATTCCGGCAACTATGAGGTTCACTACAGGGACAGGCAGAAGTGGTATGACGTCTATTACACCAGGATAAAGTGGGTTGATGGAAGGCCGGTATCGCTGTGCGCCATATATGATATTACTGAGAAAAAGCTGTATCAGAAGCGAATTGAGCAGCAGGCCTATACGGATTTCCTCACGGGGCTGTACAACAGGATGTGCTGCGAGAAGGACCTGGCCAGATATGTTGACGAGGCGACACGGCAGGGTACCAGCGGTGCCATCATGTACCTTGATCTTGATGATTTCAAGCATATCAACGACAGCCTTGGACATCAGTACGGTGATGCGCTGCTGCAGGATATTTCCGGGGCAGTCAGCAGGATAGAGGGAATACAGAACTCCTGCTACCGCATGGGCGGCGATGAATTTGTCATCGTAGTGCCACCTGACAGCTATGGCAGGCTCGACAAAATAATTGAGGAGATCAAGGATGCCTTTGCGACGCCCTGGTACTTAAAGGACAGTGATTATTACTGCACCATGAGTATGGGACTTGTCCGGTTTCCGGAGCATGGAGACAATGTGTCGGAACTCATAAGGAAGGCCGACGTGGCCATGTACAGCGCCAAGAAATCCGGTAAGAACAGGATTGCGGAGTACTCTGACAACATTGACTCATCCTCGATCCACAGGCTGGATCTTGAGAAGAATATGTACGATGCCATATCCAGGCAGTGCGATGAGTTTGAGGTATTCTTCCAGCCGATTATTAGCACAGACACAAAGGACAGAAAGAAGGGGCACATCGGTGCGGAGGCCCTTGTCCGCTGGAACAGTGACGCTCTGGGATTCCTTAGTCCCGATGAGTTCATACCTCTTGCTGAGTACCTGGGTCTTGTCAATCCTATCGGAAACCATGTGCTCAGAAAGGCCTGTGAGTGCTGCAGGCAGTGGAATGAGTCCGGAAAGGGCGAATTTGCCATAGGAGTGAATCTGTCTGTTGTTCAGATCATGCAGACTGATATTGTGGATATAATACGCACCAATATTGAAGAGAATGGAATTGACCCCTCCCAGCTCATCCTTGAGCTGACGGAGAGGCTTGCGATAAATGACCTGGCCAGGACCAGACAGACGCTGCTTGATATTAAGGATCTGGGCGTGCGGCTTGCCCTGGACGACTTTGGCGTGGGCTATTCTGCCCTCAGCAGCATAAGGGCGCTGCCCTTTGACATCATCAAGATTGACAGGGATTTTGTAAAAGACATAGCAGAGGACAGCTATTCGCAGGCCTTTGTCAGATCAATTGTTGACATGGGCAGGTCCATAGGAGCACAGGTCTGCGTGGAGGGAATAGAGACGAAAGCTCAGCTGGATGCCCTGGAGGGAATGGGTGTCAGGTACATACAGGGCTTCTACTATGACAAGCCTTTGCGGAGAGCTCTTTTTGAGGAAAAGTATGTGTACAACGATTCTCCCTAAACAATCCGTGCCATCATCATTATATGTGTGGTATACTTAAGGTTGAAAATATTAGAAAGTTGGTTTTATAGAAGAATGGCAGAAGAAATTACAAATTCAAAACACTTTATCGAGCAGGCCATTGAGAAGGACCTGGCAGAGGGAGTTTACGATCACGTGCAGACCAGGTTTCCTCCCGAGCCCAATGGCTTTTTGCACATAGGACATGCCAAGAGCATACTCCTCAACTACGGAATGGCCAAGGAGTATAACGGCAAGTTCAACATGAGATTTGATGACACCAATCCCACCAAGGAGAAGTCCGAGTTTATGGACGCCATCATTGAGGATGTCAAGTGGCTTGGTGCAGACTACGAAGACAGATTGTTCTACGCATCTGACTACTTTGAAGAGATGTATGAGGATGCAGTTAAGCTGATTAAAAAGGGCAAGGCATATGTGTCTGAGCTCACGGCTGACGAGATGAGGGAATACAGAGGAACCCTCACAGAGCCCGGAAGGGATGATCCCAACAGGGACAGGAGTGTGGAGGAGAACCTTCGCCTCTTTGAAGAGATGAAGAGCGGAAGCGTGCCTGACGGAGCAATGACGCTGCGTGCCAAAATTGACATGGCTTCACCCAACATCAACATGAGGGACCCGATCATTTACAGGGTTGCCCACATGGCCCACGCAAGATGCGGTGACAAGTGGTGCATATACCCAATGTATGATTTTGCACATCCTATTGAGGATGCCATCGAGGGAATAACCCATTCCCTCTGCACCCTGGAGTTTGAGGATCACAGACCTCTTTATGACTGGGTCAAGAATGAGTGCGAATACAAGAATCCGCCGAGGCAGATAGAGTTCGCCAAGATGTATCTCAACAACGTGGTTACAGGTAAGAGATATATCAAGAGGCTGGTTGAGGATGGAATAGTAGATGGCTGGGATGACCCGAGGCTTGTGACCATTGCATCCCTGCGAAGAAGAGGATTTACTCCCGAGTCCATCAAGATGTTTGTGGATATGTGCGGCATAAGCAAGGCCCAGTCCACTGCAGAGTATGCGATGCTGGAGTACTGCATAAGAGAGGACCTCAAGCTCAAGGCAAAGAGGATGCTTGCAATCCTGGATCCCGTCAAGCTCATAATCGACAACTACCCCGAGGGGGAGACCGAATATCTTGAGATCGAGAACAACAAGGAAGTACCCGAGATGGGCAGTCGTAAGGTTCCTTTTTCAAGGGAGCTGTACATAGAGAGAGAGGATTTCATGGAGGAGCCGCCCAAGAAGTATTTCCGCCTCTTCCCAGGCAACGAGGTAAGACTTATGAATGCTTATTTTGTGACCTGCACGGGCGTGGACAAGGATGAAAGCGGCAAGGTAACAGCTATTCACTGCACCTACGATCCTGAGACAAAGGGCGGCAACAGTCCCGACGGCAGAAAGGTCAAGGGAACCATACACTGGGTTGATGCAGCAGCTGCAATAAGCGCTGAGGTCAGGCTCTACGAGAATATTATTGATGAGGAGAAGGGCGTTTACAATGAGGACGGCTCCCTTAACCTCAACCCCAATTCGATCACGGTTATCAGGGATGCCAAGCTTGAGCCTGAGCTCAAGAATGCAGAGCCCTATGATAAGTTCCAGTTTGTGCGAAACGGATTCTTTAGCGTTGACAGCAAGGATTCCAAGCCCGGTGCGCCGGTGTTCAACAGGATTGTTTCACTTAAGAGCTCTTTTGTGTTACCAAAAAACTAATCTTTAGAAAAGAGGTAATGTGATGGCAGGTATTTTTTCCGGATTTGAAAAACTTGGACTTGGCAATATCGGTGGAGAGGATCTTTTTGAGGATCCCAAGAAAAAAGAGGTTGCTATAAAGAAGGAGGAACCCAAGAAGAAGCTTCAGCTTGTTCACGAGGAGGATTTCCTCTATGACAAAAAGTATAAGTGTCCGGTATGTGATTCTGATTTTGAGGCCAAGACCGTAAGGACCGGCAAGGTCAAGATGAAGGGCGTGGATATAGATCTTCGTCCTGACTATGACGAGCTCGATCAGAACAAGTACGATGTCATAGCCTGCCCGGCATGCGGATATGCTGCTCTTGGCAGATATTTCCCCAACCTCAACAAGGTGCAGATCGATGACATCAGGATCAAGGTCTGCATGAATTACAGACATGAGCCCAATCGTGACGCCATATATACATACGCATACGCCAAAAGGATATACCAGCTTGCTCTGGCAAATGCTGTTGTCAAGAAGGCCAAGAACTCCGAGAAGGCTTACCTTTGCCTCAAATCTGCCTGGGTAATAAGAGGAGAGACACAGAGATTTGATCCCTGCGAGGAGGGCTATGAGCAGAAGAAAAAAGAGAACGACGAACAGGAAAAAGAGCTGCTTGTCAATGCCCTTAACGGCTTTGTGATGGCCCGCCAGACAGAAGAATTTCCCATCGCCGGAATGGACTCCACAACCCTTGATTATCTCATTGCAGCGCTGGCTGTTGAGACAGGGCAGAAGGACATTGCAAACAAGATGATCTCGGATATCCTTGGATCGAGGACTGCCAACAGCAGGATCAAGGATAAGGCGAGGGTATTAAAGGAGATGCTTGACGAAGGCTGAATAAGGACAAAATTAAACCCCTGCAGATATCTGCAGGGGTATTTTTTTCGGTTTATTATTTGTCCTCGTCGTCGAAGAACTCCTCGGATGCATCGGGATTCTCATCCTCCTCATCAAGGGCATAGTCATTGTCGGAGGCCTGTGCACTGGTATCGGCTTCCGCCTTCGGCTCTTCTTTTACCTCTTCTTTTTCTTCTTCCTTTTTCTCTTCGGCTGTATCCCCGGTTCCGTTTGTTATATCAACGTATTTTCGGGAGCCGAATTTGGAATCGGATGAAGATGCTTCGTCATCGTCAAAGTCGTCGAAGTCATCAAAATCATCATCATCAAAGCTGTCAGCTATTTCCTCTTCTCTTTTGCTGAGATAGTAGTAAGCGCCTGCGGCAGCAGCACCTGCGGCGGCACAGAACAACACAAATTTTCCGAATGCATTTTTCTTGGACATTTTGAATCCTCCTGTTTCAAACGGTTATATTGATTTTAATACAATTTTCGGAAAGTTTAAAGTCCTGAGTATTAAATTTTGATAAATAACGTAAAAACGTTGAAGTGACATTTTATAAATGATAAACTAGATTTGGACTGACATGGTCAATCGAGAAACTGAGGAACGTGTATGAATGAAAGATTCTTTGAACTTAAGAAGGAAAAGCAGGACAGAATGATAAATTCTTCTCTGAAGCTCTTTTCCCAGTATGGATACCGTCACGCAAGCACCGACGATATCATAAAGGGGGCTGGAATAAGCAAGGGACTGCTCTTCCACTACTTCGAGAGCAAGATAGGCCTGTATGCCTTTCTCTATGACTATGCCACAAGATTTGTCACACTGGAGCTCACGCAGAATGTTGAGAAGAATGAGAACGGTTACTTCGAGCTCTACAAGCAGATCCTCACAGCCAAGGCAGACTCAATGTCCCAGTATCCGTATATATTTCTTTTCCTTAATAAGGCCAATGAGGAGACGGACAAAGATGCGCTGCTTGAGATAAGTGAGAGGAGAGAGAAATACAACAGGATAATGAGTGCCCTTAAAGAACGGGCAGACATAACGATATTTGACCCTTCTGTTGATTATGTCAAGGTGGGGGATATCCTGGATTTTACGGTGGATGGCCTCATCGACAGAAGTGTGCGGTCAGAGAATTTCAGGGCAGATCTTTTCCTTGAAGAAGCGTTTGAATATGTGGATATGATCCGGGATGCAATGATCCGGAAATATTAATAAGGAGGTCTATATGAGCAAGTTTTTAGTAGCCGGTGTTACACAGATCGAGACTATTGTCAGAGTGGACAGGATTCCTGTGAGCTATGCGCCGTTTACAAGCGTCCAGGACTCCATCTTCACTGCTATGGGCGGAGATGCTTACAATGAGTCCCTTGCGCTTAAGTGGCTGGGAGATGAGGTTTGCTTCATGTCTATTGTGGGCAGGAATCAGGACCTTGGAATGATCAATCCCCCCGACAGGAAGATAACTCTTTCCACTGAATATATCATCCCACAGATGAAGGAGACCCCTACAGAGGTGGTTCTGTATGATACACAGCGCAAACAGCAGATATTTGAAGACCTGAAGGACCTCCGTGAGAATGTTTACGACATGTCAATGGTGGCACCTATCGCAGAGAGCTGCGATATGATGGTGCTGGCAAATGCGAATTTCTGCAGACCCTTTGCCAAAGCCGCAAAAGAGCACAAGAAGCCCGTAGCTGTTAATATCAGAAGCTATGATCCGGATAAGGAGAAGTACAACACAGACTTTCTGGAGAATGCCAAAATTCTCTATTTCAGTGATGATACCCTGGCGGAAGATCCGTATGAATTTATAGACCGAATATCCAAATCCTACGGGACGGAGATAATCATTCTGGGACAGGGCAGCGAAGGACTGATTTTGTTTGACAGAACCCAGGATCTTAGGGTACATTACAAGACGGTAAAAACCAATGAGGTGGTCAATACCATAGGTGCAGGAAATGCTCTTTTTGCATGCTTCCTCCACTACTATATGGAAAATGGCGACAGTGTCAACGCTATCAAGAACGCGCTTTTGTTTGCGTCCTACAAGATCGGCTACATGGGTACCAGCAATGGCTTCATGACAACTGATCAGCTGGGACAGTGGAGAAACCTGATCTGGGGTATCCAGAAGAGCGTATTTGAGGAAAATCAGAATAAATAACAGGGAGATCATTATGGCAAAACAAAAAAAGAAAACCGGCAGAAAATGCGGCGTGCTGCTTCCAATCTTTTCACTATCTTCAAAATACGGGATAGGAACCTTCTCAAAGGAGGCCTATGACTTTGTGGACTTCCTTAAGGAATCCGGCCAGAGCTACTGGCAGATCCTTCCTCTGGGGCCCACCAGCTACGGAGATTCACCGTACCAGTCATTCTCCACATTTGCAGGCAATCCATACTTTATCGATCTTGAGGAGCTTATCAGTGAGGGGCTTCTTGAGGAGAAGCAGGTGGAGAAGTGTGATTTTGGCGGATCCGAGGAGTATATCGACTATGAGAAGATGTACCGCTCAAGGTTTGTCATCCTGAAGAAGGCCTATGACAACAGGGAGAATGCCAAGGATGCAAAGGCACTGATCAATGAATTTGAGGATTTCAAGAAGAGCCCTGACAATGACTGGCTTCTGGACTACTCTCTTTTCATGGCTCTTAAGAATGCCAACAGCGGAAGGGCCTGGAACACATGGGATGAGGGCGTGCGCCTTAGAAAGAGCGAGGCTATTGAAGAAGCGCTGGTTAAGTATAAAGAGGAAGTTGATTTCTACAGCTTTTTGCAGTTCCTTTTCTCAAAGCAGTGGGGCAGGCTAAAGAGCTATGCCAACGAGAATGGAATAGATATTATCGGTGATATCCCGATCTATGTGGCCTTTGACAGCGCAGATACATGGGCTAATCCTGAGCTCTTCCAGCTTGATGAGGACAATGTGCCCATTGATGTGGCAGGATGCCCGCCCGATGCCTTCAGTGCCACCGGTCAGCTCTGGGGCAATCCTCTCTACAAATGGGATTATCACAAGAAGACCGGTTACAAGTGGTGGATGAAGAGAATAAGCCACTGCTACAAGCTCTATGATGTTATAAGGATCGATCACTTCAGGGGATTTGATGAGTATTACGCAATACCATACGGCAGCCCTACCGCGGAGAGCGGCGAGTGGAGAAAGGGTCCCGGCTACGACCTCTTTGACACCATGAAAAAAGAGCTTGGCGATATGGCTGTAATAGCTGAGGATCTTGGATATCTCACAGATTCGGTTATAAAGCTTGTAAAGAAGACAGGATATCCGGGAATGAAGATACTGCAGTTTGCCTTTGATTCCAGGGAAGAGAGTGATTACCTTCCTCACAATTACACCAAGAACTGCATTGTTTATACAGGAACCCATGACAACGATACCACCAGGAGCTGGTTCGATCAGCTTCCCAGAGACGATAAGAAGTTTGCAAAAGAGTATCTGGGACTTAAGGGGGCCAAAGATGCTGTATGGGCAACCATCAGGTCGGCCTTTGCCAGTGTTTCCGATACTGTCATCATTCCTATGCAGGACTACCTTGAGCTTCCCGGATATGCAAGGATAAATACGCCTTCGACTCTTGGCGGAAACTGGGTCTGGAGACTTAAAAAGGATGCTCTTACAGACGAGATGAAAGACAAGATGAAGGACTTCGCAAGGATTTACAGACGCTTGCCTTGAAACCCTTTGGGTTAATAATAAAATAAATAATTTGCAGGTTAATATGTCAGAGATAACTATAGTCGAAATAGCCAAGAGATGCGGTGTTGGAGTCAGCACCGTATCCCGGGCTATCAACAATCACTCGGATATAAATCCGGAGACCAAGAAAAGAATAATGGAGGTAATCCGTGAGACGGGCTATATTCCCAACAACAGTGCCAGAAACCTGAAGCGAAACGATGCCAAGTGCATCGCTGTTCTGGTGAAGGGAATAACAAATCCGTTCTTTGCTCCCATGATAGAGGTGGTTGAGCATGAAGTTGAGATGAGAAAATATGCCCTTGTGCTAAGGCACGTCGAGGCCTATGAGGACGAGGTGGATGTTGCTCTTAGCCTTGAGAAGGAAAAGAGACTTCGGGGCATCATCTTCATGGGAGGAAGTGCCAGGCACTCTTCCGACAAGATGAAACAGCTCTCGGTCCCCGTTATCTTTGCGACGATTGGATCTGACATAGCAGGAGATGCTGAAAAGATACAGTATTCCACCGTGGCAGTTGACGACGCCAAAGAGAGCTTTAAGATGGTGGAGTACCTGATCGGGCTTGGACATAGAAAGATTGCGATCATGACCGAGGGTAGCGATACTCCCTCGGTTGTTCAGTTGCGCCTTAAGGGATATCTTGATGCCCTTAAGAAGCACAATATTGAGATAAACGATAAACTCATAAGATATGTTGACCGTAGGATATATACCATGCACAATGGCTATCAGACGGCCAAGGCCCTCATTGATTCCGGTGAGGAGTTTACAGCTCTTTACTGTATCTCAGATGTTCTGGCGGTGGGAGCACTCAGGGCATTTGCGGATTTCGGGATCAGGGTCCCGGAGGATGTCAGCGTCGCCGGATTTGACGGCCAGGAGCTATCAGAGTACTGCGTGCCAAGACTTACTACCATCAAACAGCCAATGGAAGACATATCAAGGGAAACAGTAAGGCTCCTTTTTGATATCATCGACAAGGAGAGCTTCCACAGACATATTGTTTTCCCGGGTGAACTTGTTATAGGAGAATCAACGACTGAAAATGGAAAACTTTGAGTACGAGGGATACACAGGGACAGTTAATTACGATAAAAAATGTGATTATTATACCGGAGAAGTCAGGGTGGGAGACCAGATTTTTACCTATGAGGGAGACACCCTGGAGGAGCTCCGGGAGGATTTTGAGGACATAATTGACTCCATAATCGCTTTTGATGAAATGGATGATGAAATGTGATATACTACCTTTGTTTTTAGGGAGGTAGTATATGGAAGAGTTTTTTGCGCTATTCTTGAAATATATCGTGCCGTTTCTGGCAGCTTATCTCATAAATCTTGTACTGAACAAATTCCTGAATAAGGAGTTTCTAAGGGGCAAGATTCATCTTATTTTCCTTAAGGGCATTATAATCGCTGTGATATGGGCAATTGCCATACTTACGGCCATGAGCGGGATTCCAGCTTTTTCCAAGACCTGGGAGACTGCAATGGCTTCATCAGGAATGGCGGCTATTGTAATGGGTCTTGCAGCCCAGTCCACTCTGGCCAATGTGTTTGCCGGGATAGCACTTTCAGCGTCCCACTCAAGGCCCTTTGACATCGGTGACAGAATCAGAATAGATTCCTATGATCCCGGATTTGTCGAGGATATCACCCTGAGGCACACTGTGATAAAGACCTATCAGAATGAGATAATCTATGTTCCCAACTCTATCGTTGGATCTGCGACAATTATAAACTATACACAGGAGCGCTCTTTTTCCTATCCTGTTAAGGTATCGGTTGCCTATGGAACAGACATGAAGAAGGCTATGGATGTTATGGCGGATGCCATAGAGAGCCATCCCAAGCACTACGGTATACGGCCTGTGGTCCTGTGCAAGAGCTGTGACGACAGCGGAGTGACACTTCAGGCCCTGGTGGAGACAAAGGATTTCAAGGACAATCCGAGGACCTGTTCTGAGACTCTTGTTGAGATCATGAGCAGATTTGAGAAAGAGGGAATCGAGATACCATACAACAAGCTGGTTCTCTTAAATGGCCAGGAGTGAGTTTTGCTGCAGGTGAATAATACGAATCATAATAGTTATGGGAGATTATAATGGGTAAATTGTATTTCAGATATGGGGCCATGGGTAGTTCCAAGACAGCTAATGCGATAATGGTCCGCTACAACTATCTTGAGAAGGGACAGAACTGTATTCTCTTAAAGCCCGGGATTGAGAACCGGGACGGGGAGAAGATCATAAGATCCAGGATGGGGCTGACGGCGGACTGCATTTTTGTTGAAGACTTTCTGGATGAGGTGGTCAATCATTGGTTTACCAAAAAGTCCGATTCCTGGAAGAAGCTGGACTGCGTCCTGGTGGATGAGGCCCAGTTTTTGACCGAGGAACAGGTGGATCTTCTGGCTGAGGTGGTGGACAGGTATGACCTTCCTGTCATCTGCTATGGACTTCGCACAGATTTTACAAGCCATCTGTTTACCGGCTCCAAGCGTCTGATGGAGGTGGCCAACTACATCGAGGAGGTTCCCACTGTATGCTGGTGCGGCAGGAGGGCACACTTCAATGCAAGGGTTGTTGATGGCAAGATTGTCCGCGATGGCGAGCAGATAATGATGGGCGGCAACGAGTCCTACGTTTCTGTCTGCAGAAGGCACTTCCTCTCCGGAGAAGTGGGAGGCGACAGAGAGCGCGACATCAAGGAGTAATTTGATATACTTGTATACGGCAGGCAGGGTGGCGGGTTTATTACCTCAGGCTCCAGATCTTTGAGCAGCTGAATAGCATAGACATGCTGATAGCATTATTTTACTACGGCATGTATGAAGCCATAGAAATATGCATGCCGAGAGGATTCAATGGTTCTGCGGTGCTTTTCCGCAGAATTGATCCGAGGCGGGTCCCATGGGCGGTTTTTCGCGGGCCTCGGATCAAAACGTACCCCCCATGAAAAGTGTGGAGGAATAGATAGTATTTGTAATGATATCTGTTGTTTTCAGTGGAGGTTAGTCGCTAAAGATTGCGATAGGAAAAAATGTCGGGGACACCTCAATAATGAAAATATAAGGTTTAAGTTGAAGGCCTTTTCATATATATTTAGATAGTTCTTACTCTAACTATAGAAACCATAAAGATCACAAATTACTTTTAAGTACGAATAACCTTAAGATATCTGAAACGTCTGCCGATAATAATAATACAATACAGCTATGGAAAGCATGGATCTTCAGGGATGAGTAATCTTCACACCAATGAAGGTTCATTTTTTGTTGCAAAAAAAGAACCTTCGACAGAAGGAGGTACCATGAAAATTGCACAAAGTAACGTAAAGCTTGCCTCTGAGAGGACCTACCATGAGGCAAACACGGTCTCTGTAAGTAGCGGGATGATGACAGCGGGATCCTTTATAGAGAGCCTGCGTGATCAGGAAAAGAAAGGAGACAAACTTGAGCTGACCAAGATCAGTTCAGATGAGGAGGCACTTAAAAACTCTGGCTACTCATCGCTGAAGCCATCAAAGACGGAATATCTTTCGCCCATGGATTCCAGGCTTGAGGATCAGCTGTCGGAGCTGCGGATATCTATCCTTGAGAGGCTGATGCAGATATTTCAGATGTTTGACACAGAGCGATCCCACAGAGGCTACAGAACTACGCTGCAGAACACTGCAAATACGCTTAATAACAGCATGTTTGTAAAGGTGACTACAGTGACGGCAACACACTATGAAGAGGAGGCAACATCCTTTTCGGGGACTGGAACTGCTCTGACAGAGGATGGAAGGGCCATTGACTTTGGAATCAGTTTTTCCATGTCAAGAAGTCTGACACAGTACGCCGGCATGGACATAGCCACTGCCGTCGGATATATCGATCCCCTGGTCATCAATGTTGGAGGGGATGTGACCCACATAAGCGACCAGTCCTTCTACTTTGACCTTGACTGTGATGGGAAGGATGACAAGATTTCCAGTCTTGGGCCCGGGTCGGGATTTCTTTCCCTGGATAAGAACGGCGATGGGAAGATCAACGATGGATCGGAGCTGTTTGGCACAAAGAGTGGTGACGGGTTCAAAGATCTTGCTCTCTATGACAAAGATGGCAATGGCTGGATAGACGAAAATGATGAGGTCTATGACCAGCTGAGGGTATGGATAAGAAACGAGGATGGGACGGACTGCCTTTTGTCTCTTCAGGAGGCTGATGTGGGGGCGATATATCTTGGCAGCGCAGATACCCGGTACAGCCACATCGGGTCAGACTTCATGGCAAGAGCCATGACAAGATCATCAGGCATTTTCCTCAGAGAGAGCGGTGGCGTAGGTACAATATCCCAGGTGGATATGGCTGCAATGTGACGGAATCATGTAATGATGTGAATTATCCCTTCAAATAAAAAAGCGGCGGGCCGGATGAAATATCCATTTTGACCCGCCGCTATCAATATGCAACTACTGTCTAATGCGTTGTACTCCTAGAAAGTACCTTCTTTCTTCATCCTGAGCTTTGCATCATACATCTCGCTGTCTGCCCGCTTGAATACGGTTTCTACATCAGTGTCTTTTTCGGGATCATATACTGCCATTCCTGCAGCAGCTGAAAAGCGCTGCCATGGATTTAAGTCACTGCTGGAGGACTGCTTCCTGAATTCATTTCTAAGCTTTTCCATAAGAGAATCACGATCTTCATAATCAGCGCCCTCAAGCACTGCGACAAATTCATCGCCTCCAATCCTGTAGACGGGAGAGTGCTGGAAAACTGAGCAGATGATGCTGCAGGCGCCCTTTATATAGTCATTACCTTTATCATGTCCGTACTTGTCATTTATTATCTTGAGGAAATTAAGATCTGTCATGACTATTGCAAAGCTTGCGCTTCTGCTGAGAATATCCCAGTTCAGAGCCTCTATCTTGTTGTCATAGGCGGCCTTGTTCTTGACACCGGTTAGTGAGTCCTGATAGGCTATGACATTCATCTTGGTGACGTGGGTCTGGAGCTCTTTTGCCTCATCCTCCGCAGACAGCATCTCTCTCACATAGTCCCTCATGTCTTCAGAAAGCTTTACCACGGCCTCGGACAGGGACTGTACTTCATTGCCGGAATTGATTTCAGGCGGGGTGAACAGCAGCTCATCAGGATTCCGCTTGCCATGGGATGAATTGGCAAAGGATACAACGCTGTTCTCGAGAGCTCTGATCGGTGATGTTACTTTTGCCCTGACCCATAACAGGAAGCAGCTGGTGAAGAGTATACCCAGGATAATTACAAAAATTACGTTCACATTGATGTTTCTGTGGATCATGGCCTGAATATCATCGATATCAATGTCGACACAAAGCAGACCGTAGTGTTCGCCATTGGAGTTTATAAGAGGCCTTGCAAGGGTGTAGTCGGTACCCCAGTCTGTCTTGTCAAGAAAGAATACGTCCTTGTTGCCAACGAGGATCTCTCTAAGGGTCTGGGCGGTCTCTTCGTCGTACCAGTCCTCTTCTCCATCGCCAATATAAATGACGTTTTCAGGTTCAAATTCCTTTTCATAGGTGGAGTTGGCTGAGAGGATACTGCGGACCTTGACGGGATCTCCGGGTTCCAGGGGCTTTACAATGTACAGATAGTGGAGATTGGTATATGTATCAATGTAATTGTCGAAGAGGATGCGGGTCTCCTTGTATTTTTCAGATTCAGTCCAGGTCCTGGCGCATTCTGACATGTCGTCATCGTCAATGCAGGATTCGATATAGTTGACGACACCGGTCATCTGCTCATTGTACATGCGATACATGGCCCGGGTATACAGGACATAGCTTACAGCAGAAAGAACTGCAACAAGCACGATTATAAAAATGCCGCACATTAAACCAATACTTCGTCCCAGCGGATGCCTGTTCTTCTTCACCTGTGTCACCTCCGTCTTCGATAAAAAGAAAAAAGTTTCTCAAATATTAGTTTACCACAACAATGGCATTTATTGTTTCATTAATAACGCTATTTTGATAAAATCATATACGGAAAATATAGTATTTGGAGGAGGATGGTTATGGCAGATGTTTTAAATTTCAAGTGTCCGTGTTGTGGGGCAAAACTGACTTTTAACGGGGCAACGGAGTCGATGAGCTGTGAATACTGCGACGCCAGCTTTACGATTGAGCAGGCACAGGCTGCGCAGGAGGCAGAAAAAGAGGATGCAGCTTCCACAAGTATGGTATGGAGCACCACCGAGCAGCTGCTTATTCAGGATGAGGACGGGAAGGTCAAGGGATACCGCTGTCCGTCCTGCAGCGCGGAGATGGTGGCTGATGAGAACACAGCTGCTACAGAATGCCCATATTGCGGCAGTCAGGCAATTATTCCAGATTCATTTTCAGGCATGTACAAACCGGATTACGTGGTTCCCTTTGCAGTGGACAAGGAAAAGGCAAAGGGTAAACTCAAGGATTTTGTCAAGGGCAAGAAGCTCCTGCCCAAGTCGTTTACTGCCAATAACAGGATTGATTCCATCACCGGGCTCTACGTTCCATTCTGGCTCTACAGCTGTAGCGCCAGTGGCTCTGTGACCTATGAGGGAGTTAAGACACAGACCCGTGAGGACGCCAATTACATATATGAGAAAAAGGATTACTACCGTCTGAGAAGAAGCGGCGAAATGGACTTTTCAAAGATTCCTGTGGACGCCTCCACCAAGATGGATGCCACTGTTATGGAATCCCTTGAGCCCTACGATATGTCGAAGTGCGTTCAGTATGATGCAGCATATTTCAGCGGATATCTTGCAGACAGATATGACATCGAGGAGAAGGACGCACAGCCAAGAGCCAATGAGAGGGTAAAGAACACCTTCAAGGACAAGATGAGGGAGCAGGTAGTTGGCTATGACACTGTTGATGAGAAGAGTGAGTCCATCAGGCTTTCAAATGCCAAGGCAGAGTACGCCATGCTTCCTGTGTGGATGATGACCACGAAGTTTGAGGACAAATCCTATACCTTCGGAATAAACGGACAGACCGGTGAGATGGTGGGATCCCTCCCTGTTGACAAGGGACTGTACTGGATGAGGTTAATCTTGGGAACGGTGGTCTCATTTGCGGTAATCCTGCTCCTTATCATGATGTTTGGTGATAATGGAATCACAGGCACGGGGTTACTGATTGGTCTGGTGGTTGCGATTGTGATCGGATTCATATATGTTTCCATCCTTAAATCGGGCATGAGCAATGTCCAAAAGAGGCACTCAGCCACCAAGTACATGAATGAAGCCACGTACAAAAAGGGCCAGCCTCTGGATCGATTTGTTTATACCAAGACAGAGAAGAGAGAAAAGCCCAAGAAACAGGCATAAATGAAAAGCAGCCCCCGGGAATCCAGGATTCCCGGGGGTTAATTAGTTCTTATCTTGTTTTTATTTCAGTCTGAAGGAGTATTCTCCTGAATATCCAGTCAGCTCAATGTAGTATGTACCTGCAGGAAGACTGAAGGTCTTATAGCTCTTGGTGTTGAGATTAAGATCTGAAACCTCATAAGAGAGTTTGCCCTTCCTCTGGAGAGATGCACCGGTAAAGGTGTAGAGTCCCTTGATCTGGATGTACTTGCCCTTGCTGTCGGCAATTTTTAAGGATGCTTTTTTGTCAGAGGCAATGTAATTTGTGATGGTGATCTTGGTGGTCTTGGAGAGCTTGAATTTAAAGAATCTGTTCTGATCTTTGTTTTTGCTGCTGTCGGGTATTGTGCCGGTTACCTTCTTTTTGAGAGAGATGGTCTTGGCACTCTTTCTCTTGGAATTATTGCTCCAGAGATCGTTCTTGATAGCGGTTGTGGTATATTCAATACTCTGTTTTGCGATAGTATTGGCGCCGTTTTCAGTCTTAATGTAATAGGTGCCCTTTGTAAGGTTGTAGACTACACCGTCTGATGTGGATGAGGAGTAGCTGACAGCTTTTTTCTTGGAATCAACAATTGGATGGTCAACCTTCATTGTGACCTTGGTATCCTTGGTGAGCTTCAGAGGCCAGTACAGGATACCCTTCTTCTGGGCAAAATCAAATTTCTCAGAGGTGCCAAGAGAATGTGTTTGGGTAACAACATTGTCAAAGGCTGTAGGGGTCAGTGTAACTGTTACAGTCTTGCTGTTGCCCTCATCTGCATCAGGCTTGGACAATACTAAGGCGTTAACCTGCGAGCTGCTGGTGAAGTAGGTGCCGATTTCCAGATCTTTACCAGGTGTTGGATATGTGCCGACGAGCATCAGGTGTTTCTCATCCAGCTTGCTGTCAGAATAAATGCTATATAAGGCAGCAGTCTTGGCGTTTCCCTTGGAAATGCCGGTCATCTTCAGGGTGAAACTTGCATATCCGGTCTTGCCGGCCTTGAGGAGGATCACATCCGTGTCATCGGTAAAAGTAAAGGTATGTGCCCTCGTTGATGATACATCGAAAATATTATCTGCTGCCTTTACGCCTTTGGCCGGAACTGCCAGAAACAGCAGCGCTGCCGCGATAAGTCCGAGCATCATCATACTGATTTTTTTGGTTACATTTGTTTTCATTTTTCGCCTCCCATATTTTGTTTTTGATTCTTTTAGAATACGCCTTTTCTATGGCTATATCAACCTAAACAGTTGCATGGAATGGCTGTTTGGAGTAGATTAATAAAAATGAAAGTATATGAGGAGAGAAGCAATGACCTGGGAAGATAATGTGAGGAAGGTTGTCCCCTACACACCGGGAGAACAGCCAAAGATAAAGAATATAATCAAGCTTAACACCAATGAGTGTCCATACCCTCCGGCACCGGGAGTGGCGGCAAAGATAAGGGAGATGGATGCAGGTGCCCTTCGGCTCTACCCCGATCCGGAGGCCTCAGAGCTTGTGGGGGCAATCTCAGAATACTACGGCATACCGAAGGAACGGATCTTTGTTGGGGTGGGATCCGATGATGTGATAGCCATGTCCTTTATGACATTCTTTAATTCTGAGAAAAAGATTCTTTTCCCTGACGTGACGTATTCCTTTTATGATGTGTGGGCTGAGCTTTTCGGGATTTCCTATGAGAGAGTTCCGCTGGGTGAGAAGTTCGAGATCATCAAAGAGGATTACTATAAAGAGAACGGCGGCGTTATCTTTCCGAATCCCAATGCACCAACGGGTATCCTTATGGGGCTCGATGATGTAAGAGACATCCTTGATCACAACAGGGATGTGGTGGTGATCGTGGACGAGGCTTACATTGACTTTGGAGGGAAGAGTGCCCTTGAGCTTCTGGATCAATATGAGAATCTGCTGGTTGTAAGGACTTTCTCCAAGTCCAGGGCCATGGCGGGGATCCGCATAGGCTATGCCTTTGGATCAGAAAAACTGATCAGGTACCTACAGGACGTCAAGTACTCTTTTAACTCCTACACCATGAACAGGCCCTCAATTGAGCTTGGGGCGGAGGCTATAAGGGATGATGCTTACTTTAAGGATATCTGTCAGAGGATAATCACCACAAGGGAGAGAGTGGCAGGAGAGCTCAAAGCTCTTGGTTTTGAGATGACAGATTCTAAGGCCAATTTCCTCTTTGTAAGGCACCCTTTGGTTTCGGGTAAAGAGATTTTTACAAGGCTCAGGGAAAAGGGCATAATAGTCAGACGCTGGGATGCAGACAGGATCTCTGAGTTCCTGAGGATAACTGTGGGCACGGACAAGGAGATGGACACACTGGTCAGTGCCCTTAAGGAGATACTTGAGAGCCATAGCTGAAGTGGTTTTTGAGATTTCTGAAAACACAATTGATTTCCTGATAAGAAGCGTTTATAATAGCGTAGTTATTGCTTACGATTGTATCAAACGTTTCAAAAGGAGTATCATTTAATGAAGAATTATTTATATGTATTTATTATATCCATGGTTCCGCTTATTGAGCTCAGGGGCGCGATTCCCGTTGCCTATGTGATGAAGGCTGCAAATCCTGATTTCAACCTTCTTCTGGCCTATGTACTGATTGCGATCGGTAATATGATTCCGGTGCCTATCATCTATTTCTTTGCCAGGAAGGTTCTTGAGTGGGGAAAAGACAAGCCGGTGATCGGAGGCTTTTTTACCTTCTGCCTTCAGAAGGGAGAGAAGGGCGGCAAAAAGCTTCAGGAGAAGGCCGGAAGAGGTCTCTTTGTGGCATTGATGCTGTTTGTTGGTATACCGCTTCCCGGAACAGGAGCATGGACCGGAACGCTGGCTGCAAGTATACTGGATATGGATTTTAAGTCCAGCATTCTGGCTGTGGTGTGCGGTGTTGCCCTTGCAGGAATTATCATCGGAGTTCTGTGTACCCTTGGACTGGGAGCCTGGTTTGGAGTTACCGCCTGAGCGATTTGCCGGACATTGGAGATGTGGCCCATTAAACCTTTACATGTGAGCAGAGGATTATATGGAAGCGTACACTGATTTTGCAACTGTATATGATACCTTTATGGATGAGACCCCATACGATGTATGGGGTACTTTTGTTGCCGGACTTATTGAGAAGTACAGTGTTTCAAAGCCGGCAGGAAGTACTGTCCATATGGATAGCGATGCTGTCTCATTAACAATTGATAATAATGAGACCGGTACTGATATGGAAGCTGCCCTGGAACAGGAGCGGAATCTCATCGTCGAGCTGGGGTGCGGCACGGGAAGCTTTACCCAGATCCTTAAGAAAAAAGGTTACGACATCATGGGCATCGACCTTTCGCCGGACATGCTGAACGTGGCCAGGAATAAGGCGGCAGAGCAGGGACTTGATATTATGTACCTTGAGCAGGACATGAGGGAGCTGGATCTCTATAGCACTGCCGGAACAATTGTCAGTGTCTGTGACAGCATTAATTATCTTCTGGAGGAAGAGGATATCCTTGACACCTTTAAGCTGGTCAACAATTTTCTTTTCCCCGGCGGAGCCTTCATATTCGACTTCAATACACTCCACAAGTACCGGGATGTGATAGGGGATGCGACCATTGCTGAGAACCGGGAGGACTGCAGCTTCATCTGGGACAATTATTTCCATGAGGATGAACATATCAACGAGTATGACCTGACCATCTTTGTCAGGTGCGATGAGGAAAAAGAGCTTTTTCAGAGATTTACGGAGACCCACTATCAGAGGGGCTATACACTGGATGAGATGAAGGAGCTGGTTGAGAAGGCGGGGCTGATATTTGCGTGCGCAATAGATGCGGACACCCATGGGGAGCCCTCGAAAGACAGCGAGAGGATTTATATTGTTGCCAGAGAAAACGGCAAGAAACTATAACCGGAAGGAAGATGGCTCATGCTTCTTACGATCATTAGCTGGATATATATCTTTTTGATTACGATTACTATCGGCGTTGTGGTGAACAGAGCTCTTGCAAAGCTTGTCCCCGTGCCCGATGCGGATCAGATGGGAATAACGGGATTTGTTACCACGGGCCTTGTGACGGTAACGGTATATGCAGAGTGCTTCAGCATATTTTACAAGGTTGGCGCTGTGTGCCACCTTGTGATGCTGGCCTTTGCGGTGTTTGGGGCTGTGAAATGCAAAGTGAAGATAGGAAGTATCCTGGGGCTCCTTAGGGATGTCTTTTCCGGGAAAAGAGCTGTTGTGATAGCCCTGATCATCCTGGCAGCTGCTTTCTTCACATCCCGTGGAACCTTCCACACCGACACGGGTATTTATCATGCCCAGGCCATAAGGCTCCTGGAGGAGTACGGAGTCATAAAGGGTCTTGGAAATCTGCAGCTTCACTACGCCTACAACAGCTCTTATCTGCCGCTGTGTGCACTGTTCTCCATGAGTTTTGTTTTACCATCAGCCCTGCACACCATGACGGGCTTCTTTATGGCACTTTACAGTTCTTTTGCGGCAGCAGGTCTCTTTGGATTTGGCAGCCACAGACGCCATGGCGGAGATTTTGCCAGGATTGCCATACTGGTATACGCCTTTACAAATATGACAGGACTCCAGTCACCTGCCACGGATTACGGGACAATGTTCATGACACTGTACATCATGAGCTGCTGGCTGGTCTATGCCCAGGAGAAGAATGACCGGGATGAAAAGAGGGATATCGCCATGTATGGATATCTCTCGGTTCTGTCCATCTTTGTGGTGAGCATGAAGCTCTCGGCCGCACTTCTGGTTGTACTGGCTGTTGTTCCCTTTGTGATGCTGGTGAAGGACAGGATGTGGAAGGAGCTGGTGTCATTTCTTGTGATTGGCTTTCTGTCATTTCTTCCGTATCTTGTGAGGAACGTGATCATATCCGGATGGCTGTTCTATCCGGTGGATTCCATAGATCTCTTCAATTTTGTCTGGAAGATACCGGTGGAATATATGAAGGTGGATTCTGCCCAGATCAAGGTATGGGGCAGGTGCCTGTACGATATTCAGAGAGTTGATGAAGGAATAAGGAGCTGGCTTCCAATCTGGTGGGAAAGTAAGCAGCACTACGAGGAGATGCTGATCTACTCCCAGTTTGTTGGCGGAGTTCTGCTTGCAATACTGTTTGTGCGCCGCCTTCTGGAAAAGAGATTTGATATGGCAGTGGCTGTCTTCTATGTGACTATACTTGCCAATATCCTCATGTGGTTCCTGACAGCGCCCTTTATCAGATATGGTCTTGCGTTTCTTTTGCTTCTGCCGCTGTGCACTGTCGGTGATATGCTGGATCTTATGGCGGAAAAGAGAAGTGTTGTACTCATTGGGCTGACAGCCCTGATCGCTGTAAATTTCTTCAGCTGGATAGACAATTACTTCACGGATAATCTTGTGTTTGTAAAACATAATCTCACGGCAGGATATTATCTCAGCCCTGTGCCCTTTGAGGAGGCTGAGATGAGTGCCTATGATATGAACGGGGAGACGGTATACATCGCCGGCCCCTATGAGAAAAACAGCTATTACACCTGCCCCTCCACCTGTTATGACTTTATGGCGGAGAGGACAGAGCTGATTGGAAGCATGATAAAAGAAGGCTTTAAGGCAAAGTGATATAGAGAATGAAAACAGGGAGGTTATCAGTATGTTGCTGAGAACCTCCCCGTTTTTATGGCATCATGAAAATATTGTCATTTATTATATATCGATTGATCCCTCAAAAACCGTCGTTGCGGGACCTTCCATGATCACGGGCGATGCCGGATCTCCATCCCAGGAGCAGACCACCTCACCGCCAAGCACATGGACGGTGACTTTTTTGTCTGTGAGATTGTTCAGGATGCATGCCGTGACTGTTGCGCAACACCCGGTTCCGCAGGCAAGTGTCTCGCCTGTGCCCCGCTCCCAGACTCTCATGTGGACGTTGCTTTCGTCATCTATTGTCACAAATTCCGTGTTGATACGGTTTGGGAAGTATTCGTGGTTTTCAAACAGGGGGCCTATCTTCTCTATGTCGAAGGTCTCAAGGCTTTCCCCCTCAGGCAGGAATACTACAGCGTGGGGGTTGCCCATGGAGACACAGGTCATGTGGTAGTCCCTGCCGTCTATGCTTATGGGGTAGTGGACCACGGGATTCCTGATTCCCGCAGGGAGAGATCCGCCTGCTGCTGCTGATGCAGAATCGGCTTCTCTGACGTCAGGAACACTTACCGGTATCTGGGCAGCTTCCAGTATAGGGGCGCCCATGTCTACTTTTACTCTCTCCACCAGGTCTTCATTATTTACTGAAAGGTCTATATATTTCTTTTTGCCTGCACTGACGATGGTCAGGCTCTTCTTGTCAGTGAGCCGATGGTCGTAGACGTACTTGGCAACACATCTTATGCCGTTTCCGCACATTTCAGACCGTGAGCCGTCTGCGTTGTACATCTCCATTTCAAAATCTATATCGGGGTCGTCTACCGGGTTTATGAAGATGAGTCCATCGGACCCGATTCCAAAGTGCCTGTCGGATACTCTTACGGCAAGCTCGGATTTCTTTTCCTGAGGGATTATCTCTTTACCACCGTCAACGTATACATAGTCGTTTCCGCAGCCATGCATCTTGGTGAAGTTTATTTTCATGTTCTGGCCTCCTTATATGGAATTATTTACCGGTGTAGAAAAGGGTTGAATCCGGAAGGGAACCGCCCACTGACTTGGGATCCTGGTCAAAGAGGACCTTCAGGTATCCGGAAAGTGTTTTTTCAATATCGCTTCCGCTTATGCAGGTCACATTGCACAGTGGGATGGCCTTTTTTGCCAGGGGCTCCTTGGCGATAATGCCCTGTTCCACAACAAGGGCGGCTGTCTTATCAACATCAGCAGTGGCGGCTTCGGCACTCTCTTTATGGGCCTTGATGAAGGCGTCAACAGCTGCTTTGTTGCTGTCAAGGAAGCTGTTGGAAACCACGGTCACACCGGTGACAATACTGCATTCCTGATTGACCTTTGCCCATTCGTCGTCCAGACTGAAGGCAGGCCTTAGGTTCTCGTTCTGGGCACAGGCAGCAGTGGCAAAGGGCTGTGGAAGAATTGCTATCCCTTTGGGATCCTCGGCCAGGTATGCGGCGACCTCAGTGGCCTCTGATTTGAACTCCAGATTGCAGTCCGTTATGCCGTTCTGATCAAGGAGATATCTTATGGTGTATTCCGGCGTAGAACCCTGTCCTGTGGTGTATACAGTCTTTCCTGCCAGGTCTGCAAATGAGCCGATGCTGTCATCACCTGTGATGCAGTAGAGAACACCCAGGGTATTGATGTCGATAATGGAGACACCGCCCTCTACTTTGTTGTTCATGACGCAGGCCACGTTGGCGGGAACAAGGCCTATATCTATGTCGCCGGCCACCATGGCAGCCATTACATCCGACCCTGCGGTGTACATGGTGAACTCATAGTCCTGATCGGCGCTTCCGGCTGCTGCGTCATTCATGAGGTTAACAAGACCAATAGTGGTGGGGCCTTTAAGAGCAGCCACCCTGATGGTCACATCCGGGGCGCTACCGCTGTCCTGCCTGGCAGCGCCACAGGCGGTTGATGAAAAGAGTAATATGGCGGCAAACATTATCCCGGCTGCCTTTTTTATTATTGAGATATTAGTGTTTGGTTTTGACATTTTATTCCTTCTTTCTTTGTGCGTAAATTCTTTTACCACATACAATATCATCTCTTTAGCACTTTATCAAATCACAGATAAGGATTATTCCGTTGTTGAGAAATTCTCCCAATATTTACATATCCCTTCAAATATATTAAAATATTTCGGTATTATACTAATGATGACAGGTCTTTTCACAGGCCGGGGTCATGATGAATAGGAGTAACGGATTATGGCATTATTAAAAAAATGGCGCGACATGGCGTATTCAGAGACTGCAAATAAGGGCGATCTTCAGAATCTCTGGACAGAGTATTTCAAGAAGGAGCGCGATATCTACGCAGAATTGCTAAAGAATCCCGATGAGGTTGTCAAGGGAACAGTCAAGGAGCTGGCTGAGAAATATGGCGTTGATCTCATGACAATGGTTGGATTCCTTGATGGTATCAATGACTCACTCAAGGAGCAGAACCCCATCGAAGAGATGGAGGAGGACACAGAGGTCAACCTTGGCTTCGAGAAGGAGCTCCTCTACAAGAACATGGTAAATGCCGGAGCAGACTGGCTCTACAACCTTCCCGAGTGGGAGCAGATCTTTGACGAGGAGAAGAGGAAAGAGCTCTACAAGGAGGAGAAGGCTTCTCACACCATCAGGAAAGAGAACAAGGTATATCCCAACGATCCATGTCCCTGCGGCAGTGGTAAAAAGTATAAGAAGTGCCATGGGCGCTAATTATAGTGAAAGACAAAAATGAATTTTGCTGTTCCCGGTAGGAATAGCAGAGAAAGGACAATCAGTACAATGACAAAAGAGGAATTTGCAGAAGTTTACCGTCATTCCCTGGCTCACATTCTTGCCAAGGCGGTGATCGAGATTTATGGGAAGGAAGTTCAGTATGCCATTGGTCCCCAGATAGAGGACGGATGTTACTACGATTTTGTGCTTCCGAAGGCTGTTACTCAGGATGATTTTAAGACCATCGAGGACAAGATGCGCGAGATCATCAAGAGGAGAGAAGCCTGGACCAGGAAGGAAGTATCAAGGAGCGAAGCCCTTGAGATTTTTAAGGATCAGAAGTTCAAGACAGAACTTATCAATGATCTTCCAGAGGATGAGATACTGACCATTTACTATACAGGTGAGGATTTCGTGGATCTATGCCGGGGCCCTCACGTTGAGAATTCACAGGAGCTTATGAACGTCTCCTATCAGATCAAGTCTGTTTCCGGTGCATACTGGAGGGGCGATGAGAAGAGGGATCAGCTCTCAAGAATTTACGTCTATGCATTCCCAAGCAAGGACGAACTCAAGCACCACATCAAAATGATACAGGAGGCCATGGAGAGAGACCACAAGAAGATCGGTCCCCAGCTTGACCTGTTCATGTTTGATGAGACTGCGCCCGGAATGCCATACTGGCTTCCCAGGGGATGGAAAATGTATCAGGCCCTTCTCAAGTACTCCAGGGAGGTACAGGAGAGACACGGCTACACTGAGATTGCAGCTCCCCTTATCAACAACAAGAAGCTCTGGCTCATCAGCGGTCACTGGGCTCACTATGTGAACAACATGTTCATGGTTCCCGGAATGGAGGGACAGCTCAAGGCTGACGCCGAGATACCCGGAGTTCTGGAGAATATCAATGATCCCAATGAGGAGCCCAAGAATGTCAGGATCGTGGCAGGCTCAATGGTATACAATCGTGAGCTTGAGGACACAATGGCTGCCAAGCCCATGAACTGTCCAAATGCCATGATGACATATAAGAGGACAAACCACTCCTACAAGGAGCTTCCTATAAGATACAGTGAGTATGATGTTCTCCACCGCAAGGAGAAGTCCGGACAGATGAACGGCCTTTTCCGCGTTCAGGAGTTCCGTCAGGATGATGACCATACATTTGTGATGGAGTCCCAGATCAAGGACGAGATCGCTGATGTTATTGCTATTGCGGACGAGATTTATTCAACCTTCGGCGTTACCTACAGGGCTGAGTTCTCCACAAGGCCCGATGATTTCATGGGTGACATAGAGGTCTGGAACAGAGCTGAGGCAGCCCTTAAGGAAATTCTTGACGAGAAGTATGGCGAGGGCGGATATGAGATCAACGAGGGCGATGGCGCTTTCTACGGCCCCAAGATCGACCTTCAGATCAAGGACGCCCTTGGAAGAGAATGGCAGTGCGGAACTGTACAGCTTGACTTCCAGCTTCCTCATAACTTCGGACTTACCTATCAGGCGCAGGATGGAACAATGCAGATGCCTGTGGTTATTCACAGAGCTATCTACGGCTCTCTCGAGAGGTTTATCGGAATTATCATCGAGAACTTCAAGGGAGTTTTCCCCTTCTGGCTGAGCCCATATCAGGTTGGAATTGTTCCTATCAGAGTTGAGCACAATGAATATGCTGCAAAGGTAGAGAAAACTCTGATGGATGCCGGAATCCGTGTAGAGACTGACTACTCTGACAACAACATGAAGGAGAAAATCAAGAAGTTCAAGAATTACAAGGATCCATATATCCTTGTTATCGGTGACAAGGAAGCTTCGGAGAACACAGTTTCCATCAATGTTCGCGGCTCCAACAAGCAGATACAGAATGTTCCGTTTGAAGAGCTGGTGAAGATGTGCAGGAAGATGAATGATGAGCATACACTTGAGCTGATCGATACATACGAAGCCTAAGATTAGAGTAATGAAAATCTATGAGTCAAAGGGGAACCGTGCCCCTTTGGCTCTGTTTTTAGGTGAGAGGTTTTAATGTATTTAAAAAAGAAACTGACGATGAAAAATATCCTGGGAACAGGTTTTTTTATAGCTGCGATATACTGTCTGGTCCGGTCGGTGATACTGTCTTTATGTACGGACATCTGGTATGACGAGCTCTTTACCATGGAGTTTTCTGCCCGCAGTGTAAAGGAACTGATCGGACTCACCGCAAGGGATGTGCATCCTCCCCTTTACTACATCATTGTGAGAGGATTTTTGCTGGCGGGGAATGCGCTTGGTTTTGTCGGAAATGGAAGGCTTGGTCCGGAGATGCTGGCCAAGATGGTATCGATCATACCCTTTGCCCTGGTCATGATATATGCTCTTACGACAGTAAGGAAGCATTACGGAATGTTTGCGGCGGGGATGTTCTCTTTTGCCATAATAACCGTCCCCCAGATGCCCGAGTACAATACAGAGATAAGGATGTACAGCTGGGCAATGTTCTTTGTGACCGCGGCACTTCTTCATGGATTTGGAATATACCGTGAATATCTGAAGACGGAAGGGAAGGGCATTGATATTCCGGATGCCCTGGCTATGACCGTATTCTCTGCTGCGGCCGCATACACTCACTACTATGCGGCCCTGAGCATTGGAATAATCTATATGTTCCTGTTTGTGCTGATGTTAGCGGGAAGTGTTTCCTTTGGAAAAAAGGCTGACGTGAAGGCTAAGGGCCACGGCTCTCTGATAAGCCTTGTAGTGATCATGATACTTACAGGTGTTTCATATCTACCCTGGCTCAGGGTGCTTATGTCCCAGGTGGGCGCCGTAAAAAACAATTACTGGATACAGCCTGTGGGGCTTCGGAGCTTTGGGAGTGCTGCGGAGCATCTCTTCAGAGGATACTTTACAAATGACCATGTGGCAATTGCCACTGCTCTGATCATGTTTGCCATCGCGGCTGCACTTGTTATCAGGTCTTTTATCAGGGCAGCAGTAAGGAAAGAGGAGAGGGCTGTTTTTGAGATGATGGCCTTCAGTGTGCTGCCTGTCCTTGTGACTACAGGTATTATTGTATCGATGCTCTTAAGGCCGGTGTTCGTCAACAGATACATGATACCAGCCTATGGTGCGTTCTGGCTTTCGCTGTGCCTGATGGCTGACAGAGAGCTTGATGAACTTAAGTCTGGAGACAGGATCTCTTTTCCTGCCCTTGTGGCAGCGGCCATGGCAGCCCTGGTGGCAGTGGTGGGAGCTGTGGATTACAGGGCTTTTATTGGAAACGAAGAGTACCGCATGGTCAATATGAAGGAGACCCTCGCGTTGTTTGATGGCATCAGTTCTGATACAATAATAATCAGTAATTTTGATCAGGTGCAGGGGCTTTTTGGATATTACTTTGCAGGCAAGGGCGATTACAGGATATACCTTTACTGCGCAGAGCCTGAGCAGCTGATAAAAGAGATGGTCCCGGGACTTTACAGTATCGAGGATCCTATTGATATAGCCAATTACCTGGATGCCGGCAAGACAGTTCTTTTCCTGGGCAGCTTTAACAGCAGGGAAGTTATTCTGGAGGAGTGGAATGAGGCCTATGGAATAACCTATGAAAATGAGGGGAGTTACCTCATGGAGAGATACTGGTTTGATGTGTTCAGACTGCGGAAATAAAGCCTTGATTTTGGAGTGTATATATGAAGAAAAAACTACTTTGCGTGATTATGAGTATGCTGATGCTGTCTGTGGCTTTCAGATGCGGGGATGTCAGGTCGTCTGCGGCTGAGGAGACGGAGACTGCAGAGGTGGCGGATTCGTCCGAAGAAGCACAGGCCGATGAAACGGCTGAATCATCTGAGGCGACAGATGCTGTGGAAGGAACAGGAGATACACAGGAGCCGGTTCAGACAGACGGGCAGGGGACTGATGAGGGCCAGGAGGCAGATGCCGAGGGAGAGACTGAGGAGGTTTCTCTTGCCGCGCAGGTGGTTGCAATGATGAATGAGAAGGAGGAAGGTGCGGCAAGTTTCTGCACAATGGTAATACCTCCTGTATTTAAGCCCGGGGATGAGACGAATGTCTTTGTAAACAAAAGCTATCCCATGGAGTCATCGATAATCAGATACAGCGAGTACTATAAGGGCGGGGATCCACTACTTACAAACAGGGAGAGGAAGGAGCTTGCACAGAATGGAGATACGCAGACTGTAAGCGATCCTGAAAAGCTGACGAAGGCGGTATACCAGGAGACCATGTCTTTGGCATATAACAATCAGTATGGGGAAGATGTAGGCTTTGAGGTTGCCTCTTTTGATAATATAACAATAGATGGCTTTCCCGGATTCAAGATTGCTTCCAGCTACAAGGTGCCGGATGAGGAAAAGATCTATCAGACTGTATATATGATAATCTCAAAGGATAAGGTATTTACCATAACCTTCCAGCGCGCGGAGGATGATGACTGCGAGACCTATTTCGAGGAATGCGCACAGACTATCCGGGTGCGCTGAATAGTTAAACATTTTATAGAGCCTCCTGCAATATTATGATAAACTGTAAATATCTATATAAATATACGACAATGACCGGGAATGGGCAGAGATGTTTGACAGGCTTACGCAGCTGATTTCAGAAGGAGATTATAGCGAGGCTCTCTATGAGTTTCAGGAGGAGTTTTTTCACATTGATGAGAGGACTCCTGATGAGGCTGCCAAGCTCTGCGTCCTTGAGGCCACTCTGTGGGAAGTGCTCTGTGACAGCTATGCAGAGTTTGAGGCCATTGCAAGGGGACTTGCATACAACCCGGGGGACTACGAGCTCTTTTACATGCTGGGGCTCTATTACATCAATACTAACATAAACAAGGCATATCTTTGTATGGAGATGGCCCTGTTTTACTGTGATGATCCTGATGACAGACAGGTGATAGAGGATATGATCACGGATATCAGGTCCTCCAGCTGCCTGAGGGTCAGAAACGTCAGCGTTATGATCCTGTCTTATAACGATCTGGAAATACTGAAGGATTGCATCGAAGCTGTGGAGAAATACCAGCCGCCTGGAAGCTTTGAAATAGTGGTGGTGGACAACGCTTCGTCGGACGTCAGGGTCCGGGAATACCTTCGTGACAAGGAAAAGAGCGCCTCCTGTACCTTTAAGTACGTCGAGTGCAGCGAGAATCTGGGGTTTCCCAGAGGATGCAATGTGGGGGCGGGGGAGTGTGACCCGGAAAACGATATTTTCTTTTTGAACAATGACGCTGTCCTGATGCAGAATGCACTATTTTTCCTGAGAATGGGGCTCTATGAGAGCAGGGACGTGGGAGCTACAGGTGCCATGTCCAACAGTGCATCCCTCCAGGAAATTGATGCGAATGAACTGCTTGAATATATGAGTGATGAGGCCAGAATGCTGGCCCTTGAAGATGGTGAGAGCAGACCATGGCACAGAGTCCTGGGCTATGAGCAGGCGATCGGGATTTTCAGAGACTATTCAAGGAAAAGATGTGTGCCGCTCAGGGACCCATATATAAGGAGATTTCGACTTACCGGTTTTGCAGTTCTGGTGTCCAGGGATGCCATTGACTTAGTGGCAAGGGATCTGAAGGTTTTTGATGAAGCTTTTTCTCCGGGATATTTCGAGGATGATGATCTGGGTATAAGGCTGGCGCGAGCCGGATTTCATCAGTATCTTTGTAAAAACAGTCTCATTTATCACAATGGCGGGAGCGGCTTTGCGGGCAATCCCGGCGCGATGGAGGATGGCCGGAACAGATTTATTGAAAAATGGGGCTTTGATATCTGGGGATACTCACTTCCGTGGTTTGAGGTGGCAGACAGGGTGATAGAGCTTGCCTGCAACAGGAGGGGGCGTCTCAAAGTGATTGACTTTTCCTGTGGCCTTGGTGCTACGGCATCATACATAAAAAGCAAATGTCCCGAGGTTTATATTGCCGGAGTGTGCAGGACTGCGTTTGAGGCAGGCATTGCGGGACTTATCGTGGATGATGTGGTGTTTGGAGAACTCAACACATTAAAGCTACCGTGGAGAAGGCATTCTTTCGATATAGTCATTGCTGAGAAGGAATTTGTCAGCAGAGGGAGAATAAGTGAGTGCCTTGCTGATGGGGGAATACATTTGGGAAATGATCAGGAGGAAAAATGATGAATTGTCCTGGATGTGGCAAAATATTGCCTGAAGGAATAGGCCCTGATATGAGGTTCTGCCCGTTTTGCGGAGAGAAGCTCTATGAAGACGGGGTTTACTATATTGTGGAGATCCAGTGTGGCGGCCGCCACGATGGCAATGATAACGTCATGATGATCTTTGTTGACGACAGGCAGCTGTATGAGGTGAGACCCGGTGAGACAATCAGCATTGGCGTGACCAGTGGCTTCCATGCACTTAAGTTCAGGCAGAAGGTCAGGAGCAGGACCATCAATCTGCTGTTTTTGTCGGACTACTTTATCCGCGCCTACTATAATTCTCTTTCGGGGCTTATTGAGACCAATATCAACACCATTGAGGATACGGAGGTGGGGCTTAGCAAGAGAGAAATGGATGAAAAAATGCTCACCCAGCCGGTCATGGTCTCCGAGGATGGCAAGAAGACCTTTGACATAATGCTGGGAGATGATGACCCTGAATATGAGCTGAATGTCACTTCCGGTTTGAGAGAGGGAGTTCTTAGGATCTTTTCCGAGAGGTGTGAATTCAGTCCCAAGAATCAGATGAAAAAGGAGATCCTGCACTACAAGAATGTCCTGGCTGTAAAGAAGAAAATGGGCGCTATTGACCTGCAATGTGATGGAAATGTGCATATAGTTTATAGTATTCCGAAAGATATCTACAATGAAGTTATGGCATTTTTGAACAATAGGATCAGCGAGGTAAGGAGCAAGGGTTTTGGCAGTCAGTGAGCGAAAACCAAATAACATATAGAATATGATGAAAAACAGCACCAAATGGCTTTTGGTGCTGTTTGTTTTTTCGTTTACAATTAGATAATTTATGTAATTCAGTAAATATCAAGCCGCAACCTGTTATCGCTAAAAAGTCTTTTATATTATCAATGAATTGTGAAAAAAGTGTGAACACTTATGCAAATTGTTGTTATGGGGTGGAATTTCGTTAAAATGCCAAAAAACCGTAGGTAATCTGTCTAAAAATTTATCGGAAATTTCCCCTAAAAAGTGAATGACGAAAAAACGTCAATGTGATATCCTTATTGATGCAAAAAGAAAGAGATTTCAAAAAATATGCATAGGAGGTGGCATAATGACGAAAGCTGAGATATTAAAAAGAGAAATTCTTTCACAGTATAAAAGTGTCAGACAGTTTGCGATAGATATGTCTATTCCATACAGTACACTTGTAACAGCATTAGACAGGGGAATCGAGGGCATGGCTTACGGAACAGTCATCAAGATGTGCGATCGCCTCAATCTCAATCCGGTTGATTTTTCAACACTGGAGCAGGGAACAGATCTTGGAAAGAAGATCGTTGAGAACAGGGTTATGCAGCAGTATGTCAAGCTCAACAAGGCCGGACGCAAGAAGATCCTGGATATGATGGGCGACTTCTCACAGCTTGATAAATACCAGGCAGACTAATGTAATTACCTGACAGAGATTCCTTTTTACAGGGAAAAGAGAATTGATGAAAATGCTTCATGGATTTGGTATAATAATCCGCGAAGCATTTTTTGATGGAGGAATAAAGCATGAAATATGATTATCTGGTAGTTGGCGCAGGACTGTTTGGCGCTGTCTTTGCCCATGAGATGGCAGCAAAGGGCAAAAGCGTTCTGGTTATAGACAGAAGAGACCACGTTGGCGGCAATATATATACCGAGAACAGGATGGGCATAAATGTCCACAAGTATGGCGCACATATATTCCATACCTCTGACAGGGAGGTCTGGGATTACATAAATGGATTCGCTGAATTTAACGGCTATATCAACAGCCCTGTTGCGGTCTACAAGGATGAACTTTACAATCTTCCCTTCAATATGAATACCTTCAGCAGGATGTGGGGAATAAAGACTCCTGATGAGGCGAAAGCAATAATCAGCAGCCAGGCAGATGAGGAGATCGCAAGGATAAATCATGAGAAAAACACGGATACCTTTACTGCCGACAATCTGGAGGAACAGGCCCTCAGTCTTGCGGGAAGGGATATCTATGAGAAGCTTGTCAAGGGTTACACAGAGAAGCAGTGGGGCAGGGACTGCAGAGACCTTCCGGCATTTATAATAAAGAGACTCCCCATGAGATTCATCTATGACAACAACTATTTCAATGACAGATATCAGGGTATACCCATGGGTGGATACACAGCCATGATAGAGAAGCTTCTTGATGGCATTTCGGTTAAGTGCGGTGTCAATTACTATGACTATATGAAGCTTGAAGACGGGCTTCCGGTAAGACCCTTTGAGTCCAGGGATGGAGACAGCTTTGGAAGGATATTGTTCACGGGAATGATAGATGAATTCTTTGGCTATGAACTTGGAACCCTGGAGTACAGGTCGCTTAAGTTCGAGACGGAGGACCTGCCTGAGGTTGATAACTATCAGGGCAATGCTGTAGTCAACTACACTGAGAGAGAAGTTCCTTATACCAGGATAATCGAGCACAAACATTTTGAGTACGGAGATGGCAAGGGAACAATAATCACCAGAGAGTATCCTGCAAACTGGAAGCACGGCGATGAGCCATATTACCCGATGAATGATGACAAAAACAATGCTCTGTATGAGCGGTATCAGGAGAGGGCAAAAGGATTTGAAGGAGTCCTCTTTGGAGGAAGACTTGGACAGTACAAATATTACAACATGGACCAGGTGATACGACAGGCCCTGGACATGAGCAGAGCAGAGGCATGATATCTGCAAATATATATGATAAAAACCAAATGAGCCTTCGGTGTGTGACCGAAGGCTCATTCTCTATAATTCAAGTCTCATCTTCTGCAGCAGAGAGACTTAAGCGCCTGCTGGCGCCAATTGTTTAACAGTAATTATTGAACATCATGCCTGAATACTCACTGGTGATGTAGGGCGATGAGTAATCCCGGCTGTCCGGGTTCCTGTAGTTGACTACGGGCCTCTCCACATACTTCATGGGGTCTACGGAGATGTCCTTGGTCTTGTCTATCAGAGCATCTGCGAATCGGTTGACAGGCTCGAGGGCTGCCATGGAATCCGCACCGGAAACGGCCTGTCTTAGCATCTCGTCGTCAACCGCAATGGTTCCGTCTGCCTGAAGCGACATTCCGATGTCCTCGGCGTTTGAAAGATGCTGTTGTGCGATGGAGATTATCTCGGATCTCAGCTTGGTGCTCTTGAATTTTTCGTCATTTATTCCGGATGCGCTGCCTACAAAATCATTGTAGTTGTCGGCCAGTGACTTTACATGATTTATAAGTGCCTCGTTGTCCTTCTTAACGCCCACCTCAATGGGGGAGCCTCTGTCTGTAGTACCTTTCAGATTGATGTCAAACTTGCCGCCGACGGTAAAGTGGTTGGATACTGCGGCTCTTTCCTCACCGTTAAGGGTGAAATGGGCGTTGGAAGCGGGGGCGGCAACCATATCAAGTCCGAGATATCCTACGGCTCCTGAGGAAAGGGTGCCGGAGGCCTCATATACCTCGAACTGGCTGACTTCACCGGATTTAAGACCGGTGTGGGTCGAGGATATTTCCAGGGCACTTCTGTTCCCGTCCTCTATGATCCCGGCGCTAAGTCCAATGCCGGCTTTGTTTATGAGTTTTTCGAGCTTCTCCTGAACGTCTATGTTTCTGTCGTTTGAGTAGATGCTGAACTGGAATTCATATTCCTGGCCGTCGATGCGAACATCAAAGGCGTAGTTCTCAGCCGGAAGTCCGGATCCGTCCTTGGGAAGGAATCTTCCTCTGTTAACCTGGCTGCTGGCCAGCTGTGTGACCTCTATATCAAAACCGATATTGCCTATGTCCTGTTCAGGAGTTTTGCCAATATACGATGCTCCGACTTTGGATTCATCACTGGTATAAGCAGAGGAGTGACTTAAGGATGATTTGTCTTCATAGTCGGAGAGTCTCTTTATACTTCCCTGAAGTCGCCTTGCTTTTTCTTTAATATCAATGGCCTCATTGCGGGAAGCCTCGTCGTTGGTCAATAGATACAGAGGGGAATTCTTGTTGATCTTAGCAATTGACTTATACACATCCCTCAGCTCATCCTTACGATGTGCGTCAGCATGTGTAACATCTTTGGATACGTAATCCTGTATGAAATGGTTATAAGCACCATTTAGAGATATACCTGCCATAATGCCCCCTCCTTTCTTCCTTGATAACGTACGAGTCCTTAACTCTACCAATCCTTTGGTATCAATCGCACGAGGGCACATTCAGCCACGTTTAGTTACTTTCATTCTACACTAAATACGTCAAATGTCAACGCCATAAAGGGCTCAAATTGCTTATTTTATACTTATTTAATATTTTATTGCCCGCCCCGGCCCGCCTGTATTATTATGATAATGAAAATCAATTGTAGGAAATGAGAGAAAATCTATGCTTTTTGTTGTGATCATTGCGCTTCATATGGTGGCTGCGCTTCTTTCTGCCAAAAGCAAAAAGTCTATGCCGGTGTGCTTTACCATGGCCTTCTCGGGGCTGGTTCTTTTGATGTATGTGCTGGCCTTTTTCAGGGGACTTAAGATGACCGGTGCTCTGGCTGTTTTTGCGATGGTGTTTGTGATAGGGGTATCTGTCAGGGAAGGAAAGGATTTCTTTTTCCGTCTGATAAAAAAGTTTTTTGATCCTGGTGTTATTTTGTTTGAGGCAAGTGCACTGCTTGTGGGAGTGGCAACTTCAGCAGCTGTGTTCACCTGGTGGGATGATATAAATTTCTGGTCATCTGATGCCAAACAGCTCTTTTTCATTAATGGATTTCCGGGCAGGTATGGGAATGTCTCTCCTGAGTTCGGGGACTATCCCCCCGTCACATCCCTGGTCAAGTGGCTTTTTCTGCAGGCCAGTCCCTCAAATTATGTGGAGAGCCTTCAGTTTGCCGGATATTATTTTCTGAACGGAGTTTTTCTTCTGCCGCTCTTTGACAGATTTGGCGGTTTTGTCAAAAGAGCTGCCAGAGGAAGGCTGATAAGCGGTATGGCCTTTTTTGCTTCTTTTGTGGGAGTCATGCTCCTTCCTGGCGTGTTCAACGGGATAATATACTATGGGACGCCTGCGGACATCACTATGGCAATAGTATACGGCGCTCTTCTTCTGACAATGATGGATGACGGGGAGAGTTCTGATTTTATGTATTTTACTGAGATTGCCCTGTATTCATCGGTTCTTCTTCTGACCAAGTCTGTCGGATTTGAGTGGGCGGCGTTTGCTCTGATATTTTATGGGCTGTTTGGAAGAAGGAAAAAGACAGTGGTTCTGCCGGTGCTGTTTGCAGGGGCTTCTCTTTCGAGCTGGCTCTTGTTCTGCCTTGTAAACAGAAGAGTGGCCAAGCTCACCGGGGCTGGACTCAGGATGGCGACCTCCGGCAATTATGTGGCTCCGGATAATACTGCGGACAAGCTCAGATTCTTTTTTGAAGGATTCTGGCTGCAGCCCATGCATGCCGACCACAATCTGACCTTTGACATATCTACGGGTGCGGCAGTGGTCCTTATTTTTCTTTCGGTTTTTGTGCTGTACAGAACCGGGATACTTGATGGAAAAGAGCTGAAGAAGATCACGGCTTTTTTTGCAATTACCGGGATAGTGGCATATGGGATAGTCTTTGCTGCCCATATTACCATTTTCCAGACAGAGGACCAGTATCTTGATGCTTACGCTATGGCAGTTTCCATAGCAAGGTACTGTGCGCCCTTTGCACTGGGAGCCGCTTATCTGGTGATGGGACTTCTTCTGGACAGGGTTGATCCCGCTAAAGGAACCGGGGCTGTAGCAGCACTTGTGGGCTGCCTTTTGTTCATATATTTAACTGCAGATTACAGGGGAGTTTATACTCATCTGATGGACTACCGGGAGGCGCTTGCTTATAATGAGAGTTATGTGAGTGATATGGTGGGTGATGACGGAAGGGCTATAGTGTCGGCTGTCAGCGATGAACAGTATTGGGGAAAGCGGGTGCTGGTGCTCAGGGATGGCCACCAGTACTACTGGGTTCACAATACTTATATCAGTAAGGAGGCATCTCCTGTGGCCCTTGTGTATGACAGCTTTATTGTGGGAGAGGATACGGCGGATACTGTCATGGAAAAACTGCAGAACAGCCACGCAGAGTATTTTTATGTGGAAGATAAAGACGGTTCTTCCGGTCAGCTCTTTTACCAGGTCATGAAGGATGGGGAGTTTGAGGCTGGAAAGGTATACAGGATAGAGGAAAATGTTTATTGACCAACCGCAAAATTGGTATTGACGCGAATAAATGTCTATGATATATTAGACAAGCGACATGAGATATACGTCTTTTTTTTATGCGCAAAAATGGAGAACTATATAGACGCGCGGAGGTGAAATATGCGTACAAGAATTACACTGGCTTGCACAGACTGCAAAAATCGTAACTATGACACAACCAAGGATAAGAAGACTCATCCCGACCGTGTTGAGATGAAGAAGTACTGCCCTTTCTGCAAGAAGCACACATTACATAAGGAGACTAAGTAATTTCGTCCTTAGAAAGAAGGAGATAACGGGCATGGACAAGATCAAACACTTTTTTACCGGTGTTAAGGCAGAATTTAGAAAGATTATTTGGCCTACAAAGGATGATATCATCAAGCAGACAACTGCTGTTGTAGTGGTATCAGCTATTTGCTGTGCACTGATCGCAGTTTTGGATTATGCATTTGAATATGGAATGAATTTCATTACATCCGTTTTCTAAATAAAAGGAGATAATATGTCAGAAGAAATGGAAAAGAATCTCGACTCCAATGAGGTATTATCAGATGCTGAGACTCCTGTGACCGGCGAAGAGCCTGTTGCTGAGGAGGCTGTTGCGGAAAATGTCACATCTAATGAGAACGCGCACTGGTACGTTGTTCATACATATTCCGGTTACGAGAACAAGGTTAAGGCCAATCTTGAGAAGACAATTGAGAACAGACATCTTCAGGATCAGATTCTTGAGGTGAGGGTTCCTCTTCAGGATGTTGTGGAGGTCAAAAACGGCGCCCGCAAGAATGTTCAGAGGAAGATGTTCCCGGGGTATGTGCTTGTCAACATGGATATGAACGATGAGACCTGGTATGTTGTCCGCAATACAAGAGGCGTGACGGGATTCGTTGGACCGGGATCCAAGCCGGTTCCGCTTACAGATGCTGAGATCAAGCCTCTCGGAATCAAGACTGACACTGTTTCGGTTGACTTCGGCGTTGGCGATGAGATTGCAGTTATTGCAGGCGTTTGGAAGGATACTGCCGGAGTTGTTCAGAGAATGGACTTTGGTAAACAGACGGCGACCATCAATGTAGATTTGTTTGGCCGTGAGACCCCTGTTGAGATAAGCTTTGCAGAGGTCAGGAGAATTGATCACTGATTTTTTGATATTTGAGCGCTCTGCGCTTGGATATAGAGTAACATCCACTGAGTGGGAGCAATTCCCGCCGTGCGTATTTTGCACGGAGATAGAATTGCCCCTGCGATAGGCTCCGACCGAGGTCCTTTCGAGGTCGCTGAGCCGAACCGCTTGGAGCATTTTTGAGGAATCTGCGTCCGACCACATATTTTCAGGAGGTGCCATAATGGCAAAGAAAGTCGAAGGATACATTAAGTTACAGATCCAGGCTGGTAAAGCAACACCAGCACCACCAGTTGGACCAGCACTTGGTCAGCATGGTGTAAACATCGTTGAATTCACAAAGCAGTTCAACGCTCAGACAGC
>JAEEGL012941054.1_pt1 | contig 54955 bp, 55 predicted proteins | sample 9134231 | NCBI WGS metagenome assembly JAEEGL01 (sample SAMN16246548, study PRJNA631951) | gut metagenome | biome: gut microbiome; feature: rumen; material: fiber-attached | host: Bos | place: Iran: Karaj | collected 2018-10
ACCTCCTCACGGTTCCAGTTCTCGTCCTTGATGCGCTCTCCGAAAAGAAGCTCCAGCGAATCGGCCTCGTCTCTCGTCGTCACCACCATCAGGCGGTCGCCCAGCATAATCACAGAAGACGACTTCGGAACGATTACTTCCTCTTTCCGCCACATTCTCGAAACGATATAATTGAAATGCGTCATCTGGACGATTTCCGCAATCGTCTTTCCGTAGATGGCAGGATTCACCGCATTAAAACGGGCGATATAGGTCTCCTTTTCCGAATGTTGACGCCTGACAGCCAAATCCGAATCCTTCACAAACAGTTTGCGCATGAGGGCAATGGCGAGAATCACGCCCACTGCTCCTAAAGGATAGGTCACCGCGCAACCCAAGGCCGCCCCCTCATGTGACAGGTTCATTTGTGAGAGCGTCTGCTGGGCAGCACCCAGGGCAGGCGTATTGGTGGTGGCACCGCAAAGGATGCCCGCCATGTCAGGCAAAGAGATGCCCGTTACAGGACATAGCGCCAAGGCCATGCCCGTTCCCAGCAGTATCACGGCCAGACACCAGAGGTTCATCGCTCCTCCTTCATGTGCGAGCGAACCGAAAAAACCTGGTCCTACGCTGAGTCCCAGCACATACACAAAGAGAATCAGTCCGAAACTCTGCGCATAGTCGAGCATGGCCGGGTTCACTGTCAGCCCGAGATGTCCTGCAAGGATTCCGATGAAAAAGACGAAGGCTATTCCGAGCGAAACACCCATTACGCGGAGTTTGCCAAAGGCAAGTCCCACAGCACAGATCACCGAGAGGATGATTACCGTCTGCATCGGTGACTGTTCAAAGAGCAAGCTGTTAATCCACTCCATCTCAATTATCAATTAATTATTCCCACTCGATGGTTCCCGTAGGTTTCGGCGTCAGATCGTACAGTACACGATTTACACCAGGAACCTCAGTGATAATACGCTTGGTGATATGATGCAGCAAAGCGTAAGGGATCTCCTCGATGGTAGCCGTCATGGCATCACGCGTGTTGACGGCACGGATGATTACAGGCCAGTCCCAGCTACGCTTGTCATTCTTCACACCCGTTGACTTATAGTCAGGAACGATGGTGAAATACTGCCATACCTTGCCCTCCAGGCCATTCTTCGCAAACTCCTCACGCAGGATAGCATCGCTCTCACGCAAAGCCTCCAGGCGGTCGCGCGTGATGGCACCCGTACAACGAACACCCAGACCAGGACCAGGGAATGGCTGGCGGAACACCATATTGTCAGGGAGACCCAACTCCTTACCCACTACACGTACCTCATCCTTGAACAGTAACTTGATAGGCTCCACCAGTTCAAACTGCAAATCGTCTGGCAGACCACCCACATTGTGGTGCGACTTCACAGGACCCGATTCCACGATATCAGGATAGATAGTTCCCTGGGCCAAGAAACTGATACCCTCCAGCTTACGTGCCTCCTCCTCGAATACACGGATAAATTCAGCACCAATAATCTTACGCTTTTGCTCTGGATCAGCCACACCCGCCAACTTATTCAAGAAGCGGTCAACAGCATCCACATAGATAAGGTTAGCATCCAGCTCATCGCGAAACACACGCACCACCTGTTCAGGTTCGCCCTTACGCAGCAAGCCATGATTTACATGCACTGATACCAGCTGCTTTCCCACAGCCTTGATCAGCAGAGCAGCCACTACCGATGAATCCACACCACCAGACAGGGCCAGCAGCACCTTTTTGTCACCAATCTGAGCACGTAGTTCCTTAATTTGTTCGTCAATGAATTGCTGAGCCAAAGCGGGCGTCGTAATACGCTCCATATCAGCCGGTCTTACATTTCCTGTTGCCATATTTTTCAATTTTTAGTTAAATATTTTCTTTCTCTGGTCTGTAAAATTACAAAAATAATGCATAAAAAAATCACTTTTGTTCAAAAAAAAAGCATGCAAAAATTTGTATTTAAAAAAATATATACTATTTTTGTACCCGCTATCGATAAGATAGTAACTTTACCCATCAATTAAGCACTATTATTGTGCTATAAATATTATCATTCATAACAGTCAGTGTCACTTATTGAAGTGGCCAAAAAGAGAGGGTGCTGATTAATCAGCACCCTCCCATTTTTATAGCCATATTTCTTGTCCCTTTTTTCACATTATATTCGCTATGCACTTCTTCAAGCTATCCGTCCAATAAGGAATCTGTATGCCGAACGTCTCCTTGATCTTCGTCTTGTCCAATACCGAGTAAGCAGGACGTTTCACCGGACTTGGGAACTCCTCACTATGACAAGGTTGGATATCACAAGCCGTATTACCAGCCAGTTCGGCAATCAGCTTGGCGAAGTCGTACCAGGAAGTTACGCCCTCGTTGGAGAAGTGATAGACTCCAGCAACAGAATGGGAACTTTCTGGAGCGGCATCAAACTCGCTTGAGGTCTGTTTAGTCGCGATAGCATTAATTACAGCTACAATAGCCTTAGCGAGATCAAGCGCATAGGTCGGTGTACCTACTTGGTCGAACACTACCTTTAGCTGCGGTTTGGTAGCGGTGAGTTGCAGCATGGTCTTCACGAAGTTTTTGCCAAACTCAGAATACAGCCAAGCCGTACGGATGATGACATGCTGACAACCGATGTGGAGGATGTTTTGTTCCCCGTGCAGTTTCGTCAATCCATACACGCCAGTAGGGGTACCTGTTTGGTCTTCCTTGCAAGGTTTATTGTACGGTTCAGCTCCGAAAATATAGTCGGTTGAGATGTGAATCAGCCAACCACCCACTTCATGCATTGCTACAGCCAAATTTTCTACTGCCTTAGCATTCAGCAACTCAGCTAAGTCGTAGTTATCCTCAGCCTTGTCCACGTTTGTGTAGGCGGCACAGTTCACAATCACCTGCACCTCCTGCTCCTTCACCATCTTACGCACAGCCTCCTGATTGGTGATGTCCAGCTGTAAGGTATCAGTACACACCCCCTCTCCTGCCAGTTTCTTTAGCAGGGAAATAGACTCAGCACTTGCCTCCACTACATCCGTAAAGATGAAGTGATCCTGACTGTCTTTAGCCACAATACGCAACTCATTACCGAGTTGTCCGTTAGCACCTGTAACTAGAATATTCATATTATCTTTCCGCTCTCATCGGGTTATTCAAGAAATCCTCATACGCCAGACGGATACCATCCTCCAGCTCCGTCTTGTATGTCCATCCCAGTTGGGTAGCCTTGCTCACATCCAGCAATTTACGAGGTGTACCGTTAGGACGGGTGGTATCCCACTCTATTTTGCCCTTATAGCCCACCACCTTTGCCACCAACTCCGTCAGTGCCTTGATGGTCAGCTCCTTGCCAGTACCCGCATTCACCGTCTCGTTGCCACTGTAGTTGTTCATCAGGAACACACACAAGTTTGCCAAGTCATCCACATACAGGAACTCACGCAACGGAGAGCCATCGCCCCAGCACGTCACACTGTCCAAGCCAGCTACCTTTGCCTCATGGAAGCGACGGATCAATGCTGGCAGCACATGACTGTGCTCAGGATGGTAGTTATCGTTAGGACCATATAAGTTCGTGGGCATCACCGAGATGAAATCCGTGCCATATTGACGGTTCAGGAACTCGCAATACTTCAAGCCAGAGATTTTTGCTAAGGCATACGCCTCATTGGTTTTCTCCAGTTCACCCGTCAGTAGACAACTCTCCTGCATGGGTTGTGGAGCCATTCTGGGGTAAATGCAACTGCTTCCAAGGAATTCCAGTTTCTTGCAGCCATTCTTCCATGCTGCATGAATCACGTTCATCTCCAGGATCATGTTATCGTACATAAAGTCAGCCAAAGCACTCTGGTTAGCTATGATGCCCCCCACCTTTGCAGCAGCCAGGAACACATATTCTGGCTTTTCCTCAGCGAAAAACTGCTCTACTGCCTCTTGTCTGGTCAGATCCAACTCCTTGTGCGTCTTCAGCACCAGGTTGTTATAGCCCTGTCGCTGCAGCTCCCTCACAATGGCACTTCCCACCATACCGCGGTGTCCTGCCACAAATATTTTTGAATTTAGTTCCATAATCAAAATATCCGCTCCATTAATTGCCATTTTTCGTCACTTCTGGCCCCAGCGCTACAACCCTGGAACTGACTCACGTAGGCCTCCCACTCAGCCTGACGGGGCAACGTAGCCAAACGAGCCATGTCACGTGCAAAGTCAAAGTCATCCACCGTGTCCATGATCATGAACAACGAGCGACCGTGACGATAGATCTGCATGTCCAAGATACCCACTTCACGCTGACCTTCAATGATTTCAGGCCATACATGGGCATGGGCTTCCACGTACTTGGCAATCATCGCCTCGTCGTCAACAAGCGTCAGTGTCTGGCAATATCTTTTCATTTCTCAAAGTAAATAGCGCATAGCAAAGTACCACTACGAAGCAAACCATCGGTACCAGGAAGGAAATGTTGATACCTGCTGCATCGCTCAGCAAGCCCTGCAAAGGCGTGAGCAACGCACCACCCAAGATGGCCATGATCAAGCCACTGGCACCAATCTTAGCATCCCCCACATAGCCACCCTTCTCAGGATTCTCCACATCACCCAATGCCAAGCCATAAATGGTGGGGAACATCAGGCTCATGAAGATGCTGGTCAGAATCATCGCACATACAGCCACCCAGCCACTGGTCAGCACCACTACCAACGCACAGACAGCACTCAGCAGGGCACCCACCACCAGCAATCGCTGTGGAGCGAAATACTTCATTAGCCACGTGTAGATAAAGCGTGAGAGGCAGAACCCAATAATGGCAGCCAAATAAAAATTAGCCGCCTCTGCCTCTACCACGCCCAATTCCTTCATCGAAAGACGTATAGCAAAGCTCCACGTACCTGTCTGAGCACCAATATAGAAGAACTGTGCCACTACGCCCCATGCATATCGCTTATTTTGGAACAATCTTCCAAATGTAGCCTTTAAAGAAAGTTCATCCACAGGTCCTTGCGCCGGTCTGAGAGCCGGCATATGGGCAAACAGCATCACCGCCATAATCACCAGCAATACAGCACCCAGCGCAGCATATGTACCACTGATAGAATACAGCGAGATATCCTGCAAGATGAAATACTTGCTGATCAAGATGCCTGTAATACAGCCAATCGGATTGAATGCCTGTGCAATGTTCAGGCGTCGGGTAGCCGTTTCCGGAGCTCCCATCGCCAATATATAAGGATTAGAGGTCGTTTCCAGTACCGAGCAACCAGTGGCCATCACATAGATGGCAAACAGATAGAACGCATAACTTGCCGCCCAAGCAGCCGGTAAGAACAGAATAGTACCCGAAGCATACAGAACCAGTCCCAAGATGACGCCACTCTTGTAGCTGTGTTTGCGGATAAAGAGCGCAGCAGGCAAGGCAATAAAGAAGTAAGCCCCATAGAACGCCATCTGAATAAAGGTCGTCTGGGTATCACTCATCTGCATCACCTTACGAAAGGCTGCCAGCAACGTATCTGTCATATTAGCTGCTACACCCCACAACGCAAACAACGTCGTGATGAGTATAAACGGCAACAAGTATTTCTTCTCTACAACTTTCACGGTTATAATCCCCCTCTTCTAATCGTTAATTTTATGGTCTCTTTATGTTCGGCGGCAAAGGTATCCACCTCATTCACCACCAGCACCAGGTAGCCACCTCCACCAGCCCCCGGCATCTTCCATGCCAGCACGTCAGGCAAGGTGCTGTATTGGTCAATATACGACTGCACACAGCCCTGTATCATGGCAGGAAACATGGCTACCTGAGCATTAAAGCTATCCTTGAATGCCGTTGCAAAAGCAGTTAAATCACAACGCAATAACGCATCCCAACAACGGTCGGCAGCATTCGCCAGATCCTTCACCTTAGCCTCTGTGATATCCATGTCCTCCACTACATTGCAACCCGGGCGACGAGGCTCCATAGGAATCATGCAAAGATGATTTTCCAGCCATAAGATGACCTGTTCATCGTGACAAGATTCAATCTGCTCAGGCCAGAAATGGTTGTTGTAATAGTGGCGACAGATACCCGGGATACAGATGCCAATGGCATCCTGTGCCCCACTGATAATGCCATCTTCCCTTTCCGGATGATTCTCGAAGCAGAACACCAGGCGAGCCAACGTTTCAGGATCCATATTCGGCATCTGGTAAGGCCAGATCCTACGGATCATATTCCGTGTAGAAGTACTCAAGCCACAGCGTTCCCGAATCTCGAAAGTAGGCTCTATGCTCACCGTAATCGCCCATCCTGGCGCATATTGGCTCACATAGGGCTGGTCAATCCATGTACCCGCAATGTCCACACGCGTAGGAATCCATGAAGTCGTCTTTTTTAAGTCCGTGCTGGAACGAGCCGTTAGTCCTTCGTGCGGATCACGGGAAAGCACCACATATTCCATGCCCCTCTCCTCGCACACTTTCCGTTTCTCCTCGCTGGCCCCATCACTGTTTACCACCAGGATGTCAGGCTGTACGATGTCCAGTGTAGGCAGGAAATCCAGTATGCCACTTCCAGCATTGATAAATACATCCTTCACATAGCGGATGCTCTTCACCATGAACAGGCGTTCCTGTTCGCTATATACAGTTTTGTGATGCTTATATCCAAGAATGGTTGCATCAGAGCCGATGCCCACATACAGGTCACCATATTCCGCCGCTTGGCGGAAGAATTCCACATGACCACTGTGCAGCAAGTCGTAACAGCCAGATACAAAGACTTTCTTGGGCATTTTGATTATTTTACGATACCCTTTTCCAGGTATTCAGCCAAATTCGTTCTTACCTTAGCAGCAGCACCTTCGGCCACCACCTTGGCAATATCATGCTCCACCATCAGCTTCACCAACTCCTCAAAGGAAGTCTTGTTGGGGTTCCAGCCCAGCTTTTTCTTTGCCTTGGCAGGATCCCCACAGAGGTTCACCACATCTGTAGGACGGTAGAAGTCCTCGCTCACAGCCACCACTGTCTTGCCAATAAGCTTCTCCGGCCCTTTCACAACGATACCCTTCTCGTGGATACCCTCCCCTTCAAACTTCAGTTCCATGCCTGCATGCTTGAAAGCCAGCTGGGTAAACTCACGCACCGAGTGCTGTACACCGGTAGCAATCACAAAGTCCTCAGGTTGTTTATGTTGCAGGATCAGCCACATACACTCCACATAGTCCTTGGCATAGCCCCAGTCGCGCTTAGAATCCATATTACCCAGATACAAACAATCCTGCAAACCCTGACTAATTCTAGCAGCTGCCAAGGTAATCTTACGGGTAACGAACGTCTCACCACGACGTTCACTCTCATGGTTAAACAGGATGCCACTGCAGCAGAACATATGGTAAGCCTCACGGTATTCCTTCACAATCCAAAAGCCATAGAGCTTCGCCACGGCATACGGACTGTAAGGATGGAATGGCGTTTCCTCATTCTGCGGTATCGCCTCCACCTTGCCATACAGCTCAGAAGTAGAAGCCTGGTAGATGCGGCAGGTTTGCTCCAGATGGCAGGCACGAACAGCCTCCAGCACACGCACCACACCTACGGCATCCACGTTAGCCGTGTATTCAGGAGAGTCGAAACTCACCTGCACATGACTCTGTGCTGCCAGGTTGTATATCTCGTCGGGATGCACCTTGTCCACCACTTGTACTATTGACATAAAGTCACCCATATCTGCATAGTGCAGGTGGAAATGAGGCTTCCCCTCCAGATGAGCGATTCGCTCACGGTAATCTACTGAACTTCGGCGAATAATACCATGTAGCTCATATCCTTTTTCTAAGAGGAGCTCCGACAGGTACGATCCGTCCTGCCCTGTTACTCCCGTTATTAAAGCAACTTTACTCATATACAAATTCAAATAATGACGCCACGAATATACTAAATATTGAGCATCTTATCAAACAATTCCAAGTATTTCAGCGGAGACAGTTCACCTTGGTAGTGATAATCCACCTCGATGCGCTCTTTGATAAAGTCATAGTCCAGGTCGTCAGGATCCTCAAATACCTTGATGTATTCGGGATGATAATACGGCGAATCCACTATCCCCTTCCAGTTGGTATAAAACTTCCTGTTGTAGATCACAGCCTCCCAGAAACGCGTGGTATTGGCGTGGGCATCACCCTTCAGGATCTCCAGAATACAATTGGCTTCCAGCTCTCTTTGCAAGAACAGCAACCTCCTGAGGTAAAGCCATCCATATTCAACACCCGGCAGTCGGTTGGCCTTTTTGACACGGAAGATATAGAAATACGCCTTCAATCCCTGCGCGATGCAGTTCTGATAGATGCGATGAATCATGTCGAGTCGGTCTTTGGAGGCCCCAATAAATGCAATATCATATTTGCAATTAATGGTGTTGAGGTCAATCTCACGGGTTTTGGAAATATAGACAGGTGCATACGTCAAGCCATATGTAGGCACATCATGCACATGATCGTAGCTCACCACCAGGTCGAATTGCTCCTTCACCTTCTCTATCTCGAATTCTCTACTTCTTTCCGTATTGTTCTGTACCGTATCACGAATCAGCAGCACCCGTTTGATGTGCGGATAGTTTTTCTGGAGAAAATCCATCAATTCCTGGCAATACCACCCCGTGGTCATGGCAATGATCTGGGTATTGGCATCACAGTACTGTCGGAATATCAGCTTATAGGCCGTTTCCCTGAGCGGCATCCTTATCAGTTTTTTAATCCTTCTGATGACGTGTGAGCAACAGAACGCATTCACAAACAGATTTGGATGCACTCGGTCCTTATAAATCACCTTACAGTCTGGGTGGTTCTCCAGGTCGTACATCAGGTAATGTCCCTGATCAAAGTCGTCGTCAAGAAACAGGTATTTCATTGCACTTTAGTTCCTCTTAATGTAAAAAACAGATCATATAGCCAAGGGCAATACTTATAGGTGTAGAAAAGGATTTTCCTCTTCCATGAAAACAGCTTAGGTGCCTTGGGACAAGTTTGAATAGCCTGCGCCAGATGGGCATAATCAGGATTAGCCATATCTCTTTTTTGATAGGCCAAATACCACAGTGCGAAATTAATAAAGCGAAACTCCAGCATATCCGATTCAAACCCCCATGCCCTTAAGTCACGATACCGCTGTGTATTGAGCTTAGCCCTGTCGCTCAGCGCTTTTTGCGACACCTTTGACTGGGTGATACTATTGGGACGGATGTACTGGAAATACAGCGTCTGGTCCAGGAAGTAGAAACGAGCAGCTTTGAACACCAGCTTATAGGTGGCCCCTGTATCCTCATACAGGAAACCTTCAGGATAGGTTATACCCTCGAACAATTCCTTTCGATAGATCTTGTTCCAAGCCGCATTGCCCCCATCTTCCAGCATCATGTCCAGTGACTCCTCTTTTGTCTGGAGGCCCTCTTTAAAGCCTACGAACACCTTCGGCTGTGCGTTTCTCACCACATCACTATGAATCACCCGGGCATAATTGAACATCACCAAGTCGGCCTGGTTTTGCTCTGCACAGTTGTAGGCTGCCTGACAAAAATCCTTGTGCACCCAGTCATCACTATCCACAAACATCAGGTATTTGCCACAGGCATGCTCCATGGCCAGGTTGCGAGCGGCAGATAAGCCCCGGTTCTCGGGTAGATGAAGCACCTTGAACCGTGGATCCTTGGCAGCATACTCATCGCAAATAGCGCCACAACCATCGGGAGAAGCATCATCCACAACGATGACCTCTATGTCTGTCAGACTTTGCTGGCAAAGGCTGTCCAGACAACGGGTAAGATACGCTTCCACCCGATATACAGGTACTATGATACTCACTAATGGTTTCATTGGTTCATATGGGTAACAGTCTTCGCCATCATTAAGATTTTTCCTATTAGCTTTCTGAAACCTTTAAGAATTAGCGAAGGATGCTTAATTAGTCTGATAAAATTTGATAGCATAACACAGCATTTTACAGATATTCTATTCGACACGCCCAGTATTAATCGGTCAGTTAATCTTAAGACCTTCGCTTGATTCATCTTTTTGACAATACTCTTAACGAAAGGATGATTTTTGTCACCTTGATAATCATTGTCAATTAGAATCTTACGATAATAATACATACGACTGCTGATGCTACCTATCAGTTCTTCCCTTTCAGGCAGATGACCTTCTACAATTGCATCTGCAATATCGCATAGTTTTTGACAGAAGTCAAAGTCACATTTGTTGGTATGTATGGAAGAATTAGCTCGAAATCGATAAATATAAACGGGACGCTTGCAGATGGCCACATCCCTTTTATTCCTAATGGCAACAGCCAAATTCATTAAATAATCCTCTGATCTGATTAAGTGATAATTGAAAGCCTGTGGATTGTTTTCAAACAACTCTTTCTTAAATAGTTTGGCACATGGAGAACTGGATATGTTTGTAGCAATATACAAACGGTACAAGTATTCGTTTCGACTATAATAATCAGGCGCACTTAATAAATAATAATCCGCTCTTTCAAATCTGCCGACAACAATATCAACTCCTGATGATAATAAAATCAGCTGTTCCACAGCATCACTAGTTAATAAATCGTCTGAATCAACAAACATGATCCATTCGCCGTGGGCTTCTTCCACACCTCGTTTTCGAGCCACAACAACACCCTCATGCACTTGCTCTACATAGTAGACATTTTTCGAAGATGCATACCTTTTGCAGACATCACCTGAACCATCAGTACTTCCATCATTCACCAGTATCACCTCAATGTTTGTATACGACTGCGACAATAAAGACAAAATACATTCCTCAACGTATTCAGCCGTATTAAACACAGGTACTATGACACTTACTACTGGTTTCATTTATTCTTTTCCTTCGTGGTAAGTTATTCTCTTAAATATGCCGCCCATATCTATGTGTCTGCCAATGATATGGATTCTGGACTTGACAAAATGAGTTTTCCAGACAACATAAGGCAGACTTAACTGGTCGCGTGTGGAATATTGGTAATATTCCTCCCACCATGCCTCCATCAGCAGGCGGAGGTCATCGTCATGATGGTTTTTAATCAGTACTGTATTCTCGTACAGTCCGAAGTGTCGGGGGAATCCAGCTTTTTTATAGACTTCCATCTGTTTTTTTACCAGTTCCCTATTGGCCTTTCTCAGATAGAGCACGTGTACAGCTTCCACATAAATGCAGTCCCTGTTACGATGATAATGAATGCCTAGCGGACAATTTCCCATTTTCTCCAGTACCGGGACGAGGGAAGTTTGAATTTGCACGTTCCCATCCACATACACCGTATAGTCATACTCAGGCAGATAGCGGTATGACAGTATCCTGATTTTTCGGTTCATCTGAGCCGGCGTTAACTGATCATAGTCTTCAAACTGGGTAATGTCAATCTTCTTCCACACTGAATTCTTAGGACATTCCATATCGGTAAACACATAATAGTCCACCCCCGGATCCACCACCCGTGGTTCCACCAAGTTGTCATAATGCCCTGTGATGCAGGTAAAGACAGCTATCTTCAAGTGGTTTGTATCCAACTTTGATAATGGCATCTCGTAGTCTTTATTCCCTTTGGTGGAAAAGTGAAAGATAGCGTAAATAAAATGACTTAATTTGCGCAGTTTATTCATAATCAAACTGATTCTAATCCAATAAAACCTTCGTATGAAAGCGTCAAAGGACGGGCATAGGGATCATAGAAACCTTCTATATGCATCGTCTGACAATCCCGCGCCTCGAAGTAGTTCTGACGGAATGGTTCGTGCAGGAAACAATCGATCATATAATCGCCATCTGCCAGGTACTTTGGCAGACGGATATGACGTTCTAAGGAAAAATCACCTGGTTGGATATGGCACAGGCGACCCGTATAGGCCCCCTCCACGAAACCTGCCAACGGCGTACCATCGGGTTTTTTGATGATCAAACGCACTTCACACTTCATCGGTTCCTGGGTAGTGCCTTTGATCAGCACATCCAGCACCTCTTGGCCATGCATAAGTGAGGTAGCATTATAAGATGTATGATTGATCTGCAGTTCATTGATGGTCAGATAACCCCTGCTCTTAATACGATTTGTCATCAGTTGCTGTCCTTCTGCTTGGGTTCCAGCAGTATTGATATAATGATCAATGGCTTCCTCGGCGGACCCAATAAAATCGGTCATGCCATCACGCAGCACCACTCCCTTTTGGCAGAGGTTACGTACCGCAGCCATGTTATGGCTTACAAAGAGCACTGTACGGCCCTCACCTTTCGCCACATCCTGCATCTTGCCAATGGCTTTCTTCTGAAATTCGGCATCACCCACCGCCAACACCTCATCCACCACCAGAATCTCAGGCTCCAGATGAGCGGCCACAGAGAAAGCCAAGCGTACCAACATGCCCGACGAATAGCGCTTCACAGGCGTATCGATGTAACGCTCACAACCTGAGAAATCCACAATCTCGTCAAATTTCCGGGTAATCTCTGCTTTCGTCATGCCCATGATGGCACCGTTCAAGTAGATGTTCTCACGTCCAGTCATCTCCATGTGGAAACCCGTACCAATCTCCAGCAGAGAAGCAATACGGCCACACACGTTGATTTCTCCCACCGTGGGCGTGGTTACACGCGACAACAACTTCAGCAAGGTACTCTTACCTGCTCCGTTTCTTCCGATGATTCCCACTACATCACCCTGCTCCACGCTGAAGTTGATATCCTTCAAGGCCCAAACCACATCACTGTGGCCCTTGGCGGACCGTACATTAGTTTCTCCGATTCTTAGGTAAGGATCCTCCTTGCCCCTTACGTTGATGATCCACCAACGGTTCAGGTCACGGAAGAAGGTACCTGTGGATACCAGTCCCAAGCGATACTGCTTACCTACATGATTGAATTCTATTGCCTTCATATTCTTAAACAGTATCCATGAAATTTCGTTGCACCTTATTGAACACCACCACGCTGATTGTCAGCAACACACACATAAACAGGAAACTATAGCCCAAGGCCAGCCAAGAGAAATAGCCCTGCCCCAACGTAGCATATTTAAACGCCTCGATAATCGAAGTCATCGGATTAGCTAGGATCATTGTTCGCAGAGCGCCTTCCTGCACCATACTCAACGGATAGACAATGGGAGTGCCATACATCCACAGTTGCACGATGAAGGTAAAGAGAATGGTAAAGTCGCGGTACTTGGTGGTGAGTGATGAAATCAAAATACCAAAGCCCAGGCCCAGTCCGGCCAGCATCACCACCAACACAGGCGTCAGCAGAATTGCCCAGTTAGGCGACAAAGGCGCACCCTGATAGAAGAAATAGAGATAGATCACCACAAACAGCGCTGCCTGAATAGCAAAGCGCAGTAAGTTGGAGATCACCACAGAAATCGGTACCACCAGACGCGGGAAATACACCTTGCCAAACATGTGCTGGTTGGTGGTGAACGTAGAAGACGACTGGTTCAGACAGTCGGAGAAGTAGAACCAACAGATATTGCCAGCCATATAGAATACGGCCTGCGGTATACCGTCAGTACTCATCTTGGCAATGCCCCCAAAAACCACCATGTTCATGATCACGGTCAGGATGGGCTGTATCACGTACCACAACGGACCCAGAATCGTTTGTTTGTACTGCACGAGGATATTCCTCTTGACAAACAATTCTATCAGGTCACGATAGCGCCAGATTTCGCCCAGGTCGATATGCCAGAGCTTCTCCTTCGGGCGAATCTTCATGGTCCAGTATTGTTTCTGTTCTGTTGCTGCCATCTCAATATTTCTAACTAATCAGCCACGAATCCCCATGGTACGAAGAATCGTGTCATTCACCTTCCTTACATCAAAAAACTCACACGCCATTTCTCGACTCTTCTGGCCCATATCGGCTACGAGCTCAGGTTGTTCCATCAGCAGTTGCATCTTGGCCACCACATCTGCCACATCCTTCACCTTAGTCAGATAGCCGTTCACGCCATCCACCACCGTCTCTTTACATCCAGGAGCATCAGAAGTAATAATGGCCCTTCCCATCGCCATGGCTTCCAACACCGACTTGGGAGTTCCCTCATGATAAGAAGGAAGTACAAAGATGCTGCAATGGTCGATAATGGGACGCACATCCCATTGTTCGTTATAATACTCAACGATGCCCTGTTCTATATATGGCTGTAACTCCTTTGGGTGCAACGTAGATGGATTGGTATCATACGGCCCCACCAACATACAGCGAATCCTGTCGCCATGTACAGTCTTCAGTTGCTTGCAGGCTTCCAGATATTCTACCACCCCTTTATCCTTGATCAACCTCCCGACGAAAAGGAATGTGGGAATTGCCGGCAGTGTGGTTGGCACAAACTTATCTATATTCACGCCAGAACCATGAATCATCACGACCTTGTCCTCCGTCAGCAGTCCATCCTTGATCAAAGTCTGTTTGTCATCATCATTCTGGATAAACACCTTCTTGCTCCGTGCATAAGCCTGCTTAAAAAGCGCCTTCTGAACGGTCTTGATTACCTTGTTTTTCCAGCCATGCCCATAATAGATGCTACCCAGTCCACCCACCAGCGGATACACCTCTGTAATACCCACGCTGGCTGCAGCCCTGCAGCCGTAAGCTACTGCCTTAGCCAGATAAACGAAGATCTTGTCGGGTTGGATTTCCTGGAACAGTCGCTTGATATCCCTATAGGTGTCTAGGTCGTCCAAAGGGTTCAGTCCGTTGCGTGACACCCTGATCTGTCGATAGGTCACCCCTATCTCAGCGAAACGCTCTGACCAGTCAGCTTCAGGCAGCTGACCAACGGCAACCACCTCATAACCTGCTGTCAACATTTCTTTCATCAGGTCCTCTCTGAACTTGAACAGCGAAGGCGTATGACTTGATAATACGATTACTTTCTTCATAGTTGGTTGCAAAGATAACAAATATCTGCCAATAAATATAATTTATTGATAAAACTTTTCCTTGTCCAATCTCAAGTCATTGGCAAGATCTTCTTTACAACGACCACGAGCAATGGCCAATACAGCAATAACGACTATATAAGTCTCCATCTTCACACTAGTATCACCTTTTCTCACTTTCCGGAGTGTTCTCTCTGAAATATCAGCTTCATTAGCCAGATTTTGAGAATTGTGATAATAATACTTTATCTCCTTATTGATGATTTCGGCGTACCACTTATAAATCTCGGTGTAATTAAATCCAATAAATATACCTTTTATCATATAATTAATATCCTAATTTAAAAAAACTGTGAATAGAACGGAAAATAAATTCCGCTTTTCGTTGTTTAATGTTAATAACTTAAAAGATAATTCAAGCACCTTGATGGTTTCTTGAAAATAGCAACTACTTTCGCGCCGTCATAACGGCTAGCTACTATGATAAGATACTAACAAAAAAAACAATGATATGATTACAAGGTATTTAGACCTAAGGCTATCAGTGTTTGCTAACCTGCAAGCACATGCCAGCAAAGAAATCGGAATGGATGAAGTTATTCGGCTAATCAAGCACGATCTTTATGTTAATCAAAAAACAGCCGCCTATCGGCAGATGGCAAGTATCATCAGTCGGGAGGAAGCCAACAAAAGCGTGAAGATAGCCCGCATGGAGGCAGTCTCCGTAGCCGTAGTTTTCAATGGTACTGGCAAGCAACCCGAAAATATTGTCCGCTTTACAGGTTTAGCCATGGTAGATCTAGACAAAATAGAGAACAACACTCCTTCCATTAGCTCTCCCCCTGACATAGGTGATACTCTTTCCATTAGCTCTCCCCCTGTTTTAGGGGGAGTACCCGAAGGGGGAAGGGGTATAAATATAATTAAGCATAAGATTATCAATGATCCCCACACTTTACTCTGCTACAAAACTATCAGTGGTGATGGCCTGCGAATCTTCTATCGCTATGTTCGTTCAGACCCCTCCGACCTAACGGCCACCTCCCCTTCCGAAGGGGAGGAACTGAAAGAAGCCGCCAATAACTCCTCCCCTAACTTAGGGGAGGTGTCGCAAAGCGACAGAGAGGTAAATTGTTCCTCCCCTGACTTAGGGGAGGTGCCTCGAAGAGGCAGAGGGGTAATTAATGGAATCTCCTGGAAAGCAGCATTTATAGCCGGCAATGAATACTACAAGCAACTAACAGGCTGCGATTATGACACAGCCTGCAGCAACTACGGTAGGTTATCCGGACTGGCACATGACCCTGACGTGTATTACAACCCTGATGCAGAACCCTTTGTCATCACCGACGAGATGATTATAGCCGCCAACTTTGCCGAGACCACCCACGAAGGCAGACCTTACAAAGAACATGATGCCGGTACACAACAGGCCAGACCTGAAGATGCTTGGGAACGAGTACAGCACCTGCTGGCTAAACGAGGCATGAGTTATGAGCCCCATCACCACCATGACTATGTCCTCCATGCCTGTCACCTCTTCAACCGTTTCGGAGTGCCTGACGATGAGCTGCGTCTATGGGCAGGCAACCAATGGAGTGACTTCAACACCCGAGAAAGGGAGTCCATCATCACCCACTGCTACAAGCAGGAAGAGCTGCATGGCACCTGGTCATTGCACAGTAGCCGTCGCAAGCGGAGTCACGAAAACTCTATGATTACCATAGCGGAAATCCGCCAATGGTTGTCAGATCATGTAGAGGTTATGTATAATGTCGTGACCGACCAAACCATGTTAAAATACATCGATCGTCACGCATGGAAACTCGTCGATGAAAGAGTACTAGCGACACTCCGTTCACAAATGGCCGTTGACACCGACAAACGAGTGCTCAAGAGCGATGTGTATGATGTGATTAAGAGCGACTTTGCCCTATTAGTACACCCCGTTCGTGACTACCTCAACAACCTGCCACCCTGGGATGGCACTGACCGTATGGCTGAGCTGGCCTCCCATCTCCATGCCGAGGCAGTGGTGCGTGGCCAGACCAATGAGGAAGCACAAGAGGCACTCTGTTGGGCCCTCCACAAGTGGCACTGTGCTGCTGTGGGCACCTGGCTGGACAACAGTGTGACCAACCATGAGGTATTTGTACTCATCGGCAAGCAAGGCATTTACAAGACCACCTGCTTCCGATTCCTGTTGCCACCAGCCTTGCGATCCTACTTTTGGGAGAATGCCCACAATGCCTTCTCAACGAAGGACGACCACCTGGCACTTTCAGAAAACTGCCTCACGGTGATTGAGGAGGTAGAAGCCACTGGATCGCACGAACTATCCGAACTCAAATCTTTGATTACCAGTGATATTGTAAAAGAACGAAGACCTTACGCACGATTCCGTGAAGCGAAGCACCGATTGGCCTCGTTTTGTGCCACCGGCAACCAGCAACGCTTCCTGACCGATGACACGGGCAACCGCCGTTGGCTCTGTTTCAAGGTAAGTCATATCGATGACCCCCGAACATGGAAGACCGACTACAAGCAGCTCTATGCCCAGTTGGTACACGAGTTCCAAAACGGCTTCCGTTACTGGTTTGATGCAGACGACGAACAGAAGGTAGAGCGTCTGAACCAACCCTTCCGCATCGAGAGCGACGAAGAGCAGCTCATCCATACCCGACTCAGGGTACCTACGGAAGGAGATCTCACCACCAAACTGATGAACGCAGCCAGCATCTGTCAGCTACTCAACGGAGGACGAGTAGGCTATCCCCTCTCCTCTCGCAAGATCAGTATCGCGATGAAGAAGCTCGGCTTTCCAGTCCGGCACACACGCAATGGCACCTTCTATCTGGTGGTTGAGATTCCCACCAACGAGGTACAGTCACATCTGTCCTTAGTTGCCTGTGACGATTGTGACCATGGATAATCAACTTTTCCTTTTATATATACAATAAATTGTTTACTCTACTCTATAATTTATTTCACGTATATGAAAGTTATAGATAGAAGCGTCACAATTGTCACACAGCCTTAAAAGACAATTATAAAGTCATAGGTTTAGCCAGGCTAAACCATTGGTTTATCAGTCGTTAATTTATAGTTTAACCTTCATAAATCATAGACTATATGAAAGCAATGACCAAACAGAAGTTAGCCGGATATGCAGGCGTCAGTGTAAAAACCCTTATGAGTTGGTGCAAACCCTATATGAAAGAACTAGAGCAGATGGGACTAAAGCCAAGGGCTAAGATACTTCCACCCCATATCATCAAGTTCATTGCCGATAAGTTTACCATCATCATCGAGAATGAAAACAACTTATCGGGCAGAAAGTAAATAATCGGGCGTATCCTTCCATTAGCAGAAAGTAGGGAAACAAGTTATAGTAACTTTGCGCCCGTTATCGATAACAAACCCGAGTAAAACAATTAAAAAACCTGTAAGTATGATTCGTTATGTATTGAAACAATGCAAAAACGCTAAACAAAGCATCTATGGCAAGATGTTCGCTTATCCAGTCATCGAAGAGACCATCGATGAGGAAGCCTTATCAGCTCACATGGCCAGTCATAACACGCCATTCTCGCAGGGTGCCATCAAGGGTATGCTGACCGACATGGTGCAGTGCATCCATGAGCTCCTGCTGGAGGGAAAGAATGTGAAGCTGAGCAACCTTGCTATCTTCTCTATCGGCATCAAGAACGCCAAGGGCGGAGCTGAAGATGAGGAAGACTTCTCAGTCCAGAAAAACATCCAGGGCGTGAAGCTACGTGCTCGCGCCACAGGCATCATGCTTGCCAAAGGACTGAAACTCAATGCTACCCTCAAGAAAGCCGTAGCCCTGACAGGCATCTCTACCTCATCAGGTACTGGCACTGGCACCTCTGGTGGCTCTAACACCGGAGGCAACACTGGCGGTAATACCGGTGGTGGTGACAATGGTGGAGGAGGCGGTGACGACGGTCTTCAAATTTAACGGAAAAAGGGGCGTAAGCCCCTTATCTTAAACTTATTATTAACTTAAAACAAACTACTAATGAATAAGAAAATAAACATTAACTGGAGTATCATTATTCAAGCCCTGCTTACCGCCATCACATCAGTCGCCAGTGCCATCACCTTAAGTTCCTGCTTTCACGTGATATGAGAGTCATTACCCTCATTATCTTGCACTGTTCAGGAACCCCCGAAGGCAAGAGGCTGACATTTGAAGCCTGTAAGCGAGATCATATGAAGTATCGCCACTTTAAGGATATAGGCTATTACATTGAGCGAGACGGAACCCTGCACGAAGGAAGAGCCTTGGCAGAAGTTGGTGCCCATTGCTACCTCCACAACACCCACTCCATCGGCATTTGTTATGAAGGAGGTTTGGATGAGAACGGAGACCCTGCCGACACCAGAACCCAGGCGCAGCGTGATACCCTACTCGACCTATTGATCCGCTTGAAGCAGCAGTTTCCAAACGCCCTAATCTTCGGTCACAACGAGTTTGAAAAGACTAAATCCTGTCCCTCGTTCGATGCCGCAGAGTATCGAACTATTTTTTCTTGACTTTTTTGAGCAGCAAGTGCAGAGCTAAGCTTGCTTGAGCTATGCCAAGTCGCGACAAAAATGTACGAAGTAAATGATTAAAATCTTTCTGGAGTAGCGAAGTAAAAAGCACTGCTCCAGATTTTTTTAATAATTAATTATCAATTAGCGACGCTAAGTACTCTTCATGTAAATGATAATACTTCCTCATGAACCACACATACACTAAACATAAAAACGCCGTAGTACCTATCAGATATATCCAGTGAGCTATGATCGTATTGGGACATAGGAAGATAAAACCTAACGAAACAATGAGTTGTATCGCCATATAGAATAATGACACCTTCACATGTCCTATATTCAATTCATTTGCCATCAATTGATAGGCATGCTTACGATGCGACTGCCCTAGATTCTCATGCAACATGATGCGATGAAGTATTGTCATGCAGCCATCAACGCCATATACCAATAATAGGATCAGGTAGGTTACATCGCCCGTCTGAACAATCAACAACCCAATAGCAAACAGCATGATAAACGCAATCCCTATGCTGCCCACATCACCGGAAAAACATTTCGCCTTTCCTTTCGGTCTGAAGTTGAAGAAAGTGAATACCAATACACCTATAATGGCTATGATAAGATAGCTGTCCTCAATGAACGACAGTCCATTATTCAGTAACAACAATGGGAACAAAACTGCTAAAGCATTACCAGCTGTGTTCCCATTGATACCATCCATATAATTGTAAATGTTCGTCGCCCCCACAAATACGATAAGAGCTACAACTCCTAAGGCAATCAACGCCCACTGATTATCAACTATCCATTCTCCATGATGCATTAATATAATACTCCAAAAATAGGAGTGCCATAGCCACAAACTGTATGACAAGTCTAACCAAATCAGAGAGCGAGTGGATATCATCCCAAAAACTCACCCCAGCTATCAGAACCAGTCCTATTAGGAAAGGCACATACAGAGAGATGTTATTCCCTTGCAGCCCCATGCCAACAGCCCACACGATTATTGACAAAAGGAAGATGATACCCCCACCTCGTAATACAATTCTCGAGTGTGACGAGCATTCATCAGGCTTGTCAATAATGTTATATTTGCCAGCTATCTTGAAGTAGGATAATTCAAGTAGTAACAGGACTACAAGTACAACAAAAAAAGTCAACATTAAAAGAATTATAATTCTATTCCGTATCGAATACCCAGCATCTCATGCACTAATCGATCCCTAACAAATTAACGCATAAAACTATGTAGGCTTCAATTCTTATTGAGGACTTGGCTCCTGCTGAAACTAAAACGCAGGAAAAAACTTGGGTTTAGTATCTTTCTTCAACAACTTTCCAATCCACTATCTTCCACAGCTCTGCAAGATGAGCTGCACGACGATTCTGGTAGTCTAGATAATAAGCATGTTCCCATACATCAAAAGTCAACAGTGGTTTCAATCCCTTAGTAAAGGGGTTAGAAGCGCAGGGCTCTTGGGTAATAACCAACGTGCCATCAGCTTGAGCAGAGAACCATACCCAGCCACTGCCAAAGAGACCCACACCTTTAGCAACGAACTCATCCTTAAAAGCATCAATACTGCCCCACTGCTTCTCTATCTGTACAGCGAGTGCACCAGTAGGAGCATTAGCTACTTTATCAGCAGGGCCAAACTGGGTGAAATACAAATTATGGTTGAGTACCTGACCTGCATTATTGAATATTGCTCCTGATGATTGCTTTACAATCTCTTCGAGTAATAAGCCCTCCAATCCACTGCCAGGCAGCAACTTGTTCAAGTTATCGACATACGCCTGCAAGTGCTTTCCATGATGGAACTCCAATGTCTTGGAGCTAATTACTGGCTCTAAAGCCTCCTTACTATAAGGTAAATCAATCAGTGTAAACATATTTCTAAATATTTTTAATTATCGGTGTGAAGGTAATTTTTAATTGTCCGCTGCAAGCCTTCTTTAGCTGGGACTGGCATTTGCTCGATACCCAGCGCTGCCTTGAGCTTGGCATTGCTTGCTACATAATTCTCTGTGAGTTTTCGAAACCTATCAGGATTGAGTGGAAGATGTAACCAACCACCAACCTTGGCAAGTCCATTCATCAAACCTTTTGGTAAGTGCCAGATATGGGCTTTCTTGTCCAATATCCCACAGATAATCTCTATCAGCTCATTGGTGGATATCGCCTCATCATCTGACATGTTGTAAATACCACTGGCTACAGGTTTGGTAAGTAAGGCATTTACCACGAAACTGAGGTTATCGGAAGTATAGGTACGTCTGTTTTCAAAGCTCCCCAATGGCCATGGAATACCTTTGCGAATCACATTATATAGTAAGTTGAGATTACCTTTGTTACCAGGACCATGTATCATGCAAGGACGCAAGATATATACTTCTTTACCCTTGGCCTCCCAATCTGCTCGTTTAGAGAGAATATAATTCTCTGCTGCTAACTTGCTCTCCCCATAGGGTCCTTTAGGGGATGGCACTACATCTTCTGTCTGCACATCGCTTTCTACCTTATCTGCTGCAGCCTTAACGGTACTGAAGAAGATGAACTCCTTAATATCTGATGCTAAGAAGAAATCAAATATCTTTTGTGTCAGTCCTAGGTTAACATCTAGAAACTCCTGTGCTAACGTCTGATTCTTTATATCATGGGCAATAGCAGCCAAATGAATGATGGCATGCAACTTTAAGGCTGCCAAATCATTCAAGGCTGTCCAATCAAAGGTATGCTCTATTCCGTCTTTTTCTGGCGATATTATGTCTAATCCATAGACTGTATGAACGGACTTAAATGCTTCAACAAGGTTTGAACCGACGAAACCATGAACGCCTGAAATCAAAATATTCAACATAACCCTCTCTATTATGATGTTTTTGGCTCAACAGGTTGGCAATGACGAAACGCCTACCCGGCAAGATAATAATCTTTGAACCACTCGGCAAACTTCCTCAAGCCTTCGCGGAGGGTAATCTTGGGGGTAAAGCCAAAGTCACGTTCTAAGGCGGTGGCATCGGCATAGGTGGTGGGTACATCACCTGGCTGCATGGGCACCAACTGCTTGTGGGCATCGAAGTCATAGTCTGCTGGCAAGACGCCTGCCCTGACCAGCTCTTCTTGCAGAATGTTGACAAAGTCTAACAGGTTCTCGGGCTGGCCACCTCCGATGTTATATACCTTATATGGGGGTATGGGGAGCCCATCGGGGCCAATTTCCTTGGCAGGGGCTTTAGCCATGACTCTTGCAATGCCTTCTACAATGTCATCGACGTAGGTAAAGTCTCGGCGGCAATTGCCATAGTTGTAGATCTGGATGGTGTCGCCTTTCAACAGCTTGTTGGTGAAGCCAAAGTAGGCCATGTCGGGTCGTCCGGCTGGGCCATAGACAGTGAAGAACCTGAGGCCGGTGCTGGGGATGTTGTAGAGCTTGCTGTAGCAGTGGGCCATGAGTTCGTTGCTCTTTTTAGTGGCTGCATAGAGGCTTACAGGGTTGTCGACTCTGTCGTCGGTGCTGAAGGGGACTTTCTTGTTGCCGCCATATACGGAGCTGCTGCTGGCATAAACCAGGTGTTGGACACCTTGGTAGGATACCCCTCTGTCACTGCGTGACACCTCCCCTAGATCAGGGGAGGAGTTATTTGAATTCCTACATGCTTCGAGGATGTTGTAGAAGCCGATGATATTGCTCTCGATATAGACATCGGGATTGTCGATGCTGTAGCGTACGCCTGCCTGTGCGGCGAGGTTGACCACCAAATCGAACTGGTAGTGGGCAAAGAGTTGATCTACTAAGGCTTTATCTGCGATAGAGCCCTTTACAAAGGTATAATTAATAGTTTGGGGCTTGGCAGCTTCAATCACACTGAGACGATAGTCCTTCAAAGAAGGGTCGTAGTAGTTGTTGAGGTTGTCAAGTCCAACAATTGTAGCATTTGGGTATTCTTTAAAGAGCCGTAAGACAAGGTTGGCTCCTATGAAACCAGCGCTGCCGGTAACAAGGATCTTCATAAATGGTTATAAAAAGGACTTGGAAGGCAAAGGCCAGACTAAACCAAACTAAACCAGACTCCTTCCAAGCGTATAGTAATAGTAATAGTAAACAAAATGAATGTGGCAGCTAACGCCAAATGGCTGCTGAATATCAGACAGCCTATAAAACGATTGCTTCTTTAATGGTATTAACGATGTACTTCACATCAGCTTCGGTTACACAAGGGCCTGTAGGCAAGCAGATACCTGCCTTGAAAATGGATTCTGAAACACCATTTAGGTAGGCTGGAGCATGCTTGTAAACAGGCTGCTTGTGCATGGGTTTCCATACCGGACGTGACTCTATGCCTGCATTATCCAAATACACACGCAATGCCTCTACATTGTCATTGGGCTGACAATCGGTAGTGGCTGATTCTGCCATGTGGATAACACCTGCTGCACCACCTACAGCACCCTTTACAATGACCTTATAAGCATTCTCCTGCTCTAAGATCTGGAGGGATGGATCTAACGTGATGGTGCTTAACCAGTAGTTGGAATCATATTCGCCTGTTGTAGGCTGAGCATGTACGGTGATTCCTTTGACATTGGCCAACATTTCCTCGTAGAGCCACTGTACATACTGATGATGCTTGATGTGTTCATCGACAATTGTCATCTGTCCACGACCGATACCTGCACAGATATTACTCAGGCGGTAGTTATAGCCTATCTTCTCGTGCTGGTAGTAAGGATAGCTCTCACGGTACTGGGTGGCATACATCATGATTTCGCGCCACTCATCGTCGTTGGAAGTAATCAGTGCACCACCACCAGAGGTAGTGATCATCTTGTTGCCATTGAAAGAGAGTACACCATACTTGCCGAATGTGCCCAGCACCTGACCATTGTAACGGGAACCAAAGCCTTCGGCTGCATCTTCAATCACTGGGATATCGTATTTGCCTGCTATCTCTAAGATGCGGTTGATCTGGTAAGGCATGCCGTAGAGTGCCACTGGCATGATGGCTTTTGGCTTCTTGCCGGTCTTGGCAATTCTATCTTTGATAGCTTCTTCCAACAGCTCAGGATCCATATTCCAAGTATCAGCTTCAGAATCGATGAATACTGGCGTGGCGCCAAGATATGTGACGGGATGAGAGGATGCACAGAAAGTGAAGCTTTGCACTAGCACTTCATCGCCCGGACCAACGCCGCAGGCTATTAATGCCAAATGCACGGCTGCTGTACCTGAAGATAATGCTACCACACGCTTTTCCTCACCAACAAACTCTTCGAGGTCTTTTTCAAAACCATTCACATTTGGTCCCAATGGCACTACCCAATTGGTGTCAAATGCCTCCTTGATATAATTTTGCTCCAATCCTGCTTCGCTCATGTGAGCAAGGCATAGATAAATTCGTTTATTATTTTGCATTTTTATACTGATGTATCTCTATTTAATCTGCAAAATTACTCAAAAAATAAAAAACTATTGCAGTTTTTTTCAATTTTTATTACCAACCCATGTTCTTAGTAAAGAAATGGACTATTGAAATCCTTCAGATTGGGATGATTGTTATCTCGTTCAGATAATATAATGTCCTGAATGGGGATAGGCCACTGAATCGCAATGTCGGGGTCATTCCAAGCAATACCACCTTCTGCTTCTGGATGATAGAATTCATCGCACTTGTACTGGAACAACGCCTGTTCACTCAACACACAAAAACCGTGGGCCATACCTTTGGGTAGGAAGAACATACGAAGGCTTTCCTCAGATAGTTCGCACATCACATATTTACCATAAGTGGGACTTCCTTTTCGAATATCCACAGTTACATCGAGCACTCTTCCCTTTACACAACGAAGCAACTTGGCTTGAGAAAAAGGTGGAAACTGGAAATGCAAGCCTCTTAATACACCATATGAGCTCAAGCTCTCGTTATCCTGGACAAACGTAACGTCTAAACCGGTCTTTTCGTTAAACTCTTTGGCATTGAAAACTTCAAAAAAGTAGCCACGACTGTCACGATGGACCTTGGGTTCTAAAATGAACACACCATCTATCGCAGTCTTTATAACATCCATCATTACTTTATTTCCTCCAAACCATCTTGTTAACGATTCCTACATAACTCTGAATGATCTTCACTACTTTTGTGGAGACATTCTCTTCAACATAATCTGGTACTGGAATACCATAATCGCCATTCTGATTCATGCTCACTGCTGTGTCTACTGCTTGAAGCAATGAAACCTCGTCAATGCCTGCGATGAAAAAGCATGCCTTGTCTAAAGCTTCTGGACGCTCAGTGCTGGTACGGATGCAGATGGCTGGGAAAGGATGACCTACACTAGTGAAGAAGCTACTCTCTTCAGGTAAAGTACCACTATCGGAAACTACTGCAAAAGCATTCATCTGCAAGCAATTGTAATCATGGAAACCAAGGGGCTCGTGTTGGATAACACGCCGATCAAGTTGGAAACCACTTGCCTCCAAACGCTTGCGACTACGTGGGTGACAGCTATAGAGAATAGGCATGTCATACTTCTCTGCCATCTTATTGATGGCTGTAAACAATGAGATGAAGTTCTTCTCTGTATCTATGTTTTCTTCACGGTGGGCAGAGAGCAAAATATACTTGCCTTTCTCTAAACCTAGGCGCTGGTGAATGTCTGAGTTTTCAATCTCTGCCAAGTTCTGATGCAGCACCTCTGCCATAGGGCTACCGGTTACATAGGTACGTTCTTTGGGCAATCCACAATCAGCCAAATAACGACGTGCATGCTCGCTGTAGGCCATGTTCACATCGCTGATAATATCTACTATGCGACGGTTGGTTTCCTCAGGCAAGCATTCATCCTTGCAGCGGTTTCCTGCTTCCATGTGAAAGATGGGGATGTGAAGCCTCTTAGCTCCAATGACCGATAGGCAACTGTTGGTATCACCAAGTACAAGAACGGCATCTGGCTTAGTCTCCACCATCAACTTATAGCTCTTGTCGATGATGTTGCCCATGGTTGCTCCTAAATCATCCCCCACTGCATCCATATATACATCTGGATCTTTCAACTTGAGGTCTTTGAAGAACACGCCATTGAGATTATAATCGTAGTTCTGACCTGTATGGGCCAACAGACAGTCGAAGTATTGCCTGCATTTGTTAATCACTGCCGCCAGTCTGATAATTTCTGGACGGGTACCAACTATAATCAAAAGCTTCAGCTTGCCATTATCTTTAAATGCTGCCATAATTATTATTTTACTAGTTCAAAGTAAGTATCTGGTTTATTGGGGTTAAATATCTCGTTGCAATACATTACTGTTACCAGATTCTCAGTTTCGGATAGGTTAATGATATTATGTGTATAACCTGGCAACATGTGCACACATTGGATATTGTCGCCAGAGACTTCAAACTCAATGACCTCGTCTGTGCCTATCTTGCGTTCCTGAATAAGGCCATGGCCACTGACTACAATGAAGAACTCCCACTTGGTATTGTGCCAGTGCTGCCCTTTGGTTATGCCTGGTTTTGAGATATTGATACTTACCTGCCCTGCATTGAGTGTATGTACCAACTCGGTGAAAGATCCACGGTTATCTACGTTCATCTTCAAAGGGAATGCCACTTTCTCTTTGGGCAGGTAGCTGAGATAAGTGCTGTATAGCTTCTTAGCAAAACTGTTTTCCGGGATATCTGGTATCGTGAGTGTCTTAGGCTGTTCTGCAAAAGACTTTAGATGATCTATAATTTCTCCCAATATGGCCTTATGGGTGGTAGGTACGTAGCAGTACTTGCCTTGCTCAGTAGGGATAACATCCAAACCAGCAAACTCACATTTGTGCTCCTGGCCTATCAGGCAGGCAATCATCTCATCAACCAAATCATCAATATACAACAGCTCCAGTTCTACCGACGGGTCGTTTACTGTATAGGGCAGATCGTTGGCAAAGGCGTTGCAGAAGGTTGCTACAGCACTATTATAATTAGGGCGACACCACTTACCAAAAAGGTTGGGGAATCTATAAACCAGTACCTTGGCACCTGTTTCCTTTCCATACTCCAAAAACAAGTCTTCTCCTGCCTTTTTGCTGCGGCCATACTCGCTATTGCCAAAACGACCTGTCAATGAGGCTTGCTGGCTAGAAGACAACATTACGGGGCAGGTATTACCATGCTTCTTCAACGTGTCCAACAGCGTACTAGCAAAGCCAAAGTTGCCTTGCATAAACTCAGATGTTTCTTTCGGTCTGTTCACACCTGCCAAGTTGAACACAAAATCGGCTTCCTTACACCATGCATCGAGTTCCTCTGGAGTAGAGTCGAGGTCGTATTCATACACGGTCTCAACCACCACATCACCATAGCAACGTGCCTTTCCGTCCTTAATATTATTGAGCTGGGCACACAGGTTCTTACCTACAAATCCCTTTGCGCCTGTTACCAGGATTTTCATACTTAAAACTTAGGAATAATCTATCAATTCTAAAATCAACTACTTGACGATATTGGGAATACCGTTCAACTCATTCTGTATATACTCCAGACTGGCAATCTTTGCCTTGGTTTCTTCGAGGTTTAATCGACGGGTATTATCTGAGTTGAACTCTTCGATAGTTGCCTGTTTAGTATCACCTTCTATGAAATACTTATCATAGTTCAGGTCACGGTTGTCAGCCGGTACTGCATAGAAGTTGCCCATGTCAATGGCCTTAGCAGCCTCTTCTTTGGTGAGAAGAGTTTCGTACATCTTTTCACCATGACGAATACCAATCACCTTGATGTCTTCTTTATTGCCGCCAAACAACTCACAAACGGCCTCTGCCTGGGTCTGGATGGTACATGCTGGCGCCTTCTGCACCAGGATATCACCATTCTTGCCATTCTCAAAGGCGAAGAGTACCAGATCTACTGCTTCATCCAAAGACATGATGAAGCGTGTCATCTTTGGCTCAGTCAACGTGATAGGATTGCCCTTACGAATCTGGTCAATCCAAAGAGGTATCACAGAGCCACGTGAGCACATTACGTTTCCATAGCGTGTGCAGCAAATCTTAGTATCACCAGAGAGTCTTGACTTCGCTACAGCTATCTTCTCCTCAATGGCCTTGGTAATGCCCATCGCATTGATAGGATATGCAGCCTTGTCGGTGCTCAAGCAGATAACGCACTTCACACCCGCATCAATGGCAGCATCTAATACATTATCGGTACCTATCACATTGGTCTTCACTGCCTCCATGGGGAAGAACTCACAACTGGGCACCTGCTTCAATGCTGCAGCATGGAACACATAGTCCACACCTTTCATGGCATACTTCAACGTGCTCTTGTTGCGCACATCACCTATGTAGAACTTAATCTTGTTCGCAACTTCCGGCATACGGGCTTGAAAGTCATGGCGCATATCGTCCTGCTTCTTCTCGTCACGGGAGAAGATTCTAATTTCTCCAATGTCTGTACGCAGGAACCTATTCAACACTGCATTACCAAAACTGCCTGTGCCTCCTGTTATAAGAAGGACTTTTTCTTTAAATACTGACATATGTAAATACTATTAATTATCAAACGACTATATTATGTCCAGAAAAGAGATTCTTTCCTGCAGCTAATAGTAAAATTTTATCCATTGATTGTTTGGCTAATTCTTTATCTGCATGGGGTACTTTTGTATTTGCTCCCACACCAGGAATATAAGCATCACCAGTAAAAATCATTTCACCTATCACCATTGTTAGGCATCCGGGATTATGTCCTGGGGTTTCATAAAACACCATCGGAGGTTCATCTTCAAACAAGCTCATTGCTTTTCCTTCTTTCACCACCACTACATTATCACCACTATAAGTAAATGGTGTTTCATTGTACCTCGACATATTGAGTTTGTCAGATGCTAACGCTTGGTTAGAGTATTCGGTTGCGTACACTTTACAATTAGGAAAAGCCTCTACAAGTGAATTCAGTCCATAAATGTGATCAAAATGGGCATGTGTAATAAATACACCTACCACAGTCAAGTTGTGTTGTTGAAGGAACGATAAAACAGGATCAATATCACCTATATCTACCAACCAAGCTTTTTTCTCACCCTCTTTGTAAAGAATATAGGTCTTGGAAAAAAAAACGCTGTTGACAATCTCCTTTATCAGAATCATTATAGAACGAAAGATCTCTGAATCCTTCCTATCAGGACTATTCAGAGCTTTTCAAACTTTAATTGGTTGTTGTATCAGTTATTCCCACAAGCAATTCCCCACGAAAAGACCTTGTTAATCGTAGGGCAGTAGATATTTTTCGCATCTGCCTGTTCCTTAATCCACCTCAATCCAAACGGGAAATCCTCCGTAAAATAGCGGCTTCCGAAATCAGCTACCCAACCACCTTCTACTTCCTTCATCGGGCTAGTGATATTCTGGAAAGCGGGTATGGATTGTATCTTGCGGGTTAGCGACTGAGCATCCGTACTCTCATAATAGTCTAGCAAAGTGGGCAGGCTGTGAACACCAAGTACATCGAGCAACTTGAAGAATTCCTTATCCATATCTATCAGTAACTGCGAAGCCTCATCCGTCCACTCCTTATAAAAAAGAATGTTGTGGCCGAACACCTCTGTCTCTCTTCCGTTAAACAAAGTGTATAGCCTTCCTGTATGGAGTATCGGATTGCTATTGCTCATAGCCACCTCATAAAAGTTGTCAAGTAGCGTTACTGGCGTAATGAACAATTGTTCCAGTTTCTCTCTATACGACTCTTTGTCTTCAACGTTCTCTATCACAACAGCAAGACTTGACTTATAGCCTAACAAGTTGGCAGACTTACCATATTCGTCAACTCGCGATATAAACGGTACTCTCTGAAATCCGAACAATGTTGTTTCTTTTCCAAGTACATCATGTGCAAAGAAGAAGAATCCCGTACTTGACACCACTGTACCTAACGTAGCATCGCCAATGTATGGCTTTATGTCCTTCAATGTATTCTCAATCATATAACCAGGCAAACAGAACAGTATTATATCCTGCCCTTCGATTACATCTTGAGGATTAGATGAGATTCGGTTGATATGTGCTACATATTGTTTTCCATCACAGTCTGTAACAGTTATTGTTTGCCGCCATTGGTTAGGATGTCCCGACAATATATTAAGCACTACGCCCTTCTGTGAAGCAAGCACCCCGGCACATACATGTCCCAGAGAACCGCCTCCGCAAATACATATTTTCATATAAATACTATTGGTTATCTAGTTCTTTGAATGCCTGAACAAATTTTGCATTGTCTTCGTGAGAGCGCACAGCAATGCGCATATACTGTTTCCCATCGAAGCCCTGCTTGTCAGAACAGTCACGAACCAGTATGTTGTACTTTTTCAGCATGGTCAGCACAAGCTGGTTGGCATTCTTTGGTGGAAGGATTTCACAGAGGAAATAGTTTGCCTGTGAAGGCATCACGCGAAGGAAACTGATTTCTTTGAGTTTCTTCTCAAAATCTTCACGCTCTGCAATGAACTTCTCACAAGCACGCTTATAGTCATTCTCGTATTTGGTGAATATCTGCATAAAATACTCTGCAAATGAATTGATATTCCATATACTCACCTTTTTCTTCATTTTAGCAATTAACGCTGTATCAGCTGAACAAAGAATGCCTAGACGAATGCCGGGTACACCATAACTCTTGCTAATACTCTTCATTACCACCATCTGAGGATTCGCTTCAAGTATAGTGTCGTTCAATAATGAGTTGTTCTCATAATCCACACTGAAGTCCACGAAACTCTCATCAACTATCAAGCGTATGTTTTTGCCTTGACACCAAGCCGCCAATGCAATCACATCATTAATAGGAATGAAATTGCCAGAAGGATTGTCAGGATTAATAAGAAGGATATTGTCTGCATGATGCGTACCAAAATAGTCCATCAAATCCTTGGCAGTATAGCGATAGTCGCTATTCTTCGGTATGAAAGTAACAAGGCTCTCTTTATCACGTCGGTTAGGATACTCCTCAAATGTAGGACGTGTGACTCCTAATGTACCCGGAAGTGTTTCCATCAAGGCCTTAATCAACTCAGCTGCTCCGTTTCCAGGAATGATGTATTCTTCTTTTACCCCCCAACATTTGCTAGCAATAAGTGAGTTAACCTTCATGCCAGATGGATACTCTGAAATAAGGGTTCTGAAGAAAGCCTCCATCTCATCAATTATTCTGCTCTCATTGAAATATGGATTCACCAGATAGCAGTAGTCCAACATCTTTGGGAACCGCCAGAAACCACCATATCGCCCATAATACTTGCGCATAACATCCTTTTCGTCAGCGAACAGTGCCTCTGCGATGTCAAGATCCTGTTTGTCGTCTATCTCATACCATTTTTCATTGGTAATAGGGAGGGCCTTGAGGTCGTGGCTGTTTAGAAAAGTAATAATGCGCAACACGTTCTCATAATACTCGTTGTTGCCAACGGCCTTGGAGTAGGCTTCCAAGAAAGGCACATACTTGGTCTGCGAGAATTCTTTAGAAAACTTGTAAATATTGACCGTTTTGTAATATGAATCTGTCTCCTTGTAATCGAATGCGGCTTTGGGAACAAAGTTTACAATATTGTTGTCGTTGTCTATGCGCACCATAGTACCATCCATCCAACTCTCATATTTTGCAACAAGTGCCAGATTGGGAAATGGATTATCAAGCAGGAGATTGAACATGCCATCATCAAAGATGAGATCACTCTCAATTAAAAGCGTGTCATCCTCCATCAGCTTATCCTTAGCAAGAGCGAGGGAATATATGTTGTTTGTTTTATCGTAAACCGGGTTGTTAACATATTCTATTCTAAGGCCATCTCTTTCATTTCCAAGATATTCAACAAGCCTCTCCCCTTCATATCCGACAACAATTACAAGTCTTTTAAGATTTAGCTTACACAACTGTCGAACAACCCGGTCAATCAATGGAGTCCCATTGACTGGCACCATACACTTAGTATTATTCTTGGTGTATTCACCAAGACGTTTGCCCATTCCGGCAGCTAATATGATTGCTTGCATAGTATTAAAGGTGCTTAGGTATTCTATCTGATACTTTAGGTGGTGTCATATAGTCACCATAAATAGTAGTAAGGAAGTGGTCATATTTTTTTATGCCTGATACTTCCGTATCTTCAAATGGCAATCGTATAATGTCAACTAATAAATCCGAATCAAACTTCAGGCCTATACCAGAATACGGATAGTTGTAACAACTACCTTGAGAACACTTCTTTTTGTTACCCCAGGAAGACACCTTGTTGTACCATTGGTACTTTGTCTTATGGGAGAATGGTCTTCCAATAAGCCACGTCACAAAGGAACACATCTTCATAACAATGTTTCCTTTTTTCATGCTAAGATGGTATTTTATCATCCCCTGAAGCATGAATATCATAAGCAACTTAAACTTTGCAGCAATTTTGTTTTTAGGGACAGGATCAAAAATGAACACATCAAGCGTTGGTTTATATGAGCCATGATAGTCGGTGGTTTTCATCCTAATTCTATCCGTCCACAGAGTATCCTCTGTTATTCTTTCTATCGAAAGTTTTTCACTATTCCCGATGATTGAAATAAGTTTGTTGTAATTATCTCTGTCCATTACAACATCAAGGTCATCATCCCAAGGAATAAAACCTTTATGCCTGACGGCACCGAGGAGCGACCCGCTGTCCAAGCTATATTTTACTCTCTCCTCCTGACAGAAAGCATCAAACTCCTTGAGAAGGACTAACAAAGCTTTCTGAATCTCCAGCGTTCCGTACTCGTTCTCCCAATCCATTACTCCACTCCTTTCTCCTTCAGAATTCTGATAATATCATCATACGACTTCATCTCGCCGATCTCTTCCGGCTCCAGGGACACGTCAAACTCGCTCTCCAGTTCTACCACCAGATTCAGCTGACCCATTGAGTCCCATTTCTCGCATGTTGCCTGCGAGCAGGTATTGTCTACACTATCCAATTCAAACAAATCCTTCAGGATTTCTAATACTTTTTCTCCCATATCTATTTCAAATTCAAATGATAATATTGTTCTATCATTAAATTGGCTAAAGTCAAATCAATCTTATAAGATTTACCTCCTTCATTTTCGGAAACCAATGTAAAACCACACTTATCGTAGAAATCTGCTACCTGAGAGTTCTTTGCCGTGGGCACATATGCAGCATATACTTCCGTTAAACCCATATTCCTCAGTTCAAGTAGGATATGCTTTATAAATGCCTTCTCTATCCCCTTCCCTAGGATACGGCAGCTCAACAGGAATGTATCAATGGTGTCGCCATTTACCATGATGCAACCGGTAATGCCATTATCTCCAAACTTATCAGCCACACTGATACACCAAATCTTCCAACCATTTTGTAAGAAAGTACGAACGTTTGCATCCGTATAACGTTTGGTTGTCAGGTTAAACTGGTTGGTTTTCTGTGTCATTTGGGCAATACGAGGTATGTTGAACTCGTTAGCAGCCTCAATAGTTATCTGAATGTCCAAGCTCTCCAAGAAGGCATCAAAGTCTACAAAGCTACGTTGTGCCTGTGCTCGCTGGGCATTAGCTTTGTATTGTTCTGTCTTCTTCTTATCCTCATTGGTCACAGAATACACCCTGAAATACTTTTCCACCAAGCCCTTGAAGAACATAGGCAGTTCATAGGGCTGTGCCGGGAACTCAGGCACCTCAACCATAGGCAGAACCTGTTTAATCAGCTCGCGCTCCGTAGGGTTGTCATCCACAAACACGAAACTGTCAAGTCCGATGTTCAGTTCCTCCGCCAGTTCCTTGATGTTTGTAGCCTTGTCTGTCCAGTTGATGCGCCAAGTGGCAAAGTTGTCTTTCTTTAACACCATAAACGGGTTCTTCTCCCAAGCCTCCAACACATCCTCCTCGTTGTTCTTCGAGCAGACAGTAAGTATCACACCGCTCTTGCTCAGTTCCAACAACGCATCTTGGAAGTAGTGGAACGCCTTTCCTGGATAGTCACCACCGAGTTTGATGCCCTCGATACCGTCCTCTCCCAAGACACCACCCCACAGGGTATTGTCAAGATCAAGCACCAGACATTTCTTCCGCTTCAGGGCAATCTCTTCCAACTTCCGTTGCCACCAGTTCATAAATGGCTTGGTTACTTTCGGATTCATGCCCATCTGTGAAATAAACCAGAATTTCCAGTCGAACACCTCTACTGACGGATATTGCCGTGTGAACTCACGTATGTCCAGCAGTTTCACATTCTGATTCTCTTCCTCTGCCTGCACCAGTGCCATGTTATAGTCTGCCACCGCTGCCATCAGCTCAGTGCCAGATGTGAATGGCACTACGTAGGCGTTCTCGTCCATCGTCAGTGCAATAAATGGCTTGGTTTTATCTACCTGTGCCAGCACAAACTGTAGCTTCTGGGCATACCCACGGATTTCAGCACACAGCTGTTCAATGTCATATTTCACAGGCATCTGGTAGAACCACACATAGCCGTCCACATCCGTTGGGACGTAGGAGATGTCATCGTAACCACTAAACTGGTAGTCCTTCGGAAAGAACCGCTCCACAGTATTGTTTCGGAGAACGAACATTGAGAAGTATTTTGATTAGTATTCAGTTAGTTCTGATATTGCACATTTACTTAGGTCAAGCATCACACTACCCCAAGAGAGTCCGGCTCCAAAACCTGACAATATTACTCTTTCTCTCTTTGCATAACCGTTTTTCATTTCAGAAACAATGGTTAGGGGGATTGATGCCGAACTTGTGTTACCGAAACGCCGAAGGCTATATGGCGTTTTGCTTGCATCCATCTTCAACTTTTTGCTGAAGAAGTCCGTCATGAACTTGTTGGCCTGATGGTATATCAGCACATCAATCTGCTCAATTGACATTTCACATTCTGCGAGCAGCCGTTTGATGTCTTTTGGCTCTTCACGCATTCCAAAGTTAAAAACATCCATGCCGTCCATTCGGAACTGTTCGCCAGTACGAATACTGCCATCAGTATCTTCAACCTCTTTCAATCCTTCTGCGCAACTCTGGTTCCTGAATCCACCATAAGGAACATTCATTACCATTGCTCCAGAACCGTCGCAGTGCAGAGAGAATACAGCCTTACCATAATCACCTGGCTCTATCAGCGTTGCTGTGCCAGCATCACCAAATAATGGGGTGTTGACCTTATCGTGCTTTGAAACAATCTTTGACATAGTTTCGCCAACCAACAGCAGCACACGCAGTCCCATATTAGCGTATGCGTATGCAGTTGAAAGACCATACACATAGCCAGAGCAAGCCAAGTTGATGTCGAAGGCTATCGTTTCCTTCATCAATCCCAGACGATGTTGCAGGATAGGAGCAGTAGCTGGCTGGTGAAAATCGGAGGTCTGACTAACGAACAGTAAGGCTCCTATACTTTCAGGTTCTACATCGTAATCTTTCATCAACTGCTGTGCGGCTTTGAAACAAAGGTCGCTGGTGCAACAGCCTGCATCTGCAATGCGTCTTTCTTCGATGCCTATATTATTAATTGTTTTCTCTATCTCTTCGTCGGGAATGAGATAACCTAAGTCTCGGTTACTCACCACCGTTTTTGGCACACATGCGCTTATAGCCCTGATGCCAATATTATCAAATTTTAATATAGCCATCGTTTTATAACAATGTATAACCACCGTCGATTACCAGTTCTGTTCCTGTTACAAAACTACTGGCATCGGACAGCAGGTAAATGATACCATTTGCCATATCCTCTGGCGTACCAAACCTCTTAAGCGGGAAGGTCTTGGCCACTTCTGCCAATGATTCTTCCGTCACATTCTCTGTTCTGATAAGTGGCGTATCTGTTGTTCCAGGTAGAATACAGTTAACTCTGATTTTCTTTGAGGCAAGGTCTATGGCCATATTCCTGGCCATACCCACCAGTGCACTCTTTCCCGCCGAATACACAGAGTTTCCTGCATGAACGACTCTAGGCCCGTCAACCGACGCGACGAAAACAACAGAACCACCTTTGTTCAGTTTTTTTGCTTTTATCAGGCTTTTTGTCAGCAGTACAGGGCCGAAGAAGTTGATGTTGAAAACTTTATCTAACTCCTCACGACTTACAAACATAAATGGATTCATATTTGCGATACCAGCACAGTTGGCTATGCCATCCAGTGCTGGAGTATTTGCCAGCAAATCAGCCCATGTGCTATCGTCAGCCAAGTTGAGTGAAAATGAAGCATGGCCTGAACCTTCAAGCTCGCTCATCGTAACTGCCAGACCTTCTGCATTAAAATCTGCGGCAACAATAGTCGCACCCATTTTGGCACAAGCGATGGCCGTTGCCTTACCCATGCCAGAAGCAGCACCTGTGACAAGGATTTTTTTACCTTCTATTGTAAATGGATTAAACATATTTCTATCTTTTGAATTTATAACACTGTAAAACCACCATCTATCACCAACCCCGTACCGGTAGTGAATGTACTGGCATCTGAAAGGAAGTAGATTGCACCATACGCTATCTCCTCTGGTCGTGCATAACGTCCCATCGGATAGCTCTTCATGTCTTGCTCCAATTGCTCTTGGGTGATACTTTCTCCATGAATAAGCGGCGTTTCTGTCTGGCCTGGCATCAGATAGTTCACTCTGATTCCTTTCGAGGCCAATTCAACAGCCATACCACGTGCTATAGATGCGATGGCACTCTTGGTGGCACTATAGGTACTGTTGCCTATATGCACGTTGACAGGACCATCCACAGAAGAAAAAAATACTATCGAGCCTCCTTTTCTAATGAGCTTCTTCTTTAGTAAAAGCCTTGTAAACTCTACTGGAGCAAAGAAATTCACCTCAAAGATATTGCGAATCTTCTCTGGGGTGGCAAATTGGAAAAGCGTTGTAGAAGCAATGCCTGCAGCATTAACGACACCATCCAATTTTGGAAGTTTCTCAAGCAAACATTTGACATCATCTTCCTGTGTCAAATCCACGGAGAACTGTAGGCTATCTTTAGTCTCTAATTTGTCGTAGGTTTCCTGAAGACGCTCAGTGTTACGTCCTAAAGCAATGACTGTAGCACCAAGTTTTGAGCATTCGATAGCTGTTGATTTACCTATCCCGGAAGAGGCGCCTGTTACTAGGATGATTTTACCATCCAATGAAAATGGATTATACATCTTATATCTCTATCAAGTCGGGTACAACAATATTATCCGTTTCAAAGTACACACTGCCCCATGACAGACCAACGCCAAAAGCACAGCCAATATTGTTCTGGTGACTTGTGCTAAGTTCTTTCTTCTTTCGTACAACCATTGTCAGAGGAATAGTTGCGCAAGAAGTGTTACCGAAGTAGTCCATCGAAACGGGGCACTTATCTTCATCGACCTTTAGTTTCTTCCGAATCTTATCCGTAATCAGCTTATTGGCCTGATGCAGGAAGAAAGAGTCAACACTCTCAATAGCGACACCGAAGTGTTCACACAATCCTTTTATACTCTTGGGTCCTTTGGTAATGGCAAATGAAAATACGCTCAAGCCATCCATACGGGCATGAATACCTTGGGCATATCCACCTTCAACTTCCTGCCAGTCAAGTGTCTTTTTATTGAATGGATTTCTGTACCCTCCTTCGGGAACGATGATGGCATCCTTGCCTGAACCGTCAGTTCCAAGGTGGAATTTTATGCCTTCAGAAGATTCGTCATAAACCAACGCTGTACAAGTACCGGCATCACCGAATAGCGGGAAGTCGCTTCTATTACGGGGTGAGTTGGTACGGGTTCCCAAATCACCAACCAACAGCAACGCCTTTTTCACACCGCCATTGGAGATGAGCGAGGATACCATTGACATCCCATACACCCAGCCCGAACAACCGAGCGAAACATCCAATGCCATACATTCTGACGGCAGTCCAAGTCTGTCTTGAAGCACACAAGACGTTGCAGGCAATATATAATCCGGAGTCTGTGAAACGAATACCAAGGCTTCAATCTCGTTCTTTTCCCATTCTAGGTCAGCAATCAACTTTTCTGCCGCCTCATAGCACAAGTCAGAGGAACATAGTCCTTCCGGAGCGATGCGCTTCTGAAAGATGCCAATCTGCTGAATCAGATTGTCTCGTTCCTCATCTGGGATCAAAGAGGTTGTGCAGTTGTCGTCAATCTCCTTGGGTACACAAGCAGACACTCCGACAACCGTCACATTTGGGAATGACAAGTAAGCCATTATTCAGACTTAGATTTTACAATGTTAAACAGGTCTTCTACTGTTACCGCCTTGCGCATGTCATCACCCTTGAGCTGAACATCATATTCCTCGTCAACCATAGCAATAATGCTGAGGGCGATAAGGGATGAATACTCTTCAAGATCGTGAAATACGGTTTCTGCCTTGATTTCTGAAGGATCAGTATCTTCAAACTGATTTACAAAATTTTCAATGAACTTTGTAAGTTCCATAATGATAAATGTTTATAAATTTATAATTCTATTTTTCTTGCGGGATTACCCATATACAGTTTTCCATCTTTGGGTTTGGACATCAATACACTTCCTGCCCCCAGTCTTATCTCGTTACCAATCTTTATCTGCTGAAGAATAATGGAACCGACACCAAAGAAATTGGCATCACCAATCACAACTTCTCCAGACACTCGTATTGCGGGCATGAATGAATTGAATGAGCCTATTCTAACATCATGTCCAAACACTACCCCACCATTGAAAACATTAAAATCTCCGACACTCACATTACAACTAACAGAGCAACCATCTTGAATAATGTTTCCTTTTCCTATTGTAAAGGTTTCCGGATCTTTAATAACAAAATCAGGGTGAACAATATTTGGAAAGAAGATTTTGTCATTTCTGATGGACTCTATTATTTTCTTCACCGTCGAAGGTGAACCAATCGGAACAACTACTGCCAACTCCTTCGAATATTCATTTAATTCATTGATTCCTCCAATACAAGGTCCAAAATGCGAAATCATTTTACCTTTCAGCGATGGATCATCATCGAAGAAGCCAATCAGTTTCCATGTCGGGGATTCTTGGTTTATTATATTAATCAAGCAAGCGACTTCACGCCCGAAACCGCCTGCTCCATATATTGCAATATCTTTCATATACTCCTTTAGTTACGTCCATTGAAAGCCTCCATAGTAGCAGCGGAAGCAGAATTAATATCTTTACGCATCAGAACGTTCTTTATCGTGATAAATATCACTCGGATGTCAGTCCACAATGTGCAATGATCTACATACCACACATCCAGCTTGAACTTCTCTGCCCAAGAGATAGCATTACGCCCGTGGCACTGTGCCCAGCCAGAAATTCCTGGCCGAACTTCATGGCGACGTGCTTGCTCCTTAGAATAAAGAGGCAAGTATTGTACCAATAACGGCCTCGGGCCTATCAATGCCATATCTCCTTTCAGCACATTAATCAATTGAGGAAGTTCATCTATACTAGTTGACCTAACAAATTTGCCCACCTTAGTCAAGCGTTGCTCATCGGGTAAAAGATTTCCTTCTGCATCTCTCTCATCCGTCATGGTCTTGAACTTAATGACCTTGAATATCTTTCCATCCTTTCCTGGGCGATCTTGGAAGAAGAAAGCCCCAGCTCCCTTATTGGCAAAATGTAACCAAATAGTAATTACCAACAATATGGGAGATATACAGATAAGTGCAATTAGCGATATCCAGAAATCGAAAAATCTTTTGAAAAAGTACTTATACATTAAAATGCTTAATAATTGTGTTGTAAGTATGGTTAACCAAAAAATTCTCCTTAAGATAATGGTAACCGTTCGCACCCATTTGTTTTATGTCAGAATGGAGCATCTTATCTACCAAAGCAGTAAAGTCATCTGCTTCAACGCTTTCACACAAAAAACCATATCCATACGCTTCTGCTATCTTACCTATGTCTGTATTAACATCTGTAGCACAAATAACAGGCATCTTATTTTCCATATAACTGAGCAAACGAGATGGATAATTAGGTATTGTGAACCTATGGTCGAGGAAAATCAAGCCCACATCACACGCACGAACAAGCATGTCATAATCATCTTTTGGCATACCGGGCATCACGGTAACACAGCAACCTTTATTCCATTCATACCAATTAACCAACTTATGATACTCTGTACCATTACCTACCAGTACAAAATAACAATCCTTGCGGTCTTTGATAGCATCAAGACATTTGATAATATAATCTATTCCTTGTGGTTTACCAAGATTACCACCATAAATGAATATCGGCTTATCTATTGGAATGTTATATTTCGTATTTATAAACTCTCGTAAAACATTTCTATCGTTATCGATAATCTCATCTACTAGTTCAATAGAGTTTGGAGCAACCTCTACTCTATCTTTGGAAATTTCTGGGTTATGAGACAACAAATATTCTACATTAGCAGGTGACATACAACCTATATAATCTGATAGCTTATATAGTTCCTTCTCTTTCTTGCGAAAATATTTATATAATAGACTTTTTAGCCCAGTAGTAACCATCATACCTAAGTCAACTGCATTTTGTGGAAAAATGTCTTTTAACAACAAATAAGACTTTGCTGATGGGTTTTTCTTTTTAAGGTACTTAACTACACCTGTTAACGTAATGGGTGGTGTACTGTATAGAATGAGATCGAACTTTTCATCTTTCCAGTACTTCATAATTGCCTTTTTGAATTGGAAATCAACTAACACTTGACCAATACCCTTCTCTACGGTAGATGATTTCTGCAAATTCAAAGTCCTAACCCCAAGGAAATGGGTAGCGCCATCTTCATGCGCTTCAGTATCTTTGTCCAATCTCCTCTCATACGGATAGATTACATACACTTTGTGACCATTTGCTACAAACTGTCGCAACAGGTCAGAATATATCCCTCGCTGAGCGAGTGAAGGACAAGGTACCATTGTGAGGAATACAACATTCATATCTAGAAAAACTTTCAAATCACAAGAATCAAATCCTATATCCAACTAATATAGAGGAAAACTTCTTAAAGAATCTATTTAATAAGTAATATACTAAATAAAGGATACAACATGAAGCAATAACACCAATAATATAAAAGATAAACGCTTTAACAGGAGAAGCCCCAAATATCAACATTAAAAATCGAGGTATCAGTATAGCCAGATAATAATGATAAAAATAGATAAAAATAGAGCCAGTTACAACATAGTTAGAACAAAAAGCATTTATTTTCTCTCTCAAAAAATAACCTATAGAGAACCAGAACAAGACACCTACGATTGAAGATAATCTTGACAAAGGATCATAACCAAAATAAACACTTAGCAATAGAAGAATAACATATAAGAGTATATAAGTAATACCATATTGCCTTATTCTTAATAATGAAAGTAAATCTTTTTGCTTTAGAGATATAAAAGCTCCTAAAGAGAAAAACACTAATCCTCTAAATAAAGATATATCCAAAACGTATAATAATGGGAAGGTCACCCAACATATAAATAACAATAGCGGAATAATAAATGACAGTTTTCGGATGAGCCAATAAATCACAAATGAAAACAGAACTAAAACCATCAAATCACGAATATACCATAATGGAGGATCTGCAGGATAACCACTAAAGCCAATAAAGGAATCCAAGAAACCAGATATGGAAAAAGCAAGTGATCGTTTCGTAATAATACCATACAATGAAAAAAAGCAGTTTGCTATTATATATGGTATTAATAGTGATTTAATTCTAGATTTAATTTTCCTACTATATGCTTCTTTATCAAACAAAGAGACATTATTAAAGAACAAATAACCTGATATAACAAAAAACACAGGGACGCATGTTTTGTCAAGGAATTCATAAACAAATATATTCGAGAAGTTTACAAAAAGAGAAATGTCATTACCTGCAACTCCTAATGAATCTTCATTGAATGTTGAATGAATACAAACAACACCAATACACAAAAGGCATTTTAATACAGATATAACATTAGATGACTCTTGACTAATCATTATTTATTCAATTTTTAAACAGCAACAACTTACTAATAATATAATCTACGTCTTTGTCTGTAAGTTCATAAAATAATGGTAATCTAATAAGACAATCACCGAACATATCACAATTCTTTAACTCTCTTCCATCATGTTTATCTTTATAATAGGCACTAGAGTGAAGTGGAAGATAGTGGAAAGTTGTCTGAATGCCATTATCCTTTAAATATGCCATTAGCTTTGTTCTATATTCCAAAGAAGGACATATCATATAGAACATATGACCATTATTTGTAGCAAACGAAGGCGTTTCAGGGATAATAACCTGAGTATCTATTTTCCCTTTTAAACCTTCATAATACAAATCCCAAATATGTTTGCGTTTGTCTTGGATATCATCTAACTGCTCCAATTGTGCCCATAAATAGGCGGCATTAAACTCTGAAGGTAAAAAAGAACTACCCATATCACACCACCCATACTTGTTTACCATGCCACGGTAAAACTCTGCACGATTTGTTCCTTTCTCCCAAATAATCTCAGAACGTCGGATGAATCGCTCATCATTAACAACAAGCATACCACCTTCACCACTACTTATGTTTTTAGTCTCATGAAAAGAGAAGGCGCCTAAATGTCCAATACCTCCTAAAGGTTTACCTTTGTAGAAAGAGTCAATGCAATGCGCTGCATCTTCAACAACTAGAATACCTCGCTCATTTGCAAACTGCATAATAGCATCCATATCACAAGCCACGCCGGCATAGTGCACTACCGCAATAACTTTCGTACGTTCAGTTACTAAAGGTTGTATGTTCTCTAATGTGATATTAGGATTATCATTACCACTGTCAGCAAAAACAACTTTAGCTCCTTCACGCAGGAACGCTAATGCCGTTGAAACAAAAGTATATGAAGGTACAATTACCTCGTCCCCTGGCTTCAAGTCGCATAGCATGGCACACATCTCTAATGCATCTGTCCCAGAAGTACATAATAAACACTTTTTGAAGCCATACTTTTCTTCAAAAAAACCATGACACTTCTTGGTGAAATTGCCATTACCAGACATGGTAGTCGAGTGACACACTTCCTCAATATATTTTAATTCGCGACCTGAGAAATAGGGTTTATTAAATGGAATCATATCTAAACAAATTAATATTAACTTATTGAATTCATTATTGAAACTAGCTTTTCAAAATATTTTTGATTGTCATATCTATTTAATGCATAATTTCTACACTTATTAATCATAGAATCATCCTTCTTCTTAGTTTGAAGAATAGCTCCTACCATTTGATCAACATTCATTGGTTCAACCAGCGTCATCACAGAATCATCTGCAATATATGGCATTCCAGAAATATTAAAGCATAATAATGGCGACCCGCAAGCAAGTGCTTCAAGACAAGCATTAGGCATAGTATCTTGTAATGTAGGGAAGACAAATAAGTCTGCTAGTGAATAGTATTCTGTTAACTCGTGTTGATTATTGATATAACCTATTGGAATATAGTTACTAGGGAGTCCTGACTTATTATTAATATCATATCCAACTTGAACAAATACAAAACGATCATTATTCTCCAACCATTTTGCTGCTTCTACAAGATACTTCACACCCTTACGAGGATAAGAGAAAGGAGCCACACAGCCAATTACTATCTGCTCGTCTTTTATTTTCAGCTTCTTTCTTAACGAAGTAGTATCACAAGGTTTGTTTATTCTTACATCTATCGCTTCGTCAACAACCTCAATTTGTTTCCCTAACATTAGTGGAGAGCTCTTTGCTTTTTTAACGACAAACTCTGGTCCAACAAAGGTTATACACTTTAGCCGTTGGTAAGCTGATTCTTTTAAACTATAAATATCATGCGATGTATTAGGACTTAATAGGCTCTTTATTCCCCTAATTTTTACACAATTAAAACATCCATTAATATATTCTTTGCATTCATTACTATAAGTACAATTCCCCAGAAACGCAGATTCATCAGCCATGATATAAACAACATGAATATTATCATCCGCTAAATAGTCAAGAAACATTTTTTCGTTAAGGACATAACCATGAAGATTAATAATAAAAATTTTCTCAACCTTTTCCTGGTGCAATCGCTTTATAAGTCTTTTCGTTGCAAATATTGATGACGAATTCATTCGTCCTGTCAATCGTGTATTTATGAAATGCAAACCAACTTCAAAGGGAGAACTAAAACAGAAACGTTCTTCGTCATCTCGATTATTACCTCTCCCATAACAGAACAATGAATTAATGTGGTTTTCTTTTAGATACTGTTGTAAACCACATGCAATCTTTCCTGTGCTACCCCAATCGCATGTATTTATAATCGCTACACTATTCATTTAAGTTATAGTTGAATTTGTTCATATTAGTGTAAGTATCTATTTCAGCTTTATCAAATATTGAAATGTAAGGGAAATTAAAAACAGTTACACCCTCTTTGTATTGGCCTTGAGAAATAGCGCCATCTATATTCTTGAAAAAAAGAACTAAATGGACAAAGACAAACAAGGATAACACTATTCCTCTCATGCTAAGATACATTTTTCTAAATCTATTGAATGAAGATATAGAAGAAGAAGAAGAAAGATTCTCATCAGCATTATTACTTACATCAGATAAAAGAGGCTTTAATCGTAAAGATAAATCTGCAACAAATAAACACAAAAAAGTTCTAAAAAAATATTCTATTCTACCAGCAACAAGGATGTTAGAAGACAAAACACAATACAATATATATCCAATAATACAAATCGCTTTGGCATAATAGCCATCTGTCCCATAAGGAGGTTTAAACAACAATAGAGGAAAAACAAGGATCAAACGTAAACCTAATTGAAACATATTATCAAAAGAGCTTGAAGTAGCACCTGCTACTGACCGACCCTCGAATAAACCTCTAATATTTGCCGTTAAATCGATTCCAGCTAACATTATGAAAGTAGCAAAAAAAACAAAAAATAAAAACACAGGCTTATTGTAAAACTTTTTATCATAAAGCCAACCGATGAGAAATACGGTAAAGAATGATAGGTGAATTAAAGAACCTATACCTACTATAACAAAAAACTTTACTTTCTTCTTTTCTACTAAAAGGTAGTAGCTATATAACAACAATGACAAACAAATTGCTTGTCTTAAAGCTGACATAGGACAAACCATAAAAGTGTAGGTGTAAAAAAGAAACAATGATATCAAACTACACTTACAGGTTCTATAAAAAAAAGGAAATGCTAAACCAAAAATGATCAATTCTGTTACCGTCAAAAAGAATTGATAGCTGGCACCAAAGAATTTAAACAAAAAAGCATATATAAGAAAAAAAATGTCACGATGTGCGAAAGGATTCTGATATAAATTATAATAGGTAAAATAATCTCCCAATTGACCAAATCGAAAGATAGCCATTAGGGTCATGATAATATACACCAGCAAGAAAAGAGTTCTGTACGTCTTTGCACTGATTATTTCCCTAATACTACAAATGAATAGAACTATCAATACTAAATAATACATCGTCAACTATTAATATGAGACTTGTGAGATCGATATCTAATCAAGTATTCAACTACATACACAATCAGCAACGACACACTCATAAAAAGTCCAAATTTTGTCATATTCATAGCAGCATTAACACCATTAGTTAACTTCATAAGAATAATTGCTCCTATCAAAGACATAATATAAGAAGAGCTACATATCGTAAAAGCAGTCCATCTTTTGCCTATCGACATCAAATTGGAATCAAACACCCTAGATAGACAGGTGAAAATAGTAGCCAAGATACCTATCCTCAATATAGAATCCATTCCAACAAATGTACTACCATAGTATTGTGCTATATAACTAGCTGCTACAGCTACAATTGCCAATGGAAGCAAAGTACTTAAGAAATTAACAAGTAACATTCTTTTCACAAGTTGATGATGGTGTACTTTTTCACTACCTGATGCAGACGACGACAAATAGGATAGGATAACATTACCAAGTAGTCCTGGCATAAACAATATTATTGCATTCCATTGAGCGCATGCGGTATACATACCGAGTTCTCCTAATGAGGCATATTTAGTTACTACCATACTTCCACCCCATGTAGTTACAGTGTAAATAAATTCGGTTAATGCGAAAGGGAAAGAAAAGACTAGCAATAATTTACTAAAATTTGTATTTGAATAGGTTTGTATTCCCTTTTGATGGCGATATACAAAAAACAAATTGAGAATGCATAAAACTATTTGTGAAGTTATCAGGGAAATATAAGCTCCTGTCAAGCTATATAAACTTGTAAGCGGGATGCATAACAAAAACATTATTGATCCTGCAACTATGTTATTAATACCTACATGTTTAAAATCTTTAAAACCACCTAATAAGCCTGCCCCCAATGTGTTTAATGCCCTAAAAATAATTAACACACCTAAAAATTTAAAAGCATCTGCCAACTGAGGTTCATTTACAAATAGCGCAATTTTATTAGATAACAAATATAAAAAAACACAAGTACTAATACTAAATAAAACAACAATCCAGACAGAACTCTTTATTATGCTTTTTACACTAGGTAAATCTTTTTGTATATAGTCTGCAATGAATTTAGTTGTTGTATTCCCAAAAGCTAAAGTAGAGAAGGTAGCCATCGTATACATTGTAGTCTTTACCATTCCATATTCTCCATATAAATCCTTTCCAAGCATTCTTGCTATAAAAATGCCAGACAACAGCATTAAGAAATTACCTATCCCATTTCCAAAAACTGCCCAAAAAGAATTTTTATACAAAGAATTATTGTTTACTTTCTCAATGAATGTATTTAATATAATCATTGTAAAAAAACATCAGAAAAGAATTGATAAAGATTTGTAAACAATCAACTAATATCTCAATAAGTCAATTCTAATTACCAGTCTAAATATGTTTTACTTTGAAATAGCTATGATGAGTGTTGCAATAGATACAAGGGAACTGGTTAATGACGTCCAAACAGCTGTGTTTGCAGAGAAGAAAGCATTGCGTGCTTCAATCTTACGAGGCTCCACATATACTACATCGTTTTGTTGCAAATAAAAGTAAGGAGAGTTAATAATATTAGCATCATTGATGTTCAACTGATGATATTCCTTTTGACCTTCACTATTCTCTCGTATTACAAAAATCCTATCACGATAAGCAAAAGTCGTAAGATCGCCAGCCTGCGCAATGGCCTCCAAAATGCTTACCTTTTCATTCTGGGTAGTAAATAGACCTGGAGACTTAACTCCACCAAGAACAGCATACTTATAGTTCATCATTCGCACATGCACCACCACATTCTCACTATCTGACAGATAGGGTAATATCATGCTTTTGATGAGTTGTTCTGCATCATTCTTAGTTAATCCACCTACTTTTACAGTACCAATAATAGGCATCTCAATAACTCCATCATTATCCACCAGATAGTTAAATACACTGTTTTGATTTGTAACGGAAGTAGTTGAACTTGAACCAGAAATATTTTTCAAGAGATTAAACGGTTCAGATGACTCTGGTGTCATGGAAAACACTTGAATCTGCAGGATATCCTTTGGCATAATTTTAGCATCGTAGAGCTGTCTAGATATAGTTTGATCAATCTCATCCTTATTCTGGAAATAAGTAATATTTTTAGTGCTCATACATCCCGTCAATAGCCATGACAGAATAACAAATATAAAGCATTTTTTCATACGAATGAACTTTATAAAATTATTAATTTTTGATAATATAGTTATTGAAAATAAGCATCGGCTGAGGCAAGTGAGTCTTAAAATTAAGTGACTCTACATCGGAATTTACGGTTGATCCAGACTTGACTATATATAGAGTAGCATCAGCGTACTGAGCCAACAAAAGGGCATCAACATATTGGGCAATGGCAGGACTGTCAATAATTACATAGTCATTAGTAGCCTTTGCTTGGTCAATCTGACAGACAAATCCTTCACTGGCAAGTACATCTACAGGGTGCCCTCCCATCTCTCCTTTACGCAAATCACCATTTATGTAAAGAACTTTTTTACCTATGACAGTCAAGCATTCTTCAAGATGTTTAGCGATAAAGGTCTTACCATCACCCGAGTTCTGTGATGCGACGAGGAGAACTTTTTGCTCCGGTTTGATATTTAACATCAATCTTGTACGCAAAGTACGAATAGCCTCATCACAATCTGAATCAGAAATCTCAGCTAGGAGGGGAAGGTTAGTTAGCGCCTCCAATTCCTCACTAGTGTCAATTTTACTCTTTAACAGCCGCAATAAGAAGAGAGCTCCCATAGGTATCAAAGCACCTAACAACAAGAACACTGATAGAATAATCTTCTTTCGAGGCTTAACACTAGATTGATCAGCTTTCACTTCATCTATCAGTCGTCCTTTGTCAGCAGTATTGGCCAACTGCATAGCTGTTTCCTCACGTTTCTGCAGCAACACCAAATAAACAGCCTGTTTGATTTCACGTTGTCGGCCTATTTCTGTGAGTACACGTTCCATTTGAGGAGCAGTACCTATACGACCAGAATATTTAGCATATTCGCGTTCAAGAGCATTCTTTTGCATAACAATAGACTCACGCTGGCGCTTCATGGCCAATTGGATGTCAGGATGCAGTTCACGGATACTCTCTGTCAGGCGTTGCACCTGTGGTGACATCTCACTTAAACTCTTTAGCAGGTCCTTGCGCTGAGAAACCATACTATTGTGACGGGCAATAAGGGAAGAATTGGCAGCACCACCATCAGAGACACTTCCCGAAGAAAAATCGGTTTTACCCGTTGTAGCGTTGAGTCCTATTGGTATTAATTCGTAATAATTTGCAGGATTATCAATATAGTCGCTCAAATAGTCATGTAACTGAAGTTCTGTACCAATAGCAACGAGCTTGGCCTCATACTCACTCTTTTTAGACAATGCCTCCTGTGCATCCACCTCTGGCGAGGTAATCTGGTATTGCTTTTTTGAATTCTCCCAATCATCGTCGGTTGAGCCAAGTTCCAGATCTATTTTTTGCAGACGAGCATTCACAAATTCGTCAGTCTTTCGTGCCTCTTCGTTTTTCTCATTATTTGCACGTTGGTTATAAGCATTAACCATTTGGTTGATAACATCAATACTGCGAATCACATTTTCATCCCTTAAAGTGATTTTGAGCATATTCGCTACAGAAGATGCTGGAGGGGCAGCTGAAAGACGAGTTAAAAAACTATCAGCTACCTTAGAGGGAGGAGAAATTGTTATTTTGAGGGTATAACCATTCTCAAATGCTCTGGCCTGTTTTGGGGGGAGAATGTTTTCGGAAATTGTCAATGTTCCTAGCTCAGTTTCAATGGTGGCAGGAAGTGTTTCAAAAGTTTGGGTAGGGAGAGCCTTTTTATCCTTGCCTTCAACAAGTTTAGTCTTCACCTTATACCTTTTATCACTTTTTTTAATGGTAAGCAGTATCTGATGGGAAGTCAAAGGAAGATCTGTATCAAGCTTTTTCACGTGAGCAGAATCAAGACTAACTGTGATAGGATTGTTCTTGTATAGCAACGTATTACGTCCCCATTTGCTTAAACGATACTCTGTATAAATCCCAAGATCTTTTACCACATTGCCAACTAATATATTTGACAACAATACTTCCTTTTCTGATCCTATAGCAAAAGATACACCTCCCAAACTTGACCCCAGGTTAAGTGGCAGACTATTCAGCAAAGCCATACCAGTAGACATGCTAGAAGCATTATTATTTGACTTATCTATTATCTCCATCTTACCAGAAACACTCAAAGTCGTGGGTGTAAACCATAGATAAATGCCTGCAATCATCATACAGACAATAATAGAAAGGGGAAACCATTTCCAGTTCTTTTTAAACAACTCCCAAAACTGGATAAAATCAACAAAAGACACTTCTTCTTCGATTCTAGTATTCTTATTCTCTACCATATATTTGTATAAATATTCAAAAGACTACCACACAGGTAAAAGAAATCGTTTCTTTGCTAATAAAAAACAATGTTTTCCTGTGAAAGCTGTCGGGGTTGAGTTATTATTTGATTACTTCAATTATTGACGGATGTAAAGTTGCCATAGCAACAGCTATAACACCTTGGATGGCAATGACCACGCGTTTGTCACGGGCGCCCTTAACCTTAATGAAAGTGCCTTCTTGACCTTCGAATTCACCAGCGGTGATACGGACACGGGTGCCTTTCTTAAGGTTTATGTCTTCAGAATTGATCCAAATAAGCTGGTCATCGTAAGTACCTGCAACGGCTATGAAGGTTTTCATCTGTTTATCGGGAACGATGATCTTCTGATGTTCACAGTCAATAATGTATTGCAGGTAATCATAATCTTTCTTGACCTCTTGAATCTCAGCTTTAGAAGCATAAGCAAAAAGGAGATTATGGATGACAGGCTTTAGAATCTTAGCCTTGCGACATTTAATAACAATAGTTTGATAACGCATTGGAATAAAACATTCGATACCTTTATTCTCTAACACCTCTTTCATTTTCATCTCTCGAGAGTAGGTGACACGCATAGCAAACCAACATTTCTTATTCTCATTTCTTGGCATATGGGTATACCTCTGGGGTTTTGGGATTCACAAAACAGCCTGAACCTCAATCAATTAAAGACGGTTATCATATATATATTAGAGACCCGCCCACCTTTTCTAGTGTTTTTTAAAGTTTGTCTTTAGCACAAAGAATGCTTAGACAATGCAAAAATACAACATTTGCCTCGATAAAGCAAACTATTTTGAACAAAAAAAAAAATAATCTTTGCTGCCCAACACTATTACCCGTATATTAAATCTAAGATGTCGTGTATGATTGCTATAATTTATAATAGATATGAATAACAACAATAGACATAAAGCCCTTTTTCCTATACTGTAGCACCTGTTGAGTCCACCCAATTGCTACCATTCCAGAATATGGGCTTGCCTATTTTCTTGTCAAAGAAGGTATAACCTGCTGGTATGGGGCTGAAAGACGGCCTTGTAGTCCCACATAAAACAGTATTTGTATCTGGAATGACTAAAGTATTCAAATTAGTATCTTCATCAATAAACCTTTGCATGGACAAAAATTGCTCACTATTTGCTGCATCCATAAGCACTACATTCTCACCCGTTCCATTTGGCAACGCCTTATAAACGACCAAAACGGCATACTTACTTCTCCAATGATTACTATAATAAGAAGAATAACCATCACCGTTCTTATAATAACCAATATTACCAGCTCCATTTGTATAAAAAGCACAATAAAGTGGTTTTGTTGCATCGGACACCTTGTAAGAAAGCCCTATAGATTTATACCCTTTTGGTGCAGTGATTCCTATCAAATTGCAACACCTTTTGGTAGCCAACATATTTCTTCCATCTGAACCAATTTTAATGACAGGGAAAGTAACGTAACAACCATTCAACGATGTAGGAATCCACTTAAGTTTAAAAGATTCGTAATCATCTACCAAACACTTCTTTATTATTGTATCATCTGATGCCCTATCTAGGCTTCCATATACTTCACAATTTTCCAAATCGTATTTTATTTTTTCATTGCAATGGTTCTTTTCTAAAAACACTTTGCTTTGCAGATCTGATGAAGAAACCCATATCGCTTTTCCTGTGTTTGCTTCAAAGTAATTGTTGGAAATTGTTAACTGACCATATGTAAGGGTAATATGTATCGGAGAATCCTGTCCTTCCAATATATTATTGTCGATAATAATAGACCCAAATGCCTTTTGGATTTCAATTGATTCCGTGCCATTTTGCTCAATATTACTATCCTTAATAATGCAGTTACACAAGGTTCTCCTAATATTTGAATCACTTTCAATTCTTAAAAATTGATTATTATTATAAACATTGCATTTAGATATGGTCAAATCTCCAATCAGTGTATCTGCTTTTGAGTACCCATATAAAAAAGTGGTCAAATTTGCTATTTCACATTCTTCAATAACAGACACACGGCTTGGGCTTCCAGAGGCATAATAATTCATAAACCTACAATTTTGATTTAAGCCAACTCCTTGAATCTTTAAATTCTTTAAACTAAAGTTCGCATATGATGTAGTTGAACCAGAAGTACTTCGACCATTCATTGTAAATGCTGCAATATTAGCACCTACAACTATCAAAGATGGACTAACAACAGATGCTATTTCAGTTCTTGGTAAAAGATGCCTTGAGTTGTTATGGAATCCACAAATATTCACGTTGTATGCTGTTGTAATACCTGTGCCAATATAATAATGGCCAACAATTTTAATGTAAGCTCCATCATAATATTTCCCAATATAATTAATCGCCCTCTCAAAAGCTGTTGAGTTGTCAGTACCAATAGCTCCATCCCAGTCGGAAACACCACCTACCCACCTCAAATCTAAGAAAGGCAATTCAAAACCGCCTCCAAGAGTGTCATTAAAAATATTGTAGGCCACATCTGTATTTATAAGGGTTTTTGTACCTGTAATTTTGTAATTGTTACCACTTACATTTTTAATGCTACCTCCTTCAAATTGCAAGGCACAATGAGCAGGAATGGTAATGTTGCCATTAAGGATGTAGTCATACTGGATAATATAGATGGTATTGGTTGTGTTGATCATTGCCTGGGTCAGTGTATTAACACCATTAACCATATTTTTCTCCAATACCACACGTCCCAAACCGCTGTACTCAGCGGGATTATATAGCTTGTTAGGATAATCGACTAGATTGTGATTATTATCTCTGAAACCATCAAATTCTAACTTTTGAGATGCATTTGGAACATTATTAGGATACAAATCATTAGCATCTTCGTTATATACTTCAGTTCCGGCACCATTCAAATTACCAGGAGCAATAGCAAGGCAAGCAATTGAAGCAGCTCCCATTTTCACAAAATTCCTACGAGACATTATTGAATCTGATTCACTCATAATATATAAATAATTATAAATAACTATGCATTATTGGCATTATGTTTGTATTCTTCTCAAGTAGTATTTTATTATGAAAGAAGAATTAATAAACGCTTTAATTATGAACAATTTTGTTCCTCCATATTTAAATTTAGAAGATTATTCATCAAAAAAACTTAACTAAGCACTATATCAACTCATAACTGGAAACTTGAATGGGGGTGTTGAGACTGCTGAGGACTTTCTCTAACATAATGCCCTCAAGATTACTATAATCGTAACCAAAAGTAGAGCGGATGCCTTGCAGAGTGAACTGCATAGCACGGTCTAAAGCAAGGGGGAGACTGTCGCCTTGGAGAAGGCTACCTGTGATGACACTTGTAAACGAATCGCCAGTGCCAGGATAGTGTGCAGGAAGGAAAGGACAGGTGACTTTCCAGTACCTGTTGCCAATGCGATTATAGGCATAAACTGATGTCAAATGGGGGTTGTCGATAACGGGGACACTAGTGACAATAACTATACCTGGACCTTGATCGGAAAGTCTTTTAAGATAAGCTTTTAGCTCATTATCATTAAAGTCATTGTTTCGATATGGCTCATCAAGTAAATAGAACATTTCAGTAAGGTTGGGAGTGATGACATCAGCCAGTTTTACCAAGCTTCGCATTTGGTCAACCATCTCTGAATTCATGCCTTTATATAATCTGCCATTATCACCCAACACAGGATCAACAACGATGAGGTCGTTGGGGCGACGTAGGTCTTGAATGAGTTCAGAAACAACATGGACCTGTTCAGGAGAGCCAAGATAGCCAGTGTAGAAAGCGTTAAAACGGAAACCCTGGCTCTTCCAGTTGGCGATGACTTTACGCATCTCGGCAGTGAGGTCCAAAAAGGTATATTCGGGGTATTGGGTGTGGCAAGAAAGTAAGGCTGTTGGCAATGGGGTGACTTCTATTCCCATTGATGTAAGAATGGGGATTACAGCGTTTAATGATACTCTGCCTACACAGGACAAGTCATGTACTGCAACCACCTTTTTATTATTATTTTGAATTAACATACTTCTTAATTAATTATACAATTTAGATAATTAAAACTGCCTGAGACTCTTCCACTAAAAATCGCTCACGTTTTCTTAAAACGCAAAAACTCGCTCTGCTCAAACACCCTGCGTTTTTTTACAGAAAACTTTTCCCGATTTCCTTAACGCTGCAGAGCCAAATGTCAGTTTTAATCATCAAGTTGTTTTATAATACTTCAATAATCATTTATATTTGTTTTCGATGCAAATATAAAAAATAAATGCGTATCTTTGCCAAATAAAATGCAAATTTGATGTATTATGGGTACAGATAAACTTAGGTATTACATGAACATAATCTTTATTGTACTGGCAATTGCTAGTGTGATTTTGTATTATGTAGCTGACTTCCGCACTTTTATATATGTTTGTGGCACTGCTATTTTCATTAAAGTGATGGAGTTTATTAT
>JAEEGL013650066.1_pt1 | contig 54949 bp, 51 predicted proteins | sample 9134231 | NCBI WGS metagenome assembly JAEEGL01 (sample SAMN16246548, study PRJNA631951) | gut metagenome | biome: gut microbiome; feature: rumen; material: fiber-attached | host: Bos | place: Iran: Karaj | collected 2018-10
GAAGCGGTTCTGCTCGGCGACGGACGTCTTCGCGACGTTGATGGCCTTCGCGGCGGCTTCCGTACCTCGGGCCTCGATATAGCCGGACTCGTCGCGGATATCGGTGACGTTCACGTTAATGAGCTTGAGGCCAATCTTGCGCAGTTCGGCTTCCACGTTGGTGGATACGTTGGCCAGGAATTTGTCGCGGTCGGCGTTGATTTCCTCGATATCCATGGTGGCGATGACCAGACGCAGCTGGCCGAAGAGGATATCGGTGGCAATGTTCTGGATGCTGTCCACGCTGAGGCCCAGCAGACGCTCGGCGGCGTTGGTCATGTTCTCCGGCTCGGTGGAGATACCCACGGTGAAGCGGCAGGGAACGTCCACGCGGATGTTCTGCTTGGAAAGGGCGTTGGTGAGGTTGCACTCGATGGAGATGGGCTTCAGGTCCAGGAACGCATAATCCTGGAACACGGGCCAGATGAAAGCGGCGCCGCCGTGGATGCAGCGGGCGGAAGAGATGGAACCGCCGGCGTTCTTGCCGGTCTTACCGTAGATGACCAGGATCTTGTCCGAAGGGCAACGGCGGTAGCGTCTGAGGATGGCGGCCAGGGTCACGAAGAGGACCGCCACGATGATGAGGATGAGATAGACCTTTTCCATATCAAATTATATAAGAGTTCAGTTCTTCGACCAGGAGGGTGTTGGTGTCGATGGCTTCGACTACCTTGATAGGGACGCCGGTCTTGATGGTGTCTCCGTCGGTGACGGCGTTGTATTCACGGACGGCGCCTTGGATGGTGATCTGCACCTTTCCTTCCCCGGCACGTTCTCCCGGGATGGTCAGATAGCACTTGCCCTGGCAGCCGACAGCCGCTTTGTATACGTTGATGTTCCCGCTCTGCTGCATGCTGCTCAGCCACTTGAACAGGTACATCACGGCGACGACGAGGGCGGCACCCACGAGGACGGCGATGATGACCAGCAGGGCGGTGGACTTGACCTGGCTCTGCAGGAGAATGGCGGTCCAGCCGAAACCCAGGAAGAAATTCACGAAGTTCCGGAAGGTGTACAGGTTGGATCCGCCTTCGATGTTGGACAGGTCACCCCCGTCCATCGAGGTGTCCACGTCCACGTCGAAATCGGTATCCGCATCCGCGCCGAGGAAGGTCATGATAGTCTGGATGATGAAGATAAGCGAGGCGGTCAGGGTTACGCCCCAAAGGAGTCTCATAACCGGGCTGAGTTCAGCCCACCAGGTTGCTAACATATCGGAAACAAAATTGGTTCTGTTGCAAATGTAGAAAGAATTTATCGAAAAACAATAACTTTTCGCAAAAAATCAACAAAAATCAGAGAAATGAAGGAAACGATGCGATTTCGGTGGTTTTTTCCTATATTTGTAGTCTATGGAACAGGAAAGAAGCATCGACCGGCTGGCCCGCTACCTGATCGCAGCCGGAACCATCGCCATCCTGGCATGGCTGTGCCGGTATTTCAGCAATGTGCTTGTGTATGTCATTGCCGCCTTTGTCGTGTCCCTCATCGGGCAGCCGGTGATGCGGCTGCTGCGCATGGTAAAGGTCAAGGGAAAGTCCGCGCCTGACTGGCTGCTTGCCCTTTTTACCATCCTGGTGATCCTGGGCGTGCTCCTGCTGGTGGTCACGCAGGTTGTCCCGGTCGTTACCCGGATCGTCCGGGATGCGGCGGTGCTGAACACGGATTCGATGTCCGGTAATCCCATGGAACGGGTCAATGACTGGATTATCGGCCTGTTTCCGGCGCTCGGGCCGGATTTCAACATCATCACCATCCTGATGGACAAGCTCAAGGAGGTGACGAACGTGTCCAATGTGACAGCGGTCATCAGTTCCGTGACTTCCTTCGTCAGCAGCTTTGCCGTCGGTCTTTTCTCCATCGTCTTCATCTCCTTCTTTTTCGTCCGGGACGGACAGTTGTTCCGGAAAATCGTCTGCTCGCTGGTGCCGGACCGCCTGGAGACGAAGGTGGGGAAGGCCCTTGGCGATATCGAGGAACTCCTGTCCCGGTATTTCGTGGGCCTGCTTATTGAAATGACAGGGGTCGCCCTGCTGGATTTCCTGGGCCTGTGGATCATCGCACGGCTGGGTTTCACCAACGCGCTGGGTATCGCCTTCATCGCCGGCATCCTGAACATCATCCCGTATGTGGGTCCGCTCATCGGCGAGCTGGTCGGCGTCGTCCTCGCCGTCATCCTCAAATACGGCACCGGCGTGGGACTGGGCGTAAACATCTGGGTGTTTGCGATTATCGTGCTGGCCATCATGCTCACGACGCAGTTCGTGGACAATTTTGTGTACCAGCCGCTCATTTACTCTACGAGCATCAAGGCGAATCCGCTGGAAATCTTCATTGTCATCCTGCTTGCCGGCCACATCGGCGGTGTCGTCGGGATGCTGGTTGCCATCCCTGCCTACACGGTCGTGCGTGTCATTGCCAGCCGGTTCTTCCCGCATCTCAAACCGGTAAAAAGACTCATTCCGAACCTCGATACGGAGATTCGGAATGAGAATAAGCCAGAGAGCGCGGATTCCTAGAACCGGTCCATCACGTCGAAAATCCGGCAGCGGACTTCGTCGATGGTTCCGACGCCGTCGATTTCGTGATAGCGTCCGGCTTCCTTGTAAAAGCCCACCAGGGGCTCGGTTTTCTCATGATAGGTCCGGATCCGGTTTTCGACCACTTCCGGACGGGCGTCATCAGCGCGGCCCTCGATGGTGGCGCGGTGCGCGATGCGCTCGTGGATCATCTGGTCAGGGATCATGATGGAGACGACCGCTGTCACGGCTTCGCCGCTCTTGGCGAGCATCGCGTCCAGCGCTTCGGCCTGGGCGATCGTGCGGGGGAATCCGTCCAGCAGGAATCCGTCCACCCCTTCCGTACCCTTGAACTTGGCCTCGATCATGCCTTCGACGACTTCGTCGGGGACCAGGGAACCGGCCTCGATGAGGGCCTTGGCCCGGAGGCCGAGCTCCGTGCCGGCGGCGATTTCACTGCGGAGCAGCTCACCGGTGGAGAGGTGGCAGAGGTTGTACTTCTGGACCATTGCGCTGGCCTGGGTGCCTTTACCGGCGCCCGGAGGGCCGAAGAGGATGTAATACTTCATATCGGTTCTTATGATTCGTTATCGAGTACGTAGATGTCCTTGTAGTTGCGGCCCAGGCCGTCGTAGTCCAGTCCGAAGCCGACGATGAAGTCGTCCGGAATCTCCATGGCGACATAGTCGAGGACCAGGTCCTTGTGGTACATCTCGGGCTTGAGCAGCATCGTGCACACCTTGACCTTGGCCGCCCTGCGGGCATTGAGGATGTTGACAAGGGCTTCGATGGTGCGGCCGGTGTCCACGATGTCTTCGACAACGATGATTTCCTTGCCGGTGACGTCGCCGGTCAGGCCCATTTCCGTATGGACTTTCCCGGTGGAAGAGGTGCCCTGGTAGGAGGAGAGTTTGATGGACATCAGGTCCACGTCGAATTCCAGGCGCTTCATCAGTTCCGCCGTGAAGAGGATGGATCCGTTCAGCACGCACAGCAGGACGGGAACTTTCCCGGAGCCCCGATAGTCGGCGTTGATTTTGTCCGCCAGATCGTCGATGGCCTTTTCAAGGGTTTCGTTGGAGATGAAACGCCTGAAATACTTGTCGTGAAGTTTGATCTTTTCCATATCAGTAGTTTTGTATCACAAAAATAACAAGAAAAAGGCAAAAAATCATCGAAAACGTATATTTTGACCTGAAACAACACGCCGAGGAGAACAATTCCGTCCGGAATGCCTTATTTTGGCGGCATGAAGAGAGGATTTGTGCTAGGGATTCTGCTGGCGGCCGTCTTTCCGGCCGCGGCCCAGACGGAGGAAACGATCCGTGCCGCCCTGTATCTGACCGGGGCGGACAGTGCCGAAGAACTGGATGAATCATTGTTGGAGGAACTGGAGGGATACCGCCACCATCCGCTCTCCATCAACCGGGCATCCCGGTCCCGGTTGCAGGAAAGCGGGCTTCTATCCGGATACCAGGTGGCGTCCTTGGAGGATTACCGTTCCACTTCCGGGGATATTCTCTCATTTGCGGAACTGGAGCTCGTTGACGGATTCGGGAGAGAAACTGTCGCGGCGCTCCGGCCCTTCCTCTCGTTGGAGTCTGCCCGGACGCCCGGTGAAGCGGTCCATGATTCGCTCCGGTTCAAACACGCTGCCATTCTTCGAGCTACCCTGAAAGATGTCGGCGCAAAGTACCGGCTGACGGCCGGGCGCCTGGAGGGGGCTGGGGCCTGGAGAGGAAAGACCGGCACTTTCTATGGACGGTGGAATACCCGGCGCGGCAAGGTGCTGGTGGGGGACTGCAACATCCGATACGGTCAGGGACTGGCTTTCTGGAGTGCGTTCCAGCTCTCCGGTCTCCCGACTCCCGAAGCTTTCCTGAAACGGGCCAACGGCATCACGCCTTCCTGGTCCTTTTCCGGCACTGGGACCTGGCGCGGATTGGCTTGGGAAACCTCTTCGGGCCCTTTCCAGTTCTCGGTTTTCGCAGCCTTGGACGGCAGGGCCGGTGTCCATGCCGGGTGGTTTGGGAAGAGTGGGCAGGCCAGTGTGACCCTTGCCCGGGACCGGGCATCCCTGGAAGGTCGTTTCGGCATCCGCGGGACGGACCTGTTCGCAGAGGCCGCCTGGAAGGGCGGATCTCCTGCGGGTTTGATGGGAGGGATATCGCCTTTGGGGGAGTGCTGGAAAGTATCCTGGCAATTCCGGGCTCTTCCGAGTGCATTTACGGGGAAGAGGAGCGGAGAGTACGGAGCCGCCATGGGTGGCAGGTTCCGTTCCGAGGACCGTACTACATTCACGGCTTCGCTCACCGTGGACGGCTCCCTGATTCCCATCCCGCAGAAGGATCCGGGGCGGAAGCAGTTGAAATCGACCTTCCTGACTTCCTGGGCCCCGTCAGAACGCTGGAAACTGGAATCCCGCCTTGTTTTCCGGTACCGCAGCGGAGAAGACATGAGGACGGACCTGAGAGCGGATATCATCCGGTTGTGGCCATCCTGGACCGTAAAGGGAAGGGTCAACGGGGTTCTGGACGGCCATCCGGGCGGGTTGACCTATCTGGAAGGCGGGTGGACGCCGCCTGCTGGCTCGCTCTGGCTGCGGCTGACTCTCTTCTCCACGCCGGACTGGCAGGCACGCATTTATTGCTATGAACGGGATGCTCCCGGAAACTTTACGAGCTCGGCCTATTATGGAACGGGCGTGTCGCTTTTCGCTTACGGCGGCTGGAAATTCCGGATCCGGAAAATGCGGATCCGGCTCTACCTCAGGGCTTCCTGCCTGTTCAGAAAGGAAAAGCCCGGACAAGCCGGGCTTAAACTCCAATTGGTGGCGGACCGTTAGCGTCTCTTGATCTTCAGGCGCTGGCCTTCCCGGATCCTGTCGCTCCGGAGGTTGTTCCAGGCTTTCAGGTTCTTGACCGTGGTATGGTTTCTCGCAGCAATCTTTCCCAGGGTGTCACCCCGTTTTACCTTGTAGTATGTCCATTGTGCTCCGGAGGATGCGGATTGGTTCTTTCGGGCAGGAGAGGTCTGGGCGGCCGGACGGGCGGCGTACCTTCCGTCATCGACGGAGCCGGAGAACATCTCGGCGGCCTTGTGCTTGTAGATGGTATCCTGCCGCTCCAGGAAGGCGCTGCTGTAGTTGTACGGGAGACGGAGGACCTGCCCACCCTGGGCACCGGGCACGATGTCCTTGTAGTACTGAGGATTAAGGTCGCGGATGTCGTCGATGGGAATGCCCAGCACCTCGCTGACCTGCCGGAAATGCAGGTTCTTGTTCACCACGAAGGTGTCGATGTGTTCGGGCATCTTCACCGCAGCCGGCTTCAGACCGTATTCCTTTGCATAGTTTACGGCATACATCGCACCCACCATCGCGGGTACGTAACCGCGGGTTTCAGCGGGAAGATACGGATAGATGGACCAGAAGTCCCTTCTGCCGGCGCGCTTGATGGCCTTGTTCACGTTGCCGGATCCGCAGTTGTAGGACGAGATGGCCAGGCTCCAGTCCCCGAAGATGCGGTAGGCGTCCCGCAGGTAGCGGGCGGCCGCGTCCACGGAAGCTTCCGGATCCATCCGCTCGTCGATGTAGGAATCGATCCGGAGACCGTAGTTGCGGGCGGTGGAATACATGAACTGCCACATGCCCGTCGCACCGGCGCGGGAGACCGCCACGGGATTCAGGGCGGACTCGATGATGGCCATGTACTTGAGTTCCAGGGGCAGGTCATACTTGCGGAAGGTCTCCTCGAAGATGGGCATGTAATACTGCGCCAGGCCGAGGATCTGGCCCATCTTGGAAGGCATCTTCTCGGCATAGAGGACCATGTAGTTCTTGACCGTCTCGTTGTAGGGGAGCTGGATGAAGGAATTCATCCGCTGCAGCCGCTCGATCATCACCTTGTCCGGTACTTCGGACGAGAAATGGACACTGTCCATGTTATAGGACGACCCTTGCTGGTTCTGGCGGGCACGGCGGTGCAGGTACCACAGGCTCAGCAGGCTGTCGGTCATGTTTCCGGAATAGTCCCGTGTATCCACGGCCCTTCTGTGGGCAGTGGTGCGCTGGGTGGCAGCCGTGCTTCCTTCCGAGGGGCTGTCGAAATAGTCGTCTTCCTCTTCGATAATGGCCGCCGCTTCATTCTCGTCCTCTTCGTACAGCCTTTCGAGGGTTATGTTGAGACTGTCCCTCTCCTGGGCGTCCTTGCGGATCCAGTCAAGTTCTTTCTGCAGGGCTTCCAGCCGCTGGCGGAGCTGGGTGTTCTCCCGTTCCAGCTGTTTCCGGGATTTCCTGACGGGTACGCCCGCTGCGGCCGGGAACGGGAGGGCGAGGAGGAGGGCCGCTAAAAACAGTATTGATTTCTTCATAAGCTTCTTAAAATCTGAGGGTCAGTCCCATCCCCAGCGCGGGGGCCTGGGCATATTCGAAAGGAAGGACCGTGGGTTCGAGACGGAGAGTGATGTCGTCGTCGATCTCGAAGTCCTGCATATAGGCGAACACATTGGCATCCACGACCTGGACCACATAGAAAAGGGCCGTGGCCAGGATGGAATAGTCCCGGTAGCGGCGGAAGATGTCCCTGTACAGGAGGGCGGTCTCCGCCGACACAGGAGGCTTCTCCACCGCGGGGTCGGTACTCGTGGCCTGGTCATAGATCCATTTGTATCGCTGGTAATTGCGCTTGTTGTTCGAGTAGAAGTAGATGCCGCCGGCGATGGCGCCCCAGTAGATGGGAATCTTCCAGTATTCTCCGTTGTAGATCTGGCCCAAACCGGGCATGAGGATGGAGTAGACGGTGGCTTTGCCTGGATCGGGGTGCAAGTCCGACTTGAAGCAGGCAGTCGCGTCGACGAGGGAGGCCCACCAGACGAGTCCCGCACCGACATAGGACCATGTGCTGTACTGCTTGAACCGCACGTCTCCGGTAGCCTTGTACTGGTTGTTGAAATGGATGCCCATGCCGATTCCGGCGCCGATGCCGCCGTATACGACGGGGAGCTTCCAATACTGGCGGTTGTAGATCTGACCGCCGCCGACGAAGACGGTGGAACCCATGAACAGGTTCTGGACCTGTCCGGGCCGTTTATGCGCGAGACTGCCGAAATACTGGCGGAAACTGAACAGTTTGGAGCTGTCGGTCTTCGCCTGCTTGGTGGTGTCGTCGTAATTCTGGGAGAAGGCATCCCGCTTGAACTGGTCGTCCCGTGCCTGGCCGTGGAGGACGGCAGGCAGCAGCAGGGCGGCGAGAAGGGGGATGATCCTGAATTTCATGGCTGTTTATCCACGGTTGCTGTCGAGCGCCTGGAGGAAATGCTCCATCTGCTCGTCCGAGTCAAACTTGATGGTAATGGTGCCCTTTCCGGAGGGAGAACGGCGGAGGGAGATGTTGTCGCCGAAATAACGCCCGACGTTCTCCAGCAGCCGGTAATACATGTCCGGCAGGTCCTGCGGCTCTTTCTCCTGCGGTTCGCCCTTCTCCAGGGCCTTGACTTTCTCTTCGAGCTGACGGACGGAAAGGCCGCGTCGTACGACCAGGTCGCAAAGCATTTCCTGCGCCTTGGGGTCATCCACGCCCAGGAGCACCTTGGCATGGCCGACGCTCAGGAGTCCTACCTTCAGGTCGTGCTGGACCTTGGCGGGAAGCTTGAGCAGCCGGAGCTGGTTCGCGACCGAGGCGCGTTTCTTGCCCACGCGGTCGGCCATCTGTTCCTGGGTGAGCCGGCATTCCTCCATCAGGCGCTGGTAGCTCATCGCCACCTCGATGGGGTCCAGGTTCTCCCGCTGGATATTCTCCACGATGGCCATTTCCAGCATGCCCTGGTCGTTGGCGTCGCGGATATAGGCAGGGATCATGTCCATCCCGGCAAGGATGGAAGCCCTGTATCGGCGTTCGCCGCTGATAATCTGGTATTTGGAACCTTTCTTGCGGACCGTGACGGGCTGGATGAGCCCGAAAGTCCGGATGGAGTCGGCCAGTTCCTGGAGCGCTTCCTGGTCGAAGTTCATGCGGGGCTGGAAGGGATTCGGCTCCATCCGGTCCACCGGAATCCGGAGGACGTCGGACGTATCCTGCGGGTCGGCGCTCCCGACCACTTCCTTGTTGATGTAGCCGACCGGCTTGCGGATCTGGCTGAGGTCGGCGGCATCGTCTCCGAGCAAGGCGCCGAGGCCTTTTCCAAGGCCGTGCTTCACTTTCGCCATCAGATGTTCTCGTTTTTGGCCAGCACTTCCTCCGCCAGGTGGAGGTAGTTGGAAGTGCCGTTGTTGGTTACGTCGTACAGGACGATGGGCTTCCCGTGCGAAGGGGCTTCGCTGAGACGGATCGAACGCTGGATGATGGTGTTGAACACCAGGTCCTTGAAATGGTCCCGGAGTTCCATCACCACCTGGCTGTGCACCTTGGTACGGCCGTCGAACATCGTGACCACGAAGCCCTCGATCGTGAGGGAGGGGTTGATGTTGTTCTGGACCAGGCGGATGGTCTGGATGAGTTTTGCAAGGCCCTCCAGGGCGAAGAATTCCGGTTGCACCGGGATCATCACGGAGTCGGCCGCCACGAGGCAGTTTACGGTGATGAAGCCGAGGGAAGGGGAGCAGTCGATGATGATGTAATCATAGCGGTCCCGGATGGGGGCCAAAGCCTTCTTGAGGTAGGATTCCCGGTCCGGCCACTTGACCATCTCGATTTCGGCGCCCACCAGGTTGATGTGGGACGGAATCATGTGGAGTTTCTGGAGTTCAGTCTGGATCAGGGCGTCCTCCGCGGGGATATCCCCCCGGATGACCTCATAGATGGTACGCTTACGGTCGTCCTCAGGAGAAAAGTTCAGGCCGGACGTGGTGTTGGCCTGAGGATCCGCGTCGATGATGAGCACGTTCTTCTCGAGGACGGCCAGGGAGGCCGCCAGATTGATGGCCGTCGTGGTCTTGCCCACGCCGCCTTTCTGGTTCGCTATGGCGATGACTTTTCCCATATAAAATTATATAAGCCTACAAATATACGAAATAATCCCTGCATCCGCAAGGATTGTTCCACAAAGTTCCACGCTCAGGCAGGGTCGACGTCGATGGAAAGATGGGTCGTGTATTTCCTTTCTTTCCCGAATGAGTTGACGGCGTCGGAGAGGCGCCGCTTCAGCGCGGTAAGGGCCTTGTTCCGGGCGAAGGTGACGCGGATCTGCCGGATGGATTCACCGGCAATCCGGTCCACGACCGGGGTGTAGGGCCCTACGACGGCGGGCGGGCTGTCGACATCGACGAATGTTGCAAGAAGGGCGGTACGAAGCTCCCTGGCCAGGAAATCCAGCCGTTTTTCATGGCTGTCCTTCAGCTGGATATGGACGAGGCGGGTATAGGGCGGATATCCGAACAGTTTCCGTTCGGCCAGCAGGTTGCCGGCATCTTCCCCTTCCAGGCGGGCATAGACGGGATGGGCGGGTTCGCGGGTCTGGATGATGATCTTTCCGGGTGTCCCGCGCCGTCCGCACCGGCCCCTGAACTGTTCCAGCAACTGGAAAGCGCGCTCGTCCGCACGGAAATCCTGTTGTCCTACGAGGCTGTCGGCCTGGATGACGGCGACGAGGCTGAGCCGCTCAAAGTCGAACCCTTTCGTGATGACCTGCGTGCCTACCAGGATGTCGATCTCTCCTTTCCCGAAATCCCGGATGATGCCGGTCTGTTCCGCGGCCGGAGTGTCGCTGTCCAGCCGGGCGATGCGGTGGTGGGGCAGGAGGGAACACAGTTCTTCCTCGATCATCTGCGTGCCGGCGCCGAGCGGTTGGAGTTCTCCGTTACAGGAAGGACAGTGGCCGGAATAGGGTTCCGTGTGGCCGCAATAGTGGCAGACCAGGCGGTCCGGGTGCAGGTGCAGGCTGAGGGGCACGTGGCAGTGCGGGCATCGGGGAATCCGGCCGCATTCCGTGCATTGGACGGAGGGGGCGTATGAACGCCGGGCCCGAAGGACAAGGACCTGTCCTCCGGCTTCCGTCGTCGCGGTGATTTCAGCGAGAAGTTTCCGGGACAGATGTCCGGTCATTCCCCGTTTCCGGCGTTCGGCCACCGTATCGATAATCTGGATGTCAGCCTCCTCTCCACTATGGAAGCGTTCCTTCAGGTCAACCTTTACAAATCGGCCTGTTTCAGCATTATAGAGAGATTCCAAGGAGGGGGTGGCACTGCCCAGAAGGACGTGCGCGCCCTGGATGACGCCCAGCATGATGGCGGTTTCCCGGGCGTTGTACCGCGGCGCCGGCGCATCCTGTTTATAGGAGGTGTCGTGTTCTTCATCCACGATGATGAGGCCCAGGCCGCGGTGGGGGAGGAAGAGGGCGGAACGGGTTCCCAGGACCAGGTAAGGACCGCCCTGGCGGACCCGGTCGGAGACTTCCGTCCGACGGGCGGCCGTTTCGCCGGAATGGAAGACCAGCACGTCCGGGAAGACGGCGGCAATCCGTTCCTCCAATTGGCGGGACAGGGCGATTTCGGGTACGAGGTACAGGACGCTGCGCCCTTTCCGGAGCATCTCCTGGGCGAACCGGAGATAGATTTCCGTTTTACCGGAGCCGGTGACGCCGTGCAAGAGCGCCGTTTTTCCGGCTTCGAAGGCTTTCCGGATCCCTTCCGATGCCTTTTCCTGGGCAGGGGAAAGGGTGATTCCCGTTACGGAAACCGTCGCTTCCGCCGTTTTCCCGTCCAGTTTGGCCTGCACGGCTTCTGCCGCTTTGAGATACCTCTCCCGGGTTTCGTCCTTCCGGGCCTTCCCGGCTTTATCGCGGAGTTTTTCCAACTGGTTTTCAAGACGTTCCCGCATCCGGACCCCGGCTTCTTCCCGGTCCAGCCTCAGGGCCGGACAAGCGGCCTTGTACACTTCTCCGACCGAGCAGAGATAGTAGTCGGCGACGGCCCGCCAGAACCGGATTTCATCCGGAGAGATGGACGGAAGTCCATCCTCGACCGAGAGGACGGGGCGGATTTTTTCCACGGACGTCTGCGGGGTTACATCCATCCCGCTGACTACCCCTACGTATTCCTTGTGGGCAAACTCCACGCGTACCCGGCTGCCCACCCGGACTTCCATTCCATCGGGCAGCAGATAGCAAGGGTCCCATTCCAGTTTGAGGGGGAGGATGACCGCTATGTATACCGTTCCTTCCATCAGAGTACAAAGTAACGAATTTTATGGGACGGGCCGAAGAAAAATCGTATTTTTGTGGGTAATCAAACCGGTCCCTGAAAATGAAGAAGTTTTTGTTCGCGCTGGCATTTGCGCTGGCCGTTACGGCCTGTTCCCGGGAAACCGCCCTGAAGGTGGGGAGCTACAATATCCGCTATGAAAACGAAGGAGACGCCGGCCGCGGCAACGGCTGGGAAGACCGTCTTCCGTACGTGTGCGCGATGCTGCGCTATGAGCGGCCGGACATCTTCGGAAGTCAGGAAGTCCTTGTAGACCAGTTGCATGACATGGCAAGCGAACTGCATGATTACGACTATGTCGGGGTGGGCCGAGACGATGGTGCCGAAGCCGGCGAATTCGAACCTGTGTTCTGGCGCAAGGACCGGTTCGGCCTGTTGGACAAGGGCTGGTTCTGGCTGTCGGAAACCCCTGATAAGCCGGGTCTGGGATGGGACGCCGCCTGCATCCGCATCTGCACCTGGGTATATCTGAAGGACAAGGATTCCGGCAAGCGGATCTGGTTCTTCAACCTCCATATGGACCATGTCGGGGTGGTCGCCCGCGCCGAAAGCGCGAAACTCATCGTCAGCCGCATCGAATCGATGTGCAAGCCTTCCGAGTACGTGTTCGTGACCGGCGACTTCAACGTGGACCAGACCAATGAGATATACGGCACCTTTACGAAGTCGGAGGTGCTTACGGATTCCTACGAGACCGCAGCTGACCGGTATGTCCCCAACGGCACCTTCAACGGCTTCGACCCCAACAGTTTCACTTCCAGCCGGATAGACCATATTTTCGTGTCACCGACCGTGAAAGTGGACAACTACGCCGTCCGGACCGATACCTACCGCAAGTCCCTGGAACTGGACGAGCGCTACCGGGTGGGGGATTTTCCTGCCGAAGTGTCCTTTGAACGGTACATCGCGAAGCTCCCGTCCGACCACTTCCCGGTTTTCATCAAGGTGCGGCTTTAAGATATCCCTGGCGTTCCGTTTCCGGGAACTTTTCAATGGCATAGCGGAGCATCGTCCGCGGCATCACGGAATAGCGGGTCTCGAGGAAGGAGACCAGGGCTTCCTTGTCCCGTTTCCCGGCTTCCCGCAACAGCCAGCCTACCGCCTTGTGGATGAGGTCGTGGGGATGATGGAGAAGGATGTCGGCGATGGCAAAAGTGTCCTCCAGTTCTCCGTTCCGGATGAAAGTCATCGTGCTGACGATGCCGATGCGCTGCTCCCAGATGGTTTTTCCGCTGCGTGCCAGCCTGTAAAGCAGGCTCCGGTCCTTGTCCAGCAGCCAGACGCCCAGCAGGGGATAGCAGGACAGGTCCACCAGGTCCCAGTTGTTGATCCGGTCCGTGTGGGCAAGGTAGAAGTCGATGCAGTCCTGCCGCAAGGCCGGGTCCTTTTTAGCATGGGCGAAGATTTCCACCAGCGCCAGCAGGGCAGCGAGCCGTACCTCGTGATACTCGCTGGCAATGCATTCTTCCAGCTCCTGCCAAGTGGTCTTCTTCCAGCATTGTTTCACCACTTCCCGTGTTACGGGGACTTTGATTCCCAGGAACTTGTCTCCTTCGCCATACTGTCCCGGCCCTGTCTTGAAAAAGCGGGAAAGGCCCGGTACCTGGGACGGATCGGCCTGGGAAAGCATCTTGTCAAGCAGCGAATTCATATGCCTTCGTCGTTCAATCGGTCTTGAGTTCATTCAGGAGGACTGTGAAATGCTCCCGGATTTCTCCGAGAATCGTCTGCCAGTCCTTCAACGAGCCGTCCAGGTTGTCCGACACTGCCTTGAAACAGTAAAAGGGGAGTCCGTGCAGTTTGCAGAACTGGGCGGCGGCATAGGCCTCCATATCAAACAGGTCAAACTTTCCGGCAAGATCCTTGACCTGCTCCGGACTGAAGGTCTGCGTACTCATGAAGTAATCGCCGGAGAAGACACTGCAGCCGTCTCCGGGCAGGTCGATCCGGTCATAGACCAGTTCGCTGCCGCCATTGACGATGTGGCTGCAGTTCAGCATTTCCCCGATGGGGTACCGGGCCGATCCGGCGCTGCCGACATTCAGGATGACGGGCTTTCCTTTCCCGGTCCTGGCCTCATACCACTTGACAAGGGCGCTGAACATGCGCATCTTGCCCATCCCCGTGTACACGACGGGGAACGGAACCTTTTCCTGCGCTATTTCACCTTCGTCTGCGACGAACAGGATCACGTCGCGGCCCCGGAGTTCATCCAGGATGTTCTTGTCTATCATGTTATCTATCATTGATGCTCTCAACCAAATCATCCAGATTGCCGACGACCCGATCGAACAGTTTGTACATCAGCTCCGGTTCCACCATCTCCGGAATGTAGGCGATGACTTTCTTTCCGGCCCCGGCCATCCATCCGGCTTCGGTGTGGGCACTGCGACCGCAAGGAAGGACCAGGACGCAAGTGTCGGCGGCCTCGAGGGCTTCCAGATCGGCGGCGAACTGGCGTTCGGCTAGCGGATGGTGCAATCCATCGGCATACTGCTCGAATGTCCATTCCGGCGCTTTTTCATCCACGTCGGTCCAATGGAAACCGGCACCGCCGTGTGGCGGGTTGCGGAAGTCGTAGACGGAGAAGCCTTCGGCGCGGAGGCGCTGGACAACTTCAGGATAATAGGGATTCCTCCAGCTGGATGCAACGTAGATCATAAGGTCGTTTCTGCTTGTAGGGTCCAAAGATACAGATTTCCGCCGACAAACAAAAAGCCCGCTGATTTTCAGCGGGCTTCCGTAGTGCTGGGAACAAATGTAGAAAAAAGGAGAGAGAGATACAAAGAAAAAGAAGGGAACCAGACTACCTATCTGATTCCCCTCTGTTATGATGTGTCGCTCGATCACTGAATCCTTGCCTCGCTGGAAGGAGAGTGGATAATAATAGGTGGCTTTTCATTGATGTTGTTATACACATGGGCGAGACGGCGTTCAACAAGGTTTGCATTCCTGTTCTTGTCATAGTTCAGGAAATCCTCAAAGGTGTAATCTTCTCCGGCTAGCTTCTTTATCCGCTGAAATATGGCCCAACGACTGGGAGGATTGAAACCGTTGATCCCATTCAGCATAATACTTTCTCTGGTGGATTTATACAAGTTGTTGAATAAGGCCCCTTGATAAATACCGATACCTTCATTCTGGTAATAAGAGACGTTCAGGAAGTCCTTCCATAGCACTTGCGTCGGATCGTTTGTATCGTCAATATTCAGATACCATCCATACTGATGGCACTCCTCATACAGATTTCCCGTATAAGGTTCATTGCGGTAATACTCGTCAGCAAGTTTGCCAAAACCATGTCCTCCGGCTTCATGCTTCACATTACCCCAATCTCCGACACCAATCACACATAAAGCGTAGCCGTTTTCAAAGAAAGGATAAGCGAACGGAGCTACACATCCGTTGTTCTTGTTCACCAATAAGATTCCGACGGCATTGTCGGAGTTCCCGTGGAGTTCAGGCACTTTCAGGATATACTCATTGACCTTGTTTTCGTTACATTGGATTCCATCAGAGGGGCCCCAGTCAGAGAACCTTGTTTCAAAAGCAAGGTCATAGGCTATCAATTCGTTCTTCGAGACAGCCGCGACGGAATAGACATCAAAATAATCCCGGAATGTACGATAAGGTTCTTCATCGAAAAATGCCTCGACCGCCATGGTTACTATCTTGTCAAAATAACCATCGGCATACATCCTGTCCGAAAAGCCATCTGCTGTAATGACAATGGGAATTCCTGGTCCCTTCGTATGTTTCTGCAAATACTTCACCTCTCCATCCCGTGAGAAATCCGTTGATTCATAGATATTCTCGAATACCAGTCCGTAACCATCTTGTTGGTCCATCCTGAAATAACGGCTTATCCACCAGTCCGAATAATATAGCTTTTCCGACAATATGCCGTCCAGCCGATTCTGATAAATGGCGAAATCGTCTAGTTGTGCTATATTCATGATCGTCTCGGGAATGGTCCCTGTCAGCTTGTTCTCTGCCAACATAAGAACCTTCAGGTTGACAAGGTTACCTATACTTTCCGGAATAGGACCGGTTATCTCATAGTTATGCCCTAAATTCAGATAAGTCAGATTGACGAGATTCCCGATACTCTCCGGAATAGTCCCGTTCAGGCCATTGGCTGAAAGATGCAGATGGTATACTCGTCCATGCACATCTGTCCAAACGCCCTCCCATTGACCTACAGGCAGATCTGAACACCAATTGGTATTATTTTTCCAATGATCTCCATCGGTGGCATTGTAAAGGTCAATTAGTGCTTCCCTTTCAAGGGCAAGTTGTTTTTCATGAATGGATTCCGCATGGGTGAGTGATCCATAAATGCTTCTTTTAATGATAACGCTTTTGTCGTAAAAGAAATCGTTATACTGGTTACCATCTCGGAATTCAAGATAAAAACCATTCTCAAGGACTTGGGGGATAGTGATGATGTAATACCAAGTATCTTTCTTGAATGTCTCCCCGTTGGGAGGAGTGACTACGACCCAAGGCTGCCCATCAGTAACTTCTTGAATGGTTGGAACGCCTTCTTTAAACCCAATCTTGATGTTTCCGGCAAGGATTTCACCCTTCTGTCCAACGAGTTCAACTTCCTTGATTCCCTCCTTTGAAAGGGAGAATCTGATTCCGCCTCCAACATTATAAAACTGAAGAGTATTACCCGAGGGATTATGGGCAATGGCTATATTCATATCTTTGCCGAAGGAGTCTTCCCGGGCGACCTGTCTCCAAGGCATAACCGTTGTAATCGTCTCACCATCGAACGTGGCATCCCCTGAAAAAGGATAGAGAGCCCAGATGTCGTTGACATCAGCCCAGGATTCATCTTCCTGAACATCTTTGAACGCCGCAGTTCCAGATGTGGTCGTAAGATCAGTCACGAATCGGCCTCTCTTGTCTCCGGAAAAAACGGCAATCTCATCTCCTGGTTCCCAGTAAACATGGGCTCCAGATTCTACAACCGTTCTTGTTTCCGCAGGAGCTTCTGTTTTGGCAATAATCGTAAAACCATCCTCTTGGATCTCCGGAATATCAAGTTCCTGGGCCCTTGTACATGCAACAAGGGATACGAGGGTAATGGAAACCGAATAAAAGAATCTCTTCATAATCTTATTCTCCATTCGTTTAATCCCAATCTTCATAACCGATATCCTCGTTTCCACCAGGGAGAGGACTGCCGCATAATGCGTTCTCCATTGTAAGCGGTATTACTCGTACAATTGGAGATGTATAATCTGATTTATTAGTCTCCTGCATAAGGATAATAGTGTTATTTGGCTATTGTTGGCAAAGATAGTACCTCTTGCGCGGAAAAACAAAAAAGGAGATCACTCTTGAGCGGGTAATATCAAGCTCCAGTTTCGCCAAAAACGCCAACTTCTCCAGCCATGGAAAAAGCATTCATGAAAGCGGGCGGGGGGGGTATGACCATTTTTACGAATAGGGGGTGGGGTGTTATATATAGATACCCGGTATACTTATTCTGCTCAGTGACAGGCTTAAGAATTGGTATTAATAATTGTAACGCTCGAAATAAGTCAATCGTTTGTGCTTATCTCGTTATTATTCAGCTATAAGACGATACTCTTTATTTGCTAATTACAAACGGAGAAACAAACGATGTGTAAACGTGGTTGTTTTCCTGAGGAAGGGGGATTTAGGACTGTTAAGAGAAATGGTCACGCTCAAACATCAATGCATGGAGAACGCATTCGACGAAGATGATTCATGACGACTGATGGCCATGATTCTTTCAGGAATCAGGAGGGCTTGGTTTACTATAGTTCCCCCTTGAAATGCCCAAAAAGCGGTTTCGAATAGGATTCCAGTAGTGGCTGATATCGTGGGGTAATATGGGGTAGAAAACCAAAAAGTGTGAACAAAAGTGTGAACAAAAAATAAAACCCGCTGATATTCAGCGGGTTAAAGTGGTGCTGGGAAGAATCGAACTGCCGACACATGGATTTTCAGTCCATTGCTCTACCATCTGAGCTACAGCACCATCGTTTGGGATTGCAAAGATAGGGATTATTTCCGAGTTTGCAAATTTTTTTAAAGCAAATCTTCAAGACGCTTGATCTGTTCCGGGGTCGTCGCCCAGCTGGTGGCGAAGCGGACAACGGTATGGGATGCGTCGTAAGGCTCCCAGATGTCGAAGCCGACTTTCGAGGAGAGGGCTTCCATATAGTGGTTTTCAAGGATTACAAACTGCTGATTGGTCGGCGTTTCGAGGAAGAAGGGAATGCCTTTTCCCTTTAGCACGGCGACCATTTCCTGCGCCCGGTCAATGGCGTTCGCGGCGATGCGGCCGTAGAGGTTGTCCGTAAAGAGGGTGTCGAACTGGACGCCCAGGAGGCGGCCCTTCGCCAGGAGGGCACCGTGCTGCTTGACGGTGGTGAAAAAGTGCTTTGGGGCTTTCTTCGTGAAGACAACCGCTTCGCCGCACAGGGCACCGACCTTGGTTCCGCCGATGTAGAAGACATCGCAGAGGTCCTTCATGTCAGCCAGGGTAAAGTCGCAGGCGGGACTGGCAAGGGCGTAACCGAGCCGGGCTCCGTCGATGAACAGCGGCAGGCCGTACTTGTGAGCAATTTCCTGTATTTCAGTGAGTTCCGCACGGGAATAAATGGTTCCGTACTCCGTGGACAGGGAAAGGTACACGAGACCCGGCCACACCATATGGTCCTTGTTCGGATCGGCATCGGATGCGGCGAGGAAGGCTTCCAGTTCGCCCGCGTCCATCTTTCCGTGATGCTGGGGAAGTGTCAATACTTTGTGTCCGGTGTACTCGACGGCGCCTGCCTCATGAACGGCGATATGGCCGGTTTGCACCGCGACGGCGCTTTCGTAGTCCGCGAGCATCGCGGCGATGATGGTGGAATTGGTCTGGGTGCCGCCCACAAGGAGATGGACCTCACCCTCCGGGCAGTGGCAGGCTTCGAGAATCTTCCGCTTCGCGCTCCGGGTATAAGGATCGTTGCCGTAGCCGTCCAGCTGCTCGAAGTTGGTTTCGGTGAGCCGCTTGAGAATCTCCGGATGGGCCCCTTCCGCGTAATCGCATCTGAAAAGAATCATGGTCTTTTGGAATTGAGAATCAAAGGTATGGAATTCCCCTGAATCCTGCAAGGACTACCGGTGCCGCAGGGCCAGCTCCCGTTCGATGTCCTCCACGGTGCAGCCCATGGACTCCATCAGCACGAGCAGGTGGTAGGCGAGGTCGGAGGTCTCGTAGATGAAGCGGTCCCGGTTGCCGTCGACGGCTTCGATGACCATTTCAGTGGCCTCTTCGCCCACTTTCTTGGCGATGGCCTTGGGACCCTTTATGAACAGCTTCGTGGTATAGGAACCATCCGGCATCTGGGCGTGGCGGCCCTGGATGAGCTTCGAGAGGGAGCGGATGAAGCCTTCGTCCTCCGGAGTGTCGAAGCAGGCGGTTGTGCCACGGTGGCAGGTGGGGCCGGCCGGATCGGCCTGGATCAGGAGCGTGTCGTTGTCGCAGTCTGCGAACATTTTCCGGACAGTCAGGAAGTTGCCGCTGGTCTCGCCCTTGGTCCACAGCCGCTGTTTGGTCCGTGAGAAGAAGGTGACGCGTCCTTCCTCGACCGTCTTGTCGAAGGCTGCACGGTCCATATAGCCGAGCATGAGGACCTTCAGGGTAGTTGCGTCCTGGATGATGACGGGAAGGAGGCCGTCTGCAGTCTTGCTTAAGTTAAAACTATCGAATGTCATATTTGCCAATGAGTTATAATCTTACTGGAATACCTGCTTCCGCCAGTTCCCGTTTGACTTCCGCCACCGTGTACTGCCCGTAGTGGAAAATGCTGGCGGCGAGGGCCGCATCGGCCTTGCCCTCAGTGAGCACGGCTGCGATGTCCGCCACGCTGCCGGCGCCGCCCGAGGCAATGACGGGAATGCCCAGGGAATCGGACAACTCGGCATAGACCGGACAGGGATAGCCGTTACGGGTACCGTCGTGGTCCATCGACGTGAAGAGGATTTCGCCGGCACCGCGCTCCTCAGCCTCCTTGGCCCAGGAGAACAGTTCCTTGTTGGACGGTCGGCTGCCACCGTGCGTGGTCGCGTGCCAAAGGCCGTCCGGGCACGATTTCGCATCGATCGCCACCACGACGAACTGGCGGCCGTACTTGGCCGCGATCTCGCCGATGAGTTCCGGCCGGGCGATGGCGGCGCTGTTCAGGGTAATCTTGTCGGCCCCGGCGTCCAGCAGGCGAGACGCGTCGTCCAGGCTCCGGATGCCGCCGCCCACGGTGAAGGGGATATTGACGGCTTCCGCCACCCGGGAAACCAGTTCCGCGAAGGTCTTGCGGCCTTCCAGGGTGGCACTGATATCCAGGTACACCAACTCGTCCGCCCCCTCGCGGGCATAGCGGCGGCCGAGTTCCACGGCATCGCCTACGTCCTGCAGGCCCACGAAGTTGATGCCTTTCACCACGCGGCCGTCTTTGACATCCAGACAGGGTATTATCCGTTTTGCAAGCATTTTGCTAAGTCTTTGAGCGTGATACGGTTCTCATAGATGGCCTTGCCCACGATGATGCCGGGCAGGCCCATTTCATCCGCGCGGCGCACATCGTCCAGGGACGACACGCCGCCGCTGACAATCGTCTTCAGGTCCGGAAACCGTTCCTGCAACCCCTTGTAAAGGTCGAAGGACGGCCCCTGCAGCATCCCGTCGCGGGAGATGTCCGTGACGATAGCACGTTGCAGCCCGGCAGGCAGGAATTTCTCAATGAGTTCGTCCAGGCCGATGCCGCTGTCCTCGAGCCAGCCGCTCACGGCAACCATGCCGTTGCGGACGTCGGCGCCGAGGATGACCCGGGCGCCCCAGCGCTCCAGCCAGGCCGTCATCCGCGCCGGCTCCTTCGCCGCGATGCTGCCGATGATGGCTTCGTCGGCACCCGCATTCCACACGGACGCGAGCGCCTCGTCGTCCTTGATGCCTCCGCCCCATTCGAGCGTCAGAAGGCCCAGAGAGGCGATTTCCTCCAGGGTGCGGAGGTTCTTGGGCTTGGAGGCCTTGGCGCCTTCCAGGTCCACGATGTGAAGCCGACGGACGCCGCAGTCTGCATAGGCCCGGGCCCATTCGGCCGGGTCGCCGCCGTAATCTTTCTGCGTCGCGTAGTCTCCTTGGGAGAGCCGCGTGCATTTGCCGCCGATGATGTCGATGGCGGGGATGATCTCGATCATAGGGCCAGGAAGTTTTGGAGGATCTTTTCACCGACGGAACCGCTTTTCTCCGGATGGAACTGCGTTCCGTAAAAGTTCTCGTAGCGCAGCGCGGCGCTGAACATCACATCCGAATATTTGCAGGTAGCAACCGTGTCGGGGCACAGGCCAGCATAGTAGGAATGGACAAAATACACGTATGCGCCCGATTTCATATCCTTGAACAGTTTGCCTTCCAGGTTCCCGAGGTCGTTCCAGCCCATGTGCGGAACCTTGCAGCCCGGGGCGGGGGAGAATCGGCGCACGTGGGCGTCGAAAACGCCCAGGCAGGGCTTTCCGGGGGCTTCTTCGCTGTCCCGGCACAGCACCTGCATGCCCACGCAGATGCCCAGCACGGGCTGGCGCAGGGAGCGGATGATGGCCGGAAGCCCGCGCTCCACGAGATTGTCCATCGCGAGCCCGGCGTGTCCGACGCCCGGCAGGATGACTTTGTCCGCCTTGCGGATGGTGTCCGGATCGGCTGTCACGCAGTAGGTCGCCCCCAGCCGGTCCAGGGCGTTCTCCAACGACCGGAGATTGCCCATGTCATAGTCGATGATGGCGATCATAGCGTTCCTTTGGATGAAGGGAGGGAACCGTCGAACACATTGCGCCGGACGGCTTGACGCAGGGCCCGTGCGAAGGCCTTGAAGACGGATTCTGCCAGGTGGTGGTTATTCTCGCCTTCAGCTTCCACGCGGAGATTGCAGCGGGCTGCCGAACACAGCGACTTGAAGAAATGCGGGAACATCTCCGTCGGGGTATCGCCGATGAATTCCCGGGTGAAATCTACCTTCCAAACGAAATCCGACCTTCCTCCAAAATCAATCATTACCAATGCTTTGCATTCGTCCATCGGAAGCGCGAATCCATATCGCTCGATGCCCCGTTTGTCGCCAAGGGCCTGGCCGATGGCCTCGCCCAGGACGATGCCCACATCCTCCATCGTGTGGTGCTCGTCGACTTCCAGGTCGCCCTTGCATTCCAGGGAAAGACTCACTCCGCCGTGGTGCGGAATCTGCTCCAGCATGTGGTCGAAGAAATGCAGGCCGGTCGAGATCCCGGACGGGCCCTTGCCGTCCAGGTCTAGCGTCAGGGAGATGTCCGTCTCGCGGGTTTTCCGCGCGATGGTCACCTGCCGGGAACTGCTCCGGACGGCCTCGGCGATTTCCGCCCAGGTCATCGGCCCGACTTGCAGCGCCTTGGCGCCCAGGTTGGCCGCCAGCTGGACATCGGATTCCCGGTCGCCGATTACGAAACAGGATGCCAGGTCGTAGGAACCGTCCATATAGGCCCCGAGCATCCCCGTCCCGGGCTTGCGAGTAGGCGCGTTCTCGTGCGGGAAGGTTTTGTCAATCAAGATATTGTCGAAAACGACACCTTCTCCTTTGAGCGTGTTCAGCATCAGGGTCTGGCAGGGCCAGAAGGTTTCGGTCGGGAAGAAAGGGGTGCCGAGTCCGTCCTGGTTGGACACGAGGACGAGTTCATAACCCAGGCCCGTGAGTGCCTTGAGCCCGGAGATGGCACCGGGAACGAAGGCGAACTTGTCCAGGGAGTCGATCTGTTCGTCGGCAGGTTCGACCAGGATGGTTCCGTCACGGTCGATGAATAAGGCTTTTTTCAGGGGAGTCATACCATATAGTGTTCCAATGCGTTCAACAAGGCTTCGTTCTCTCCGGGCAGGCCGACGGTCAGCCGCAGGCATCCTTCGCATCCCGGGACCCGGCTGCGGTTGCGGACGATAATCCCATTTTCCAGGAGATATCCATACAGGGAGTCGGCATCGTCCACCCGGGTGAGCAGGAAGTTCGCATCGCTGGGGAAAACCTTCCGGACAAAGGGGAAGTGAAGAAGGACAGATGCTAATCTTTCCCTTTCATTGATAATCGTATCTACTTGTAAATCAATTTTCTTTTCTAAGAATTCCATCGCCTTTTCCATGGCGGCCCGACTCAGGTTGTAGGGATATTTGACCATCGACATCAGCCGGATGATCTCCGGGGAGGAGATGGCCATGCCGATGCGGAGACCGGCCATCGCGCGGGCTTTGGAGAGGGTTTGGAGAACGATCAGTCCCTCCCGGGATGATGCCTCGGCGGCCAGGCTTCCTTTTTCCGAGAAATCCACATAGGCCTCGTCCACCACGACGATTCCTGGAAACCGGTCGCAGATGTCCAGCAGCTGTCCTTTCGGAAAGGCATTGCCGGAGGGATTGTTCGGCGAACAGAGAAAGATGACTTTGGTCCGCGGATCGCAGGTTCCGAGAAGCTTTTCGCTGTCCAGGGAAAAGTCATCCCCGAGCCGGACCGGCCGGACCTCTACATCATTGATGGCCGCCGCCACGCCGTACATCCCGTAACTGGGGGAGATGATGACGGCGTTGTCTTTCCCGGGCTCGCAGAAGATCCTGAAAACCAGGTCGATGGCTTCGTCGCTGCCGTTTCCGAGGAAGAGATTCTCCTTCCGGATGCCCTTCAGTGTGCACAGGCGGTCTTTCAGGACGGCCTGATGCGGGTCGGGATACCGGTTGTACCCGTTCTGGTACGGACTTTCATTGGCATCCAGGAAGATGCCGAGGGGACCGTCATACTCGTCCCGCGCGGTCGAATACGGGGCAAGGGCTGCGATGTTGGGCCTGACAAGGGAAGTAATCCGACTCATGGCATTGTGGTTCTAATAGTTACGGCTCGGGCGTGGGCTTCCAGACCTTCCGCCTGTGCCATCGATACGATGGTTGGGGCGAGGGTGGCAAGGCCTTCCCGGGTGATTTCCTGAAGCGTCATTTTCCGGAGGAAACTGTCTATGTTGACACCGCTGCAGGAGCGGGCCCATCCGCTGGTGGGCAGCGTATGGTTCGTACCGGAGGCATAATCGCCGGCGCTCTCGGGGCTCCAGGGACCGACGAATACGCTGCCGGCGGCCGTAATGCGGCCGGCTATGTCAGAAGCGTTCTCCATCGCAATGATAAGGTGCTCAGGGGCATAGGTTTCGGCGAATTCCACCATTTCCCGGATGTCCTGGAAAACGACGGCGTAACTGTGGGCCAGCGATCCGTCCACCTGTGCATTCCTGGAAAGCTTACTCTTTTGATAATCAACTTCCTGCAATACCTTTTCGGCATAACTCCTTTCGGTACATACAAGGACGGCCGTACTGTCTTTTCCGTGCTCCGCCTGGGAGAGAAGATCGGCGGCGGCAAAGGCGGCGGGAGAACTTCCGTCGGCAAGGACCATCACTTCCGAAGGTCCTGCCGGCATATCGATGGCTGTGTTCCGGCCGCTCACCAATTGTTTGGCAAGGGTTACATACGGATTGCCGGGCCCGAAGATCTTGTCCACTTTCGGAACGCTTTCGGTCCCGAAGGCCATGGCGGCGACGGCCTGGGCACCTCCCAGCCGGAAAATCCGGCTGATTCCGCATTCCCTGGCGGCAAACAGTACTTCGGGGGCGATGGATCCGTCCTTCCCGCAGGGGGTACAGAGGATGCGCTCGCTGCAGCCGGCCAAGGCGGCCGGGACAGCCAGCATCAGGACGGTGGAGAAAAGGGGAGCGCTGCCGCCGGGGATGTACAGTCCCACGCGGCGGATCGGAACCGGGCGCTGGATGCAGACGACTCCGGGAGCGGTTTCCACGCGGATTTCCCGGGGCATCTGGGCACGGTGGAACGCCTCGATGTTCGTTTTGGCGGCGCGGATGGCTTCCGCAACTGCTTCCGGGACGGCCTGGCATGCCACATCGATCTCGGCCTCAGTTACTTCCAAGGCTGCATCAACACCGTCTATGTCACGCATCAGGCGCTTCAGGGCGGCGTCTCCCTCGCTTTCCACGGAGTTCAGGATGGACTCTACACGGGAACGGATGCCTTCATAATCAACTCCTTGGCGACGGGTCAGCGCATCCCACTCCGACCGCGGCGGATTCATGATGATTCTCATAGGATGATTTTGTCTACGTCCATCACGAGGATCCCTTCGGCGCCAATGGCCTTGAGCTGGCGCACTTTGGTCCAAAGGTCGGCGGTGTTGACAACCGAGTGCAGGGAGCACCAGTCGGGGGAGGCCAGGGGCATCACGGTGGGGCTCCGCATGGCCGGCAGGATCCGGATGGCCTCGTCCAGGGAAGCCTTGGGAATATTCATCAGCAGGTACTTCTTGCCCCGGCTGACCGTTTCCGACTCGATCCGGAACAGGAGGTCGTCGATGAGGGTCCGTTCTTCGGCGTCCAGGTCTTTCCGGGCGATGAGGACCGCTTCCGATTCAAAGACAGTCTCCACTTCCTTCAGTCCGTTGGCAATGAGGGTGCTTCCGGAGGAGACGATGTCGAAGATGGCATCGGCGATGCCGATGGCGGGACCGATTTCAACGGAGCCTGTAATCACTTCGATCTTTGCGTCTATCCCCTTGTCATCCAGATATTTCCGAAGGATGTTGGGATAAGAGGTCGCAATTCGCCGGCCGCTGAACCAGGCGGGGCCTTCATAGTCCTCGCCTTTCGGGACGGCCAGGCTCAGGCGGCAGGCCCCGAAGCCGAGCCGGGCGAGGATGTCGACATCGGCACCGCGTTCTTCAAGTTCGTTCAGCCCGACGATGCCGAGCGTGGCGGTCCCGCCGGCTACGACGTGGGGGATGTCGTCGTCCCGGAGGTACAGGGCTTCGAGGGGGAAAGTCTGCGATTTAGACAGCAGCTTCCGCTTGGGGGCATCGACTTCGATGCCGATGTCCTGGAGGAGGGAGAGGCTCTCTTCGTTGAGGCGTCCCTTGGATTGGATGGCAATCCTGAGCATGGTGTTTTCGTCTATTCGTTAAGTATACAAAAAAAAGACTTGCCTTGGGGGGCAGGTCTTCATCGTTCCTATCGGTATGGATATGAGGTACAACAAGGAGTCCGCCCTATCTGCCAAAGACAAGGTGGTGATGATGCTTGTTGTTGATATTCATATTCATACTTCTGCAAAGGTAGTAATTATTCCGGTGGATGCAAGGGTTTCTGTAAATTTTTTAATAATAAAATAGCGTATCTTTGCAAACGTGATTGAAACCGAAAGACATCCGTTCGAACCTTTCCTGCCTGACGGGGCAGCCATCCTGTTCCTGGGCAGTTTTCCGCCCCAGCCCAAGCGCTGGTGCATGGAATTCTACTACCCGAACTGGCTGAACGATTTCTGGCGGGTGTGCGGTCTGGTGTTCTATGGAAACCGGGACCATTTCGTGATAAGTGGTGAAAAACGGTTTGACGTGGGCCGTATCAAGGCTTTCTGTATGGAAAAGGGGATTGCTCTCTACGATACGGCGACAGCCGTCCGACGGCTCAAAGATAACGCTTCGGACAAGTTCCTGGAAGTGGTGGAGTCGACCGACATCACGGCCTTGCTGGACCGGATTCCGTCCTGCACGACGGTCGTCACGACCGGACAGAAGGCGACCGATGTCCTGACAGAAAGGTATGGATGCGAAGCCCCCGCGGTCGGGGAATCTGTCGGAATCTGCATCGGCGGAAGGACGCTCCGGTTTTTCCGGATGCCCTCTACTTCGCGCGCGTATCCCTTGTCATTGGAAAAGAAAGCGGCAGCGTATCGGAGGCTTTTTGAGGCTGTTGGGAGGATCGGATGATATCGACTTTCGATATTAACAATTATGTTATAAGTACTAACATGATTGTTTTATGCATTGTCTGTTAGTTATTTGCTCTGAAAAACGGACTTTTGGGCGGATTTCAAACAATTCTGAAGAATCCGCTGCTTTTTCTAAGGAAACTGAAAGGGAATTCGGGGAAAATGACTATATTTGAAAGATGAAAGCGGGCCTGGCAATAGTCGATTTCAGCGGTGTGTATGAAGCGGAAGGATTCCTGCCGGAATTGCAGGAGCGGGGCGTTCCGTATCGGCTTGTCCAGTTCCGTGATTTGGAGGGAACGAGCTGTTATTGCGATCCAGATGCGGAGGCTGAAATCCTCCGCCGTCTCGCTCCCGTGCGGACGTCCGGCATCCGATGGATCGACAGTGGCGACTACCACTATGTGACCAAGATCCTGGCTGAAGGGGAGACCGCTCCCTTCACGCTGGTGTTGATCGACAACCATCCGGACGACCAGGAACCGGCCTTCGGCGGAGTGCTCAGTTGCGGCAGCTGGGTCCGGGAGATGAAGGAGAAGAATCCGATGCTGGAAGCGGTTTGGTCCCTGGGGCCCGACCACCGCATCCGGAACAGCGCCGGAACCGTGGACCGGGAGTTGGAAGGGGAGATCGGCGACCTGCTCGCCGCTTTGGAGGGAAAACGGGTGTACCTGTCAGTGGACAAGGATGTCCTGGACCGCAGTTGCTTCCGGACGGACTGGAGCCAGGGAACCTACCCGTTGGATGTCCTGAAGGGATGGCTAGGGGAGATTCTGAAAAAGGAAGTAGTGGCTGTTGACCTGTGCGGAGAGCTGACGCCTTCCAAGGGTGCTACGCCGGAGGACCTCCGGATTAATTGTGAAACCAACATTGTATTACAGGATTTTATCCTGGATTGCTTGAAGTGATGAAGAAAGTACTGATATGGGCTGTTGCCCTCCTGTCCGCTGCTGCTTGCGGGGGATCGGGGAGCGTTGCTGGCCCGGTGGACCTGACTCCTTTCCAAGGTCAGGACGGTCTGTATACATTCAGTGTAAAGGGGGAGACGTTCCAATTGGCCTCCATTCCTGCCGGGACCTTTGCGATGGGGGAAACCCTGGACCAGGGGCATTATCGTACGCCGGCCATCCACCAGGTGATCCTGGACGGATATGCCATCGGCACGGCCGAGGTGACGCAGGCTCTCTGGAAGGCCGTGATGGGAAGCAATCCCAGCCCGAAGGACGTTCCGCCGGCACCGGTCAGCAATGTCACTTTCAACGATGCACAGAAGTTCTTGGCCAAACTCTCGAAGGCGACGGGCGTTCCGTTCCGTCTACCGACCGAAGCGGAGTGGGAAAATGCCGCCCGGCAGCGGGAAGGCATGACCGGCGGAGCCTGGGAATGGTGTTCCGACCGCTGGGCGGAGGATCTGGGTAATGCTTTGACCGTCAACCCTCAAGGCCCAGAAGAAGGAGAAGAACGGGCCCTTCGCGGCGGCAGTGCGCTGGAGAAGAACAACAAGCCCATCACCCGGAAGGGGATGATCCCTTCCGTCAAGGCGGGGGACGTGGGACTCCGCGTGGCCGTCTCGATGGATGCGCCTTATGATCAAACCCTCTATGACGTTTTGGCCGCGAACAAGGTTCCCCGGGAGCGTTTCAAATCCACCGAAGTGAAGCCGGAATCGTTCGAGGTGAACGGTGTCAAGTTCGAGATGCTGCCGGTTCAGGGCGGTACCTTCACGATGGGCGGCCGGGAGAACAAATCCGGTACCGTCCGGGAGGATGAACTGCCGCTGCACGAAGTGACCCTGGACAACTTCAAGATCGGAAAGACGGAAGTGACGCAGGCGCTCTGGGAAGCGGTCATGGGAGGCGTCCCTTATGGAAACCAAGGGCCTGATTATCCCATCGGCAACGTTTCCTGGTATGATGTCCAGGCTTTTCTCCGTCAGTTGAATGCGTTGACAGGAAGGAAGTTCCGTCTTCCCACGGAGGCGGAATGGGAATATGCCGCCCGGGGCGGGCAGAAAAGCCGCGGGACAGAATATGCCGGTTCCCCCTCTCCGCAGGGAGTGGCGCAGTTCGGGTTCGAGGATATGCGTACGCGCCCGGTCGCACGCTATTCGCCGAACGAACTGGGACTGTACGATATGAGCGGCAATGCCTGGGAGTGGGTCCAGGACCGTCCCGGTCCTTACAACTCGACGGACCAGCGCGATCCCACGGGACCGGTGGAATCCGTTCTGGGCGATGTCCGCACGATGCGGGGCGGCAGCGCCGCCACTACCGCGGACAAGTGCCGGGTAAGCAACCGCAACGAATTTGAAGCCAGCCGTTTCCGGACAACCATCGGATTCCGCCTGGTACTGTAATGACACTGATAACCAATTAATACATTATGTCTGAAAACCTGAACAATGCGGAGCTCCTCAAAACCTGCCTGTACGACAGGCACGTGGCGCTCCAGGCCAAGATGAGCCCCTTCGCGGGCTTCATGATGCCCATCCAGTACGACACCATCACGGTGGAGCACAATGCCGTCCGGCAGAAGGTAGGCATGTTCGACGTCTCCCACATGGGTGAAATCTTCGTGGAAGGCCCCGAGGCCGAGAAATTCATCAACTGGATCTTTACCAACGAGATCCGCGGCTTCGAGCCCGGGAAGGTCCTTTACGGAATGATGTGCTATCCGGAAGGCGGCGTGGTGGACGACCTGCTCGTCTACCGTGAGTTTGCTCCGGAGCACTTCCTGCTGGTGGTCAACGCCGCCAACATCGACAAGGATTTCGCCTGGATCGAGGAGCATGCCAAGGGCTTCGACTGCCAGGTCCGCAATGAGTCTCCGGTGTGGGGACAGATTGCCGTCCAGGGCCCTGAGGCCGAGAAGACGGTGGTCGAGGTGCTGGGCCTGAAAGAGGCCGCGAACCTGGGCTTCTATACTTTCTATGATACCGAATACATGGGCAAGCGCCTGATTGTCAGCCGCACCGGTTATACGGGCGAAGACGGTTTCGAGCTGTACACCTCGCTGGAAGGCACTGTGGACCTGTGGGACCGCCTGATTGCCGCCGGTGTCCAGCCTTGCGGCCTGGGTTGCCGCGACACCCTTCGCTTCGAGGCCGGCCTGCCGCTGTACGGTGACGAACTCAGCCCCGAAATCAGCCCGGTGATGGCCGGACTCGGGATGTTCTGCAAGTATGACAAGGACTTCATCGGCAAGGAGGCCCTTCTGGACCAGAAGGCCGGTAATCTCCAACGGAAACTCGTAGGCATCGAGATCGGGGACAAGGCCATTCCGCGTGCCGGCTATCCGGTGGAACTGGAAGACGGGACGGAGGTCGGCGTGGTTACGACCGGCTACCACTCCATCTCCCTGGACAAGAGCATCTGCTTCGCCCTCGTGGACAAGGCCTGCGCCGCCCTGGATACCCCGCTGTTGATCCGCATCCGCAAGAAGGTGTTCCCCGGCAAGGTGGTGAAAAAGCGCTTCTATCAGACGAACTATAAGAAATAATGAACCATAAACACATTAAATAAAACATTGATTATGAGCAAGATTATCGAAGGACTCAAGTATTCCGAATCCCACGAGTGGGTCAAGGTCGAGGACGGCATTGCCGTTATCGGCGTCACCGATTTCGCCCAGAAGGAAATGGGCGACATCACCTATGTGGACATGCCCGACGTGGACGACGAGGTCAACGCCGGTGAAGAATTCGGCGCCCTGGAGAGCGTGAAGGCCGCGAGCGACCTGATCAGCCCGGTCTCCGGCAAGGTGGTCGAGGTGAACGAGGCGCTGGACGACACGCCCGAGCTCGTGAACGAGGATGCTTTCGAGAACTGGATCATCAAGGTGGAGATGTCCGATGCGTCCGAACTGGACGCCCTGATGGACGCCGCCGCCTATAAGGAGCACATCGGAGAGTAGGCGATGGCAGGTTTCTCCTATATTCCGCATACCGACGCGGACATCCGGGCCATGCTGGACCGGATCGGCGTGGGCAAGGTCGAAGACCTGTACGCGGATGTTCCCAAAGAGTTCCTCAAGAAGGGTCCGTATGCCCTTCCTGATGCGATGTCCGAGGGGGAAGTCCGCGAATGGCTGGGTTCCCTGGCCGACATGAACCCCAGGATGAAGGTGTTCGTGGGCGCCGGCGCCTATGACCATTACACGCCGTCGGTGATTCCCTACATCACCTCCCGTTCCGAATTCCTGACGGCTTATACGCCGTATCAGTGCGAGATCTCCCAGGGTACGCTCCGCTATATCTTCGAGTATCAGAGCATGGTCTGCGAACTCACCGGCATGGACATCTCCAACGCCTCTTTGTATGACGGCCCGACGGCCGCCGCCGAGGCCATGAAGATGACGGTCGCCTGCACGAAGAAAAAGACGCGTGTGCTCCTTTCCAAGGGCCTGCTGCCCAATGTGATCGCCGTTGTCGAGACCTATGCCAAGTTCCATGGCGTGGAAATCGGCCATGTTCCGGTGAAGGACGGCCAGACCTGCCTGGACTGCCTGAAGGCGGAACTCGTCAAAGGCGACGTAGCCGGTGTCATCGTTCCGGAGATCAACCGCTTCGGCATCATCGAGGACCATGCCGGCTTTGCCGATGCCATCCACGAAGCGAAGGCGCTCCTGGTCGAGTATTGCGATCCGTCCACCCTCGCCGTGATCAAGAGTCCGGCGGAGTGGGGGGCCGACATCGCCGTGGGCGACGGCCAGTCCCTGGGCATTCCGCTGTGCTTCGGCGGCCCGTATGTGGGCTTCATGGGCGTCAAGAAGGATTATATGCGCAAGATGCCGGGCCGTATCGTCGGCCAGACGACGGACAAGGACGGCAAGCGCGCCTTCGTGCTCACCCTCCAGGCCCGCGAGCAGCACATCAAGCGCGAGAAGGCCACGTCCAACATCTGCTCCACCGAGTCCCTGATGGCCCTCTGGGTGACGGTGTACCTGTCCCTGATGGGACCGGAAGGCCTGCGCGAGGTGAACAGGCTCAGCTATGACGGGGCCCACTACCTGAAGGACGAACTCCTGAAGACCGGCAAGTTCGAGGATCCGTTTCCCGGCAAGCCGTTCCTGAAGGAATTCGTGCTGAAACCCGCGAAGCACCCCGGCCTGGTCCAGAACGACCTGGAGAAGGCGGGCTTCTTCGCCGCCCTCGAAACGGAGGAGGGTTATGTGTCCTTCTGCGTGACTGAGAAGCGCACCAAGGAGGAAATCGACGCATTGGTCAAAATCGTGAAGGAGGGATAGGCCATGAAGTATTACGACAAACTCGTTTTCGAACTTTCGCAGAAAGGCCGTGTCGGCTACTCCCTGCCTGTCAATCGTTTCCCCTCGGCACCGGAACTTCCGGTCGAGCTGAAGCGCGAAGCCGCCCCCGACCTCCCCGAGGTCAGCGAAGTGGATGTCGTGCGTCATTACACGAACCTCTCCCAGATGAACTTCGGCGTGGATACCGGTTTTTATCCGCTCGGATCCTGCACGATGAAGTACAATCCGAAGATCAACGAGGAGGTGGCCGCCCTGCCCGGCTTCAACGGCCTGCATCCGCTGATGCATGCCGGGTTGACCAAGGGAGCCCTCAAGGTGTATCAGGACATGAACAAGTTCCTCGCGGCCATCACCGGGATGGATTCGTTCACCTTCGATCCCTGCGCGGGCGCCCACGGCGAGCTCACCGGCCTGATGATCATGCGCCAGTATCACATGAACCGTGGGGACCTCGCGCGTACGAAGGTCATCGTTCCGGACAGCGCCCATGGCACGAACCCGGCTTCTGCGGCCGTCTGTGGCCTGGAAATCGTGGAAGTGAAGTCGCTGGAGAACGGCCGTGTGGACGTGGAGGCCCTGAAGCCCCTGCTGGACGGAACCGTCGCCGGCATGATGATGACGAATCCGAATACCCTGGGCCTGTTCGAAACGCAGATCAAGGAGATTACGGAACTTGTCCATGCCGCGGGCGGCCTGATGTACTACGACGGAGCCAACATGAACCCGATGATGGGCGTTGTCCGTCCCGGCGACATGGGCTTCGACATCATGCACCTGAACCTTCACAAGACCTTCTCCACGCCGCACGGCGGAGGCGGTCCCGGTTCCGGTCCCGTCGGCGTCGCCGCGCACCTCGTGGACTGCCTGCCTGAAATCCGGGTCTCCGGTTTCCACGGCAACTTCGGTGTCATCCTGCGCGCCTATGCGTACATTCTGATGCTGGGCAAGCAGAACCTGAAGAAAGTCGGTCAGTATTCGGTCCTTAGCGCGAATTACATCAAGGAGTGCCTGAAGGATGCCTACAAGCTCCCGATCGAAGGTGTGTGCAAGCATGAGTTCGTCTTTGACGGTCTCATCAATGACGGTGCACATGACGACGTCCATGGTGCTACGACCCTGGATGTGGCGAAGCGGCTGCTCGACTTCGGCTTCCATGCCCCGACCATCTATTTCCCGCTCCTGTTCCACCAGGCGCTGATGATCGAGCCCACGGAAACCGAGTCCAAGGAAACCATCGACGCGTTCATCGACGTGATGCACAAGATCGCCGCGGAGGCGGCCGAGGATCCGCGGATCCTGCAGGATGCTCCGCACGGAGCGCCCATCAAGCGGCCTGACGAGACGGCCGCGGCGCGTAATCCGATCCTGAAATTCAAGGACGCTCGGTAACTTCTTCCTGAACCCCGGTGAGAAACCGGGGTTTTTTCTTATCTTTGCACCCCTATGAAAGAGCGGACGATCGCCGACATACTCAAAGGATTCCGGAAAGTGGAGCTGGAGGACCTGGGAAATATCCTGGGCCGGGAGTTGTCGCCCCGCCTGCGCAAGGCGGAGCAGGTTGCGAAACTGAACGAATACCTGACCACCCGTCCCAAGAGATGGCTGTCCCACCTCCTGGAGCGGGATATCCGGCTGTTGAAAACCCTCGTCCACGGCGGCCCCGGCAAGGTGCACTATCTGGAAAAGGCTGATTATCCGTCCATTCTGGAAGTCAGCGGACTGGTGGAGACGGAGGAGTCGGACGGCCGCTTCCACAAGGTCTGGGTCCGCCGGGAGGTCTATGACATCGTTGCCCCCCATATCGACCAGGCTATCCGGAAAGGGGAGAAGAGCGGCCGTTTCGAAGTGGAACGGGTGGGAATGGGCTACCTGAACCTGTACGGGGTCCTTCCTACCGAGCGTTTCGTGGATTTGATGGCGGACTATTACGAAGATACGTTCGGCCCCGATTATGACGCCCTGGTCCGGCTGCTGCGGGAAAGCCCGCTCCTTCGCGTCTGCCGCAATGTGGACGAGCGGGGTGATTACCTGTTTTCCCCGTGCGTCGGCAATCCGGAGGATGTGTTCCTGCTTCGGGAGGAACTCACCCTGAATCCTGCTGAATTCAAGGCGTTTCCGGTTGAGATGGCCGTGGAGGCCGGCGCCGGTGCCCCGTATTTCACCGTGGGGATGAAGACCCCGGAAGGGGAGACGCTGACCCGGTTGCTCCGCCAGATCGGCTATGAAGGGTTCGATCTGGTGAAGGCCCAGCACGACATCTGGGCGGAAGCCCAGTTTCCCTTTGGCAACGAGGCCCTGTTCAGTCCCGTAATCGAGAGGAGCGATACCATCGCCTCGGACGCCGTTCACTATGCCAGCCTCAAGGCCATTGTCGATTATGCCAACAGTGTTCCCAAATGGACGCTGAACGGATACAGCGCCTTGGAGAGGGATGTGTTGGTCTTGGAATCGCCTGATCCTGTGCAGGAAGAGACTGCGTCTGATGATGCGGATTATCCCCGCTGGACGATGCCCCGGCCTACCATTTCCGAAGGGTATACCGACCTGATCGAGAAGGATGAGGCCCTGGACCGGCTTTCGCCCTTGATGCCCGAGGGATTCCCTTTTGGCCTTGCCATTCCGCACGTGGCGCCAATGGATCCCTGTCCCTGCGGGAGCGGCCTGCGCTATTGCCATTGCCACGGAAAAAATCTCAATTGACGGTGCAAGATTCTTTGCATCCCGGATTTATAGGGTGTATGGAACGAAAATGCTTACATCTCTTGTCCCTCCTGGCCGTATCCCTGACGCTTTTCTCTTGCAGCAAGGCGGTGGATTACGATCCGGAGCCTGATCCTTCGTATGCCTATGAAGGCCCGTTCGACGACCAGTCCAGCCTGGCCATCGGGACCGTTCGGGAGCAGGCGGGCGTGAGATTCATCCAGCTTGATCCCAAATCGCCCGCTTACGTCATCAATCCGTCTGAAATCCAGGAGATTCCATCAGGAACACGGGTATTTCTGGAGTATCGCCGTGTCCTTTCTTCCGAAACGCCCGATTTCTGCACCGAGGCCATCCTCGTCGAATGGACTTCTCCGCTGGATATGGGCGAGATCCGTTATGACATGATGGCCAGGGAAAGCGATCCCGTCTCCATTATTCCGGACTGGATCACTTCCGTGGAAGACGGTTTCCTGACCCTGCATTACGCTTTTCCGTCCAAGGGGAAGGCCGGTCACGGCTTTTCCCTCTATCCGGGGGCGTCCCGGTATGACTTCCGTCTCCTGCATGAAGCGAATGGGGACGTCGAAGGGGATCTGACGGACGGAATCATCTGCTTCCCGATCGGGGAACAGCTTTTCGAATCGGATGGAAAAATCACATTCTCATTGACTTACATAGACCTCAACCGAAAAGAGAAGACCTTGACCCTTGATTACCGGAGCCCGAAATAGCGGGTCGGAACAGGACCTTGTCCGGAAGGTCCTCCAGCACGACAAAGCCGCGATGAAGACACTCTACGGCCAGTACGTGGGGTATCTTACGGCCGTGTGCGCCCGGTATATCCCGGATGACGATTCGGTGAAGGACATCCTGCAGGAGGCGTTCATCAAGATATTCCAGTCAATGGACCGCTTCACCTACCGGGGGGAAGGATCCTTGAAAGCATGGATGACGCGGATTGTCGTCAACGATTCCCTGAAAGCTATCCGGCGCAAAAAGGCCTTACCGCTCGTGGAAACGCTGCCCGACCGGCCGGATGAGGAGGAACCGTCCTTCGATGCCGTTCCGCTGCCGGTCATCCAGGGGATGATCCGGAAGCTGCCGGACGGGTACCGGACCGTCTTCAACCTCTTTGTCTTCGAGGACAAGTCCCACAAGGAGATCGCCTCCCTGCTGGGCATCAAGGAAAACAGTTCTGCCAGCCAGCTGCACCATGCGAAAGCGCTTCTGGCCCGGTGGATCAAAGATTATATCAGATTGCATGACAATGGATAACGCGTGGAAAGACAAACTGCGGGAACGTTTCTCGGACTATTCCGTCCCGGAGCCGGAAGGGCTTTGGGAAGGGATAGAGCAGGGGATTGCCGGGAAGAAGCGCAGGAATTTGCTCCCCGTCTGGCTGATATCGGGCCTGGCCGCCGCAGCGGCAGTCGCCCTCGTCGTCTTCCTGCCTTCCCGGAGGACATCCGACCAACCTGAAAACCCGGACCGCTATGCTCAGTCGGTTCAGGCCGATACGGCCCGGAGTGTCCTGGAACCGGTTACTGAGCCTGTCGAGACCGGTTCCCGGCCCGCTCCGGTTGCCGTTGCATCCCGCCGTCCCCTGCTGGCGGAAGCGAAGGCGGTCCCTGCTGAGATCCCGACAGTGGATAATCCTGTGGAAATGACTGAGGAAATACCTGAGGATGTGCCTGTTACCGTTCCTTCCGAAGAGACGGCATCCATTTCAGACGAGCCGGTAGCGGAAGAAAGGGAAGCCCTTGCTGATCCTTTTCCGGAAAGGACAGAAACAACGCAGCCCGAGACTTTATCTCGTTTTACCGTTGGTGTCTACAATGAGGGAGGCCAGGCGTCGGGTGAACAGTCCCAGGGTTATGGGATGACCCATACCGACCAGCTGTCGGCCCATTCGCAGCACCCAGGGACGGAGATGACACCGGGCAGACTTGTCCGGATGCTTTCCGCCAACCGCGCATCGTCATTCGATGCCCATCATCACGCTCCCATCCGGACAGGGGTTACGGTTGCCTGGCGGATGACTCCGCACCTGAGCCTCGCGAGCGGGCTCAACTGGACGGCATTGTCCAGTGATTTCGAGGAATCCACTGTGGGAATAAGGCGCGTCATGAAGCAGGATCTGGGGTATCTGGGAATCCCGCTCCGTCTGGAAGCCGGCTTCCATCCGTGGAAGAACCTTCGGCTGTATGCCGGTGCGGGAGGAATGGTGGAAAAGGGATTGCTGTCTTCCAGCCGGACTGAATCCTATATCGGGGACCATCTGGAGGAAACAATTGACGGAAAGCCTGATACGGGTGGATTGCTTTGGTCCGTCGGAGCGTCCGCCGGAGCGGAATACCGTTTCAACCGCTTCCTTGGCGTCTACTTTGCCCCCGGCGTGGAATACCATTTCGACAACGGGTCGACGGTCCGTTCGGCCTATACGGAAAAACCCCTGCACTACAACCTGTCGCTGGGTATCCGTTTCAATTTCGGGGAATAATCCGTACCTTCGCGGTATGGAATTGTATGAATATGCGCGGCCGGCGCTTTTCGCCGGCAAGAAAATCCTCTATGTCCACGGTTTTGCCTCGTCCGGCTCCAGCGGGACGGTTGGTCGGATGCGGCTGCTGCTGCCGCAGGCGACGGTGATCGCGCCGGACCTGCCCGTGGATCCGCATGAGGCGATCCGGCTGTTGAAGAATCTCTGCGTCCGTGAGAATCCGGACTTGATTGTGGGTACTTCTATGGGTGGCATGTATACGGAGCAGCTGGCCGGCTTTGACCGCATTTGCGTGAACCCGGCCATGCATCTGGCCGATACCATTTTGAAAAACAACGGTTTGGGAAAGCAGGAGTTTCATGCGGCCCGGCAGGACGGACAGACCTCCTTCATGGTCACGAAAGCCTTGGTGGAAGAGTACAGGGCCGTTTCGGATGCCCGTTTCTCCGAAGTGGAGCCGGACCGTGTGTTCGGCCTGTTCGGAACGAAGGACTCGATGGTGAACTGTTTCGACGAGTTCGCCGCGCATTATCCGCAGTCCCTGCATTTTGACGGTGAGCACCAGCTCAATGACCATACTTTCCTGTGGACCCTGCTCCCCGTGATGCAATGGATCGATGACCGGCAGGAAGGACGGTCCAAGCGGACACTTCTGGTGGAACTGGACGATGTCCTCCGGGATACACGGAACGACCTCCCGCTCGGGGAGGCCTTCAAAGTGTTCCATAAACTGTCGGAGTGGTATGATACCTACGTTGTCTGCCGGGAAGATCCGAACAAGCCGGAACTGTGGGGAGATAATGTCCGGTGGGCGGAAACCCATCTGGGCGTCCCTGCCTGGAACCGGGTCATCGTCGGCAACCACGTGGACTTGCTCATGGGGGATTATCTTCTGTCCAGGACAGGATGCGACGGGTTTATGGGGACGGTCCTGACCTTCGGGGAAGACCCGCTGCGCACCTGGTCCGATGTGCTTACCTTCTTCGGCCGTCTGGGCGGTCAATAGATGAAGCTCCGGATCTCTTCCAGATTCGCGGGACGTCCCATGGCATCGTCCACAACGAGGATGGTGCCGTTGTACCGTTTCGCTTTCCGGCTGATTTCCAGCGGGTTGAATCCAGGGGAGACGAGGATAAGGCCTTTGATTCTCTTGGGATTGCCGAAGGCGACGGTGCAGGCTGTCAGGCATCCGTTCGCCTCGCCGAGGAGGTAGACCTGGTCCTTGTCCACGTGACGGAGGTTCCGGATACCCTTCAAGACCGTTTCCAATTCCTTCTCCCGGGCCTTTTCTCCATCTCCCTGGAAGTCGAAGCAGTAGGCCAAGGCGCCGGTCCCGGCAAGCGAGCGGCACCAGCTTTCTCCGTAGGATCTGTCCTGGCAATAGATGACGGCAGGAAGCTTGGTATCAAGGGTTTCGGACGGACGGAAGACCGTACCGTCCACACGGAGGTTCCGGTCGCCGTAGAAGGATAGCTGCTCCACATCCACTTTCACGCCGGTTTCCTTCGCCTTGACCGTGTCGCGGGGCGCCTTGGTTTGGAGCCACCAGTAACCGCCACCGAGAAGCGCGGCCGCAATCAGTGCGATTGCGGCCGTGATTCCGATGCGGGAGGCGATGGAGACGCCTACTTTTTCCAGGAAGCGGTTCACCTTATTTCTGAGCCTTGCCCTGATTGGCGACGGCGTTCATCTTGGCCGCGATGGCCTCCTGGTCGCCCAGGAAGTAATCCTTGACAAGCTTGCCGTCTTCGAACTCGAACACGTACGGGACGGCGGTCGGCAGGTTCAGGCCGATGATGTCCTCGTCGGAGATGTTCTTCAGGTACTTGATGATGCCGCGGAGGGAGTTGCCGTGGGCGACGACGATGAGGCTGTCCTCGGTGGCGAGGTTCGGGAAGATGACTTCCTTCCAGTAAGGGACGGCACGGGCGATGGCGTCCTTCAGGGATTCGGTACGGGGAAGGTCGTTGTCGGCGACTTCGGCATAGCGGGGGTCGAACTTCGGGTTGCGCTCGTCATCCTCACCGAGGGGGAGCGGGGCGACATCGAAGCTGCGGCGCCAGATCTTCACCTGGGCGTCACCGTATTTCTCGGCGGTCTCGGCCTTGTTCAGACCCTGGAGGTTGCCGTAGTGCTTCTCGTTGAGGCGCCAGCTCTTCTCCACGGGGATCCAGTCCAGGTCCATCTGGTCCAGGATGTTGTTGAGGGTCTTGACGGCCCGCTTGAGGTAGGAGGTATAGGCCTTCCCGAAAGTGAAACCTTCGGCTTTGAGGAGCTTGCCGGCCTCGACGGCCTCTTCCACGCCCTTGGGGCTCAGGTCCACGTCGGTCCATCCGGTGAAACGGTTCTCCTTGTTCCAGACACTCTCGCCGTGGCGAACTAAAACGATTCTTTTCATTGCTGGTTGTTTTTGTGCGATTTAACACGCAAAAATACGCAAAAAAAGGGAATAATCCTTACATTTGTATGGATAAAGAAGACTTGGAAGATGAAAAGACTGCTCATCGGTATCCTGACCGTCGCTGTCGTGGCAGGCTGCGGGCGCAGCCGGTACGACCATATCGACATCGCCGCCTCGGAGAAGGCGCTCGCCGCCCTGGAGGCGGGGTTCGTCTCGGTTCCGGATTCCCTTCCCGGAGGACGGACCGCTTACCTGATGGGGCAGGGCGTTCCGGTGGCCGATATCCTCGTCTATCGGGGCGAAGTAGGAGATAGCCTGTTCCGGCAACCGTCCGTTCCCTATGGCTTTGCCTGCGAATCCATCGGCACTTCCGTGCTGAAAGACAGCCTCCATACCCGTGCCGGCCGGCTTTTTACCGACGGCGGCCTCAACGGGCGCCTGCTGTATCTCCAGGATCGACGGATGACCAAGGCTGTACTGGACCGGATTGCGGAACTCGCGGCTGAAGGGGCCTTCATCGGCGGGGTAAAGCCGGCGGAATGCCTGGATACGACCAGCGAAGTGTTCCTTCGGACGGTGGAGAAAGTCTGGCTGTCCGGGAATGTGATGTCCGGCAAAACGGTGAAATCCATCCTCAAGGCGGCCGGTGTCCGGCCGGACATGAAGACCAAGGTGGAAGGTCTTGCCTTCCAGCATCGGCATCTGCCCGATGCGGAGATCTACCGGATCTGCAATACGGGATCCCATTCGGGGCCTGCCAAGGTTCGTTTCCGGGTCCGTGGACGCCAGCCGCTGCAGTGGAATCCGGATACGGGTGAGATTCGGCCGGTTTCCTACAAGCTGAAGAAACGTGGGACCCGGGTAACGTTCAACACTGTCCCGGGCGATGAGACGTTCATTGTCTTCGCTTCCTTTGCAGACCGGAAGAAACTGAAGGTGAAATAAATGGAACTCAAACCGGTTGCCCATTACCAAGGGGCCCTCGGCTCCAAGTTCGGCATTCCGCGCCAGAGCGGCCTGGTTCCGTCCTTGCGCGGGCGCGTCGTGTTCGAACCTGCATACCGGAACCGGGAAGCCCTGCGCGGGCTGGACGGTTTCAACCGAATCTGGCTGATCTGGGGCTTTTCCGCGAACAAGCCGGCGAAAGGGGACTGGCAGCCGACTGTCCGGCCACCCCGTCTCGGTGGCAATACGGCGATGGGGGTCTGGGCCACCAGGTCTCCTTTCCGGCCCAATCCGCTGGGACTTTCCTGCATGGAACTGGAGGGAATCGACGGGTTCGATCTGCTCGTAAAGGGGGCGGACCTGATGGACGGGACCCCCGTGTATGACATCAAGCCGTACGTCCCCTATGCGGACAGTTTCCCGGATGCCCGGAGCGGATTCGTAACCGGTGCTCCGGAAGCGACGCTGGAGGTCCGGATTCCGGATACCCTGATAATCAGTCCGGAAGAACGGGAAGCCCTGGTCGGGATCCTGTCCTTGGACCCGCGTCCTGCCTACCAGGATGACCCTGGAAAAGTGTATGGGATGCCCTTTGCCGGGAAAGAGGTGCACTTCCGCGTGGATAATGATATTTTGACCGTCATCGACTATGATTAATGTGATTGCCCTGGCCGTCCTGCCGGCCCTGATCCTCCTTTTCTATACCTACCAGCAGGACAAGATGCAACGGGAACCCGTGAAGATGGTCGCGAAAGGATTCCTGTTCGGCTGCCTTTCCGTCTTCTGCTCGTTCTTCATCTCCGTTCCGTCACTGAACCTCGGACTGTTTTCGGAGGAGATCCATTCTTTCTGGGATGCTTTCCGCCAGGCCTTCTTCGGGGCGGCCATCCCGGAGGAGACGGCCAAACTCTTCTGCCTGTGGCTTTTCCTTCGGAAGAATCCCTATTTCGACGAGCGGATGGATGGGATCGTGTATGCAGTCAGCGTGGGCATGGGTTTCGCGGCGTTCGAGAATGTGGAGTATCTGTTCGCCGCCGGAACAGACTGGGTGACCACCGGTATCGGCCGTTCCCTCACCGCCATTCCTGGCCATTTCGGCTTTGCCGTCCTGATGGGCTATTACTTCTCCCTCAATCATTTCGACAAGTACCGCGCTCCGGGTGCCGCCGTCAAGATGTGGCTCTATCCGGTACTGGCCCACGGAATCTATGATACGGTTGCGATGATGTCCGCTGTCACCCCGCAGCTGAGCGGCGCCATCACCATCGCCATCCTCCTTTTCTGCTTCCAGATGGTGAAATGGGCCCGCAAGGGGATGCAGAAGCACTTGATTGCCGATGCCTCCGATTATACCATGGGCGGCGGCATCGACGAACAGTAGGCGCGTGCAAGATTCCGTCCCGGCCGGGATTTCAATGATATGAACAGAAAGATCGTCCTGTTTATCACCGCTGCTTTCCTTGCCGTCCTGCCCTCCCGGGGCCAGGCGGGGAGAAGTGCCACTGTCAGCGGTTATATTACGGATACCGGTTCCGGTGAAACCCTGATCGGCGCCGGCGTCCTCGTAGAAGATGCATCCCGGAAAACCCCGACAGGGGCCGTGACCAATGCTTACGGCTATTACACGCTGACTATCCCATGCGGCAGGGTTTCCCTGCAGTACAGTTATGTGGGCTATGAGAGTCAGGCCGTGGAGTTGGACCTGATCCGTGATACCACCCTTAACATCCTCCTCAAGCCATCGGCCGAGATCCGGGAGGCGAGGGTCGTGGCCCAGAAGGATGCCGGAATCCAGTCCACCTACCTTGGCGCCATCGATATCCCGCTCGTCCATATCCAGCGGACGCCGGTCGTCTTCGGCGAGGCTGACGTGTTGAAAGCGATCCAGCTGATGCCGGGCGTCCAGGGCGGCAACGAAGGTTTCACGGGGCTCTATGTCCGAGGCGGTGGCCCGGACGAGAACCTGATCCTGCTGGACGGCGTCCCTATCTATAATGTGGACCATATGCTGGGCATCCTGTCCGTCTTCCAGACGGAAGCGGTGAAGAAGGTCACCCTGTACAAGGGCTCTTTCCCGGCCCGTTACGGCGGCCGCGTGTCCTCCATCGTCGACATCCGGACCAATGACGGAAACATGAAGGAGACCCACGGAAGCATCGGCGTCGGCGCCCTGACGGAGAAATTCCATCTGGAAGGGCCCATTATCAAGGATACGCTCAGCTATTCCGTCAGTGCGCGCGGACTGCACACGATCTTTTTCGATCCGCTTATCCGTTATTTCGGGAAGCGGATCGAGACGGGTACCGAGATGTACGCGAACTATTTCTTCTATGACCTGAACGGGAAGCTTACCTGGCGTAAGAGCGACAGGGACCGTTTCTTCCTCGGGGCCTATAGCGGCAGGGACCAGATGAACCTGCGGTTCGACGAACGGGACGGGGCGTTTTCCGATACGGATGGATTCGACCGGACGCGGGTGGGCCTCGGTTGGGGGAACAATGTGGTCTCGCTCCGCTGGAACCACGTGTTTTCCAGCCAGTTGTTCGCCAATACCACCTGGGCTTACAATCATTACCGGATGACCATGGATACCGGGATGCGGAGTCAGGGAAGGGACTACGACGGGACACGGTATGCGTATGACTTCGACATCGATTATATTTCCGGCATCCGGGACTGGAGTGCGAAGATGGACTTCGACTATGTTCCCTCTCCGCGTCATCTGGTCAAGTTCGGTGCGGAGTATGTGTATCATACCTTTATCCCGCAGACCCTGACGGCCGTTTCTTTCACACAGGAAGGGGATGAAGAAGCACACGAGGAACAGAAATACGGGAACACGAAACCATACCGGGGGCACGATTTCTCCCTGTACGCCGAGGACGATTTTTCCGTTGGGGACCATCTGACGGTCAATCCGGGACTGCATCTCTCCCTGTTCCGGACCGACGGGAAGAGCTACTGGAACCTGCAGCCCCGTCTGTCCGCCAAGTATGCCTGGGCCAGCGGCTGGTCCGTCAAGGCGGGCTATGCCCGGATGGCCCAGTACGTGCATCTGCTCAGTTCCGCACAGGTATCCCTGCCCATCGACCTGTGGGTTCCGATCACCAAGGATATCAAGCCGGTCACCTCGGACCAGTTCTCCGCGGGGGTGTATTTCGACGGAATCAGGGGCTGGGAGTTTTCGGTCGAAGGTTATTTCAAGTCAATGCATAACATCCTGGAATACAAGGATGGGACCCTGATGGTCGCGACGAATACGGGCTGGGAGGACAAGGTGGAGATGGGAACGGGACGGGCGATGGGCCTGGAGTTTTTCGCCCAGAAGACGGCCGGTCCGGTGACCGGCTGGCTGGCTTACACGCTGGCAAAATCCGACCGGCTTTTCCCGGACGGGACCATCAACCTGGGTGAGCGCTTCCCTTACAAGTACGACCGCCGGCACAATTTCAACATCAATTTGAACTGGCAGGTGGCGCCGCGCATCGACCTGAGCGCGACCTTCGTCTTCGCAACCGGAGGCACTACGACCCTGCCGATGCGGCAGACGATGATTCTCCGGCCGGACGGCCGGCTGAGCCGTGCCGATTTCGTGGAGCACCGGAACAATTACCGCCTTCCACCCAGCCACCACCTGAACATCGGCGCCAACTTCCACAAGAAGAAGCGCCACGGGGAGCGGATTTGGAGCCTGAGCGTCTACAACCTGTACCGCCAGCTCAATCCGAACCTGGTGTTCTTCCATTATGAGACGGAGCGTCCTTCCCCGGAGGCCGGACCGGAGACGAAACTCGTGATGGACAAGCTGACTATCCTGCCTTTCGTCCCTTCCGTAAGTTATACCTGGCAATTCTGACGGAGATGAAAAAGAGTGTTATCCTGTCGATCCTTTCCTTTCTGGCGGTTTCCTGCCACGAAGAGGTGGTGCTTCCCGTCGGAGATGACGAGCCGGTCGGGGTGATGAATGCCCAGCTGAACACGCTGGAGCCGGTACACGCGGTCTTCCTCTCCATCAGCCAGAAGAACCGGGTCCGGGCGCTGCCCGGGGCGCAGGTCCGGGTTTTCGTAAACGGGGTGCAGGCCGCGGTTGCGGAGGAGGCTCCCGCTACCTATGAAGGGGATTGGGAGACCGCCTATACGTTCGAATCTGCTTTCAAGCCCGGGGACGAAATCCGGATCGAGGCCCGGTCCGGGGAGATATCCCTGTCTTCCACAGTGACGGTGTCGGAGCCCGTAACCATCTCATCTTTGGATACTTCGACGGTCCGGATGTCCTATATGGGGGATGCGTCCACCTATCTGCAGCTGAAGACGGTTTTCCAGGACCTGCCCGGGACCTCCTTCTATCGGGTTGACGGCCGGATGGTGGACGATTTCATCTATCTGGACGAGGAGGGCAATCCGGTTCCCGGCTATTCCGGGACCTCGGAATCGTCTCTCTGGGTGGAGACGGGGTTCGACCCGATCATCAGCGAGGGAGCCGGAAAGACGGGAGGTTCCGATCTCGGCGCCCTGCTTGCGGCGGATAATTCCTATCATTGTTTCTCAGATACTCCTTTCTCCGGCCGCGAATGTACGATCCGGCCGCTGGTCTTCAGCGACGGTTTCCGTCTCCCGGAGGGCTTTCATTATGGTATCTATGTCCCGGATTGGATGGGGGATGAGATCGACTGGGATAAACTCCGTTCCATGAAGCGGAGGGTTTCCCGGCGCGTCACTCTCCAACTCCGGAGTCTCGATTTCCCGGAATATCACTATTTCAAGTCGCTGGAGATCCTGGAGACGTTCGGGACGGACATGAGTTTCCTGGTGGAGCCGACGACGCTGCCTACGAACGTGGAAGGTGGATTGGGCTTCGTGGGCGTGGAAACGGTGTCGGAGATTCCGTTCTACGAATGTACGCGGGAATATCCTGCCATGAACGAAGAAATCTACTATTAGAAATCCACGTCCATTGAGAGGTTGATGACGAAGTTGCGGTCCTTCTGATGGGTGAGCCGCCAGAATCCGTCCACCCGGAAGATCCGGAAGATGTTGGCAATGCCGATTCCGGCTTCGACATAGGGCTTCTCCAAGGCTTCCATTCCGGGAAGTAGCTGATAGATCGCGTTTTCCTTGTTCTGCTTCGAGATGGTTCCCCAGGCGGTGCGGACCGTGAGGACTTCCCGCAGGTCCAGTTTCAGGATAAGGGGGATCTTTCCCAGGATGAAGCCGTCCAGATTGTGCTCATAGGAGGCGGTGACCCAGCGGTCGGACGCGAATTCGTAATAGTCCATCGTCGAGAAAGCGCTCCGGTCCAGGAAGTAGGTGCGGTTGCCCTCGTGCAGTTTCAGGAGGGGATAGGGGACGGAACCCAGGATGGCGCCGCCGTTCACATGCAGCCGGCCGAAACCGATGGCCGTGGTGGGCACTTTCCAATCCAGCGTCAGCTCTCCGCGATAAAAGCTGCAGTCGCCGGGCGTGATACCTTTGATGCCGGTGACGAGATCCACCGTCACGACTGGATAGCGGGTGAAGAGGTAGGCCTTGTCAAAGAAGCCGCGATTGACCCGTTCATCCCAGGAGAAGCGTCCGCTCAAATGCAACTGATTGGTGGAGAAGCTCTTGTCCAGCGTTCCATCCGGGCGGAGCAGCGGGACGGCGTCATTTCCGTAGATGCGCCGGTGGCGGATTGCAACTTCCGAGTTGAAGTGGGGCGTGAACTCATGCTGGTATCGGGCGTAGACTTCGTCCATCAGGCTCTGCTTGCTGAAGCCGCCAGGGGCCATGAAGGAGTTGAAGAAGTTCTTCCCGGACAGGATGCCGGAACCCCGGCCGAGCTGTTCGAAATCCCGTTGGGCCGCGAGGGTGAGTTTCCGTGTCTTCTCCCTGCCGATGATGACTTCCATGGATGCATCGCCTTTGAACATCCTGTCGCGGGTCCCATAGGCCAGGTCGGCCTTGAACCGGACACGGCGGCTGAATTCCTTGGTCGTGCGGAAACCGGTCTGCAGGCGCACGCCTTCCAGTTCATTGTAAGTGACCGTCCGGGCCCACGGGCCAAAGCCGATGCCAATTTCCGGTATTTCCACGTATCCCGTGACGACCATGCCGGCCAGCCCGTACATCCACTTGAAGGCCGAGGATTCCTTGATCCGGTCCGTCATCTGGAAGATGCCCTCTTCCCGGCCGGTCAGGTCGATGGGACGTGTCCCGGCCCACCAGGCATCGTCCTTCTCCGGTTCCGGCCCAACTTGGACCTTGTCGCCGCCCTGGAGTCCGTCTGCGCCGGGGAAAGGCCCGAAAGCGGAATCGGAATAGACCAGGGTGCGGTTCCCGAGAAAGGAAATGACTTTGGATTTGTCGCTGGTGGCGATGGAGAAGTCGATGAACAGCCGTTCTTCACCGGGAAACCACTTCCCGTCCGGCAGCCGGCGGTTTTCGATGTCCACATTGATATGCCGGATCCAGTTCACGTTGGAAACGGCGGCGAGGCTGGCATGGACCGACCGGATGGCGAAGTCCTCCGCATCGATATTCATCTCTCCATCCAGGACGGGTGAAGTGACAAGGGCTTTGGGATGGAAACGGAGGGTATAGGTCTTGCGTCCCTCCACCTGGAGACTGTCCACCAGATAATAGTTGTAGAACACGTGCCCGACTGCGCTTGCCGGAGAGGGAACATCCAGGTTGAAAACCGTGATCTGGCTTCGGTAGAAATTGGTTTTCAGCAGGTAAGACCCTGTGAATTGCCGAAGCAGGTTGTCCTGGTCCAGGCCGGAGATGTGGCTGGCTTCGATGATTTCCTTGTCCACGGACGGTTCCAGTGCATGGTATTTCCGGGAGACGGTCTCCGAAATCAGGATGGGGATGTAGGATTTGCCGGTGACGGAAGAAGTATCCCGGTAGTCCAGGACAAAACCCAGGGGACGCTTCAGGAAGGAGCCTTCGATGATGTTCTCCGCCTCGGTGGCATCCAGTTCGATCTTGCTGTACAGATGGGTCTGCCAGGCATCGGCCAGGTCCGGGTCATGCCGCTTGCGAGCCTTGTCGATCCTGTCCAGGATGGAGCGGATATAGCGGTCGTCCGGCTTGACCAGGGCGGCATCCAGTTGCTTGAGATCCTTCTTGAGCAGGAAGGACACTTCCGAATAGGCTCCCTTCGTGACAGAGACGGACTCGGGTTCGTAACCAATGAGATGGGCGGTCAGGGTGGACAGGTTCATCTCCCTGGTTTCCAGGCTGAAACTACCTTCCAGGTCGGTGGAGATTCCGATGACCGTCCCGTCGAAATAAACGCTGGCGAAGGGAATCGGTTCTCCCGTATCCGCATCCTTGACCGTCCCCTTGACCTTGGTTGTCTGGCCCGTCGCAGAGAGGGCGACGCAAAGGGCCGCCACAAGGAGGAGAAAGCGTTTCAGAATCATCAGAAATCGAGATCGATGCCGATGTTCACGCCGAAATCCCGGCCGTTGCGGTGGGTCAGCTTCCAGAAGCAGTCCACCCGGACCAGGTGGAAGATGTTCGCGATACCTACGCCGGCCTCCACGTAAGGCGTTTCCAGGGAGTTGAGGCCTTCCATCAGCAGGAACGGAGCCTGACTGCGGTTGCGTTCGGAGATGGTGCCCCAGGCGCCGCGGATGGTGACGACCTCGCGGAGGTTAAGCTCCTTGACAAGCGGGATGACGCCCAGCATGAGGCCGTTGAAATTATGCTCGTAGTAGCCGGTAATCCAGCGGTCGGACCCGAACTCGTAGAAGTTCATCAGCGAGAAGGCCGACTTTGCCAGGAGGCCCACGACGGGGCTGCCGAACAGTTGGCTCTGGTTGCCTTCGTGCAGTTTCAGAAGAGGATAGGGGACGGAACCGAGGATGGCACCGCCATTGAAATGGAGGTTGCCGAATCCCATGAATCCGGCCGGAAGCCGCCAGTCTACGGTGAGCTCGCCACGAAGGAAGGAGCAGTCATCTGCCGTGATGCCCTTTACACCGCCCAGCAGGTCTACCGAGACAATGGGGTACCGGGTAAAGATGTAAGCCTTGTCAAACACGCCCCGGTTGATCCGCTCGTCCCAGGAAAACCGGCCGGTCCAGTGGATTTGGTTGACCGAGCAACTCGCGGCCTGGGTCCCGTCCGGGCGGATGAGGGGGATGTCCGGATTCGCATAAATCCGCATATGCTGGAGGGCGAGGGTCGAGTTGAAGTTCGGACTGAACTCATACAGATGTTCGACCTGGGCCTTGAAGATCAAGCCCTGCTTGTCAAATCCGCCCGGGGCCAGGAGGGAATTGATGATGTTCTTTTCCGTGAACACGCCCGAGCCCCGGCCGAGGCTCTCATAGTCGATGCCCGCCGAGATGCTAAGCTTGTTCGTCCGCTTCTGATTGTCCCCGAACATGAATTCAGTGGATGCGCCCCCTTTCCATCGCTGGTCCTTGAAGCCGTAGGCGGCAAAACCGAAAAGACGGAATTTCTTGCTGAACTCCTTGGTGGTATGACCGCCGACCTGCAGGCGGACGCCTTCGGTCCCGTTGAATGTGACGGTCCGTTCCCAGGGGCCATAACCGATGCCGATATCCGTATTCTCAAGGTATCCGGTCGTGAACATGTTTCCCAGGGCGGAGAGCCATTTGAAGGAAGGCCGCTCCTTGAATCGTTCCGCCGTCGTAAAAATGGCTTCTTCCCGGACTGTCAGGTTTTCGGGCCGGGTCTGGTCCCACCAGAGGGTGTCTTTCTCCGGTTCTTCGCCCACCTCGATCTTGTCGCCACCGGTCATATCCTCCATTCCGGCGAAGGGACCGAATTCGACGGAAGTGTACTGCATGTCACGCTTCATCTGGACGGAGACGATGGTGACTTTGTCATTCATGTGCAGGGCGGCGTCCAGGAACATCTGTTCGTCCCGGAAGAACCAGGTGCCGTCTTCCCGCCGCTCGTGCTCGCTGTCCACGACGATCTGCCGGATCCAGTTGATGTTCGATGTGGGGGAAAGGCGTGCATAGACGCTGTGGATGGCGAAGTCCTCCGCATCGATTTCCATCCTTCCCTCGAAGGTGGGGGAAGTGATCAGTTTCTTGGGCGTAAACGTGACCGAGTAGGTCTTCCGGCCGCTGAGGGACAGGCTATCCACCAGGGAATAATTATAGAAGACATGTCCCATGGAACTGGCCGGGGAAGGGATGCTCAGGTTGAAGACGGGAATGATGTCCCGGTAGAAGTTCATCCGCAGGGTGGAAGAGCCGGTGAACTGGCGGAGGACGTTCTGCTGGTCCAGGCCGGAGATGCGGCTGGCTTCGAACACTTCCTTGTCCACGACGGGATTGAGGGAATGGTACCTCCGGAGGACGGCTTCGGAAAGGAGGACCGGAATGTAGCCATTGAAAGCCGTGGAATCCTGCAGCTCCGGAATCAGGTCGTTCCTTTTCCGGAAAATGGCCTTTCCGAGAATGTTGTCCACATTGGCGACGGCCAGCTCCACTTTGCTGTAAATGCCTGCCTGCCAGGCATCCCGCCGTTCCGGATCGTGCCGGGAACGGTTGTTGTCCAGCTCGTACAAGATGGAACGGAGGTAGACGCCGTGGTCGGATTCGGACTTGTTCTCCGGGGTCAGGACAATGTCGAGCAGGGCATTGATGCCGTTTTCGATCGGGAAGGACTGGGACTTGTATCCGTCGACGATGACCGTAAGCACCAGGTTGGAGGAAGTGTCCTCGCTGTCAATGTGGTAGTTGCCGGAACGGTCGGAGGATACGCCTTTCATCGTCCCTTCGAAATAGACCAGGGCGTAAGGGATGCCCTGACCGGTCTGGGAATCCGTCACCTTTCCCCGGACCCGGGTCACTTGGGCGGAGACCAGGGCCGGCAGCAGGAGAAGCAGCGACAGCGCTATGAGACGGATTTTCGACATAATCCGTCAAAGATACGGTTTTTTCGGGAAAGCCACAAATGACTTAGCTGTAGAGAAGGTCCAGCAGCCACAATTTGCCCCGTTCCGGAAGGATCCGGACGAGGAAACCGACGGCGCCGTAGTCGATTCTCGGGATGACCCGGATAGCCATGTGCTTCCGCATCAGTTGTTTGCGGATGGCCTTCCCGATCACTTCCGGTGTCATGCCCCCCAATTCGTCCTTTTCGATCTTTTTCAGGTTGCGGTCCATCCTTTCCCGGTAAGGGGAACCGGGATCCTGGGCGGCGACGGTGAACTTCCGGGCGGCCGTGAAACCGGTGGCGACATCGCCGGGGAGGACGCTGCAGCACTCGATGCCCGTTCCTTTCAGTTCCATCGAAAGGGATTCACTCAGGGAGAGCAAAGCTGCCTTGGCCGCGGAGTAGAAGCCCTGGAAGGGGAGCTGGAGGATGGCCATCACCGAGGTGACGGTAACGATGCGACCGAATCCCTGCCGGCGGAAAACGGGAAGGCAGGCCTGGATGGTCTTGAAGGATCCGAAGAAGCAGGTCTCGAACTGATACCGGAGTTCTTCGTCGGTAGCACCTTCCACCGGCCCGTATATGCCGTTGCCGGCATTGCAGACGACGGCATCCAGATGCCCCTGCTCGGAGACGATGCGTTCCACGGTGCTTTTCAAGGATGTCTCGTCATTGACATCCAGCTGGACGGGTATGATGCGCGGGGCGGGTTTCTCGACAGTTCCGCGGCGGGAACCGGCATAGACGGTGATGCCCGCCTCGGCGAGAAGCCGGGCGGTGGCGGCTCCGATGCCGCTGCTTCCTCCGGTCAGGAGGACGACTTTGACTTGCTTGATTACCATATTCGGGATCGGTTGGCGAAGGTTTCCGGAAGCGGCATGTCGTACACGCTGCTTCGCAGGAAGGCCTTGAATGCTTGTAAATCAGTGTGTTTTTCCTGTTCCTCGACGGAGATGGGCGCTCCGATTCCCACCCTCGGGCAGGTTCCGCGCTTGTTGAACACTTCGTGGAACAGGCGGACGAAGCGCACCCGGTAGTCGATGAGTCCGAGAGCGTAGTAGAATCGGGAATTCCGGTCGAAAAACCGGATGGGGATGACGGGAACACGGGCTTTCCGGATGAGCCGGATAGCCGCGTCCTGCCAGTCGCGTTCGCTGAGGGTCCAGTGTTCCCGCGGCTTCAGGTCAGCGACCGCACCGGACGGAAACAGGCAAAGGGGACCGCCCGCCTGGAGTTGCTTCAGGGCGTTCTTGACGCCATTGATGCTGGTATCCGATACTCCCTTGCTGGCATCTGTGACGGGATTCACGGCGATGAAGTTCGGTGCCAGGCCGGGAATCCAGGTGAGCATCTCGTTCACCATCACCTTTGTATCCGGCCGCTGCCGCCCGATGAGGTCCAGCAGGCAGATGCCGTCGATGTGGCCGTAGACATGGTTCGCGATGACGATGAACGGCCCTTCCGGAAGGGTGTCCAGCCGTTCCGGGTTCCCGATTCGGAAATCGACGCCGATATCGTCCAAGATCGCCTTGGCAAACGGCGGGCCGTATGTTACCCCGGACTTGTCCACCCGGTCATGCAGGGCATTGACCTTTGCGATGCCGGTCACGCCGGCGGCCAGGTTGAACAGCAGCTTCCCTTTCCGCCCTGCAAAGGCGGGGGACAGCCTTTCAGCCGCGTCCTGCTGGGTGATGACGACCATGGGCTAATCCTTGTCGAAGGGTTTCGGCGGGTCGATCCGCTTGAAGTACCGGATATCCTTGAGGAAACTCACCAGGTAGAAGAAGAAGAGGATGAAGGCGACAGTGACGGCGATGCCATCCAGGATGCCGAATTCGAACTCATTGTGAAAGAGGACGATATGACGCTTCCATCGGGTGAGGAACGGGATGTAGATGAACAGGGTGTTCACCAGGATCGCAAGGATGCGGAATTCGGTGGGACCCAGGCCGCCGTAGGTCAGGCGGTGTTCCCCCTTGAGGTAGCAGTCGATGTACACGTATACGCTGAGCGCCAGGTATGCTACCAGGACACCCGCCATGAAGGTCATGTTGACAAGCGGAGAAAGGCCTACGCCGGTAAACATGATGCACTCGTTGATGACGTCCACGTTATGGTCGATGAAGAATCCGTATGTCTTCCGCTGGGTACCGCGTACCCGGGCCAGACTGCCGTCCAGGGAGTCTCCGAACCAGTTCACGACAAAACCGAAGGAGGCGAGCCACAGCCAGTTCAGATTCAGGTTCGAGAGGGCGTAGCCCGTTGCAACGACCAGCGCGCCTACAAATCCGATGAAGGTGAGCTGGTCGGAGGTCATCCTGGCCGGCAGGCGCTCTGCTAGGTAGACGAGCACCTTTTTCTCCAGGGAATTGAGGATGGAGGTCTGGATCCGCTTGGCCTGTTTCTTTTCTTCCATGGTCTGTTTAAGCGTTTATGTCCGCAAAAATAACAATTTATTTGCGTTTTATTCCTATCTTTCGTCCATGAAGCTCAGACGCAAGACCAAGTTCTGGCTGGTCGTTTCCGCCATCGCCGCCTTGCTGCTGACCCTCCTTGTGTGCGGGATCGTGTGGGGGGTCAGGAACTGGATGTGGCATCGGGCCGGGGAGATCGAGAACCGTCCCGTCCGGATCTATGATGTGGATTTCGCGCGGGAATTCAACGATTTGAACGATGTGCAACTGGCTGTGGCCCAAGCGGCCGGCGTCCCTCCGGTGGAGGACCGCGAAGCGGCGGAAAAGATGAAGAAGAGCCTGGTGGAAATCGTGGACAATGACTTGTACTCCGTGGACGAGCTTACCCATTCGATTCCGTTCCTGGTTCCTTCCGCGGCGGACCTGCTGGACCGGATCGGCCGTAATTTCCGGGATTCCCTGGCTTCCAAGGGACTGAATCCCAACAAACTGGTCGTTTCCTCCGTCCTCCGTACGGAAGAGGATGTCCGGAAACTCCGGGCAGGGAACATCAACGCTTCGGAGAATTCCGCCCATCGCTACGGGACTACCTTCGATCTTTCTTACTGGCATTACGTCAAGGTTCCGGAACTCCGCGGCCGGCCCTATGCGGATGTCCCTCCCGAGTATTTGCGGGCCACCCTTTCGCAGGTCTTGAAGGACCTGCACGACGAGGGCGCCTGCTATGTGAAATACGAGAAAAAACAAACCTGTTTCCATATAACCGTCCGAAAATGAAAAAGATCCTGCTTGTTCTCGCCGCCGTGGCGGCGCTGGTGTCCTCCTGCAAGAACGCCGTCAAGGATGCCGACAGCGAGTATGCCGTCGACATGATCAAGAAGGGCGAGGCCATTCCTGCATTCTCCCTGTCAGACCGTTCCGGTGCCGTCCGCTCCGAAGCGGATTTCGCCGGGAAATACGTCGTCTATGATTTCTGGGCTACCTGGTGCCCCGACTGCCGGGCCGATGTCCCCAGGATGAAGGAGCTGTTTGCGCAATATGGCGACAAAGTCACCTTCGTAGGCATTTCTTTCGACACAGAGCCGGAGAAACTTGATGCCTATGTGGAGGAGAATGGCATCGGCTGGCTGCAGCTCAGCGATTTCGTCGCAAAAAAGGAATCCAAAGTCGGGGATGATTTCCACGTCAAATGGATTCCTTCGATGTACCTGGTGGACCCGGACGGGAAGGTTGTCCTCGGGACCGTGATGGTGGAGAAGCTAGCCCTTGCGCTGGAAGCGCTTTAGGATGGCCTTGATGGCCCGCCAGCCGATTTTCCGGAAGGAGTTGGTGTGGCGGTCGATCTTCTCGGGATACAGTTCCTCGAACGCGATGAGGATGCCGGAGTCCAGGACGTCGGCAAACTCGTCGTTGATGCCCGTGCCGAAGTAAATCATGGACGGGGACAGGTTCATGTAGGTGTTCACCAGTGGCGGGATACTCACGCCGAGCTTCAGGACTTCGGTCTTGAGGATCTTGTAGTCTTCCTTGTAGTCCTTGCCGTTGAAGACCTTGTGGAAGCGGCGGGGGTTGTTCACCTTGACCTCCTTGCGGATCTTGATGAGGTCGGCCTTCTCCCCGAAGTATTTCTTGAGGAAATACATCACCATTTCCCGGGCTTCGGTATTGTAGCTGGGATACATGGTCATCTTCCCGAAGAAGAACTTGACACGGTCCTTGTACAGTACGCCGAGGGCGGCGATTCCGTCGAACAGGTTGTCCAGGGCGTACAGGCTCTTGGAGCCGGCCTTGGAGCTCTGGTATTCCACCGAGACGAAGGAACGGCCCAGTTCAAGGGTATAGGGGAGGAAGTCCCGGAGGAACTTCTTGGTGAACTCGAACATGTGGGCGGAGGTCAGGATGGGCTGGCCGAACCGGTCATAGACCGCCTCGTCGCACAGGCAGAAGCGGTAGCCGCCGATGATTTCCTCGGCCTCGGGGTCCCAGAGGACGAGTTGGCGGTAGCCGTAGGCCGGATCGGTGTCGAACTTGTCGATGTCCAGGGCCTCGCCCGTGCCGCCGCCGTCGTTGCGGAAGGCAATCTCCCGCAAACGGCCGAATTCCCGGATGGCGTTCAAGGCTTCGGGCCCGACGACATAGAGGTGGTTGCCGGCACGGTTCGTTTACCGCAGGTGTGTTTCCTGGTTGTGTTCCGCTTTCAGGAGATC
>JAEEGL014987786.1_pt1 | contig 54937 bp, 44 predicted proteins | sample 9134231 | NCBI WGS metagenome assembly JAEEGL01 (sample SAMN16246548, study PRJNA631951) | gut metagenome | biome: gut microbiome; feature: rumen; material: fiber-attached | host: Bos | place: Iran: Karaj | collected 2018-10
ACTGCCTTGCTCCCATGGCAAAGGCTCTCAACGATTACGCTCCCATCCAGAGCGGTATCATGAGCACCATTCACGCTTACACCGGCGACCAGATGATTCTTGACGGTCCTCACAGAAAGGGCGACCTCAGAAGAGCACGCGCAGGCGCTGCCAACATCGTTCCCAACTCCACCGGCGCTGCAAAGGCAATCGGCCTTGTTATCCCCGAACTCAACGGCAAACTCATCGGCTCCGCTCAGAGAGTTCCCGTTCCCACCGGCTCAACCACCATCCTTACCGCTGTTGTAAAGGGTGCTGACATAACCAAGGAAGGCATCAACGCCGCTATGAAGGCTGCCGCAAACGAGAGCTACGGCTACAACGAGGATCCCATCGTTTCCAGCGACGTTATCGGCATGAAGTACGGCTCACTCTTTGATGCGACACAGACCATGGTTTCCAAGATCGGCGATGACCTCTATCAGGTACAGGTTGTTTCATGGTATGACAATGAGAACAGCTACACCAGCCAGATGGTTCGCACCATCAAGTACTTCTCCGAGATATAATCTCAGGACAATAATCTGACTTAAGCCAAGGGGCTGCGGGTTTTAAATCCGCGGTCCCCTGTTTTTTTGCAAGCAGAAGCGGCTGCTCTCACTGCCGGAATACAAAGCAGTTGAATTGAGAGAAACAAAAGTATATAATGAATCAGAGGTGACGGTATGAAACGACTTGACAAGCTGATAGCACTCAACTGCAATCTTTCAAGGAAAGAGGCGCGGCAGCTCATAAAAGACGGTGAAGTGAGCGTAAACGGCTCGTGCGTGCTCAGAGCGGAGGAACTGGTTAACGAGCAGGCTGATACCGTATCTGTAAAGGGTTACGCCTTTACAGCAAAAGATCACATCTACATTATGCTCAACAAGCCCCGCGGAGTAATCACCGCCACCCGTGATGACAACAAAGAAACCGTTATCGACCTTATTCCCGCCCCGCTGAGGCGCAGGTCGCTTTTCCCCTGCGGCAGGCTGGACCGCGACACCACAGGTCTGCTGATTATCACAGACGACGGCGCGCTTTCACATAAGATAATGAGCCCTTCGCACCATGTGCGCAAGACTTATATCGCTCTTCTCTCATATCCGCTTTATGATGAGGATAAAGAACGCCTTGAGCAGGGAATTACACTCGCTGACGGCACGGTCTGCCTGCCGGCCGAAGTCAGGGCCTTTGAAGAGGACGGCGCGTATTACGCGGAAATCACCATAGGAGAGGGCAAATATCATCAGGTCAAGCGTATGTTTGCCGCCGCAGGCAATCATGTGGAAAGCCTCAGGCGCGTAAAAATCGGCTCGCTCGTGCTTGACGATTCACTCGGCGAGGGCGAATGCCGCGAACTTACGCAGGAGGAACTCGGACTGATTTTTGAGGAGAAAATCTAATTTTCTCCTCTTTTTTTGCGCCCGGATTGCCGCTTCTTGACTTTTTTTTAAAAATAAACTATAATATGTAGACTGTATATGTTTATAAAAATATATTTATTATATCAAGGAGATGCACATTATGGCAAAGCAGATTACACAAAGCGAGTTTGACAAAAAGCAGAAAGAGCTTGCATATCTCAAGAAAGAGGGAAGAGAAGATATAGCTCAGAAGCTTCAGGAAGCCCGCTCTCACGGCGACCTTTCGGAAAACGCCGAGTATGATGAGGCGAGAAACGACCAGGCGAAGCTTGAGGAGAAAATTTCCCAGCTTGAAAGAGAGCTCGACACCGTAGAAGTTGTCAGCGACGATTTCTTTGAGCACGGCGTTGTTCACATCGGCTCCGTGGTTGAGGTTGATGACAACGGCGAGCGTGTGAAGGTTATCATCGGCAGCACATCCGAAGATGACGATATTATCTCCATCACCGACGATTCTCCCGTAGGCGCCGCGCTGATAGGCAAAAAAGCCGGCGACAAAATCAAGGTTGTTCTCCCCTCCGGAGAAACCGCCACAATGAAGGTTATTTCCACCGAATACAACAAGAAATAAAGGAGTTCCCCCAATGGCCGAAGAAATCATCAATGTTCCCCAAGAGGAAGAAGAAATACAGGATGTCAATTCTCTCAGACAGATAAGAGTTGAAAAGCTCGAGGCGCTCCAGGCCGAGGGCAGGGACCCGTTTGTGATTACATCTGCGGACCAGAGCATTCATACCGACGAGATAGTCGCCCGCTTTGAAGAGCTCGAAAACACGGATGTGTGCATCTGCGGCAGGATGATGAGCCGCCGCGATATGGGCAAGGCAAACTTCATCGACGTCAGAGACCGCAACGGCAGAATCCAGTGCTACGTTCGTATAGACGATGTGGGCGAGGATGTTTTTGCCGACTTCAAAAAATGGGATATAGGCGATATTATCGAAGTGAAGGGCTTCGTTTTCAGGACCAGGAGAGGCGAAATCTCCGTGCACGCAAAGGGCATACGCCTGCTTGCCAAATCGCTGCTTCCCCTGCCCGAAAAATTTCACGGCCTTACCGATGTGGATACCCGCTACCGCAGGCGTTATCTTGACCTTATAATGAACCCCGAGGTCAAGGAAACATTCTACAAGCGCTCAGCGATTATCAAGGAGATCAGAAACTATCTTGACGCGCAGGGCTTCATCGAGGTTGAAACCCCCATGCTCGTGCCCAACGCAGGCGGCGCGGCGGCAAGACCCTTTGAGACGCATTTCAACGCCCTCAATGAGGATGTTAAGCTTCGAATCTCACTTGAGCTCTATCTCAAGAGGCTCATAGTCGGCGGTATGGAAAAGGTCTATGAAATAGGCAGAGTATTCAGAAACGAGGGTGTTGATACCAGACATAACCCCGAATTCACTCTTATGGAGCTCTATCAGGCATATACCGACTATCACGGAATGATGGACCTTACGGAAAATCTTTACCGTCATCTTGCCGAAAAGGTTGTCGGCTCAACCCGCATTTCATATAACGGCACCGAGATGGATCTCGGCAAGCCTTTCGAGCGTATGACAATGATTGACGCGGTCAAAAAGTATTCCGGCGTTGACTGGAATGAAGTGGCCGATGTCGAGCAGGCGCGCAAGCTCGCCGACGAGCATCATATCGAATATGAAAAGCGCCACGGAAAGGGCGATATTCTCAATCTCTTCTTTGAGACTTATGTTGAGGAGCACCTCATCCAGCCCACATTCATTATGGACCACCCGATTGAGATTTCTCCTCTCACAAAGAAAAAGCCCGGCAATCCCGACTATGTGGAACGCTTTGAGTTCTTTATGAACGGCTGGGAAATGGCAAACGCCTACTCCGAGCTTAACGACCCCATTGACCAGAGAGAACGTTTCAAAGCGCAGGAGGCAGCTCTCGCCCAGGGCGATGAGGAGGCAAACACTACAGATGAGGACTTCCTTATGGCTCTCGAATACGGTATGCCCCCCACAGGCGGTATAGGCTACGGCATAGACAGAATGGTTATGCTCCTGACAGACTCTCAGGCAATAAGAGACGTGCTCCTGTTCCCGACAATGAAGAGCCTCGACTGATATGAAAATTTCGGTCGCTCTTGCCGCCTGCAACGGCGGAAAATACATAACTGAGCAGCTTGGTTCGATTCTGCCCCAGCTCAGCGAAGACGATGAAATCATCGTTTCGGATGACAACCCCGCGGGCGACACAAGAGGCGCCGTTGAGGCTGTGGGCGACAGCAGAATCATCTATATTGAAGGCGAAGGAAAGGGCGTAGTGAAAAACTTTGAAAACGCTCTTGCGCACACAACGGGTGAGCTGATTTTCCTGTGCGACCAGGACGATGTATGGCTGCCCGGCAAGGTAAGCGCGGTGACCGATGCAATCAAAAGCGGCAGTGACCTTGTGCTTCACGACGCGCGGATTGTTGATGAGAATCTCTCGGAAATAAGCCCCTCGTATTTTGCGCTGCACGGCACCAACACCTCTTTTGCCCGCAACATTATCAGAAACACCTTTGTCGGTTGCTGTATGGCTTTCACAAAGGAAGTGCTCGCTGAATGTCTCCCCTTCCCCGATGTGCCGATGCACGACTGGTGGATAGCGCTCGAAGCTATGAAACGCGGGCGCAGGGTGACCCTGATTGACTCCCCTCTTATCCTGTGGCGGCGCCACGGGAATAATGTGACGGGCGGCAAAACGGGCCTTCTGCAAAAAATCAGGTGGCGTTCAGACATTATAAAAGCCGTCTCAGGCATAAAAAAGGGTAAGTGACACATGAACGTAAAAGTCAGCGGCTGTATAGTCACATACAATAATATGCGCACTGTCGGCAAGGCAATACGCACAGTGCTTGAAAACACCGGGTGTGATTTCCGGCTCTACGTTGTAGACAACGGCTCATCCGACGGCACCCCGGATTATATCCGCAAAAACTTTCCGGAGGTCACGGTGCTTGAAACCGGCAGAAACGCCGGATTCGGAGCAGGGCATAATTTCATACTTGACCGGCTTGATTCCGACTATCACGCGATAATCAACCCGGATATTATAATCAGGGATGACGTCATTTCAAATATGGCCGATTACCTGAACACTCACGAAGACGCAGGTATGCTCTCCCCCCGTATTCTTTTCCCCGACGGCAGGGAGCAGGTGCTCGGCAAAAAAATACCCCTGCCTCATTACCTTGTCGCGAGCAGGCTGAGGGGCAAAAAGCCCGGAAAGCTTCTTTCCGAATACGCGATGCTTGACTGCGACCTGTCGGAGCCGACTCAGATACAAAACGCAACCGGCTGCTTTATGTTCATACGCACATCCGTTTTCAGGCAGCTCGGCGGCTTTGACGAAAGATACTTTATGTATTTTGAGGACTGCGACCTTACCCGCGAGGTGAACAGAATAAGCAAGGTGCTTTACTACCCTTACGCTACCGTTTACCACGAATGGGGCAGAGAATCAAAAAAGAATTTTCACCTCAAGAGGATTCAGATAGAATCAATGCTCAGATACTACGCAAAATGGGGGCTGTCGTCAAAGTAAACGGCGCGCCCCATCAGCGGAGGAATTATATGAAATATCTCAAAAACTTATATAAGTACAGAAACCTGATGTATGAAATCATACGCAAAAACATCAAGCTTCAGTACCGCGATTCGGTTCTGGGAATGTTCTGGACCTTCCTGCAGCCGCTGCTGACCACAATCATCCTTGTGATTATTTTCGGCAATGTGTTCGGAAAATCAAACAAGGAGATTGTAAACTACCCCATATATCTTCTGTGCGGCAGACTGCTGTATGAATTCTATTCACAGTCCACCAAGAGGGCGATGCGCTCCATCAGAAACAGCGCTTCGGTCATAAAAAAGGTCTATGTGCCCAAGTACATTTATCCCGTCGCCAATGTGCTGTCCAACTTTGTCACATTCTGCATTTCGCTCTCGGTGCTGGTCTGCTTCATTATTTTCTTCGTGGCAACCGGCAAAAACCCGCCGCACATAACCGGCTATATGTTCCTCGCCCCGGTGCCGATAATAATCCTAATGATACTCGCAGTAGGCGTCGGTCTGATTCTGAGCACACTCGATGTTTTCTTCAAGGATATAGACTATCTCTACGAGGTTTTCTGCCTGCTGCTGTTTTACCTCACGCCGATTTTCTACCATCTCGGCTCTCTCCATATGACCAATAAATATTTTCTCACCTTCATCAAGGCGAATCCGCTTTACTCAATCACGGAGATGTTCCGCTGCTGCGTGCTTTACGGCAGAATGTTCAGCATAAATCACCTGCTCTACGCTCTCGGATTTTCCGTTGCAAGCGTGCTTATAGGCATTTTGCTGTTCTACAGAAAGCAGGATAAATTCATCCTTCACCTGTAATTGAGGAGTTTTTATATGAGCAAACCCGCAATAGTAGTTGAGAATATGAGCATGATGTTCAATCTCAACAAGGAAAAGGTTGACAATCTCAAGGAGTATTTCATAAAGCTTGTCACCCGCAAGCTGCATTTCACGGAGTTCTGGGCATTGCAGGATATTAACCTGACAGTCAACAAAGGTGACCGCGTGGGAGTCCTCGGCTTCAACGGAGCCGGAAAGTCCACACTGCTCAAGGTTATATCCGGCGTGATGAAGCCCACAAAAGGCAGCGTTAAAACCTGCGGTGTGATAGCCCCCATGCTTGAGCTGGGCGCAGGTTTTGATATGAACTACTCCGGCAAAGAAAACATATATCTTTACGGGGCCACCATGGGCTACTCGCGCAAATACATTGAGGATCGCTTTGACAGCATAGTCGAGTTCTCTGAGCTCAAGGATTTCATTGATGTGCCCGTAAAGAATTATTCGTCAGGTATGCGCGCGCGCCTGGGCTTTGCAATAGCGTCCGCCGTTGAGCCCGATATACTCATCCTCGACGAGGTGCTTTCCGTGGGCGACGCGAAATTCCGAAAAAAAAGCGAAAATAAAATCAAATCAATGTTTGACAAAGGCATTACGGTGCTGTTTGTTTCCCACTCAACAGACCAGGTGCTCAGCATCTGCAACAAGGCAATCATACTCGACCACGGCAAAATAATAGCGCAGGGCTCCGCTCAGGAAGTCTGCGCACAGTACACTGAAATGGTTAATTCAGGAAAGGGGAAATAACCAATGGTATTTGCAGCAATATTCGCCGGCGGCATAGGAAGCCGTATGGGCAATATAAACACCCCCAAGCAGTATCTTGAACTCGGAGGAAAACCCGTTATCATTCACACCGTTGAAAAATTCTTTGTGAATGAGCGTGTGGATGAAATCATCATACTCTGCCCCAAGCCCTGGATTGCACACACCAAGGCCCTTGTTGAAAGCAATCTGCCCGACGGCAAAAAAATCAACGTTATAGAGGGCGGAGCAACAAGAAACGGTACGCTCGAAAATGCCGTTGATTTCATAGAGAAAAACTATGAAACAGATGATGACACTATAATCATCACTCACGACGCGGTACGCCCCTTCCTCACTCACCGCATAATAAATGAAAACATTGACGCCGCTGTTGAATACGGCGCTTCCGACACGGTTATACCCGCCACCGACACCATAGTTGAAAGCATGGACGGCAAAATCATTTCCTCCATTCCCGAAAGGAAATGTATGTATCAGGGGCAGACTCCCCAGACATTCAGGCTCAAGCTCCTTGAGAGCGTTCTCGCCTCTCTCACCGATGACGAAAAGGAGATTCTCACCGACGCCTGCAAAATTTTCACTATCAAAAACAAGCCCGTTTATATGGTTGATGGCGAAGTGTTCAATATCAAAATCACCTACCCCTATGATATGAAAGTGGCAAACACACTTCTGAAAGGCAAGGAAGACGATGATTAATCAGGTTTACCGGCTTACTGCGCCCGGAATAATAGATGTCGCCTGCACCGTGCCCGATATCAGAAACAGCGTGATTCTCCGCCCCCTCTATATGTCTATATGCAAAGCGGATCAGCGCTACTACCAGGGCAACCGCAGCAAAGAAGCTCTCAAAGCAAAGCTCCCCATGGCGCTCATACACGAATGCGTTGCCAAGGTTGAGTTTGACGCCACAGGCACATATAAGCCCGGCGATATTGTTGTGCCCGTGCCCAACACCCCTACGCAGGATGACGATGTGATAGCTGAAAACTACCGTCTTTCAAGCTATTTCTGCTCAAGCGGCCACGACGGATTCTTAAGGGACTATATTGATATCGACCCCGGCCGCCTTGTGAAAGTACCCGAAGGAGTTGACCTTAAAATCGCCTCCTTTGCGGAGCTTATAAGCGTTGCGGTGCACGCCGTTTCCAGGTTTGAAAACACCGCTCACTCCCGCAGAAACTCCATAGGAGTATGGGGAGACGGCAATGTCGGCTTCATCACGGCTCTGGTACTCAGGATGATTTATCCCGATTCGGATTTATATGTTTTCGGCACTGTTTATGAGAAGCTGGCTTATTTTTCATTTGCAAACGGCCGTTATCATGTGGACAGCATCCCCGACGGCCTTATGGTTGACCACGCCTTTGAGTGCGTGGGCGGCGAGGCGTCGAGATACGCCATAGCGCAGATTATTGACCATATCAACCCCGAAGGCGCAATAGGTCTTATGGGCGTTTCCGAAAGCCCCGTGGGCATAAACACAAGAATGGTGCTCGAAAAGGGGCTCAAGCTTTTCGGCTCATCAAGAAGCGGCGTAGCTGATTTTCAGCGTACGGTTGACCTGCTTGCCGGGCATCCCAAAGCTCTTGCCTACCTTGAAAATCTTGTGGGTGAAGTGATACCCGTAAGAACAATAGCGGATATACACAAAGCTTTCGCATCGGATATAAGCCGCAGCTTCGGTAAGACCGTAATAAAATGGGAGAAATAACAATGGATTGTAAACTCTCTGTTATAATTCCCTGCTACAACTGTGAAAACACTCTGCCCGAGACTCTCGACTGCGTTCTCGGGCAGTCTTTGCATGACGAAATACAGATTATAACGGTGAATGACGGCTCAACCGACCGCACTGAAGAAATAATCGGGCGGTATGCCGCTTCGCACCCGGAAATAACCCCCGTTCACAAGGAAAACGGCGGTGTTTCCTCCGCGAGAAACGCAGGTCTCAAGGCGGCAAAAGGAAAATATGTCATTTTTCTCGACGCCGATGACCTGCTCACCCCCTCCTCCTGCGGGGAATTATACAAAGCGATGGAAAAAAGAGGCGCCGACTGCGCTGTATTCCGCCTGTCAAGATTCGGCTTCGGAGGCAGTGAGTATAACCCCGTGGCTGAAAAGCTCGCAAAACGCGATAATATACCTTATAATGACACAGAGCTTCTCTGGACCTTTCTCACAGGCAACAAATGCTTCAGGCGGGATGCCCTGCTGAATGCCGCAGCGGAGTTTCCGCCTTTAACATACGGCGAAGACGGTGTGTTCTGGGTATCCTTCCTTATGAAAGGCAGGCCCGTGATAACAGGGGTTTACTCAGCCGAGTGCAAATACAGGCGTGAAGATCCGGCGGTCAGGGCAAGTGTAACGCAGACCATGAAGCTCTCGCTTGTCAGCGACTATTTCACCTCATGCTCCCTTGTGCTTGACGCGCTTGACAGCGACGAGCTCAGGAATGAAATGCGGCTCAAAATCTGCCGCACCGTTACAAACGAGTTTTACAGGCGGCTGTGGCAGGCGGATGAGCCGGTCCTTGACGCTCTCGCGCAGGGATACGGCAAATACTTCTCTCTGCTTTCACCGCAGGACACAAGCAGGCTTTTTGCCTATGACGCCGACATAGGCAAGCCCGTATTTTCAAGGAAATACGCGGCGGATAACCCCAGGATTTCGGTAAAAGTAAAAAAGCCTTCGGAAGAGTTCCTGCGCTCTCTTTACAGCCAGACAATGCCGCTGTTTGAGCTCTTGACCGAAAACGCGGGTGAATACTCCGGCTTTGAGAATGTCAGCTCCGGCAGGGCAAAAGCCCCCGTTCAGCTTTCATTCAGCGGCAGTGAAAAACTTGACCCGCGCCTGCTCAGGGCAGTTTTGTTGCTGAAAATGAAATTCCCGTTTTCCGTTCTGCCATCGGGAATTCTGAAAAAAGCGGCTTCGATTTATCTGAAATAAAGGATAGTGGCAAATGAAGAAGATACTCTGGTGCGTCTTTGCGTTGCTTTTCAATATCTGCCGGGCATTTCCCGTAAAGCCCGCGCGCGCAGTGTTCCTCGCTCCCCACAGGGGCGGGGCTCATGACTCGCTGAGCGAGCTCGCCCGTTACACAGAAAAGCGCGCAGGATATGAAGTGATAAAAATATCCTCCTCACCCGACGGAATAAAAGAGGCTGTCGGATTTTTCCTGCTTGCTCCCTTGAAGCTCGCCACAGCAAAATATATTTTTCTCAATGATAATTTTATGCCCTTGGCGTCTCTGCGTTTTTCACCCGAGACCGTAATAACACAGCTCTGGCACGGCGAGGGCGCCTTCAAGAAATTCGGTCTCATGACAAACCTGCCCGATGAAATAAGGCACAGAGAAATAATAGCGGGCAAAAAGCTCAGCTATGTTGTCTGCACGAGTGAGAATGTGAGAGATGTATATGCACTGGCCTTCGGCACAGAAAAAAGCAAAGTGATTGCCCTCGGCTCGCCGCGCCTTGATTACCTCCTGGCGGGCGAAAACAGACAAAAGCTGCTTGAAGGTTTTTATTCACGGTATCCCGGCTGCCGCGGCAAAAAGCTGGTGCTTTACGCCCCCACCTTCAGGGATAATCCCCGGGATGACGCCGAAATTCTGTCTCATATTGATGCTCCTGCCTTCGCGCAAAGCCTCGGCGATGAATACGCCCTGCTGGTCAAGCTTCATCCGCAGGTTCATTGCTGCATACCCGCGAAAGGCATAACGGATGTGACTGCTCTTGATATAGGAGAGCTTGCGCTTATCTGCGATATTCTTATTACCGATTACTCATCGGTCTGCATGGATTTTGCGGTGCTCGGAAAGCCCTGTGTGTTTTACGCCTACGATCTTGAAAAATATGAGAGCGAGCGCTCCTTCTGCTTCGGATACAAAGACTATGTGCCCGGTGAAATCGTTACGGATTTCAGCTCTCTCGCCCCGGCGGTAAAAAACCCCCGAAGCGCCGGAAAACTCACACGCTTCAGGGATTTTAACTTTGATTATATTGATACCCGCAATTCAGAGAGAATCTTTGATTATATTATGAATTCAGATAGCCGTAAATAATACCGGCTATCCTTTCGGTTGACTTGCCGTCGCAGGCGCCGAGCTGCTCCCTGCGGAATCTTTCGATTCTGTCAAGGGGCGGCTTTTCTTTTGCCTGCCTTGCAGCTTCAAGCAGGCCGTCGGGGCTTGTAATCATATTGCCCGGCAGGTCATCCGGAAACTTCAGATAAAAGCCTCTCTCATAGTATGAAATATCAGGGCAGTAAAACAGCATGGGAGTGCCGAAAAGCGCTGCATCGTGAGAGACAGACGAGTAATCGGTTATCACAACCGACGCTCCCGAAATCAGCGAGAGAGTTGACTCCCCGGTCATATCAATGATGTTTTTATACTGCTTTTTGAGTATATCATAATCCATCATCGGATGTCTGCAGATGATAAACAGCTCGTCATAGGCAAGCTCCGCAGAAAGAGCGTCAAAATCAATACCCGGGCTGAACTCAACCCTCAGGCCGTCCTTTTCGCGGAAGGTAGGGCAGTAAAGATATATCGTTTTGCCTTCAAGGTCCGGATGTCTGCGGAAAAAATCTTCTCTTATTTTATCAGATGAATTGATTATTATATCCGTTTTCGGCAGACCGGTGGCAAGGCAGATTTTTTCGTCAATGCCAAACGCGCCTGCAAACACCTTGCGGCTCATTTCACTCGTCACGGTAACGGCGCTGTACTGAGAGTGTACCTTACGCTCAGCGCTGTGCGACAAATCCGTGTGAGCGTCAAGAGAAAACTTCTTGAAAGCTCCGCAGCCGTGCCAAATCTGCACAAGCTTCTGACCCGGTCTGAGTTTTACTGTTCTCATATAGCGGCAGTAATCATCGGTGACAATTACCCGGGATGTGAGTATCAGATAATAAGCCCTTGCCTTGTTGATATTCGAATGAGGCAGCTTGGCGGCAAATATGACCTTGCTGCAGTCGAGCGCGTCATACAGAGCGCGCGCGTTGTCAAGCAGTGCGCCGTTTGCCCTTATGGTGTAAAAAAGCACCCTTTGCCTCACGGGCAGTTTAAGACAAAAGCCAACCCAGATGTGATTCAGAAATGCGAGTATTTTTCTTCTTTTTTCAGCTGAGATTATCTTTTTAATCAGTTCTTTCATATGTGTTACCGCATTAAAGCTTTCTTTTATTTCACTCGTATTATACCAAAAATAAGCATTTTTTCAAGTGCCCTTCCGCCTGACTTATTGTGCAAACACCGCAATGTGTCTAAACCGGTATTTTCGGTTTTTATTGAATTTAAGCGTCTTTTGTGCTAACATTCTTATACCCCGAACGCGCCGTATTACTGCGAAAAACTCGAAAATATATTTTTCTGACATCGGTTTTTCCGGGCAGGTCCGGGCTCAGCCGCGGCTGAAGCGAGGTACATATCATGCAAAAAAACAACGAAAAACCCGCCGTACAGGAAAACGGCAAAAAGAAGGCGCTCCTTATAGTAAACCCGTGCGCAGGTAAAAACGCCACGAGGTCGGGCACCTTTGACATAGTTGAAAGGTTTTCATCCGCCGACTATGATTTCACCGTAAAAACGACCACCGGCGCCGGCGATGCGACAAAATTTGTTGAGCAGTATATTGAAGACAACGAAATGGTTGTATGCTGCGGCGGCGACGGCACATTCAACGAAACGATAAACGGCGTTATGAAGCTGCCCAGGAGAGTTCCCATAGGTTATATTCCCGCCGGCTCCACCAACGACCTTGCAAACACAATCGGGCTGCCCAGGGATATCCGCAAGGCAACCGATGTTATTATTGACGGCCACAAGAACGCATATGATATAGGCCTTTTCAACAACAGGTTCTTTGCCTATATCGCGTCATTCGGAGCGGCCACCTCCCTCTCTTATTCAACGCCCCAGAAGCTTAAAAACGTTTTGGGTCACAGCGCTTATGTCATCAACGGCCTTGTGCTCAATCTCATACCCACGCTCAGGGATCTCAAGCCAATTCACGCGCGCATTGAGTATGATGACGAAGTGCTTGAGGACGATTTCTACTACGGCTCCGTTTCAAACTCGACATCCGTCGGCGGAGTGTTCAAGTTTGACAGAAACGATGTGAAGCTTGATGACGGCAAGTTTGAGGTGCTCCTTGTAAGAAACCTCAAGAGCCCCCTTGAAAGCTTTGCCCTGCTCAACAAGGTCCGCCGAAGGCAGTATGACGGCGAAAAAATAATTTACTTCAAAGCCTCTACTATCAAATTCACCTTTGACAGAGATATTCCCTGGACTCTTGACGGTGAGTTCGGCGGCAATCAGCGCAAAGTGTACTGCGCCGTGCTTAACAGGGCTATAGATATCTTCTCGGGCGAAAATCAGATTTTCCTCGGCAACAAGATTGATATACCCGTTTTCGATGTTGCGGATGCAAACAGCGAAGAAGCAAAAAAAGAAGAGCCGCAGATAAGATTCACCAGATTCCGCCGCAAGAAAAAAGCGGCAGACGAAGCGGGGAAGCAGGAAAAGACCGGGCTTACCGTAGCTGAGGAAGAGCCGGTCGGTGACGAAGCACAGCCCGAAGAAAAAGAAGCCCCCGCTCCCGCGCAGGCGGAGCCTCAGGAAGAAACAGAAAAAACCGAAGAATAAAAATAAAAGACTTGCATTTGGCGCTCATCCGCTCAATGCAAGTCTTTTTGTTTTAATGCTTATTTCTTAAGCTCAACAAGCCCTATCGCGCCCACGGGGCACTCCTCGTGGCAGGCTCCGCAGCCAACGCACTTCTCATAGTCAACGCTTGCGCAGAACTTATCGATTGTGATAGCTTCCGAGGGGCAGACCTTGGCGCATTTCATACAGCCGATACAGCCCGCCGAGCATTCCTTGCGGGTAACTGCACCCTTGTCGTGATTCATGCACATAACCGCCGCCTTGATTTCTTCAAGAGGAAGCATCTCAATAAGGCCCTTGGGGCAGGTTTTAAGGCACATTTTGCACGCGCGGCATACAGACGGGTTGATGCTCGCTATGCCGTTGTCGATTGTAATCGCACCGTATTCGCAGACATTCACACAGTCGCCGTAGCCAAGGCAGCCGTAAATACACTCCTTGGGACCGCCGTATGCCTGAATAGCCATTTTACAGCTTGTAACGCCCTGATAAATCAGCTTTTGCAGCGCAACATCATTGTGCCCCCTGCAAAGCACTACCGCCGCAACGGGCTTTACGCTGGCGGCTTCAACGCCGAGAATTTCGCTTATCTGCTTTGCCGCCTCATTACCGCCCGGATTGCAAAGGGCGGTATCTTCACATTCACCCGAGGAGAGAGCGGCGGCATAGCCGTCACAGCCGGAAAAGCCGCAGGCGCCGCAGTTTGCGCCGGGGAGACATTCCCTTATGGCGGCGGCTTTTTCGTCAACGGGTACTGAGAAAACCTTTGACGCTATCGCCAGAGCAAGGGCGGCAACCGCGCCGGTTACCGAGAGGATTACAACCGCGAGTATAATAAGATGAAAATTCACTCTGCTCCCCTCCTTAACCGAATATGTTTTCGACTATTCCCGCGAAACCCTGGAATGAGAGGGAAACAAGGGAAGCCGCAATAAGTGTGATGGGGAAGCCCTGAAGAGCCTTGGGTATGCTGTTGCCTTCAAGACGCTCGCGTACTCCTGCGAAGAGAACCATGGCAATCAGGAAACCTACGCCCGCGCCTACAGAATTCACCATTGACTGAGCAAAGTTGTAGCCGCTCTCTACGTTGAGAAGCACCACGCCGAGCACAGCGCAGTTTGTGGTGATGAGAGGCAGGTAAATACCGAGAGCCTGATAAAGCGACGGGATGAATTTCTTAAGCACTATCTCCACAAACTGAACAAGAGCTGCGATAACAAGAATAAATACTATGGTCTGAAGATATTCAAGGTCATTCTTTACAAGCAGATATTTGTTTATGGGGTATGTAGCGGCAGTAGCGAGAGCCATAACAAATATAACCGCTACGCTCATACCGACTGCGGTATTGAGCTTTTTGGAAACGCCGAGGAACGGACATATTCCCAGGAACTGACATAAAACATAGTTCTCTGTGAGAACAACAGTAAGGAAAATAGCAATCATGATGCGCTCTCCTCCTTTGCCTTATTGTCACAGGATTCTTCGCCGCCCGCCATTGCGCAGGTCTGCGCCATCGGGCATCCGGAGCAGCCGTCAAGCTCAGCCTTGGGCTTGCCTCTGCCCTCGGCAATCCTGTTGGCAAGAGCCATAACAAGACCGAACACGAGGAATCCGCCGGGCGCCATTACCATAACGCCCACGGGGTTGCTGAAGAGAGTGAAGCCCGTAAAGCTTGTCGCTCCGAAGAGAGCGGTGAGGCTGTCAATACCGTCAAGGAACGTACCCGAGCCGATAATCTCGCGTATGGTAGCCATCACGATAAGGGCAAATGTGAAGCCTACGCCCATTCCGAGACCGTCAAAGCAGGACGCAAGAACGGGATTCTTGCCCGCGAAAGCTTCGGCTCTGCCGAGAATAATGCAGTTTACGACTATGAGCGGCAGATAAACGCCGAGCGCGTCATTGAGAGCGGGAACAAACGCTTTTACAAGCATCTGTACTATTGTAACGAATGAAGCTATAACAACTATATACGCGGGGATTCTGATTTTTGAGGGTATTATTTTTCTGAGCGCCGAAATAACGATATTTGAGCATACAAGCACTATCGTTGCCGCTATGCCCATACCTATCGCGTTGGTTACCGAAACGGAAACCGCGAGAGTGGGGCAGGTGCCGAGAACGAGCCTGAGAACGGGATTTTCTTTAATCAGACCCTTGGTAAATTCCTTGCCGAGTTTTGTTTTTTCAGCCATTTGCCCTCACCTCCTCAAAGCAGAGTAACGCATTGTTCACGGCGTCTGTTACAGCCGTTGATGTTTTGGTTGCGCCCGATACGGCGTCAACCGTGCCGCCGTTCTTTGTCAGCGCGGCGCTGCCGGAAATATCCATAAACTGCGAAAGGAAATCGGTATTCTTGGGAATTTTGCCACCGATTGACGGTGTTTCGTCAATTTCAAGGAAGCTGATGTTTTTGACCTTTCCTTCGCTGTCAATGCCTACCATCAGCGTAACGGTTCCGTTATAGCCGCCCTTGCCTTCGGCGGTAATCGCATAGCCTTCGACCTCTCCGCCTTTGCCGTAAGCGAGGGCGTATGTTCCGTGCTCATTTTCGAGTGTGTCGCCGAATCTGTCGGCATCGGGTAGCACTTCCTGCATCGCTTTCGCGCTCGCTTTTGCGGCGTTTGCCTCAATAACGGGAGCGGTAACGTCGTTTGTGAGCCCGAGCAGCGCGGCCGCCACAAGGCAGATGAAGAAAAGAACCAAAGTGGGAACAAGAAACTCTTTTATGCTTTTCATGCTGTCTCCTCCTTTGCCTTCTTTTCTTTTTTCGGTGTGCCGAAGGGCTTGGGAGTGGTGACTCTCTCAATAAGAGGAGTAGCTATATTCATAAGAATAATCGAGTAAGACACGCCCTCAGGCAGTGAGCCGAACAGGCGGATAAGGCTTGTAATAAGTCCGCAGCCGATTGCGTAAATAACCTTGCCCTTTGTTGAGATAGGGCTGGTAGTATAATCCGTTGCCATAAATACCGCTCCGAGCACCAGACCGCCGGAAAGGAGCTGATAAAGCATATTGGTGAAATCACCTTTGCCTGCAATCAGCATTATTACAGCAACTGTGCCAATATACACGCAGGGGATAACCGGAGAAATCACCTTGCGGGCAAGCAGGTAAATTCCGCCTGCCAGGAGGGCGATTATGCAGGTTTCGCCGAGACATCCGCCTCTGACACCGAGAAGCATATCGGTAAGCGAGGGAAGGGCGTCGCCTTGCGCAACGGCAAGAGGTGTGGCTCCGGTAAGAGCTTCAACACCTTTTAAATTCATAAAGCCCGCCATGGGAGCCGCCCATTTGGACATCTGACCGAATGAAAGGAGCATGAATATTCTGCCGGCGATTGCGGGGTTTACAAAATTCTGCCCGATGCCGCCGAAGCACTGCTTGACAATGATAATCGCAACCGCGTCGCCGATAACTACCATCCATACGGGAAGGCCGGAGGGGCAGTTGAAAGCGATGAGGATGCCGGTAACAACCGCACTCAGGTCGCCCAGAGTGTTGCTGCGCCCGAGTATTTTTCTCATAGCATACTCAAACACCACACAGGCGATTACGGAAACTGCTGTGAGAATCAAGGCTCTCAGGCCGAAAATAACGGTACCGGCAACAAGAGCGGGGCAAAGAGCTATGATTACATCAAGCATTACGGAACGGGTTGTTTTTGTGGTGCGCAGGTGAGGCGATATGCTCACGTGCAGGCTTTTGCCGTTTATCATTTCTTTGCCGCCTCCTCTCTTATCATGGATTTTGCAAGACGCATATACTGCACAAGGGGTTTGCCTGCCGGGCAGGAGAACGCGCAGGAGCCGCACTCCATGCAAACCATTGCTCCCATACGGTTGAGCGCGTCAACATCCTTTGCCTTGACTGACCTGACGATATTTGTGGGGGTCAGGCTGAGCGGGCAGGCGGATGCGCAGGAGCCGCATCTGATGCAGTCGGTCTCTTTCTTGAGAATTGCATCGCCCTCGGCAAACGCAAGAATGGCGTTATTTTGCTTGAGTATGGGGAAATCGGTGCCGACAATCGCCACACCCATCATCGGGCCTCCCATAATCAGCTTGCAGGGATCGGCGGAAAATCCGCCGCAGAAGTCTATTATTTCGCCGATGTTTGTGCCTATGGGCACTCTCACGTTTTTGGGCTCTCTGATTGCTGAGCCGTCAACGGTGAGCGAGCGGGAAACAAGAGGCTTGCCCGTCTTTATATATCTGGAAATGAACGCAACGGAAGCGACATTCATCACCACGCAGCCGACATCGGCAGGGAGTTTTCCGGGCGGAACCTTTCTGCCCGTTGCCGACTGAACCATCATTTTTTCCGCTCCCTGGGGATATCTGGACTTGAGGACCATAAGCTTGACCTCGTCATTGATATCCTCACTGTCATCGGCAATTCTCTTGAGAATTCTGAACGCTTCGGGTTTATTGTCCTCCACGGCTATAATGACCTTTTTGAAGTCAAACATTTCCTTGATCATATACACGGCGGAAAGAATATCCCAGGAGTTGTCTATGCACTCGCGATAGTCAACCGTAATATAGGGCTCGCACTCCGCAGCGTTGATTACAAGGGTATCTATTCCCTTGTCCGGCGGGAAAGCGAGCTTTACGTGAGTGGGGAAACCCGCTCCGCCGAGACCTACGAGACCGGACGCTCTCACAGCCTTGATGAAATCCTCACGGCTGTTGATTTCCGGGGGCTTTATGCCTTCCCAGAGCCTCATCTCTCCGTCTGACTCTATTGTGACTGCCTTTGCCATATTCCCCTGCGGCATCTTGATGTCGCTTACTGCGGTAACCTTGCCGGAAACGGTGGCGTGTATCGGGGCGGACACGAATTTATCGGTGTCGCCTATAAGCTGGCCTACTGCCACCTCATCCCCGACCTTGACCAAAGGCTCGCAGGGAGCGCCTATGCTCATCTGCATGGGAATTACAACTTGCTTGGGCGTATCGATTCTGACCACTTCGCAGTCTGCGGTGTTCTTGTGGTGATCCACCTTTACACCGCCTCTGACCTGTTTGACCGCGGTCAGAACGCCCCTGGGAAGTTTTGACATCATTTTCCCTCCTGATATGCTTATTTATCTTAGGATATATTTTTTCTGCTTTTCAAGCGCCGGTAAAACCGCCGCGAATATAAGACCGGTTAATATGCCTGTTATAACCCCGAAGAGCGCGAGGAACGGCGCATAGTAAAATGTCATCCTGCTGCCGGTGATAACGCAGCCGGCGCACAGCTGCCCGAAATTATGGCACAGGGAGCATATTACCGAAATGCCGATATAGCCGAGCTTCCTGCCGGCAAATTTCAGCAGGAAATACGCCGCGAGGCAGGAGAGCACGCCTCCCGATATGCTCATTATGAAAGCGGTAAAGCCTCTCGTGGCAAACGCGAAAAGCGATTTTGCCGCCGTGATTATAAGTGCCTGAGGCAGGCCGAGAGAGGCCGCCGCAAACATTGTGATGATGTTTGAAAGCCCCGGCTTTGCTCCCGGCGGAAGAAAGGGAAGCTCAGGAATAAGGCTCTCGAAAAAATTCAGGGCTATGGCCTGGGCGCACAGCACCGCGCACAGGGCGGGCCTGAAATTGCGGGCTGTTGTTTTGCTGTCTTTATTCATATTATCAGTATGTTATGGCATCGGGCCCGGAGCCTGTTATGCTTACAACGGTTTTCGCAGGCAGGCAGACTGCCGTGTCGCCGGGCTTTGAAAGCCTGCCCGTGCGGACACAGATTTTATCTCTGCACTCCGAGCTTTCAAAATATATTTCTCCGTTTTCGGCTACTATCGTAACCTTGGGGTCGGTATCGGGAGTGATAACGGTCCTTTCTTTAATCTCTTTCAGATTGAGTTCCTCTATGACCGAGGAATTCACGGTTATTACAGCAGTGCCGCCGTCTGACGCACTGCCGCGCATAAAAATAAACAGCAGCGCACACACGGTAACCGCGGCTATGAGAATCAAATCAACTTTTCCGAAAACCCTGTTTTTCATTATCTGCCCTCAAGATGATAGCCGCTGTCTGTTATCTCCAGCATGCCGGCCGCTCCGTCGGTAACGTATACTGTGCCGCCGCCGTCTATGAAAACTCCCTCACAGCCGAAAGCTCGGCAAAGCTCCATCCCCTTTTCCGTTCCGAGCACAAAGCACGCGGTTGACAGCGCGTCGCTCAGAGCGCCGCTGCCGGATATTATTGTGACCGAAACAAGCCCGTTTGACACGGGGCGGCCCGTTTCGGGGTCAAGTATATGATGATATCTTACTCCGTCTTTTTCAAAGTATCTCTCATAACTTCCGCTCGTTGAAACAAAAGAACTGCCTAGGTTAAGCACAGCCATATAGCCCTCGCCGCCCGGGTTCTTTATGCCGACGGTAAAGTCACCCTTGCCGTAGAGCATTACGCTTCCGCCTACGGAAACAACAGCTCTGTTTATTTTACAGTCTTTGAAAGAGTTGGAAATTTCATCAAGAGCTATTCCTTTGCCCGAAGCGCCGAAATCAACCGCCACTCCTTCGGGAAATGAAATCTCGCCGTCTCCGACTTTGATTTTATCTGCTCCCGCAGAGGAAAGAGCCTCTTTGAGCTCTTCATCCGAAGGCACTCTTTCATTATCGGTGCCTATGCCCCATAAATCGCTGACATTGCCGAGCGTGAAATCAAAAGCCCCTGAGCTTTTCTCATAAACCTCAAGCATGGTCTGAATATACTTCGCGTATTCAGCGGGAACTTTTCCGCCGGCGTTTTTGTTGATGCGGTATGTCAGACTGCTCTCGGAATGGCGGGACAAAAGCGAGGAGTCAAGATTTCTCGTAATCTCTTCAGCTTTTTCGGCGGCCGCCCGAGCGCCCGGCCCTTTGACCTTTACCGTACTTATGGTATCCATAACCCAGAAAGTTGACTGCTTCTCTGAGCAACAGGCCGCGTAAACGGCAGCAAAAACAATCGCGCTCACACAGAGCAAGGCGGAAATGAATATCAGCAGGCTCCTGTTTTTCATACTAACCTCATAATTATTTTTACTCCGTAATATAATACACCAAAAACGCATTCTTATCAATATTAAAATAAATAAAATATTGATTTTCTCATTAAATAATCTATAATAGATACAGGCAGAAACAATTCATTTCAAGGAGGCTCTTATGACATACGATGTATTTATGCCCGTTAGGTGCATTTACGGCAGGGATGCTGTAACGGCAAACTCCTCCCTGTTTTCCTCCCTCGGCTCACGCTGCCTGATTGTAACAGGCAAAAATGCCGCGAAAGCCTCGGGCGCGCTTGACGACGCCTGCAAAGCGCTTGAAAAAGAAAATATTCCATACAGCATATTTGACGAAATACGGGCGAATCCTCTCATATCCGCCTGCCATAAAGCAGGAGAGCAGGCAAGGGCTTTCGGAGCGGATTTCATACTCGGCATAGGGGGCGGCTCTCCGCTTGACGCATCAAAGGCCGTTGCGATTTACGCCGCAAACCCCGCGCTCTCCCCCGCCGACATATATAAAAGAGTTTATGACAACCCTCCTCTGCCCGTCGCTCTTATCGGTACCACGGCAGGCACGGGGAGCGAAGTGACCGCGGTCGGTGTGCTCACAAACGATGAAACGGGCATCAAGAAGAGCATAAAAGGTCCGGACTGCTATGCTGAAATTTCGTTCTGCGATCCGAAATACACTTATTCCGTGCCGCGCAGGCAGACTGTTTCAACCGCGCTTGACGCCTTTGCCCACGCAGTTGAAGGCTTTTTCACAGTGAAATGCGAAGGCATTGAAAGACTGTATGCGGAAAAATGCATACCCGAGCTTTACTCCTGCCTTAAAGAGCTTGCCCGCGCAGACGAGCCCGGAGAGGATGTGCGTGACCGGCTTTATTACGGCTCAATTTATGCCGGGCTTGTAATCAACACCTGCGGCACGGCTTTCCCTCACCCTCTCGGTTATGTGCTCACCGAAAATTACGGCGTTTCCCACGGCACGGCCTGCGCAGCGTTTTTTGCCCCGTTCATTGACCGCTGCGAAAAATTCTCGCCCGAGAAAGCCGCCTGCTTCTTCAGAATGACAGACAATAAAGAAACCGTCAAAGCTCTTATTGCTTCACTCACGGAACTCGGCGGCATCAAAATTTCGCCCGAACAGGCAAAAATATATTCCGCCAGATGGGCGGAAACAATACCCGGAAACTTCCTTGCGTCCCCCGGTTCTCTCACAAGAGAAGAAGCGGAAAAAATGCTGACCGAAATATAAAACATATAAATACCCGGTGCCGGAAAAGCGACAGCAGCTTTCCTTTATGCGCCGGGTATTTCTTTTGTCTGTGTTTTCGCAGGTTTACCCGCGTGAGCCGTTTTTACAGGTCTTTATTCCGGCTTCGGGCCTCATCCGGCAAAAAGCCGCGTAATAAAAGCAAGGAGCCCGGGGCAAAGCCCCGGACTCCGGTATTTGTCTGTATGGGATTATTAATAATAATAATAACCGGGTCTCATATAAACTGTATCATGACCGAAAAGTCTCATGATGAAGGAAATGATGTTGCTGATGATGCCCTTCTTGACACCTACTGTGAAATAGGTGGTGGAAGCTTCATCGATATTGCCTTCTTCGTCAATAACAGCCGCTTTGAAATCCTGCTCCTTGGTAATTCTGTCGGGGAGCTCATATTTGAGTTCACCGGTACCCTGCGCAAGAATATTGTCATATTTGTCCATAAGAACAACTTCGCTGCCTTCGGGAACGTCAAAACCTTCAACGATAACAACTACATTGAAGTTTCTGTAAGCTTTCTGATATGAGGGAACTGCAACATAACCATGTATCTCGTCATATTTAGCGTTAACAGTGAGGTCATTAAAGCTGATTTCATAGTCTTCCCAGTAACCGTAAAAGCCCTCTTTTTCGGGAACTTCGGGCACTTCAATATCATCAATTGTCTCAGCGGTGAAGGTCTGGGTGGATACAGTCTCGCCGTCAGCAACGAAAGTGATGGTGTACTCTTCTGCGGTGTAGATTGCGTTGATGGTGATGTCGGCAAGCTCAAGCTCATACTCTTCCCACTCACCGGTGTAGCCGGCCTTCTCGGGAACTGCGGGAGCTTCAACACTGTCCTTGGTCTCAACGTTGAACTGAACTCTCTCAACTACGGAACCATCGGCAACGAAGGTTGCAAAGTAAGCGATGGGAGAGTAAACAGCGTTGATGGTGATATCCTCGTCACCGAGTGTGTAGCTTTCCCAATAGCCGTAATAACCCTCTTTTTCGGGTACTTCGGGCTCATCGCCGAGAAGCTTGAAGGGAACAGCCTCAACTATTTCGCCGTCTGCCATAAAGGTGGCTGTGTGTACGCTGTCGTCTGTTACTGCGACTGCCGAGAAGCCGAATGATGCGACCATCAGCATTGCAAGCAGAACGGCCAGCGCTCTTCTGCATGTTTTCATGTTCTTTCTCCTTTGCTTTTTCTTTTTTTCATCACAACTTTGAGCCATTCAAAGTTCTGTAATATACTATCATAATTGTTAATTTTTTTCAATAGTTTTTTGTCTTTTTTTCGAAAAAAACGGAACAATTATGTCGGAATATACAACTGTGAAACACCGGTCTCAAGCATATCAAGGAAAGCGCCCGCGACAGTTTGCGAGTTCCTTTTATTTATAAGCAATTCAAAGAAAAAACTCGGCGGGTCTGCAGGGCTTTCAAGCCCCCGCAGACCCGCCGCGGTTCATATTCAATTATCGTTTCTGAGGAAAATACCCATAAGATCGGGCCCGTGCTCAATAAAATCTCCTGAAGCCGCGGCGGTGAGCTCATTTACCGAGTCAATCCCGGAATCAATTTCACCTTTTTTATGGTAAATCATAAACGGCACAGGGTCTCTCGCGTGTGTCATTGTGACTATCGGAGTCGGGTGATCGGGAAGAATCATTATTTTGTAATCTTCACCGCAGTTATCAAGATAGCCGAGCAGCACGGGGAGAACCTTTTCATCGATGAGCTCGATGGATCTCACCTTGTTTTCCGGCTCGTTTCTGTGCCCGCACTCATCGGGAGCCTCAAAATGGAGATAGACAAAATCGGCACCGTTTTTCCACTCTTCAACAGCGGCGTTTGCCTTGCCCTCAAAGTTTGTGTCTATGTAGCCGGTTGCGCCCTCAACCTCGGGGGTGTTCATACCCGCGCATATACCTATGCCTTTAAGAAGGTCAACCGCCGAAATGATGCTGCCTCTGAGGCCTCTGAGCTTTTCAAAGGATTCAAGCGAGGGCTTGCCGCCCTCACCCCAGAGCCAGATTGAGTTTGCGGGCCGCTTGCCCTCTGAAATTCTCTTCTGATTCACGGGATGGTTTTTGAGGAAGTCATAGCTTTCTTTCATCATTCCGATGAGCTTTGCGGCATTGGGGGATGACGAAAGATGCTCTCCTATAACCTTTCCGGAAATATCGTGAGGAGGCGTCATATTGCCGAGGTCGGTTGTGCCGTTATTCACTATAAGGCAGTGGCGGTAGCTGACGCCGCTGTAAAACGCGAACTCTTCGTTGCCGAAATGCTCCTGAACGCTTTTAATAATTTCGGCCGCCTCCGCGGTGGAAATATCGCCCGCGGAATAGTCAACCATGGTCTTTTCTTCGTATTTTTCTTCGCCGCTGAGTGTGACAAGGTTGCATCTGAGCGACACATCCGTATCCTTCATTTTTACGCCGATGCTCACCGCTTCAAGCGGAGAGCGGCCCGTGTAACATACAGCGGGGTCATAACCGAGCACGCTGAGGTTGGCAACATCCGAGCCGGGCTTGAGGCCGTCGGCAACCGTCCTGACCATACCCACTCTGCCCTTTTTGCCGAGAGAATCAAAGACAGGCTTTTCGGCTACCTGCATAGGGGTTTTGCCGTTAAGGGCGGGCACGGGATAATCCGCCATGCCGTCGTAAAGAACCACTGCGTATTTCATTTGTTTTCCCCGTCCCGATTATCATTCTTTTTGCGGTTTTTGCCGCCTTTGTTCTTTGCCTTTGACGATGCGGCAACGCACACTGCCGCCACAATAAGCGCGAGCACGGCTACAATGGCAAAAATAATTATTTTATCATTGCTTCCGGTAGCGGGCGCGGGTGCTGCAGAAGCCTCGGGGCCTTCGGCAAGGGCATAAATAGCCACCGTAACCACTCCGAGCACAAGCAGGGCGCACATAACAATCGCAATTATTCTTGTAATGATGTTTTTCTTTTTCATCAGGTCCGGTCTCCTTACTTCAGAAGGGATTTCATAGCTTCGCCTATTGAGTCGGCAATCGCGCATGCCTTATCGCGGCTCTCGCCTGTTCCCGTAATGTAAATTTTTATTTTCGGCTCTGTGCCTGAGGGTCTCATTATAACGAAGTTTCCGTCCGGCAGCTCATAGGCAAGCACATTTGATTTGGGCAGCGTGATGGCTTCCTTTGCTCCGGTGCGGTTGTCCGTTATTTCGCTTGTGTTGTAATTATAGTGCTTCAGCACTTCATAGCCCGCAATGGATTCAGGGGGATTTGCGGCGGTGTCGGACATAATCTGAGCCATTTTAGCCATACCGTCGGCGCCCTCATAGACAAAGTTGAGCAGCTTGTTGCTGAAAAATCCGAATTCCTCGTAGAGCTCCTCGAGCACATCGGCGAGCGTCTTGCCGAGGGACTTATAATAGGCCGTCATTTCGCATATCATGAGAGATGCGGCAACCGCGTCCTTATCCTTTGCGTGAGTACCTATAAGATAGCCGTAGCTCTCCTCAAAGCCGATGACAAAATCATCCTTCTTCCCCTGAGACTCAAGCCCGGTGATTACTTCGCCTATATACTTGAAGCCTGTGAGAACGTCAACAAGCGTCGCTCCGTATTTTGCGCAGATACGGTCAACAAGTTTAGTGGAAACAAAGGATTTGACAACAACGGGATTCTCCGGCAGCGTGCCGAGTGCCTTTCTCTGCGAAAGGAGATAATTCACAAGCAGGGCGCCTATGTCATTGCCCGTGAGCAAAACATATTCGTCACCGGTAAGCACCGCCGTGCCTACTCTGTCACAGTCGGGATCCGTGGCAAGGAGCAAATCGGCTTTGAACTCTTTTGTCATTTCAAGCCCGCATTCGAACACCTGGCGGATTTCGGGATTGGGATATGGGCAGGTGGGGAATGTGCCGTCGGGGAGCTCCTGTTCCGGCACGACTCTTATATTTTTATAACCGGCTCTGTCAAGCACGGTCCTTACGGGAATATTGCCCGTGCCGTTAAGGGGTGAGTAGATGATTTTCACATCGCTCTGAGCGGCGATTTCGGGATGAAGAGGTCTTGAAAGGCAGAGATCGTAATACTCCTCGATTATTTCGTCGGGAATATATTCTATGAGCCCCTTTGCGCGCGCCTCGTCAAAATCCATGCTCTTAATACCGCCGAACATATCGGTTTTGCAGATGTATTCATAAGTCTGCGCCGCAGCTTCCTCGGTCATCTGATAGCCCCTGGGGTCATAGCATTTGTAGCCGTTGTACTTGGAAGGATTATGGCTCGCGGTGATTACGATACCGCTTTGACAGGAGAGCCTCATGACAGCGTAAGACACAAACGGAGTGGGCATAAGGCGGCTGTACATATATACTTTTATGCCGTTTGCGGCAAGGATTTTTGCGCTTTCAACGGCAAAATCTTCGGATTTGATTCTGGAGTCATAGCCTATGGCAACGCTTGCCGAATCATATTTGCCGTTCAGATAATCCGAAAGGCCCTGGGTCGCCCTGCCGACTGTGTAGATATTCATCCTGTTTGTGCCGGCTCCGAGCACTCCCCTGAGGCCGGCGGTGCCGAACTCGAGATTGCGGTAAAACCTGTCAAGTATTTCATCATCGTTGCCTGAAACAGCCAGCAGCTCGCCGTGCAGTTCTTCGTTTCCTTCGGTACCTTTGAGCCACTGAGCGTACAGCTCTTTCACATTGTTCATTCTCTGCACCTCCTGAAAAAAATTCCACCCTTTATTTTATATCATAAAGGGCGGAATGTCAAGATTCCGTATGCCGTTTAAAAGCTTCAGATTAAAGAGAAGCAAAGAAATCAACCACCACGCTGACGAGGCTGACTATGAGGTTTTTCGCATATGACAGGTATGCGGCGGGTGCGTCCTGCGCATTGCCGTCGGGAGTGTCAACCTGCTTCTCAAAATGAGCGTCGCCGCTTCTGACACTTCCCTCGTAAGTGTATAAATCGTTTTCATAGCTGTATATGTCATCTTCATAAAGTGTGATAAGCCGGTAGCCGTAGGGCCCTTTTTTTGCCATTTCAGCGCCGTAATTGAAGCCCATCTCTATGCCGTCATACGTGCCTGTGAAGCCCTCAACATGTTGATGCCCGAAATAAGCTCCTATCACATCACCCTGCTCTTTCCAAGCGCGGAATTCCTCGGTGGGTTCACAGGGCGGGTAGGCAAAATAGTTTCTGCCGGATGCGGTTTCGGGATTAAGGCGGTAAAACTTAGTACCCTTTGCTTTTGCACCGCTGTCAAACGGGCTGCACTCAACAAAAAGATTGCCTATATCATCCGCCTGTATGTGCTGAAAAACAAAAGCGGGTACGGGCTTGCCGCCGTTTCTTGCGGTCAATGCGTCACAGGCGGATCTGTACCACTCTATCTGGTCGGAATTGAGCCCGTGTCTGCCGGTGTCCATAATCCAGAGATTGAATTTGTCTGAGACGCCGGAGCCGCCGATTTCAAGGTGATAATCAATCCGTCCCTCCCCGTCATCGCTTTCGTCAAACGTGAGGCAGTTTGAATACTCCGAATAATATGCAAGCCACTGCTCATTTGATATGCCGGCTTTATAGTCGTTATTTCCCTGCACAAGAGCAAAGGGAACGCCCGATTCCTGAAAAACGGAAAGAACGGGAGCGATTGCTTTTTCCACGTTTTCACGCGTCTTTTCGGCATCAATTTTTCCGAAACTCTTCACAACGACTCCGTCTCTGAAAGGCTCGTCATCCGTGAAAAAATCAATGGGTCTTGTGTCCTCAATCAGGTCGCCCGTAAAAACAATAAGGTCGGGCTTTGTCTCCTCAATCGCCTTTGATATCAGATTGAGCATATCGGGCGAGGGATGATGGTCATCCTGCGTGTCTGAGAGAACAAGTATCCTGAATTTGCCGTCTCTGAATTTCAGCGGTGAAGCTCCCTGCGCCGAATATGAAGCCGTGCCGAGTGAAAAAATCATCACAAGCGAGCAGACCAGCGCAATCATCTTTTTCATACAGTTTCATCTCCTGTCACATAATATTTTACAGCGCAATTATATCATTTTTGCGTATTTTTTTCAACAGACATTTCTGCAGTTCGCGTCCGTTTCCGCATTCCGTTACCCCTGAGATAATCGCTTTTTAATAAAAAACTTGCAATATTTTAATATATATAGTATAATACGCTATATATGCACCCATAATATTGAATTTTGATTGCTGTGAGGATAACATCCGGCAACGGAGAAAGCTATGGTTACAACGGCTTATTTTGACAACAGCGCCACCACAAAGCCCTGCGCTCAGGCGGTCGAGGCGGCTGAAAACGCTATAATAAACTGCTGGGGAAATCCCTCGTCCCTGCATCGCACCGGCAATGAAGCTAACGCTATTATCGAGCAAAGCAGAGGCATCATCGCCGACAGACTCCGCTGCTCCCCCGGAGAGATTTATTTCACATCCGGCGGCACAGAGAGCGACAATCTCGCGGTGTTGGGCGCTGCGGAAAAGATGAAAAGGCACGGCAAAAAAATTGTTTCCACCGAGGTTGAGCACCCTGCGGTCTATGACTCGCTGAGCGCGCTTGAGAGCAAGGGGTTTGAAATAGTCAGAATCGCGCCCCGTGCCGACGGCAGCATTTCCGAGAGCGACATTTACGAAGCGGTAACGCCCGATACAATTCTCATAAGCATTATGGCGGTAAACAACGAAACAGGAGCCGTTCTGCCGTATGAGTGCGCAAAAAAAGCGGCTCTCAGAGCCGGCTCCCCCGCACTTGTTCACGTTGATGCCGTGCAGGCATTCGGCAAACTGCCGTTAAAGCCCTCATCATCGGGGGTGGACCTTATGAGCATAAGCTCTCACAAAATACACGGCATAAAAGGCGCGGGTGCTCTGTATGTAAATAAAAAAATCAAAATTGCCGCGCGCGTTTACGGCGGCGAGCAGGAGTCAAAACTGCGCCCCGGCACCGAGGCCGTGCCCGCGATTGCGGCCTTCGCCGCTGCGACTCAGGCTCTCGGCGATATAAATACCGAAAAAGCAAAAATCGAAGAGCTGAAAAAATATATGCTTCTCAGATTTGCGGACATCGGCGGCATTGAAATAAACTCACCCGAAAACGCTTCGCCCTATGTTACCAATGTTTCCGTTATCGGGGTCAAAAGCGAGCCGATGCTCAACTTCCTGTCGGCAAACGGCGTTTGCGTTTCGTCAGGCTCCGCCTGCTCAAAGGGCAAAAAGAGCAGAGTGCTCAGGGCTATGAATCTCGGCGCCGACAGGCTCGACAGCGCAATCAGAATCAGCTTTTCAAGATATTCATCGCAGGAAGAAATCGACCTTCTCTGCGAAATGATTGCCCGGGCAAAGCAGGAAATATATTCAAAATAATATCCGGAGACTGCAATGAAAGAAGTAATACTGATAAAAAACGGAGAGCTTGCTCTCAAAGGTCTCAACAGACGCACATTTGAGTACATACTCATAAAAAACATGAAGCACAGGCTGCTGCCGCTCGGCAAATTCGACTTCACCGTTGCGCAGTCAACCATAGCGGTAGCGCCGAGAGACGAAAGCATTGACCTCGACGAGGCGTGCGAAAAAATATCCAAGGTGTTCGGCATTGCCGCCTTCTCGCGTGCCGCTGCCGTCGAAAAAGATTTCGGCGCCATACTTGAGGCGTGCGAAACCTACCTTGCGGATGAACTGAACGCCGCAAGGACCTTCAAGGTTGAAGCAAAACGCAGCGACAAGAAATTCCCTCTTCAGTCCCCTGAAATATGCAGGGAAACAGGCGGCAGACTGCTCAGCAAATTCCCTCATCTCTCTGTTGACGTTCATTCGCCGGACATGGTGGTGAATGTAGAGATAAGAGATGAATACGCTTATATTCACGGCAGGCAGATCAAAGGCGCCGGCGGTATGCCGGTAGGCTCATCGGGCAGGGCGTGCCTGCTCATTTCCGGCGGCATAGACAGCCCCGTCGCAGGCTATATGATGGCAAAGCGCGGGCTGGAGCTCACCGCTGTTCACTTTGCCTCCCCGCCCTACACGAGCGAACGCGCAGAGCAGAAGGTTCACTCACTTCTCGGCAAGGTTGCGCAGTACTCGGGCAGAATAGGTCTGTGGGTTGTGCCCTTTACCGATATTCAGGAAAAAATCAAGGACTGCTGTCCCGAGGATATATTCACTGTAATAATGCGCAGGATGATGATGCGCGTGTCTCAGATAATAGCTCAGCGCGAAAAAGCCGGCGCGCTTATCACAGGCGAGAGCGTCGGTCAGGTTGCGAGCCAGACCCTTTACGCGATGATCTGCACCGACAAGGTGTGCGGTATGCCCGTATTCAGACCGCTGATAGGTATGGACAAGGACGAAGTCATTGCCGTTTCAAGAAAAATCGAAACCTTTGATATTTCCGTGCTTCCCTATGAGGACTGCTGCACGGTATTCACCCCGAAGCACCCCAGAACGAGACCGACCCCCGACTATGTTGAGCAGGCGGAAAAGGCTTTTGACTGGGAGCCGATGGTTATTGAAGCGGCCGAAAAAGCAAGATTTGTTAATATAAATTCATAACATATTTCAACATTTGAGGAATACAATTCAATGTCAGTATGTGAAATTCTGTCGGTAGGCACCGAAATCCTGCTCGGCGATATTCTCAATACAAATTCAAGATTTCTCTCGCGCGCTCTCGCGAATATGGGTATTTCGGTGCTCTATCACGAAACCGTAGGCGACAATGAGCAGCGCCTTTATGATGCCGTAAAACGCGCGCTTGGCAGGAGCGATATAGTTATCACCACGGGCGGGCTCGGGCCTACACCCGACGATATCACCAGAGATGTCTGCACTAAAGCGTTTGGTTACGGGCTTGTGTTCCGGCCTGAACTCGCGGATCAGATCAAAGAATATTTTGACCGCTCCGGCAGGCAGATGGCCGAAAGCAACCTGCGCCAGGCATACGCTCCCGAGGAGGCAACCGTTTTCAGAAATCATAACGGCACTGCGCCCGGGCTCGGTATGAAAAAAGACGGCAAGTGCCTTGTGCTTCTGCCCGGACCTCCGTTTGAAGCGGAGCCGATGTTCAGGCAGAGCGTTGTGCCTTTCCTTGAAGAGTACCGCACCTGCACAATCGTATCGCATCAGGTACGCACAATGGGCATAGGCGAGAGCAGCATGGCTCAGATTGCGGGCGAGCTGCTCGACGGCGAAAATCCGACTGTTGCCCCTTACTGCAAAACGGGCGAGGCTTATCTCAGAGTATCCGCAAGAGCGGCAACCGCAGCCGAAGCGGACAGGCTCTCGGCCCCGGTGATAAACGAAATTGAAAAGCGTCTGGGCGAATACATTTACGGCATAGATGTAAACGGCATAGAGGAAGCGGCAGTGCCTCTGCTCAAAGAGGCGGGGCTGACCGTGGCTGTTGCAGAGAGCTGCACCGCGGGCCTTGTGGCTAAAAGAATCACGGATGTGCCCGGAGCGAGCAAAGTTTTTCACCACGGAATAATCACATATTCAAACGACGTCAAGATAAAAGCGCTCGGGGTTAATCCCGAGACTCTCCGAAAGCACGGCGCGGTCAGCGAAGAGACCGCGACTGAAATGGCGCAGGGAGTCAGAAAAGTATCGGGCGCCGACATAGGCATTTCGGTAACGGGCTTTGCGGGGCCCGATTCAGATGAACCCGGCAAAGCTCCCGGGCTCATATATACCGCCCTTTCCGCAGAAGGAACCACTCTGTGCGAAAAGATTGAAACGGGAAGAAATGACAGGGACTATAACCGTTTTGTCGCTTCATCCCGCGCTCTCAATCTTCTGCGCAGATATCTCATATCCATTGCAAGCAAGGAGAATACCCGATGAAAGAAAAAATCTGGATTATACTCTGCCCGGTATTCGGTGTTGCGGCGGCTGTGCTCATAGCCCTGTCCGTAATGAATTTCAAAAAGCCGGCAGAGCAGAGCGCCCCGGTAACGCAGAGCTGGGCTCTTCAGCAGGGAGTTAAAACCGATGCCGCGGGCGACAGCCTCAGGGCAGTGTTGCCCAACAATATGAAAAAAGCAAAATACCCTGACGGCATACTCGAAAGCATGAAACCCCTCTATGCCGCCAACAAGAATTCCGTTGCCCGCCTCTCCATTCCCGGCACCGAGGTCGACACGGCTGTTGTACAGGGTAAGGATAACGACCGCTATCTCACCTACGATTTCTATGAGAGATACACCACTCAGACCAGCAGCCTCAACTACGGCAACATTTATCTTGACTACAGATGCAGCGACGGCAGGGATATTTCCAAAAATATGATTATCCACGGTCACACCACCGGCAAGTCCGACGGCATACCCAAGCAGTCCTTCCGCTCTCTGTATGAATACAGAAAAAAAGAGCACTTTATCGAGTGCCCGATTATGAAGCTTACAACTCTTTACGGAGAGTATACATACAAAATCTGCGCTGTGTTTTACTCCACCACTCAGCCCTCGGCGGATAACGGATATTTCTTCAATTATATTTACCCCGATATGTCAGACTCAAATATGGTGGGTTACATTGAGCAGGTGAAACAGAGAGCTCTTTACGAAACCGGAGTCTCCCTTGAGCCCACCGATAAAGTGCTCACCCTTTCAACCTGCATTTATGATTACGGCAAGAGTGTTGACACCCGCCTTGTGGTTGTAGGCCGCCTGCTTCACGAAGGAGAAGATACCGGCATAGACGCCTCCCTCGTAAAAGACCATCCCGATTACCGCAGACCGCAGATATGGTACAATTCACATAAACAGACCAATCCGTATAAGGATACGGCAAGATGGGAACCGAGCCCGGATTGATGAAAACTTTTTTCATCAACTCAAAAGAAAAGGAGAATGATTATGGCAGATTCTGACAAGAACTCAGTTCCGGAAATCCACTCAATAGGCGATGAAGAAACCCTCACCGAAATAGATCTCGGCAGCTTTCTTTCAGACAAAGACAGCGAAGAGCCTCTCTTTGACGGCTGTCACAGCGATATTGAAAAAACCGAGAAGAGCCTTGAGGACGAGCTTCAGTCGCTCTATGACGATATTATGAGCACCGGTCCCGTGACAATCGTGCCCAAGAAGCTCGATGATATTGCCGGCGGAAAAGCTTCCCCTCAGGCAAAAGCTCCGGAAGTGAATATCAGGGAAAAGGTAAACAGCCCCGCAGTGTCACCCGAAGCGAATGACAGCGCCAAGGATGATATTCTCAGTATGATTGACGCGCTCAAGTCACAGACCGAAAAAGAATCGGGCTTTGATGAAATACTCACCGGCATAGAATCAAACGAGGAAATCGCCCCCTTCGTGAGCGATATTTCCAAATCGGGCGGCCTCACAAGCTCAGCCGCTGCCGATGTGGTTAACCTCGGCCCGCCCGCCCCTTCTGCGTCGCCGGCTCCCTCCCCTGCTCCCAAGGCGCCGTCAGCAAGCGCGGCCCCCGGAGAAATTGACATTCACTCCGACACTTTTGAGAGCGAGCTTGCCGAGCTTCTCGGAGACACTACACCCGACACCCTTTCAAGACAAAAGCCGGCCGTATCCGCAGGGCAGAAAAACGATTTTACCGTAAATATACCCGAAGAAACTCTCCAGGAAAACGGTTTTGTGGTTGACCTGCTCCCGAACGACGGTCAGCGCACCGTGGGCGTTGTTCCCGATGAAATAATCGAGGATGACGGCAAAATCAGCAGAAAAGACAAAAAGCAGGCCAAGCGTGAGGATCTTGAACTCAGCGGCAAAAAGTATAAAGGCGACATAATCCGCAGGGTGGTTCTTGTTATTTCAATTATCATCATACTTGTAAGCAGCGGTATTCTCGCCAAAACATATCTGATAGAGCCCTATCAGTATAAGAAAAATGAATCGGCCATTTCCGACTCTATTGACCACGAAGTAACCGGCACGGTGGACGAGGTTGAAAAGGATAAGGACGATGACACCGAGTATCCCTCAGGCATGCTTGCCAAATACAGGCAGCTCTTCAAGGTGAACGATGACCTGAGAGGCTGGATATCAATACCCGCGCTCGAAATCAACCTGCCCATAGCGCAGTCCTCAGACAATGACTATTATCTTCACAGAAACATTTACAAGAAATGGACCAACTACGGCGTACCTTTCTTTGATTACAGAATAGCCGACCTGAGAAATCTGCCCAAAAACACGGTGGTTTACGGTCATAACATGCACTATGACGACCTGATTTTCGGCCTTGTGGAAAACTACCGTGAGCCCGAAGGCTTCAAGAGCGCCCCCGTAATCGAGTGCAACACCATTTACGGAGATCACGTATGGTTTGTTTACGCGGCCTTCATCACAAACTCCGCCCCCAATCAGGATAACGGCTATGTGTTCCCCTACAATTTCATAGATATCAGTGAGCAGAAATTCTCAGAATATATTCAGGAAATAGATAAGAGAAAGTTCTACACAACCGGCGTTGACATAAACCCGAGCGACAAGATTCTCACCCTCTCAACCTGCTGTTATGACTTTGACGGCGGCAGGCTCGTGATTGTTGCGAGACTCAAGAGAGACGGTGAGCCGGACACTGTTGACACCTCAAAGGTAATCGTCAACAGCAACCCGAAATATCCTCAGGCGTGGTACAACGCCAACAAGAAAACAAATCCTTATGCAAATGACCCGAGATGGTAACTGACCATCCCCGGATTATCTGCAACGAAAAGGAGCTGATTTTTTGGCAGTTAAAGTAACTTTATTTATTCCCGACGCGCAGGCCTACGGCAACCTCAGAGGTATTGCTGCGGAAAACCTGGATGTAACTCAGACAATCATGTACTCCGACCCGGGCGAAGCCGCGCTTCAGGCGGCTCAGGCAGCCCGTTCAGGCAAAACCTGCATACTTTTTGCGGGCGAGCCCGACTTTGTCAGGGCAAAGTTTGCTCTGCTCAAAGAAACCGGAGAAAAAATTCTGCGCTCTTCGAGAATAGTCGAAAGGGCAGGCGCAAATCTTCCCACTGACCCCAAGGCTTATAATGTGCAAACCGCGGTCCCCGAAACGGGAAAGATATATCTTTCGGCTGACGGCCTTTTCAGTGCGGTAGCCTGCATAATCGGACCCGGCAAGGTGATAATCGTACCCGCCGAAGAGGAGCGCGTTGCCGACGCAATAGAAGCGGGAGTTTTTGAAGACACAAGAAGCGCGAGAGACAAGATTGCCGACCTGCTCGGCGATATAGAAGAATCCGGCAAAAGCGCGGCAATCTGCCCGGGCGCGGGCGCATCCGCTCTTATGACGGTGCTCTCAAGCGTAAAAAGAAATCAAACTCTGTTCACCGTGAGCGAAGCCGATGCCGGCAGTATTGATACCGCAGACGCAAAAGCCGCCGCGGCACAGACTGCCAAGCTCGCTCTTGACACCGAGGGCAGAGACATAGGCGCGTATATATCAATGCCGAGCGAAGACGGCGAGGTGACCCTCGCGGTGGCAAACAGCGAGAGCGCAAAAATCGAAGTGCTTCACGCTCTTGACGGCGAAGATAAAAAACATCTTATGGCAGCATCCGTCGTGCGCCTTTGCGAAATGGTCAGGGATGCCGCCTGTGACGGTATAGAAGTGCCTTCGTATAAAGATACACGCCTCTCAAAGAAGGCTTTCCTGGCGGTGGTCGCCGGTATAGGAGTGCTCGCCCTCGCCTGCATAATAGCGTGCGCAGTGCTTTTCAGACACGGTTTCTCGGTCTCCGAAAAGACCGCTGAGGCATCAAACTCCGAAAGCTCCGAGCTTTCCACACTGGACCCGGGCGAGCTCGGTGAGGTTGAACCCGTTTTCGACGCATCCTCCGAATCCGCCCTGCCCGGCCTGACAACGGAAACGGAAAGGGATATAATCACCTCCACCTTCATTTCCGGCAATAACGGCCTTGCGGCCGGCTCGGGCTTCACCACCGTTCCCACCACAATAATCGACCTTCAGACCGGCAAGTCTGTTGTAAACATATTTGCAACCGAACCCACATCCGAAGTGAGTGAAACCGGCACAGACACCGATTCATCCTCCTCTTCTGCGTCAACCCCGTCATACACCGGCACATTTACCTTCACCGTTTACGGCTGGGGTCACGGCGCGGGAATGAGCCAGGACGGCGCAAAGGCGATGGCAAGAAACGGCAAATCGTATCAGCAGATTCTTGCCGCCTACTACCCCGGCACAACAATCATTTCGGGTGACACCAACACTCCGATGTATGCCGAGGAGCCGCGCGCCGACGGCACCGGTGGAATGACCCTGCATGCATTCCTGTGCAAAACCGTAAAGCAGGAAATCGGCGACGGAGCCCCGCTGGAGGCTCTCAAAGCCCAGGCTGTGTGCGCTTATACATACGCTATGCGAAACGGCAATTTCGGCGCGGGTCAGACAATCGACTACGGTTTTGATTACAAGGGCACCAATGTTGAAAAAGCCGTTATGGAAGTGCTCCAGATAACCTCTGAGGAGCAGCAGCCCCACGCCACCTACATTGCCTCGGGCGGTCAGTATATAAACGCTGTTTATTACTCAAACTGCGCGGGCACCACCACCTCATCCATAAACGCCTGGGGGGGCTCAAGAGTCAGTTACCTTTGCGGCGGCACAAGAAGCCCGGAAACCACAGAGGTCTCCACAGCTTCATATTCCGCTCAGGAAATGCTCTCGCTCATACGCGGCTACGCAGAGAGAAACGGTCTGTCGCCCGTAATAAGCGAAAACCCCGCCGAATGGCTAAACATAGTCAGCCACGACGGAGCCTACAGCGACGGTATAGGATATATTGATAATATACTTGTTTGCGGTATGTCAATGGCGGGCAACGATTTCAGGACTTCGCTCATGAGAGGAAAGCTGAAATCCCATTGCTTCACAATCACTTATACGCCCTGATTTTCTTCACCGGCATAAGCCGTAAATTTTTCGGCGGAGTTGCTGTCTATCAGTCTGCAGATGATATCCGCAATCTCATAAACGGATTCCTCCATATTGCGCTCAAACCATTTGCGGAAAACTCCCAGCACAGCGCCCACATAAAATGAAGTAATATATTCATTCTCCGTGTTTCCGGGTATTTCCGGAAATGCGGAGAATAGTTTTGAAAACAGCTCATTCATCAGTCTCTCCATCTGACCGATTCTGACCGCGGCGAGGGCAAATGTGAAGTTGCTCTGAATGAACAGACCCACCTGCACTATAAGCTCGTGAAGGGAGCTGAACTTGTGCCCGGAGAGTTTTTCGGTGAAATCACCGGCTCTGTCGAGCAGATATAAAACTATAATATCTTCCTTGCAGGTATAATTGCGGTAATACGTCATACGAGAGAAACCGGCCCGGTTTGTTATCTCCTGAATGGAGATTTCATCATAGGGCTTTTCCTCCATGAGCATCAGCAGCGCCGTAGCCATACACTCTTTGGTTATGGACAGGTTCTCTTTATTGGTATTCCCCATTACAAAACCGCCTCTTTTGTCACATTACATTATAAGTTATTGAAATGTTCATAATTTGCCGTTACAATTGTAACAGTTACAAGTGTAACAGGTTTTCAGTATTTCGTCAAGCGGAGGAGTTTTATGCTTAGACTTGTTGATATAGTAAAAGAATACCCGACCGGTGATACCACGGTAACAGCCCTCAAGGGCGTATCGGTTGAATTCCGTAAGAGCGAGTTTGTTTCAATCCTCGGTCACTCCGGCTGCGGCAAGACCACACTGCTGAATATAATCGGCGGTCTTGACCAGTACACGAGCGGCGACCTTGTTATCGCGGGCAAATCCACAAAGGATTTTAATGACCGTGACTGGGATAATTACCGCAACCATTCCGTCGGTTTCATTTTTCAGAGCTATAACCTGATTCCCCATCAGTCCGTGCTTTCAAATGTTGAGCTCGCGCTCACCCTCTCCGGTGTTTCAAAAGAGGAGAGAAAACGCAGAGCAAAAGACGCGCTCGAAAAAGTCGGCCTCGGCGACCAGCTGAACAAAAAGCCCAATCAGCTGTCCGGCGGTCAGATGCAGAGAGTCGCGATAGCCAGAGCTCTTGTGAACGACCCCGAAATACTGCTCGCTGACGAGCCCACCGGCGCTCTGGACTCCGACACAAGCATTCAGATAATGGATATACTCAGAGAGGTCAGCGCGGACCGCCTTGTAATTATGGTTACGCACAACCCCGACCTTGCCAACGAGTATTCAACCAGGATAATAAGACTTGTTGACGGCAACATCACAGACGATTCAATGCCCTACAGCGAGGAGGACGAGCAGGCGTCAATTGAAGCGGCTCAGGCAAAAAGCGCAAAGGAAAGCAAAGAAAAGAAGCCATCGATGTCTTTCCTCACAGCCCTTTCCCTCTCGCTCAATAACCTTATGACAAAGAAGGCCCGCACCTTCCTCACCTCCTTTGCGGGCAGTATAGGCATAATCGGCATAGCGCTGATACTGGCGCTTTCAAACGGTTTCCAGGCATATATTGATTCCATACAGCAGGAGGCTCTCACATCCTACCCGATAACGGTTGATACCAACACTATGGACCTCAACTCGCTTATGACCTCGTTTTCGGGTATGACTCCCGGCTCAACGGGAGAGGTTGACCACGACCTTGACAAGGTCTATTCAAACACCCTCTCGGCAAGCATGATGGAGTCTCTCTCCTCCGAAATCTGGACCAACGACCTTAAATCCTTCAAGCAGTTCATAACCGACAACAAAGCTGAGCTGGACGAGTACGTAAGCTCCGTTCAGTATAAGTACGCGGGTGAAATGAACATCTATTATTCCGACACATCGGAAGGCCTCAATCAGGTTTACCCCAGCCCCGTAATAGACCTTATGAATAATATGATGGGCTCGTTTGATTTAGGCGGCTACAGCATTGACTCAACCACTATGGAGACCTACCAGAGCTACTACAACTCCTGGCTGGAGCTTGTCAACAATGACAGCCTGCTGAGGAACCAGTACGACCTCGTCAAGGGAAGCTGGCCGACCAAGTATAACGAGGTTGTGCTTGTGGTGGATAAAAACAACGAAATCAGTGACCTTGCGATACAGGGTCTCGGCATTATGACCGCTGCCGACCTCACCTCTTCGTTTATGAGCGTCGCCTCGGGCGAGGATGTCGAAATCAAAAAATATGAAATAGATTACGACGATATAATCGGCAGAAAATTCAAGCTCGTGCTTGAGCCGGACTACTACAGCTACAACAAGGAAACCTCGCAGTGGGAAGATATGCACGGCGATGATTACTATGTTCAGGGCCTTATAGAGAAAGCCGAGGATATAACCATAACAGGTATCATCAGACCGAGCGATGACAGCATTATGGTTGTCACAACCGGTTCAATAGGCTACACCACCGCTCTTACCGAGTATGTGGTGGAGGCAACCGGCGAAAGAGAAATCGTAAAGCAGCAGAAGGCGCACCCCGACACAGATGTTTTCACCGGCCTCCCCTTCGTGAGCGAAGATGAAGAAAAAGAAGAAAAGCCGGAAGCAAAGGATACCGGGGCAAAAGCCGCGGGCACCGATGTCTTTGAAACCCCCGAAACAGGTTTTGCCTATAACAGAGGCGAAGAGATAAAAACCGCGGGCACAGCCCAGCAATTCGACCTCTCATCGCTGCCATCCGCCACAGAGGAAGATGTTTACAGAGCCATTGATGAAAACTACAGCGGCGAAGAGGCGGAGAAATACAAGAGAACGGTTGAGCTGCTTCTCAAGCCCATACGCTCCTCATCCGAAAGAGCCGAGCTCATAGCAAACCTCAACGATATGCTTGCGGGCTATGAAATAGAAGGTATGGGCACAATGAGCGGCGAGCAGGCGCTCAATATGTTCAATATGCTTGACAACAATACAAAGCTCAAAGTGCTTTACGCAATAGCAAGCGGGCAGTTCAACGATATGGCTGTTCCCGAGGGTGAAGAAACGCCTGCCGAAACACCCGCTGAAGCGCCCGCCGGGGAAGACAAAAAAGATGAAAAGACAGACGGGAAAAAGGAGGAAACTCCCGAACCGGAGCCTGAGCCGGAGCCCGAACCGGAAGAAGAAAAGCCTCAGCCTCTCGCTCAGAACTACGCTCAGGCGCTCGCAATGCTCGGCGTAGGCGATATTGAGGTTCCCACCCAGATTAACATATACCCCAAGGACTTTGAGGCAAAAGACCATATATCCGAGATGATAAAGCGCTACAACAATGATCACGAGGGCAGTGAAATCAAATACACAGACTATATCGGACTGCTCCTGACCTCAGTGACAAAAATCATAAATATCATCTCCTATGTTCTTATCGCGTTTGTCGCAATTTCACTTGTTGTTTCATCAATAATGATAGGTATCATAACCTATATCTCTGTGCTTGAGAGAACAAAGGAAATCGGCATACTTCGCGCAATAGGCGCTTCAAAGCGCGATATATCCCGTGTGTTCAACGCGGAAACCTTCATTGTGGGTCTTGTGTCGGGCGCTATAGGCATCGGCGCAACGCTGCTGCTGTGCATACCGATAAATATACTCATAAAGTATGTGACCACCATACCGCATGTGGCGCAGCTTCCGTTTGACGGAGGGATTATACTCATTATAATCAGCGTGGTGCTCACCCTCGTTGCAGGTCTGATACCTGCCAGAATCGCATCAAAGAAAGACCCCGTAATCGCGCTCAGAACAGAATAAAAACCGGCAAAACAAATAAGTCCGCAGGAATATATGAATTCCTGCGGACTGTTTTTTATTTACTTCTTTTTTGAAGGCCAGGGTTACTGAGCGTAAGTTTCGGAAGCTGTTGCGGCGGGTGTGTAAGCCGGTGTCGTCTGAGCGGGAGTGATATACTTAGTGCTCACCCAGCCGGTATAACCGCCGTAAGAGGTTTTTGCCCAGCCCTCAACGCTCTCGGTAACGGTGATTGCCGCACCTTTAGGTATCTCGGTGAGCACCGCGGCATTGCTGCTTGAATCCTGCCTTAAATTAAGGCTGCTTGATGCTGTGCTCACAACATAGTTTCCGGGCTCGACTTTAATGGTGTTTGAGGCGGCTGCGCTTTGGCTCTGGGCGCATCTGTAAACCTCGCCGGCCTTGAGCTCAATGCCGTAAGCCTCAAACATTTCGGACACTGTAACCATTTTGTAGCCTGCCTGAGCAAGCTTCGGTATGAGTATTTCACAAACATCGGCACTGAAGTCATAAATCTCGTGCATAAGTATAATGCAGCCGGGAGAAACATTTGTCATAACATGGTCCACAATTGCGTTAAGCTCGGCGGTTCTCTGCTCCTGAGTTCTCGAGGAGCCTGCCTTATCCTTGTGCCTCCAGTCATTGGTGTCAATATTCCACTGAATGAGCGGCATGCCGGTTTCAGCGGCAGAGTTGCCTATGTTGCCTCCGGGCGCTCTTAGAAGAGTGGGGCGTTTGCCGGTGATTTCCTCCACCCTGTCGTTTACATAGCCGACTTCTTCGTGTATGGTTTCGGGAGAAGACTTGGAAAGATATTTATGACCCTTGGTGTGGTTGGCAATTTCATTGCCCATGTCAAAGGCCTCCCTGACAGCGTCGGGGTATTCGTCAATATTGTAACCTACCATAAAGAAAGTGGCGTGAGCGTCATTCTCCGAAAGAACACGCAGAATTTTCTTTGAGGAATCCGTTCCGGGTCCGTCATCGAAGGTGAGCGCAATAAGATTATCCGCAACGGTGTATGCCGGTTTCTCAGGCTCGGTAGTTTCCGTCTCCGGCTCGGATGCGGGCTGAGTATCAGTCTGAGAGGCGGTTTCGCCCTGTGTGTCGGGAGTTTTGCTGAGCGGATTGCTGCAAGACGCAAACAGGAGCATAACAGCAAGTGCGAGTATTGTGATTTTTGTGAGCTTTGTTTTCATAGCCATTTCCTTCCTTTATATTCCCGCGGAATAAGCCTTCCCGTGTGAGTAATGTATCTTGATGGGGCTGCTGATTACTTTTCTGAATTCAATATTTTCCGCCGCTGTTTTAAGCTCATTTTCAAGCTGCTTGTCTCTTGAATAAGCTGAAGCTTTACAACTTTCGGCGATTTTTTCGTTTATGCTGTCAAAGGTGTCAAGCGCAAGGTCTATCAGCGGCCCGCTGCCTGTATAAATGCAGCCCGTATTTCCCTTGTAGCCGGTAAAAATTCCGCTGAGGGAAACGCCTTCAAACAACTCGAGGGCAGAAGCAAGACCCGACGGCCTGAGATTTGTAACAAACGCCGCCGTTCCCTGCTGAGAAATCTTCCCGGCGGATTTTGCGATTGACTGCGCCTCAAGAAACGAGCAGTATCTCTGCGACGCACCCTGCGCCGTATTCATGTCTCTGAGACGCTGTGCCTGCTGAGCTGTCATATCACGCTGCTGGATGATTGCGATGTGGCAGTCGCCCGAATCTCTCAGCGCCTTGACCGCTCTTATGTAAAAGTTTGCCGTGTCTTCATTCTGCTCAAATCCGAGCGAACCGCGGTCAAGTATATCATAAGCGGCAATCGCCGGGTTGCCTTTATAATGCGAAGCTATTTTAAGCCATATTTCCACCGCTTCATTTCTGAGGTCAAGGCCCTTCCTGCCGTGATAGACAAACAGGTCCTCTTTGCCGTTTTCAAAGCCGGGTACATATTCGAGAGAAAGGATTGTGTATATACCGACCTTGCGGAATTTCTCAATCAGCTTATCCGCTCTGCTCAGGTCAGGCTCGGCTTTCTTAAGCTTGCCGTCTCTGAATAACAGATAGGATGAAAGCGGTATTCTCACACAGTTTATACCGAGCCCCTTTATTGACTTGACATCGGACTTGGTTATATGGTTTTCAAAGTATCTGCCGAATATTTCTCTCGCGCCGTAATTGCCGAATCTTGACGCGAGCTCATCAAAAACCTGCTTCCTGTCGCCCCTGAACACTTCTGTGTCTTTGGTGCAGCGTATCTCCGGGAGTGACAGATCTATCCCCGTCAAAACTGTTTCTCTGTTATCGGCTGTAGAGAATTTTCCGTTTTCGGCTCTGAGCATATCGCTGCAGTCAAGCGGCTTTCGCTTACGGCTGAGGTAAACTCCGCAGGCGGCCGGCAGCACAGCCGTAACGGCACCTGCCGATGCGCCCGCGATAGCAAATTTAGTTCCGGTTTTCATTTCTTCACCCCGTTATTTTGCGTTTATAAAAGATACCGTAGCCTCTGACCCCGGCATTTCTATACCCGTGACACCGTCGGAGATTACAAACCTCGCCGCCCTTGAGTACAGCGGGAAACACACACCCTGCTTAAGCAGGTAATCCTCTGCGGTAAAACATCCGCCGATTATGTCATCCTCCGAGGTAACAGCAACAAGATGCTCAATTATGCTCTGATATTTTTTTGAGTTATAGTTAAAAGGATTATCCTCATTAAGATTTGTCAGGAAGCTTACTGCGTCATTCTGACGGGCGGTTATGCTGCCTATCGCAATCTGATAATCCCCTGTCCTGATTGCGCGGGATATTTCCTGCTCGGTCATATCGGTAACATTTACCGTAACGGAAAGGCCGAAAAGCTTCTGCCAAATCTGAAGCTGATTTCTGACAGCGTGGTCATACTCAGGCGGGCAGATAACCGAGAGAGTCACATTGTCTGTTTCAAGCTTTTTCAGCCCTTTTTCGAGCTGCCTGAGCGCCTCTTTGTCATCGTGGGCAATTACCGGCGTCTGGTCGCCGACAAGGCCACGGTAGGGATATTGACCCACAACACAGCTCTCGGGTACAACCCCGCTCTGCATGTAGATATTGTCGCCCGTTTTTTCAAAAAGGCTTCTGTCAATACTTGAGCAGAGGGCTTTGCGGATATTGGCGTTTTTAAGCGATTCATCACCGCAGTTGAACATGAAACCATATATGGTGTTGATTACGTTTTTTGCAGTGCTGACATTATCGGGAAGAGGTGTATCCGGGCCTATGAAAGCGGCCGAGAACGAACCCGCGGAGAGCTTTTTTATAATCGTTTCGGTGTCATCGCCGAAGGAAAGGCTCACCGACGCCGGCAGCACCGTGCGGCTTCCGGCATAATATCTGTTTGACTTGATTGTCATTGACGCTTCGGGATCCCAGTAGCTGACAAAGAAGGGGCCGTTGCATATAATATGCCTCACTGTAAGGCCGTACCTGCCTCCCATTTCATTGAAAAAGTCCTCATTGCACGGCATAAACTCGCTCTCTGTGAGCCTTGTGAGAAAATCGGGGCTCTCCATAGCGAGATTAAACACAACGGTATTCTCATCCGGCGCGCTCACGCCAAGAGACGCGACATCGGCTTTGCCCGCGCTTATGTCGGCCGCTCCCGCTATCACACCGAGGCGGTGGGCAAGCGGAGATGCGGTTACGGGGTCAACTGCCCTGCGGCAGGCAAAAACGAAATCATCGGCGGTAACTTTTTCGTTTGAAAATCTGTCATAAAACTCTTCGCCGTATTCTTTTTTGAGAGTGGCGGGGCAATACCACTCGGTGCCCTCCTGAAGGTAGAAAGTGTAGGTCAGCCCGTCATCGGAAACATCCCAGCTCTTCGCGAGCCCCGGTATAATTTCGCCCGACCCGTCAAGGCGGACAAGCCCCTCGAATATATTGTTGATAATCAGCTTGGCTCCCGTTTCGTCCGCGTACTGCGGGTCAAGAGTGGCGGGAGATGACTGTATCGGATAGCTTATCGCTTTTCCCTGCCCGCTGCTTTTGCCGCACGAAGAAACGCAAAAAACGAGCGCTGCGGCAACAAGGGCGCATATTATTCTTTTCATTTGTCACCCTCCAGCAAGGCGGCAAGCTGATCCGCAAGAGCGCTGTTAACGGGCTTGGGCTGTTTGCTCTGCTGCCGCATATAATTCTCAACATCCCGCTTGCCCGCGCCGTCCATGCTTCTGCGTTTTTCAAAGTCGCTGAGCTTTTCGCGGTAGCCGCACGCGCAGTAAAACATTCGTTTATCGCCCTCGCCGCGCATTTCAAGCTTTTTATGGCACTGCGGGCATCTGGCGTTTGTGATTACGGACAGGCTCTTGCGGTAGCCGCATTCCCTGTCCTGGCAGACAAGCATTCTGCCCTTTTTGCCGTTTACCTCGAGCAGGTACTTGCCGCACTCGGGGCATACTTCCCTGGTTATATTATCGTGCCTGTACTGCGCCTCGCTTTTCCTGACCGCGGAAACAAGCGAGGTTGCGTAGGCGCGCATTTCGTTAATGAAATCCCTGTCTCTGACCTTACCCTCGGCAATCATCGAGAGCTTCTGCTCCCATCGTGCCGTAAGCTCGGCGGAGCGCAGGTCGTCGGGCACAATGGAGACAAGCTGTTTGCCCTTGGATGTGGGGTGAATCTCCTTGCCTCTGCGCTCAACATAGAAGCTGTCAAACAGCTTTTCGATTATATCCGCCCTTGTTGCGGGCGTACCTATACCTCCCGCGTTTTTGAGAGCGGTTTTCAGAGCACCGTCCTCCACCTGACCGGAAGGATTTTCCATAGCGGTGAGTAGGGTAGCCTCGGTGTATCTTGCCGGCGGCTTTGTCTTGCCGTTTACTATGCGCACTTCCTTAAAGCTGACCTTGGAGCCCTGCACAAGGGCAGGAAGACTCTGATCTCTCATATCCTCGTCTTCATTCTCGTCAAACGAGGATGAGCCGTAAAGCGCTTTCCATCCGGGGGCCTTTACAGTCTGGCCCTTGGCATAAAAATCATAACTGCCGGCGGTTATCTGCACCTGCACCTCGTCATATTCATAAGGAGCGCTGAGCACAGCAAGGAATCTGCGCACCACAAGGTCATATATGTGCCTCTCGTCATTTGAAAGGCTGTTAAGGTCAACATACTGCTCGGTGGGAATAATCGCGTGATGGTCCGTCACCTTGGCATCGTTGACTATATACTTCGTCTGTATGGTCTTCTGCCTGAGGAGCGCTCCGGCAAACTCTCTGTAAGGGCCTACCGAAATCGCTTTGAGCCGCTCCGGCAGAGTCGGAACAACGTCTTTTGTGATATATCTTGAATCCGTTCTCGGGTATGTAAGAAGCTTGTGCGTTTCATAGAGGCTCTGCATATATGAGAGAGTCTGCTTAGCGGAGTAGCCGTATTTCCTGTTGGCGTCTCTCTGCAGCTCCGTAAGGTCATATGCAGCGGGAGGAGCTTTGAACTTGTAGGTCTTGTTTACACGGGTGATTATGCCCTGCCTGCCTCTCACATTCTGAGCAACCTCCTGCGCACGGGCGGCATCAAACATCCTCGCCTGGTTGTGCTTATCCTTATATAGCGCGGTGAATGAGCCGAGGTCGGCCCTGACCGTAAAATAGTCCCTGGGTCTGAATTTGAGTATTTCCTCTTCTCTTTGCACTATCATGGCTAAGGTGGGAGTCTGCACTCTGCCCGCTGAGAGCTGTGCGTTGTGCTTGCAGGTAAGCGCTCTGGTAACATTCAGCCCCACGAGCCAGTCAGCCTGCGCCCTGCTCTGGGCACTTCTGTAAAGATTATCATACTGCGACGACGGTCTCAGAGAGGCAAAGCCCTCCCTGATGGCCTTATCGGTCTGCGAGGATATCCAGAGGCGCTCCATAGGTTTCCTGCAACCCGCCTTGGCGATTATCCACCTTGCAACGAGCTCTCCTTCGCGCCCAGCATCTGTCGCAATAACAACTTTGCTGTATTCGCTGCTGTTGAGCAGGGCGCTCACGGCCTTGAACTGCTTTGAGGTCTGCCCTATCACAACAAGCCTGAATTTTTCCGGCATCATGGGTAAATCCTCCATGCGCCAGCTCTTGTATTTATCGCTGTACGCCTCCGGGTCCGCAAGGGTTACAAGGTGACCCAGAGCCCAGGTCACAACATATTTGTCGCCGATTATACAGCCGTTTCCGTTTCTTTTGCAGCCAAGCACACGCGCAATATCCTTGGCCACGGACGGTTTCTCTGTCAATACAAGTATTTTTGCCACGGCGCTTCGCCTCCTTTTAGCAAATTGACTGTTTTGCTCACGCCTTGTAAAACATCGGTCTTGCGTGCTTTTTCGTAAAGGAAACAAGCACCACTTCATCTCCGGCGGAATAATTATCAAGAGAAGCGTTATTCAGAAACTTCTCAAAAGAAACTGCGTTATTCACCTTAACCGCGCCTGCCTGAATCTGCGCCCTGCCCCCGCTTTTTGAAAGCAGAGTGCCCTTAGCGCATATATACGGCTTTTTGCGGGCCGTTGCGGCAAAGCCTGCGGGCACTGCGAAACAGATAAGCGACGGTATAAGCAGAATAAGCGCCGCCCTGCCGTAATCCCCCGTATAAAAGATAAACGCAAGCGCCGCCGTAACGGCTCCTATGATAAAAAATGCCGAAGCGCCGATTACGCAGTAAAGAACATATCTTTTATAAAAAGATGTGCGCCTGAGTTCCGAATAAAGAGCTTCGTCAAACATAGCTTTCTCCTCAGTCTTTATATTCTGCGGCAAAAGCGGCAAGCACGCCGCTGTCCGCCCCGTAGCTCTGCATTGTGACCGCCCTGCCGTTCACGGCGTTGAAGAGCATCTTCTGCCCGTTCATGCCGCCTTTGAAAAACACGGTACCCGTAGGGTCCCACTCAAAGCAGTATTCGTTTTTGAGCACTTCATCAACCCACTCTTCGGAAATGAGCCTTTTGCCGGCGTAAATTCCCCTGTCTCTGTAAAGCATCGGCAGTTTTATCATATCTGATGAGTGGATATAAAGCCCTGTAGCGCCTATGGGGTAACCCATAGGGCAGTGGCTCCACGCCGCCTCCGCAAAGCCGAGGTCCGCAAGAAGTTTGTCCCAGAGAAAATCATCCAGCTTGGCACCGGTTTTCTCGGTTACGACCCTTGACAAAAGATAGTAAGCCGCGTCTGTGTAGATGCGGTCTTCGCCCGGCTCGTAGGCAAGAGGCTCCGAAAACATTTTTCTGAAATGGTCGCGCCCGAAACACATTGTGGAATCCGTATCGATATCCATAAATCCAGGGGGGAAGCCCGCCTTGTGCAGCAGAGCGTGCCTGACCGTTGCCTTATGCCAGCGCGGGTCAATATCCGCGGGAAGTTTCCCGCCGAAAATATCAGTTATCTTTTCGTCAAGAGACAGCAGCCCCATATCACGCAGAATGCCTATTGCCGTCATTGTGAAAGCTTTGGCACCCGAATAAATATCCTGGCAGCGGTTTGCAGCCACAAGCTCAACCGTTTCTGTTTCGCCGCCGGGCAGCTGCTCGGAAAGGCGGATAACATTGTCTCCCCTTTCCTTTATGATTTTTACATATTCATCAAGAAATCTGCTCATTGATGTATTTCTCCGCTATATCAGCCGCGCACCTGCAAAGCTCAGAGCAGGGGCGTTTCTTATAAAACTCAGCCGTCCTTTTGTCGGGCACGGGACCTGAGCCCGCCTGCCCGGCAAGAAGCTCACGGCAGATGAAACTGCCGTTTTCCTCTTTGAATTCACCTATCGCTTTCTGAATGACGGCATATAAACCGGCCTTCGCCTGCCTGTCGCCGGGATCATCCGACGCCCTTAAAAATGATATTGCGGCAGTCATACCGCTCACCGCTCCGCAGATTTCGCGCATTCTCGCGAAGCCGCCTCCGAAACCCGCCATAAGCTTCAGCGAGGTTTCGCGGTCAAGGCCCGTTCTGTCCTCAAAAGCGAGAAACACGGCCTGCGAGCAGTTGCAGCCCTGCTCAAAAAGTTCCTTTGCTTTTTCTCCTCTTGTCAATTCAACAACCTCATTTCAGTTTGTGGATGAAAAGCCCGCTGAGCAGCTTCGGCTCAAACCAGGTGGATTTGGGAGGCATTATTTCGCCCGCGTCGGCTATGCTCATCAGCTCGTCAACGGATGTGGGATACATTGAAAAAGCGAGGTCCATATCTGTATTGGCTCTTTTCACAAGCTCGCCGAGGCCTCTGATGCCGCCGACAAAGTCTATGTTTTTGCTCTTTCTCGGGTCATCAATGCCGAGCACGGGGGCAATAAGATTATTCTGAAGTATTGAAACATCGAGCGAATCGATTACATTGCCGGGGTCGAAAGTGCCCTCTTTGGCGGTAAGCTTATACCAGTTGTTGCCCATGAGCATGCCGAATGTGTGCACTGCATCCGGAGCGTAAGGCTCCGGCCCGGCCTCTTCAATGTCAAACTTTTCGGAAATCCTGCGAAGAAGCTCTCCGGGTGAAACGCCCTTGGGCATTTTCGCTACTCTGTTATACGGCATGATTTTAAGCTCGTCAGACGCAAACAGCACCGAGAGGAAATAATTGAACTCCTCGCTGCCGTCAAATCCGGGATTCTCCTGCCTGCGCATAAGACCTACTTTAACGGCGGAATTTGCCCTGTGGTGTCCGTCAGCAATGTAAAGCGCGTCAACGCTCATGAACAGGTCGGAAATCTTTTTTACCGTTTCGTCATCGTCCACTGCCCAGACAGTGCTGCCTATGCCATCTTCGGTTACGAAATCATAAACAGGCTCATGCGTGCCGGTCCAGCCCGAAATAAGAGCTTTAAGCTCGGGGCGCGGTCTGTGAACAAGAAAAATCGGGCCGGTGTTCGCGTCGCAGTAGTTCACGTGGTTTATGCGGTCTATTTCCTTGTCGGCACGGGTCAGCTCGTGCTTCTTTATTTTATTTTGATTGTATTCATCTATGGATGTGCAGCCGACAAGCCCCGTCTGCACTCTGCCGTCCATAATCTGACGGTAGATGTAGAACATCGGCTTTTCATCCTGTGCGAGTATTCCCTGCTCCTCGAGCGAGTCAAGTATTTCCCTCGCCTTGAGGTAAACCTGCTCGGAATACTGGTCGGTGCCGCGCGGAAAATTGACCTCGGCTCTGTCTATGCGCATAAATGAATAAGGCTTGTCCTTAACCATCACATACGCCTCTTCACTGCTCATAACATCATAAGGCAGAGAAGCGACTTTTGAGGCATATTCGGGAACGGGCCGTACGGCCCTGAAAGGTCTGAAAACTGACATGGAGAACCTCCGCAAAAGTGTTTCATTATATTATAATATTTTATATAACCGTTTGTCAAACAATATCGGAGTTTTTTTGCCGGGATTTGCGAGTAAAATTTCTGCCCGGTATTCGGCGACTCAATCAATATAAAATCCTTATAACTGATTTCCAATTATCAGCCTTCGCTTTCTTAAAGTACGGAGAGCTGCGGAAATCCGCAGCCCTCCAAAGTGTTTGTTATGATTGTTTTTTATTGGATACTGACAGGCTTAAAGGCAAAAGCGTAAATACTGACTTTATCAGAGCAATTATTCTGCGCAAAAAGCCTGAGAATTTTCCGTCTGCAATGCCGTCTGCCGGTTTTTCTTTATTTTCTGCTTCATCGGCAGTCTCTTCAGAGGATTTTGCTCCTTTTGTCTGCGCAGCTTTATCGTCTTCAGGCTTAACTTTTATATCTTCCTGAATACCGAAAACAGATTCCGGAGTGAAATCTTTCGCTTTTACTGCAGATGCTCCGGGCAGAGCACTCATACCGTCGTCTATTATTCCCGGCAAGCTGTCAGTCTGCGCCGCAAAAAACGCCGGGCCATTGCCCTGCTTGGCGTTTGCCGTGCCGGATACCTGATCGATTTCTGCCTTGTTCTTGTTGCACATAATCAGCAGATTGGCATCGGAGCTTGAGAACGAGAGTGACTGGTCAACATTGGCCGCCCTGAACATATAAGGCACTCTTTCATCGGATGCCTTGCTCCAGCTGGGTTTCTTGGACTCCTGGATGGCGATGTTGGTGTCGCTCGAGGTCACGGAGCCGCTGTTATCAAGGTCACCGTAGATAACCACTCTGAACTGCTCAACGAAGTTTCCGTTTTCGTCAAAAACCTTGACTATTGTACCTGTACCGACATAAGAGCCCTGGCAGTTGGATATCACACAATCTCCCGAGCCTGTGCTCAGCTGAGCTTTGAGCTCATCCGGGGTGGTGTACTGATCGATGCCGTAAATAAACCAGGAGTCATATTCGGGCGAATCTTCGGCATAAGTTACATAATCACCATAATCCGTATCGTCTGCGGCAATCAGTGCAGTTACTCCATACGGCAGTTCAGTTGAATCCGGATTGTTTGTTTCAACCACCGCATTTCCGTTTGAGTCGCGGCGCTCTATCATAATCTTGCTGCTCGTGTCAGGCATCAGTTTGTCAATTGTGCCGGAAGAAATCTTTTGCCATACTGCATAAAGAATAAGGTCCTCATCACCTATCAAAGCCTTGATGTCTTGACCAACCTCATACATAGGCTCAGTCGCCTGCTTGTCTGTTGACCAACCGAGGAACACATAGTTCGTTCTCGTGGAAACCGGATTGTAAAGTATAGTTGCAGAATCTCCGCTATTATACTTATTAGTATCAACGGGTACGGTTCTGCCGTTATCATTATACTCTACAACCCTGTAATCATAAGTTGCGGTTGTGGCATATGTTGCTATTATGTCTTTATCCTCATTAGATATAATAACAAAAATATCATAATCGCCGCGTTCAAGTTTCTGCTCAGAATCTGATGCAAAATCAAACACATTGGTGAAGCCCGAGCCTACCGCGCTCACTCTGACTGATATATTATAACCGGCAAGCATTTGGTAATCTCTGTTTACAGTATATTCAACACCGTAAGTAGCATCAAGACCGTCTTTCGGCTTGAGATTAAGTGAGATTGTCAGTTCTCCGTCTTGTGAAATGCTGGCATTAACATCATGTTGCTCAAACACAGGATCCTCACTTTGTTCACCGACATTTATTCTTACATCTGCACTGCGAATATAACACTTCCATCCTTCTACCGTCTCAAGCACTTCAAAATGATAAGTGTGCCCTGCTTCAAATAATTGGGGCGCAATGAAGAAAGTGGTATTATGCCATTGATTATCAGTTCCTGTCAGATAATTGCCGCTTCCTATTAAACTTCTGACTGCGGTTGTTGTGCCTTCTGTTTCATCAACCAGATTTATAACTGCTCTCTCACCGTTATTCTCGTCTATATCGTAAGCCATAATATTCAGAATAACATTCTCACTCGGCGCGCCGCTGAGCGTGAATGATTTGCCAATCTGAGTCGGCACATCAAATTTGGCAGTGATATCATATATCCCGTTTATCACATCCTTTGTGCAATAGTTATACTCGGACTCCTTGTAAGCCCACTGATAATGGCTTGTAATATCATACGTATGATCAACATCCACTTTTTCCATGTTCCAGCCGACTATAGTATCTCCGGCTATATTATTAATAAAAAGCTTGTAGTTTATTTCGTCGCTGTCAACTGTTAAGGGCTTCTCGTGATGGTTTATCTGTAAGGTAAATTTGCCGGAATCCGTGTCGGAGTAAAAACCCGATTCCAGATAATAAGTATTATTCATCACCAGTGAGCTCGATATCCAGCAGTCTTTAGGGTACCATTCTTCATTGCGCTTTTTCACGGTGCCGTCTTCATTGAATATATATCTGTTTTCACCGTTTATGCCGAGATTATTGTAAATATCATAGCTCTTGCTTTCGGTAGGCTTAAATCTGAAATATGCTCTTATGCCTCCGTTCGCAGCGGTACCATCAACCGCATCCTCCTCTGTAATATCAGTAAACGGCAGCTCTTCAACGTTCAGCGTCCCGGAAATAATGCTTCCCGGTGCAATATCAACAAGATATTGTTCCTTATTTGAGAACATAAATGACGCATTTACGGATGATGATGCTCTGTAACACTTGCTCAGGTCGCCGTTGCGTATCTTTATCATATCGGTCTGATTTCTTGCACCGGTCAACATAAGCGCAAGAGGAGCTGTGTCATCGGCATCGACAAGATAGTAAAGATGCTCTTTCGCGTCGCTTGTTACGGCATTGAAGCTGCCGGCTCCGCCGATTTCAACAGGATTCAGATAATCAAAACTGATATTGTAACTTTCGGCAGCATTAGCAGAGCAAGAGATAATATATGTCTCGTCTTTTTCAAAGTATACAGGAATATCTATTCCGTAAAAATGATATGAAGAATAACTATAATCCCTACCATATTCCCTGTCATAAACATAATAATGATTAGTTTTTTCTTCCAGCCAAGTATTATCTTTGCATCTTAAAACTCCTACAAACGATTTGTCGCTGTCATATGAACGAATACGGTAATAGCCGGTTGCTTCGGCCGTATATGAATAATACTCCGATGTTGAACCGCTCGATGCCGAACGCGTTACGATGTGTTTTGTATCTCCGGGGGTTATCTCATAAGCGCTCTGAACGGTAAATTTGCTGACCGACGGAGTTCCTCCCAGTGCTTTTATGTAATAAGTCAGCCCTTCTTTGAGGTAATACAGTACATCTCCTGATTTATCGGAAACTCGCTCATAATCAGCAATGTGCCCTGCGTTGATACACTTTACACTTATGTCGTTGTAAGCAGATGAATCAAAAGCCTTAAGCCCAAAATATCCGTCTTTTTCGGGGGTAAAGGAATAATAACCGTTTTCTCCGTCGTTAAACGGTTTTATATCCCCGTCGTGTATTATCTCGTATTCATGACCGTTTATGGAGATTTTAAAAGTTACAGAAGTTGATACGGCAGTAGGTCTTATTCTGAATGAATATGTTGTTCCTTCATCCAGCTCAAAAGCATCTCCATCCGAACAGTTTCCTTCATACCACGATAAATAATTGTGCCCGTCGTGAGATGTTACTATGATATCTGCCACCGCTCCGTTTGAAAGAGAAATCTTATACTCCTCATCATCCGGCGCCGTAAATGAATAATAATGGCAGATGTAATCTCCCTCACCCTGAAACGTAACCGTTTGATCTAATACTATTTCTGTCGGATTATATTTCTCAAAGTGCAGCTTGAAACTGCCGCCGGTATCATATGTGCCGAACCAGTATTCCTCACCTTCTTCAAGCTCAAAAAACACATCAAAACCCGAAACGGTCTCATCATCAATACCAGATTCTGAATACATATTAAAAGTAGACTTGAGCCATAATTCCGAATAATCGGAATTCACTTTATATACATCAAAACAAGGAATGCCTGCGGATATACTATCCGCGTACACTCTGTAATATCCGGATTCTTCCGGAGTGAAGGAATAGTATGTTTTTAATTGATTATATGTTGAGTTCACTCCGACCGTCTTGGTGTCTTCCGGCCTGATAGGCGCTGCCGATGATGCTTCATATCTCATATACAAGGTTGAATGAGCTGCGCTGAGTTCAGCCGCGTAGAGCCCGCCTTTTTCAAGCTTCAGATTTGCGTCGAGCCCGGAGTATTTCAGCGATGACAGTCCTGCAGAATAATCATATCCCTCAACAATACACGACCATCTGTACGGATTCCCGGTGGCTGAATCGCCGCCGGTGAAATACAAATGACGGCTTTCATTATCAGGAAGTCTGAATGCCGCATATTTTGTGCCCGGTTCAATTTGAGTCGTTCTGTTCGGCTCGAGTACCTGTGTGGCTATTTCTTTTACCTCAATATCATACTCGCCTGCTTCTCCCCCACGATATCCGAGCCGCAGATATACCTTTTCTCCTGCATCTAAAAGCAAATCAAAGTAATACGGAGCGCTGGAAAAATATTTGCTATTTCCTGTAGAAAACGAATCATCATAGCAGAATAAAACATCGGGAATATAGTCAGAAGTTTCGGTTATTGTAAACCGGTAAACTGACACTTTAGGTGCGCAAAAAGCAACTCTCGCTTTATTGTCGGATCCCTCCCCGAAGGTAACTCTTTTCGGAACATTAAGAGCATTGATTACAGAATATAAAGACACACCGCATCTGTCACACAAGCCGTCAAAAACATCATCAAAATGCTTGTGGGTAACTGTAAGCTCGGCAGTAGTATATCTATTCCAATCATTATTAATCCCTATATAATAGGTCCGGTTCCCGATGAGAGAGGCCTCAATTGTGGTTTTTCCCGAAGAGGAAGAAAGTTTGGTATTAATCGGATTCTTGTCCTCATCATAAAAGCTTGCTTCGACCGTACTTGTCCATGCTATAGAAGCGGAAAAATCCGCGCTTCTGTCCGGAATAAACTCAACATATCTCATTGTATTTGAGGGCAAATCTATTATTTTGGTTTCGTCCTCGTTAATGCTGTATCTTGTTTCGGCTTGACACACATCGCAAACGCCGTCGTCATCATCGTCCAGATGTGAATGCATAACTACAAAGGAATAATTACGGTCATAGCTTCCGGCTTCAAGCTTGATAATATAAATTCCGTTTTCAAGCAGAGAATAAGTATAGGTGCCATTACTGTAACTATAATTAAGAGTTTGTCCGCCTGATGTTTCTAGACCGCTGCTTGAGAACAAATAGTCCCCGCTGTGTGCAGGTATAAACACTGCCTCATAGTTTTC
>JAEEGL015675339.1_pt1 | contig 54936 bp, 44 predicted proteins | sample 9134231 | NCBI WGS metagenome assembly JAEEGL01 (sample SAMN16246548, study PRJNA631951) | gut metagenome | biome: gut microbiome; feature: rumen; material: fiber-attached | host: Bos | place: Iran: Karaj | collected 2018-10
CGTTAAGGAGATATTCGCTTTCACCTGAACGGAAAAGCTTTCTGGTAACGGTTACCTCATCATATTCGGTCTGAAGTGAATGATCGGAATTGTCGAGTGTGATGGACACAGAAGCATAACCCATGGCAGGGCGAGTCTCTGTACCCGAAAAGATGACATCCTGCATGGATGCCCCTCTGAGCTGTTTTATTCTCTGTTCGCCAAGAACCCATCGTACGGCGTCGGCAACGTTTGATTTACCGGAACCGTTAGGTCCGACTATGGCCGTGATACCCTCATGAAATTCAAAGCGTATCTTATTGGCAAATGATTTGAAACCATGAACTTCTATACTTTTTAAATACATTTATCTACTCTCCAGCGCAGCGGCCGCCGCCATTTTCTCGGCGGTCTTTCTGTTCCGGCCTTTTCCTTCTGAAATCTTTTCGTTATCTATATAAAGCTCAACCAGAAATTCTTTATCATGTTCAGGTCCGGTCTCGCTTATGAGTCTGTATTCAATATGATGCGTATTTCCTTCAGATTGCACCTTTTCCTGTAACGCAGTCTTAGGATCCTGCATAGCCAGATGCGAAGGCACATCATTCAGTACATATTTGTAGATCAAAGCCTTGGCTGTATCCATTCCTCCGTCAAGGTAAAGCGCACCGATAAGGGCTTCAAAAGCATCTGATGTGACGGACGGTTTTTGACGTCCCCCACCAAGTTCCTCACCTTTACCGAGAAAAAGCAGATCGCCCAATCCCAGACATCCTGCAGATTGTGCAAGAGCTGTTTCACAAACAAGTGAAGCTCTGAGCGTTGACATTTTACCTTCCGGCAGTTCCGGATAATTTGAGAATATGTATTCGGAACTTACAAGTTCAAGCACTGCATCCCCAAGATATTCAAGCCGTTCATTACACGGCATTTTCTTTATCTTCTGTTCATGCGTGAAAGAACTGTGAGTCAATGCTTCTGTCAAAAGCGAAGAATTCCTGAAAGTATATTCAAGCTTCTTTTCAAGGATACCCGGGGAATTCTTCAGATCATTCATCTTTGCCTTCCCGCATCATTGCCTCTCTTAACACCTTAAGCGCATCGCCAACGGTTATGATACCGTCAACACCGGAAATATCGGTCGTAACACCGAGCTCTTCCTCTGCACATTTAAGTATCTGTGCTATATCTATTGAATCTGCTCCAAGCTCCTTCTCAAAAGTCACGCTTACAGAAATCTCCTTACTGTAAACTTTGAGGACTTTCTCAACGGCTCTTTTCAGCACTTCGTATTCATTCATTTATGCTCATGTCTCCGTTACATTTCATAATGGCAATAACTTCAATATTATAATAAAAAGGACATAAAAAAACAAGCGCGCCCGTTACCGGACGCGCCGAAATTCATCATGATCACGGCATTAAAAAGAAGATTATTCGCCTACAGCGATGATCTCTTTTTTGTTATATGCACCGCAGGCCTTGCATACACGATGCGGCATCATAAGAGCTCCGCACTTGCTGCACTTAACAAGATTAACAGTAGCCATTTTCCAGTTTGCTCTTCTCTTGTCACGTCTAGCCTTGGATGATTTATTCTTGGGACAAATAGACATCTTTTAACACCTCCCGTCCTTAAAAATCGCACTTCCGCTATTATACGCTTCCGTCTTGTTTTTTGTCAACCTCTTTTTGAGCGGCTTCCCACTCTTTTAATTTTTTCTTATCACCGTTTGCTATAACGATGATTATAACAACTAAGATGAGGATTATGAGTACGGCGCCACATCCGATCAATACGCATAATACCACAACTCCGGCACGCAGCTCCTCGTCCTCATCATCCGCATCGTCATTATCTGTATCATTATCATCCGGAGTGTTTCCGAATTCATCTATATCATCGTCATCCTCTGTATCGGTAATGGACTGATCAGTGTCTTCATCCTCATCATCCTGGGGAGTACCATCAGAATTATCAAACCTGGACTTTTTATCAAGAGAATTATCGAGATCATCTTCCGAATACTCTGCATGCCCCTTCTCCTGAAGTCCGAGTGATGAACGCACATCATCCGCATACAGATCAAAACGGGGAACCGTGATAGGATTGTTAACACCGGCTGCTCTCAGGGTATCCTGAAATCCATCCTGGAATTCTTCTTTTACAAGGTTAAGATAAGTATCAATAGCCGCATCCCTGTCTGTGATTATGTCATGGAACAGCTCATAAACCGCAGCTACGGATACAGAATAACTTACATAATATAAAGGAGACTGGAATGTATGAGGTATATCAACCCATTCATAGAGCTGATCGGTATTAAGATACCCGTAATCTCCAAGGTAATAGCTGTTGTAAGAATCAAGTACTCCGTACTTTTCGCAGCACTGATAGTAAAGCTCGTTGAGTTTATCTACGGTCAGTCCGTCCGTATCCGCATATACAAGCTGCTGGAATTCATCCTCCTTGACGCCTTCGATAGCAGCATATGCCAGATTGAACTGGCTGTAAACCTTCATGGCATCGGCATATTTGCCGTAAATATCGTCCCCGTAATCCATAAACAGGAGCTCAAGACCCTGTGAATGTATCTCGGCAAGGTCGAGGTCAGATGCATCATAATACCATGTATCTGCTGTCTGATAATACATCTCATTATAATGTCCGAACTCATGGATAAGCGTCTGCATATCGGAAAGTGTACCATCGGCACAGTTATACAAAAATGGAGCATTATATCCGTTTATACCGGTCGTAAATCCACCGGGGGCTTTATGATCACTCACCGATATATCATAGAGATCGTGATCTATCATATACTGATATGAAACGAGCATATCGTTAGATATCTCAGGAAGATGATCCTTCAGTTTCTGCAGGCACTCATCCTCAGAGATCTTTTCCTTAAACATCGCATCGGTGTCATCTTTATAATCATTTCGCAGGATATTCTTGAGCTCGGAAGCCAGGGGTACCATATTATCGATCACGCTTTTTCTGTAACGGCCAAGCTGATCGGGATCATAATCCCTGTCATAAACCTTATCATATGCATATTCGGTGTAATTGGAATAACCATAGCTCTTAGCTAACTCATTTCTGACTTCTACAAGCTCTATGAATAATTCAGCCTTCTCCTGATTGCTCTGCTTGATAACATCAGCCAGACCGTTAAGATATTCGTCATATCCTATCGTTCCGCTTGCGATAGCATCTTCGATGGAATCAGCATCATAGTCCTTGCCTTTAATGGTTGTCGTATATTTTTTAAGACTCAGATCATCATATTTAAGGCTTAAGTCTGTCTGCTTCTTGGAGAGTTCCTTCTGCTCATCTGTCATGGGCTCATATTCGAGTATCTCATTCCAGTCATCGTCATCATCCACATGTTTCTTCAGAGCATCTGCACAGGGGCTTTCGGCAACGAGTTTATAATTCTGCATTACCTGGTCGAAGACATTATCCGAAAGCTCATTGTAATACTTTACTTCATCGTCATATTTGTCATCATCCGCATAAAGATTGGAATAAAGATTGGCGATACCGTAGTTCTTGTGCAGTTCATTACAGTAATCTTCCATTTTTACGATGACTTCTATAGTCTGGTCGGAATTGGCTTCATCAGCGCAAAGGGTATCAAGACCGTCAACGATGGCCTTAAACTCAGCCTCATCCATACGGCGGTATTCATAGTCCTTAAAATTCAGATCCGAATGTTCAGCCCTGTCAACAAGGATCCCGTCATGGGAACCGGCAGCAAAAGCACTTATATCACCGGATGAAAGTAAGATAGTTGTTACAGATATGATAGAAACAGCCTTGGCTGCAACTGTTTTTATATAATGTTTCATAATATCCTCTCATATGTTAACATACACAAAATCACCGATATCGATTTTAGCAAAAATAACGTTTTTTGTCATAATTGTTTTGGAGGCGTTCCAATGAAAACTTGTGGCATAGTTGCCGAATATAATCCTTTTCATAACGGTCATGCTCTGCTTCTTGAGTATGCAAAGAAAGAACTGGGTGCAGATAAAGTGATCATAATCATGAGCGGAGATCATGTACAACGCGGTGAACCTGCCATGTTTGATAAATATGCGCGTACCGAAATGGCTCTTAAGGAAGGTGCCGATCTTGTTCTTGAACTCACCGTTCATTTTGCGACAGGTTCCGCCGGGTATTTTGCATCCGGTGCGGTTTCTGCGCTCTTACATACCGGTGTGCTTGATATGCTTCTCTTTGGTTCCGAAACCGGTGATATAGAGATACTCAGGCAGAAAGCCGGAGCAGGTGCTGACATGGCAGAGATAAGTGCCATTCCGCCTCTTCCAAATGACATACTTGGGATCGAATATCTCAAAGCGTTGCAGGCACTGAAGGGTGATCATGTTAAAGCGTATACTTTAAAACGTGAGGGTGCTGCTTATCTGGACACTGTTCCTCAAAACGGAAGTGCCAGCGCTGCCGCGATCAGAAAGATAATCCTCGAAGACAGAGATCTGTCAGAATTAACTGATTATATTCCGGAGTCCTGTCTCGAGATACTTAAAGATACCCTTGTAGAAAAGCGGCCTTTATCCATGATCGATTACTCTCAGATGTTATTCTATGCCCTGATGATCCGTCGTGAGGAGGGTTATTCTGAATATTTTGATATCTATGACGATCTTTCCGACAAGATGCTAAAACACCTGCCCGAATACGAAAGCATTGCCGATTTTGCAACAAAGCTTAAGTCCCGGGACATAGCTTACACTCATATCTGCAGAGCAATGCTCCATCTTATCCTCGGTATAAGGAAAGATGATGTACGAACACTGATAAACGATTATGAACGCTGTGCATATCTTAAGCCGCTCGGATTCAAAAAATCATCCGATGATCTGCTTAAGGCTATAAAGAACAATTCCGACAGGCCGTTTATCTCAAAAGCTGCTGACGCTTCATCCATACTTGACGGTAAAGCTTTTGAGCTCTTTAAGAAGGATATATTCGCTTCCGACTTATATGAAAAAGAAGCCGCACGTAAAGGCGGCTTCATATCCGAATACAGAAAAAGTCTTGTTGTAATATAGATATCAGTTTTTAAAACTATGTACAGGTGCAGGTATGCGCCCTTTTCTGCTTATAAAGGCTTCACAGCTGTAACTGTTCACCGGCATCACGGGAGCCCTTCCAAGGAGGCCGCCGAATTCAACGCTATCTCCGACTTTTTTACCAACGGCAGGTATTATCCTGACGGCTGTGGTTTTCTGATTTACCATTCCTATAGCCATCTCATCAGCGATTATTCCGGATATCGTAGATGCACTTGTATCCCCGGGGATTGCTATCATATCAAGTCCGACCGAACATACACAGGTCATGGCTTCAAGTTTCTCTATAGTAAGCGCGCCCGCTGCAGCTGCGTTTATCATTCCCTGGTCCTCACTGACAGGAATAAATGCACCGCTTAAGCCGCCTACATATGAAGACGCCATTATACCGCCCTTCTTAACCTGATCGTTAAGCATTGCAAGGGCAGCAGTAGTTCCCGGAGCGCCTGCCATCTCAAGTCCGCACTCACAGAGAATATCAGCCACGGAATCGCCTATGGCCGGAGTGGGTGCCAGAGAAAGGTCGATGATCCCAAACGGAACGCCAAGCATCTCGGAAGCTTCTTTTGCAACAAGCTGTCCGACTCTCGTGATCTTGAAAGCTGTTTTCTTGATAGTTTCGCAGAGCACTTCAAAGTTCTCGCCTCTGACAGATTCAAGTGCGGTCTTTACAACACCGGGGCCGCTTACGCCAACATTTATCACGGCATCTGCTTCAGTCACTCCGTGAAAAGCGCCTGCCATGAACGGATTGTCATCCGGAGCATTACAGAAGACTACAAGCTTTGCACAGCCAAGTGAGTCATTTTCCTTTGTAAGCTCAGCAGTTTCTTTAACCATCTGCCCCATCAGTCTTACGGCATCCATATTGATACCGGTCTTGGTTGAACCCAGATTGATGGAACTGCAGACTCTGTCTGTTGTTTTCAAAGCCTCGGGGATCGATCTTATAAGCAGCTCGTCGGCATGTGTCATGCCTTTGGAAACAAGAGCTGAATATCCTCCGAGGAAATTAACGCCCACTTTCTTTGCTGCATCATCAAGAGCCCTTGCGATCTTTACAAAATCACCGGTATCTTTGCATGCGGCAGCTCCGATGAGCGCAATAGGAGTCACGGATATACGCTTGTTAACGATGGGGATGGCATATTTCTTTTCTATTTCCTGTCCTGTCTTAACAAGATCCTTTGCAACAGTAGTGATCTTTGTATAGATCTTGTCGCAGAGTCTGTCCACATCCGTATCTATGCAGTCAAGAAGGCTTATGCCCAGCGTTATAGTGCGGACATCAAGATTTTCCTTCTCGATCATTTTATTAGTTTCTACTACTTCACTTATATTTATCATGTTATATCTCCGCTGATCATTTTAGATCCTGTGCATGGAATCAAATATCTCTTCACGCTGGCATTTAACCTGCACGCCTATCTCCTCACCGATCTGCACAAGTTCATCGGATACGGTATCGAAAGGCTTATCTGCCCCGGAAAGATCAACGATCATCATCATGTTAAAATAATCCTGAACGATAGTCTGTGATATGTCGCATATGTTGATACGGTTATTCGCAAGATATGTGCATACCTTTGCGATGATACCTACAGTATCTTTTCCGACAACGGTTATTATAGTCTTCTTCATAGTTTCCTCCGTACTTTGAATATATTACAGTTCTATTATCATTCCCGGTCTGTCACGGTGTGATATATCTATAGGAAAATCATTACCGTGAAAATCCGTATCGCCCATTTCTATCTCAAGCCTTACCGATTCATAAGCAAGCTCCGGCAGATTGTTCTCGGCACTTAAGTGACTTAAGAATATATGCTGCATCTTCTCTCCGAGTATATCGGATAACAGCCTTCCGCAGGCTTCATTCGAAAGATGTCCTCTTTTTCCGAGTATTCTTTTCTTTAGCTGATATGGATAAGGCCCCGTTTCAAGCATCCGTATATCATGATTGGCTTCTATATATACGGCGGAAAGCCCCTTAAGAGCCTGCTCTATCACTTCGTTATATTCGCCAAGATCCGTAACAACAGCTGTCTTTACTCCTTCGTTTTTAAAACGATAAGCGACCGGATCCGCAGCGTCATGAGATATACTCATCGCATTGATCTCTATATCACGTATGGTAAAACGCTCATCATTTCTTATGGGATGAAAGAGTGACATGTCTACTTTCTTGGTATCACCTGAAGCCTTGATCGCTTCTATGGTGCCTTCGGTAGCATATACCGGAACATTATACTTCCTGAGGAATACCCCGAGACCGCCGATATGATCACTATGCTCATGTGTTATAAGAAGTGCATTAATATCGTCTCCGCACAGATCAAGAGTGCGAAGGCCCTCTTCTATGCGTTTCTTGCTTATCCCTGCATCAACAAGGATATGTGTGGTATCACTGCCTACATAGATCGAATTGCCGCTGCTTCCGCTGGCAATGCTCATCATTCTCATTTATCAATTCTCCCAGCGGATCTCAATGCTGTCACCTGAAGAAATGGGCTCCATATACTGAGCGGGACGACCGTTCAGATCCGTTATCAGTCTGGTTCCCTTGGGTGTCTTTAAGTCAAATTCTATATGATCAAACACGTCAACATAAACATAACTGCTTTTGCCTTCAAGTTTTATATCATTGCCGTTCACATTAACGATTATCGAATGCACAAGTTTATTGACTTCTTCGGTCTTATTGTCCGACTCGGTCAGACGGCTGTCTTTTCTTTCAGCTTCATCATCCGCATCATCTTCATCCGGTAATGATTCATGATCAGGCTCACTGTTTTCATTATCAGTATCTTCGTTATAATTTATTTCTTCCGATGACGCAGACCCCTCTTTCAGCCCCCATTTGATACTGAAGTTTTCATACACCTTAGTATCTTCATCGGCCTTTTCATTATTGACCATCACCGCTTCATCGTCTTTAGTCTTTACATCCATGAATTCACGGACTTCCTTTACCGTGTAATAGTCACGCATGACGATGTCATCATCTTCTTCTATCTCATAATAAGCATTTTTAATTTCACCATTTACTTCGGCAAATCTCGGAAGAAGGATACGGCTGCCGTTTACGGTAACATTGATCACCTGTTTGAATTCGGGAAGTTCTCCGATCGTTAAATGTGCTTCTTCCCCTGCAGTCGACTCTTCTACTCTGATCACATCATTTGATCTTATCGGGGTATGCATATCAGCAGGCTCACCGTTAAGAGTGATAACTGCCGGATCTCCGGGAGTTCCGCGTTTCATGGCAGCCTTACCGTTTATGCGGTAATTAAGAGCTTTTCCTCTTTTAGGAAAAAGTCCGTCATTGGGAAAATCGGCATGCATGGCCGCATCCACTATACCAAGGTTTCCGCTGTCATAAAGTTTGATGCGTTCATCATTGAAAGAAACGTATATAAAGCTTGAACTCTGTTCATAGTAATTAAGGCATATACCAACTGGTGTAACAAGCATCGAATCCTTGTGTACATCCTCCTTGTATACGATGTGCCCCATTACCTCTTCACCGCGCACCGCAACACGTTCGGCGACTATGCCAAGATGTTCGGAAAGCTTTTTGGTATAGCCCTCGATCTTTCCGCCGCCTCCAACAACAAAAACAGCGCTTACTGACTTACCGCCGTTAAGTTCTCTGAAACGTTCGGCAACAAGAGATGCTTCTTCATCTATCTTTGCTTCAAGCAGCTCAAGAACTGATTCTCTGCTCACTTTCTGAGGAAGCCCCATTATATCATTGTATTCAACAGTATCATTTTCTGAGATACCGATCTTTATCTTTTCGGCAGTATTGAAATCTACAAGATATGCAGAGGCGATCATTTCCGTAAACGCATCACCTGCCATAGGTATCATACCGTAAGCTTCAATACATCCGTCCTTTGTTATGCAGATATCACTTGTACCGGCACCCACATCAACAAGTCCGATATTCAGCATCCTGTAATTCTCGGGTATAGCTACCGATATAGCTGCGATGGGCTCGAGAGTCATGTTCACAACACGAAGCCCTGCAAGTTCCACTGATTTGTAAAGTCCGTCTACGACATCGTCAGGAAGGAAGGTTGCTATCATGTCACAGCCGGTTGATGATGCCTTGTGATTCTCAAGATTACCTATCTGATAGCCGTTCAGATAATACCTTATCACGGAATTTCCGACACAATAGAATTTGATGCCGCCGTTATCTTCAGACAGGAATTTCTCGTATGCTTTTTCAACACCCATGGCGGTAAGCTCTGCAACATCTTCGATACTTATCGTCTTATCCTGTTCGTATTCCCTGGTAACGGAAACAACCTCGGTCTTAAGGACACGACCTGCAGCTGCGATACATACATCCGTAAGCTTAATGCTAAGCTTTTCTTCAAGTTTCTTTTTGACGTCAGTTATCGTATTGCTCACGGCATTGATATCATGTATCTGTCCGTCAAGCATAGCTCTTGTCGTATGTTCCTGCGACTCCTGCGCGAGCACTATAAAAGAATCGCCTTCACGATAACCAACAGTACCGACTATGCTGCGGGTTCCTATATCAAGGCCAAATACAAGTTTTCCCTGCTCTTTATATTCAGAAGCAGGAACACGTTTTTCTTCATTAAGTTCAGTATCCGCTGATCTTTTTCCCATAATGTCAGTTTATCCCGATACCCTGTCTTTTAAAAGTGCATCTATCTGATCTGATGTATGTTCAACACTGCCACTGTTATCCACAGTATATCTGCAGTTTTTTCTGAAAACCTCCTCCGGAAGCTGTGAAGAAAAGATGTTGTTTATCTTTTCATCCGTATATCCGCGGGAAGATTTAAGCCTTTGTCTTCTTATATCTTCCGGCACATATATATACCAGAGTTCATCAAGTATCTCATCATAATGCTCCTCAATGAGGAGAGCTGCTTCAAGAGCAAAGATCCCGGTTCCTTTTGTTCGTTCTCTTTCCATAGCATCGATGATGTATACACGTACCGCCGGATGTATGATCGCATTAGCAGCCTTAAGTTTATCTTCATCGGAAAAGATCAGGGACGCAAACTTAAATTTGTCTATATGACCGTCTTTGGCCAATATCCCATTTTCGAATGTATCCAAAAGTTTATTATAACAATCCTCTCCCGGCTCTTCAAGGAGATGGGCAGCCTCGTCAGCCTTAAGCACAAAGGCTCCGTAGCGATTTTGAAGTATATCCATGATAAGGGATTTTCCGGCCCCGACTCCGCCTGTTATTCCGATCGTAAGCATTTATTTCGCCTCGTACCAGTCTTTGCCTGTGTGAGCATCAGCTATAAGTTTTACGGGAAGATCTGCAGCCTTTTCCATTTCTTCTCTGAGAATAGCCAAAACTTTACTTTCCTCATCGGACGAAGTCTCAATAAGCAGTTCGTCATGGATCTGAAGTATGAGTCTGCTCTTCAGTCCTTCTTTTACAAGCCTGTCATATACACGTATCATCGCGATCTTTATTACATCTGCAGCAGTTCCCTGAATGGGTGCATTCATCGCAACACGTTCTCCAAATGCTCTCTGCATAAAATTAGAACTCTTAAGTTCGGGTATGGGTCTTCTTCTTCCGAACATTGTCACGGAATAGCCATTTTCTTTTGCATAAGCCTTGCATCCGTCAAGATATGCTTTGATGCCGGGATAAGTTGCAAAATATTCCTTTATATACCCTTCAGCTTCCTTTCGTGAGATAGAAAGTCCTTCTGACAGACCGAAAGTTGATATGCCGTATACTATGCCGAAATTAACTGCCTTTGCATTACGTCTCTGAATATCGGTAACTTCTTCAAACGGAACATGAAAAACCTTCGAAGCCGTGATCCTGTGGATGTCGTCTCCGGACCTGTAAGCTTCAATAAGATTTTCATCACCTGCAAGAGATGCAAGGATACGAAGTTCTATCTGGGAATAATCCGCATCGGCGAATATATAACCTTCCGCAGGAGTAAATACCTTTCTTATTTTTCTTCCGAGTTCATACCTCATAGGTATATTCTGAAGATTAGGTTCCGTGGAAGAAAGGCGTCCTGTAGCTGTAACGCACTGATTAAGAGATGTATGGATCCTTCCGTCTTCCTTTATAAACGCAGTCAGACCGTCTGCATAAGTGGATTTTAGTTTTGTATATGTGCGGTATTCAAGTATATCGCTTACAAAAGGATGATCGGCGGCAAGTTTTTCGAGCACATCGGCAGCAGTCGAATATCCGGTCTTTGTCTTCTTCCCTCCTTGGATCCCCATCTTTTCAAAAAGGATAACACCAAGCTGTTTGGGTGAATTGATGTTAAATTCTTCTCCGGCAGCAGCCCATATATTCTGTTCAAGCTGTTTTATAGTCACATCCAGCTCTGCGCTATAGGAATTAAGAGCATCTCTGTCAGCTCTGATGCCGGCTTCTTCGGTTTTGAAAAGCACAAACGAAAGAGGCATCTCCATTTCAAAAAATAGCTTATCCATTTCTTCGTTTTTAAGCTTTTCCATAAGCACATCTGAAAGCGCATAAAGTGCGGCAGCTTCTCCTGCTGCAAAAGCTTCAAAACGTTCGCGGGATGAAGACAGCGCCGAAGCAAAGCTCTCCTTCTTAAAAACTTCCTCATAATGATTGATAAGAAGAGAAAGATAACTCTCCGATGCATCGGGAATGTTATAACTTCCCTTAAGAGGATTTAAGAGATATTCCGCTATCATAAGATCACAGAATCCTTTGCATCCTTCGCCGGAAGAAATGCTGTAATCATCCTTATCATGCAGATAAGGGTAAAGCTTCTTCACGTCATATGTATAAATGCAGCAACCATTGGAAACAAGTCTCCTGATAAGATCAGCACATTCTTTCCCATCGGAAATATATACATCCTTATCGGTGCAGATTGCCGCAAAGAATGTATTATCATCGATCGGATAAAATGAAAGTGACACTTTTGATAAGCCGGCAGCATTTAACTCAGACAGCGGATGAACTGTAAACTCCATGTCGGCAGCAGCATTAGCAGCCTTTTGCTTATCAAATTTTGAATAAAAGCTCTTAAGTTCAAGCTTTCTGCACAGAGTATAAGCTTCTTCCGTATAGAATACAGGAAGAGGTGCATCCTCCGGATGAACATCAAGCTCGCAATCAGTTTTTATAGTTGCCAGAAACAAGCTCAGATCCGCTAACTCCCTGTTTTCTCTGAGGCTTTCTCTGATCGAATTCTTTTTAATTTCTTCTATATGCTCATATATGGAATCAATGGAGCCATATTCATGCATAAGTTCAAGAGCAGTTTTCTCTCCAACCTTCGGTACACCGGGAATATTATCCGCAGTATCTCCCATAAGCGCTTTTAACTGAATGAACTGATCGGGCGTAAGTCCATATAAAGCCTGCACATCCGATGCATGATAATCTTCGATCTCGGTTCCGCCCTTCTTGGTCTTAGGTATGCGGATTTTTATATGATCAGAAGCAATCTGAAGAAGGTCACGATCACCCGAAACCAATGAAACTTCAAAGCCTTTTTTCTCAGCTTCCTTTGCAAGTGTTCCCAGCAGATCGTCTGCCTCAAGCCCCTCTTTTGAAACAACCTTTACATTCATCGCAGCAAGCATCTGCTTTATAAGAGGCACCTGTTCACGCAGTTCTTCCGGCATGGGTTTTCTGGTCCCTTTGTAAGCAGAATACTTAAGATGCCTGAAAGTGGGCGCATGTTCATCAAAGGTGACTATCAGATTATCAGGCTTGTCTTCATCGACGATCCTGAACATGATATTAAGAAAGCCGTATACGGCACCGGTATGAGTCCCTTCAGAATTGGTAAGATCAGGCACCCCGTAGAAGGCCCTGTTTAAAATACTGTGTCCGTCTATAAGAACTAGTTTTTTCATAATAAAATCTCCCGGATCATACAGTGAATCCCATAAGGATAAATAACGCAAGAATTAAAAAAGCAAAAGCGGAAAGGACTATCTGAATGACACGGACAGCCTTTTCTCTTTTGCATCTGCTTTTGATAAGCTTTATCTTATCTTCATATTCAGGAAAGTAGGAATCTTTCTTATCCAGTTTCCTAATGCCGCTTATCATGACGTACATGGACTTAAGATCCGCACTGCAGGCGCTGCAGTTTGCTACATGCTGAAGAAGCTTTTCAGTCTGTCTGAAATCAAGCTCATCATCAAACAGATCAATAAACTGAGCCCTGTAATCTCTGCAGTCCATGATACCTCCATTTAAAGTGCCGGCGGCGGGACTTGAACCCGCACGCACATTCGTGCAGCAGATTTTGAGTCTGCGTCGTCTGCCATTCCGACACGCCGGCCAACAGAAATGATGATACCATAAGCCCGCCAAACGGGCAAGACGCGTTTACTTTAAACCGGCTGCATGCTATAATCCATAAGTCCGAATGACAGAAATAATCAGAATTTTGAGGGGATCGATCAATGAATGATGAAATAAAGATCAACAAAAAGAAAGTTGCTATTGAACTGACGATCGCTTTAGTAATGATCGGGTTTATAGTTGTTGCAATGATGATAAAAGGCTCACAGGAAAAAGCTGTGAATGAGATAGCAGAAAGCGCTGCGAATTACAGCAACAGCGTTTCAGTTAATAATGATGCGCTTTTTGATAATATGCCCGCTATTCCCGCAGCAGAACTTATTAATTCGTTAAATGAATCAGAGTTAAAAGCTGCTCTTTCCGAGAATTCAATGATAAAACTGGAGACTGATAGCGGCTATACGGTATATGTAAAAAATTATAAGGATATCGAAAGGTTTAAGTCAGCAGTATCATTTAACGAATCCGAAATAGACAGTATCATCTACAGCGAGGTGCTTTCCGGCTATTCCACAGAAGAAGAAGCCAACCACGATGTAGCCGCCAAATACGATATAGTCAGTATTAACTATGCCGGAAGTATAGATGGAACAGCTTTTGATGGCGGAACTGACGAAGGTGTACTGCTTACGATCGGAGAAGGTCATTATTTAGCAGAATTTGAGGATGGCCTTATCGGAATGAAAGTCGGAGAAACCAAAGATGTACCCGTAACTTTCCCGGAAAATTATGGTTCAGCTGACCTGGCCGGAAAAAAAGCCGTATTTAAGATCACGTTAAACGAGATCACCGGTACCAAGGTCTTTCCGGAAGAACTAACTGATGAGATCGCTGATGAAGTCAGCGGAGGCCGATATAAGACTGCCGAAGAACTCAGACAATACTTTAAAGATCAATATATAGGTAAACTCGTCGATTCGTTTATACAGGGTACAGCTTGTGTATCAGATTTACCTCAGGACGATGTTAAAAAAATTTATGAGCAGCAACTGAATTTTTATGTAGATAAAGCAAAAGATCAGGGAACTAATGTTGAAACGCTGCTTTCCTATTACGGAAGTACTCCTGTTCAGTTAAAGAATGAGCTTATGGAAAATGCCGCAAATGAAGTCAGACTGGGCCTTGTATATGAAGCAATGGCAAAAGATCTGGAACTTACCATTGAGGAAAATGATTATGCAAAACTCGCTTCAGATAACGGTTATGATACTCCTGAGGCATTTTATGATTCTATCGGAATAGATAAAGATTATGCCGCAAAATTCATATTGCGTGACAAAGTCAACAAAGAACTTTTCAGTATGGCAAATTAAGTCTGCTGATTATTTATATAGAAGAAAATATAGAGAAAACGCATATGCGGATTTCTCATTGTGGAGGAAAAAACATGAAAAAGAAAACTATTTCACTTATACTTGCTGCCATGATGAGCAGCATCGCTCTTACTGCCTGTGGCAAGCCTGCCGTTGATACGTCATCTGATCTTGCAGTGATCAAGGATAAAGGTAAGATGGTAATAGGCATAACCGAGTACCAGCCTATGAATTATTACGACGAAAACGGTGAACTTACAGGTTTTGATACTGAATTTGCCAAAATGGCATGTGAAAAATTAGGTGTAGAGCCTGTATTCCAGATAATAGACTGGGATACTAAAGAGACCGAATTAAAGAGCGGCAATATTGACTGTATATGGAACGGACTTACTGTAACAGAAGACAGAAAAGCCAATATGGATTTTACAGAGGCTTACCTCACAAATAAACAGTGTGTTGTGATCAATTCTGCTAATTCAGACACTTATACCGATATTGCTTCACTTTCATCTGCTATGCTTCAGGCTGAAGCCGGTTCTGCAGGCGAGACGGCTATAAAATCTGCTCCTGAACTGGCATCATCAACATACACAGGAGCTGCTTCTCAGGCAGATGCACTTCTTGCACTTAAGGCAGGCAACTGTGACGCTATTGTTATCGACTATACCATGGCAAATGCCAGCTGCGGCACCGGCGATTATGCAGATCTGTGCATAGTTAAGGATATAGAGATGGCCGGTGAACTGTATGCAATTGGATTCAGAACAGGTTCTGATGTAACACCTGAAATGAATACCATTATAAAAGGACTGCAGGATGACGGTTCACTCAGATCTCTTGCAGAAAAGTATGAATTAACAGAACTTTACGACGCAACAGTCAAATAAATTACCTGTATGAATCTTATTGAAGTAACTTTAAAACTTATGGACGGTTTTCTGGTAACGCTTGCGTTATTCTTTCTTACGCTCCTGTTAGCATTACCGCTTGCGCTTATTTTTGCCGTCCTTTCACGTTCGTCATTCCGCCCGGTTAAGCTCATTATGAGAGCTTTCATATATATCATAAGAGGAACGCCTCTGCTCCTTCAGCTTATGATCGTTGTGTATATGCCGGGTATAGTGTTCGGTAACCCACTCACAAAATGGGCTGTATTTGGCGGAAATGTCGATCTGTCTTACTTCTGTGGCGCACTTTTTGCTTTCGTGATCAATTATGCCTGCTATTTTGCAGAAATTTTCAGAGGCGGTATCGAGAATATCCCCAAGGGTCAGTATGAAGCCTGTGCCGTGCTTGGAATGAGCAGAAGTCAGACTTTTTTCAGAGTCATACTATTACAGGTCATCAGAAACATACTTGCTCCGATGAGCAATGAGATAGTAACACTGGTAAAGGATACTGCACTTGCAAGAACCGTAGCGGTTACCGAAATGTTCTTTGCAGCCAGCGAGCTCCTCAGGGTGAATTTTATCATATGGCCCCTTTTCTACACCGGAGTGTTCTATCTTGGCTTTTCTGCCCTTGTTACCGCAGCTTTTAATGCTGCCGAAAAGAAACTTTCAAGATATTGGAAATAGGATGATATTATCATGGCACTGCTTGAAGTAAAGGATATAAAGAAAAAATTTGATAACACCGAGGTCCTTAAAGGGATCGATCTTTCTCTTGAAAAAGGCGAGGTGCTTTCGATAATAGGGTCTTCCGGAAGCGGAAAGACTACTCTTTTGCGCTGCCTCAATTTTCTTGAGCTTGCTGATCATGGCACCATAACAGTCGATAACAAGCTCATATATGACGGAGATGATCCTTCTTTCAGAGACGATAAGCTTATCCGCAAAAACAGACTTAATTTCGGTCTCGTATTCCAGCAGTTCAATCTTTTCCCTCAGTACAGCGTTAGGGATAATCTTACGCTTGCCGCAATGCTCACGGCATCAGCTGAAGAAAAAAAAGACAAAAAGAAGCTTAAGGCAGAGCTGAACGATCAGGCCGATGAGCTGTTAAAGCGTATAGGTCTTTATGAGAAAAAAGACAATTACCCATGTGAGCTTTCAGGCGGCCAGCAGCAGCGTGTTGCCATAGCCAGAGCACTTATGCTTACACCGGATATACTTTGCTTTGACGAGCCCACCAGCGCCCTTGATCCGGAACTCACCAAAGAAGTCCTCAAGGTTATCAAAGACCTTAAGAACTCAAACAACACCATGATAGTCGTTACACATGAAATGGATTTCGCAAAGAACGTCTCCGATAAGATAATCTTTATGTCCGGAGGCCGTATAGAAGAATACGGAACGCCTTCGGAGATTTTTGACAACCCGAAGAGTCCCGTACTCAGATCATTCTTAAATAATGCACTTGAAAGCTGATACTTATATCATTCAGTATATTCAGCCTTCACATATCCTGTCTTACCCTTATAATCGATTCCGATCCAGCCATTCTTTTCCTTAATACTTACAGTATATTTTTCGCCTACAAAGGCAGATCCCAGAACTTCCGAATCGGTTGAAGCGCTGGTACGTACTTTAACAGTCTCCTTGATCCTTATCTTATCCGAACCTTCTGCTGAAGTATTATTTGTAGCTTCGGTAGTTTGTGTTGTATCGTTAGAAGCGTTTTCCTCGCCGGTTACCTTAAGAAATTCCGACTTGATGTAACCTATCTCACCCTTAAAATCTACTTTACTCCATCCGTTACTCTTCTGCTCATAGCATACCATGGAGCTGCCTTCGTCAGCCTGGCCAAGTTTATCGGCATTTTCGCTGTCAGATCTTCTGACGTTGACCTTGGTATTGGTTACTACAATAAAGCTCTCCTGAACCGCATCTTCGGAAACTGCGTTTTCGGAGTTGCTGCTGACCGCGGGCCCCTCATTTGATGAAAGCGCAGACCTGGCAAGGATCTCTCCGACTGAGTTCCTGATAAGTTCGTTAAGAGAATTCATATAAGCTGCAAAATCAGAATCTGAATCGAGTATATTGTTATACTCTTTTTCAACAGAATCTCTGAGTGCGACCACATCGTCCTGCGCAGATACTTCTTTAATATAATTGGCAGCTTTTTCTTCAAGAGCACCGGTGAAAACATAATATCCTTTTTCATCAGAACAGATAAGAAGTGCCAGAAGGCCGGGAGCTGTCTTTTCCCAATCCTTTAACTTAAGCTCGTAAGTCACAAAAGCAAGATATGAGTTTTCATAAGGGCCGGGTTTTGTATAAACATTTATATTCCTGTATTCTTCTACATAGATCTTTTTTGCCTCGATCTTGGCAGATTCCCTGTCGCTTAAAGGTCCGCGGATCGAATTTGATGATACAAGATCACTCTCTTCTCTGGCCGCAAAATAGTTCATCACAAGTGAATTTACTTCAGGGTACTCATTCTGCTTAAGCGACTCATTTGTAACAGGGATAGCAGCATCGATCGATACCGCTGTATCTTCGGATACAATATCTTCTGATACTGTGACCGTACCGCTTCCGCCATTGCCTTTACGTCCGGAGATAACTATACCAATGATTATGATCAAAACTGCAACGACAGCACAGGCTGCTATTATCACGCCTGTTCCGGGAGCTTTAAAGCCTTTCTTATCTTCGTCCATTACGATTCTCCTATATAAAAAATAATAAGTCTCATCAGATGACCAGTGCACCCGACAGGAGTCGAACCTGCATTAAAGGCGTCGGAGGCCTTCGTTCTATCCACTAGACTACGGGTGCTAAAACTCCATCCCGGAAGCAGACCTCCGGGATGGCAATAACTTATGTATCTTAACATAACTGGTTTTGGATGTCAAAACTCTTCGGATGCACTGTTTACGCACTTTTCCAGTCTTGTGACCTCATGTTTTTCGGCATCATAACGGTAGACCGAATAGCTTAAAATCTCTTCCGGAGCAACCTGAGTATCATTGACCGCTTTCACCATTTCGTAAAGCTCTGAGGCAGGCATTTCAATGTCCGAAAATACAATAAGCTCATGAACAGATGACGGGAGTATATAAAAGCTTCCGCCGCATATCTTTTCACACTCTTCAAGCGCTGCATTATTAAGTATCACAGATGCACCATAATATTGCGTGCTGTTTGTCACAACATACAGCTCCCTGCTGGCATCACTTGTGCAGCCCAGATCGACCATATCATCTGAAAGTTCTTCCAGCCATTCCTCGCCCGCGCATTTCTCATAACCTTTCATTTTCCTTAAATCATTCTTGAACACATCCTTAAGAACATTCCTCATGCTCCTGATACTTCTGGGCAGAAGTTTTTCCTGATTAGCATACGCGATCATATACAGAGTCTGAGTGTCGGTCTTCCAGTTCTTCATATGCTGTTTCGTTATAAGTATAGATGCATTCCCGCAGAAACTGTCGGGTAACAGATAATAGAACACGACCGCCATATCCAGATAAGGAAGAGACGGAATATCCTTAAGCAGCTCCTTATTAAGTGATGCATTTATCAGTTTTAAGACGATACGTTCTTTGGCTTTTTCAAAATCAGTGAACGCATCAATATCAAACTCCTTCATTTCCGCTTTTTCAGCTGTAAGTTCGATCAGCTTCTCGATAACGGAAGAAAATGTCATCCCCTCCTCATAGCATCTGTAAAGATCTTCCAGATATACGGTAGGAACGGGATTTTTTTTATGACGGTTAACAAGTATCCCCGTCCTGGATATCCCATTATTCTTTATTACATGGTTAAGCTCAACTGATGCACTTTCTCCATAGTGATCTGAAAGAGCCTTTTTTACTTTGGTACAAAAATCATCATATTTCATTATATATCCTCCAAAAAACAACAAAAAAAACAGCAGGCCGGAAATGATATCCCACTTCCGACCTGCTGTTAAACATCAACAGCAAATTGCAGTTAAATGATCACCTGATCATTATACTCTGCTTAAATACTCACCTGTTCTGGTGTCGATCTTTATCTTATCACCTGTATTAACGAAAAGAGGTACTGAAACCTGAGCTCCTGTCTCTACTGTAGCAGGCTTAGATGCACCTGTAGCTGTATCACCCTTGAAGCCGGGCTCTGTATCAGAGATCTCGAGCTCTACAAACAGAGGAGGCTCGATCGAGAATACGTTGCCATTGTGCGAGCAAACCTTAACCATTTCGTTTTCCTTAACGAACTTTAATGCATCGCCAACGATATCCTTGCTGAGTGCAACCTGCTCATATGACTCTGTGTCCATGAAATTGAAGAGATCACCGTCAGCATAAAGATACTGCATATCTTTTCTGTCAATATGTGCCTGAGGGAATTTCTCTGTAGGACGGAATGTTCTCTCGACTACACCACCGTTCTTTATATCCTTGAGCTTGGTACGTACGAATGCAGCACCCTTGCCCGGTTTAACATGCTGGAACTCAACGATCTGATAGACGTTAGCGTCAATCTCGATAGTCATGCCGTTTCTGAAATCACCTGCTGAAAGCATAAAATTATCCTCCTGGATCTTTGTTATCCGAAATAATACCCGATTAGTTTACTATATATGTTTTTTAATTTCAAGATTTTTTTATAAGTTTTATCATATGATCTACGGCTTCTGTATAGCCCTTTAAGCCAAGACCTTTGATCTGTTCATTGCATACAGGAGCTGTTACGGAGATCTTTCTGAATTCCTCTCTGGAATCAATATCGGAAATATGTATCTCTATCTTCGGGATGTCGTAACTTGCAAGAGCATCTCTTATCGCATAGCTGTAATGCGTATAAGCACCCGGGTTGATAATGATACCTTCCGTACCGTCAGAATAAGCATCCTGTATCCTGTCTATTATCGCTCCCTCATGATTTGACTGGAACACTTCAATATTGGTTCCTGTTTCTTTTGATTTTTTTGCGATCATATCAAGAAGGAAATCATAATCCTCATTTCCATAGACCGCTTTTTCTCTTATTCCAAGAAAATTAATATTTGGTCCGTTGATTATAAGCAGTTTCATATTTTATCCTCTGTGCATTTCCATATATGTCAGTATCTCATAAGCAGCTTCTTCATTGCTTATATCATCAGCAGGTATCACAGCATCGGCTACGGACATATAAAACGGATCACGTATATCAAGCATGCTGCGTATTTTATTTAATCTGCCCTCTTCTGTCTCTCCCGCAAGAAGAGGCCTGGAGCTGTCACCGGAAAGTCTTATCGCTACGGTTTCAGGCCTTACCTTAAGATAGAACACAGTTCCAAGGTCTTTTAAGAGCTTTCTGTTCTCTTCTCTTACAGGCATGCCTCCGCCGCACGAGATCACGCCACTGAAACCTTCATCCAATAGTTTTTTTAAAAGCTCAGTCTCCATAGCTCTGAAAGCTTCTTCGCCATCAGTTTCGAATATCTCACTGATCTTCCTGCCGGTGTCAGTTTCTATCCTTTTGTCTGTGTCTATAAAAACCTGATCTGTCTTATGGGCTAAAAGCACTCCTGTACTGGTCTTGCCCGCTCCCATATATCCTGTGAGAATAATATTATCTTTCATTAGTAAACAAGCACGGTGGATCCCACCGGAACGTAATCATGAATAAACTTGGCGTCATTTATATCAAGTCTTATGCATCCGTGCGAAAGGCACCTGCCAAGACGTCCGTCCTTTATCTTGAATGTTCCCGGTCTGTAAAGAACAGAATGAAAAAGGTAATCTCCCCTGATGAAACCTGAATAATAATAGCAGGTATAATCGGAAGTGCCGAATGAGTATCCCTTAGTACCTATCGAATAAATACCCGAGGGCGTACTGTGATTCTTACCTGTAGTGCAGAGGTTAGAAAGTACGCAATTATATTTACTGCCGTCATAAACATAGACCCTGGCAATATTACTGTATTTGTCAACAGCAACCACACATCCTGTTGCGCTTCCGAGTAATGATACCTTGTAATCCATGATGGCGCATGCCTCTGCAAAAGGATTCAGCGGATCGATCACTGCATCTGCAGGGAATGGTGTCTTGGATGCAGGTACTGTTATAAGCTTCGGATCAATAGGCTGTTGCATTACTGGCACAGCGGTGACCGAACTTAAGGGAACGACAGCTCCTTCGAGTTCTGCGGTTGCAGAGCCTATCATAGAAAGTGTTCCACCGTTCATAATATATACATGTATCTTATAAGTACCGGCTTCATTTCTGTGATCAGCTGAATTAAGTACATATGTATAACTGCCGTCCGGCTGAAGTACTCCGTTAGCCTGTTTGATATCATCCTGTCCGCCTGCTTCAGTCCAGGTAAAGAAAACCGGAACCGTTCCCTCCGGAACACCTGTTACTTTAACAGAGGCACTGCTTCCTGTTCCTTCCACGCTGATATCGGCTGCATAAGCCTTCCCGCTTAAAGCAAGTCCAATAACGACACAGCATAAGACAGCGATCGATCTGAAAATCTTCATAAATATAACCCCGCTTTTTACATTTTTATCCTCGAAAAATAACCGGACTCTGTTATTCTATCATACTATGTATGTTCATAGCAGTCCCTGCATTTTTTTGATGATCAAAGCTGCCGTCTCATCCGAAACGGTCACATCATTCCAGATCTCAAAAGATCTTATCCCCTGGAAAATGAGCATCTTAAGGCCGTTCATGGTCTTTCCTCCCGCTGCCTTAACCCGCTTCATGAATTCAGTTTCAGAAGGATTGAAGATCATATCAACTCCGCACGAAACTCTTTCATAAAAAGCGTCATCATCTATTGCCGTCTTTGAGACTTCTGGAAACATCCCAAGGCTTGTACACTGCAGAGCTATCCACTTCTTACCTCCGCCGATCCTGTCCATAGCTGAAAGGAAATCTTCATCATATTGATGAACGGTGATCTTGCTGCCATGAGCCTTTTCAAAACGTTCTGCAAGCTCTCTCGCCTTTGAACCTGTCCTGTTAAGTATCATTATGTTTGATGCCTCTGACTTTACGGCTGCGTAGAGGACCGCATTAGCAACACCACCGGCACCAATAAGTACAACATTAGCGTCTTTAAGACTAATTCCCTCATTATCAAGGGCTTTTAAAAGTCCGGGCATATCCGTATTGAAACCAACAGTTCCGGCTTCGGTATATTTTACGGTATTAACGGCACCTATAAGCGAAGCATCCTGATCGACCGAATCAAGATAAGACATGATATCTTTTTTATATGGAACAGTGACATTAAACCCGACAGCATTCATAGCCATACCGCCTTTTATGATAAAGGGCAGATTTTCAGGCAATGAATCAAATGCAAGATATGCCATATTGATCCCGGTCAGTTCGCAGAGTCTTCCATGGAGAAACGGAGAAAGAGAATGACCTACAGGGTGTCCGATCAGTCCTGCAAGTCTGGTTTTAGTATCAATATTTACGTGATTTTGCATGTGCTTCCCTCCTTCTCTTTCTGAAATAACTGTGCAGTACCGGGAATTCAAGAACTCTCTTAAAATGAATGTGAGGAGGCTCTTTATAAAACAGCCTTCCAACGAGAACACTCTTCATACCTGCTCTGTTGGCTCCCCAGATATCCGTGAAAAGCTGATCCCCTATGCATATTATCTGATCACACGGAAGATCCATCAGCTCTTTAGCTTTGGTATAGCCTGTTCCGCGGGGCTTAAGCGCCTTATATACATAAGGACATTCAAGCTTATCGGCAAAGCTCTTAACACGCGGCTCTTCATTGTTTGAAACGATCATAGTCCTGAAGCCGTATTCCTTTAAGGATTTAAGGAATCTGTATGCACGTCTGTCAGCAGGCAGATCATGTCCTACAAGAGTGTTGTCGATATCAAATATCACACCCCTGAAACCTTCGTCCCAGAGCTTCTTAAAATCTATCGAATATGTGTTTTTTGCAGCATAGGTTGGATAGAATCCTTCAAACAGTCTCATTTTTTCTTATCCCTGCACTTTCAAGCAGTTTCTTTGTGTACGGATGTTTAGGATTACGATACAGTTCTGACGGAATACCGGTTTCCGCAATTTTCCCGTCTTTAAGTATCATTATCCGGTCACAGAAATTATACATTGTTCTCAGATCATGTGAAATAAAAAGAACCGTAAATCCTTTTTCATCCTGAAGCCTGCCCATAAGATCCAGCACCTGTGCCTGCACAGTAACATCAAGCGCAGAAACGGGTTCATCGGCAATTATAAATTCAGGTTCCTGCATGAGAGCTGTACCTATGCATATTCTCTGACGCTGCCCTCCCGAGAGTTCGGAAGGCTTACGGATCATAAATTCATCACTTAACCCGACCTCCTGAAGCATTGAGCTTACACGATCTCGTCTATCTGTACGAGAAAGTGAAGTCTTAAGCTTCAAAGGTTCTTCCATTATCCACGAAATCTTCTTCGCAGGATTCAGCGAGCTGTACGGATCCTGAAATATCATCTGCGGAGATTTGGTTTTTGTCTCTATTGTTCCGGAGGCAAGCGGTACTATCCCAAGCAAAGCCTTGGCAAGGGTTGATTTTCCTGATCCCGACTCACCTGCAAGCCCTAATATCTCACCTTTGTATATGTCTATATCAAGATCTTCAAGAACTGTCTTTATCGATCTTTTACCGTCGGTATAATTGGTAAATCTTACGGTTATACCTTTTCCCTCAATGAGTTTTTCTTTTTCCATTCAAAGCCTCACTTCCGGAATGGCGGCTATCAGCCTCTTGGTATATTCTTCATTAGGAGATTCAAATATCATATCCGTATCCCCTTTCTCAACTATCACACCATTCTGCATTACCATTACATTATGACTGATCTGTCTTATAAGACTCAGATCATGTGAGATAAACAGAACCGCTACTTTTGAAAGCTCATTGATCTTAAGAAGCAGTTTAATTATCTCTGCCTGCACCGTCACATCCAGTGCCGTTGTCGGCTCATCGGCAATAAGAAGCTTGGGCTCCGACACCATTGCCGCCGCGATCATAACCCTCTGTCTCATACCTCCTGAAAGCTCATGCGGATAAGCATCATAGACTCTTGCCGGGTCATCCATCTCAACGTTTTCAAGCCATTTTAAAGCAGCCTTTTTTCTGTCACCGTCTGACATATCCTTATGATGGATAAAAAGAGATTCTTCAACCTGTTTCCCAATCTTCATCGTAGGATTAAGTGCAGTCATCGGCTCCTGAAAAATAACAGATATCTCATCACCCTGAAGTCCCCTTAGTTCACTTCTGGGTATCTTAAGAAGATCCTTTCCTTCAAAAAAGATGCTGCCAAAGGTCTTAAGCTTCTTTCTGGGCAGCAATCCGGCGATAGCCATTGCGGTCATGGATTTTCCTGATCCGGATTCTCCTACTATCCCGAGTATCTCGCCCTTATCAAGCGAAAAATCAACATCCTTTACAACCTTTTCAGGGCTGTCATGATCATGAAATTCAATTGTAAGATCCTTTACTTCAAGCAACATATTATGAATTCTCCGATATTCCTTCAGAAAGGAGTGAAAAGCCAAGCACCATAATGATGATCATAAGTCCCGGGAATAAAGCATACCAAGGCGCGGTGAATAAATAGCTTTGTGCCTCTGAAAGCATCCTTCCAAGTGATGCATTAGGCGGCTGAACACCGATACCAAGATAGCTTAAGCCGGCTTCAGCAAGCACTGCATTATTAAAACCGATCATGACTGAACTCATGAGCACAGGAAGGATATTTGGCAGAATATGTACAAATATGATACGAATATCCCCTGCTCCCATTAGTTTCGCACTCTGTACATAATCAAGAGCAGCCTGTTTTTTATACTCTGACCTTACTATTCGCGCAAAGCTTGGTATAAAAGCTATACCAAGAGCTATAGTAACATTGAATGATGAAGGCCCTAAAAGCGATATTATCACAAGAGCTAACAGGACACTCGGAAAAGCAAAAAGAGCATCATTAACTCTCATCAATACATGATCCAGGCGGCCACCGTAATATCCACAGCCTGCACCTATCACAATACCTGCAAAAGTTCCGATAAAAACAGTGGTCAACGCAATAAAGAAAGTATTCCTTATCCCCTCAAGCACTCTGCTGAATATATCACGGCCGAAATTATCACAGCCAAAGATATGAGCAAAAGAAGGCGATGCGAATTTAAGAGATGCATTCATTTCAGTCGAACCGTAAGGAGTATGGAACACGGCAATAAAAGCAGCAAGAAAAATTATCCCGCAGATCACAAGTCCGCAGACAAAATTAAAGCCGTGATATTTTTTGAAAAATCTTTTGACAAACGACTTAATCTTCATCAGTTCTCTTCATCCTCGGATCGATACGTTTATACAGTATGTCAACAATAAGGCTCATCATACATACAACAAAAGCGATAAGAACAATAACCGCTTCAACAACCGGATAATCCCTGTTGGAAATGGATGTGAGCAGTATACGTCCAAGCCCGGGGATACCGAACACCTGCTCCACAACTATGGAGCCGGCTATCATATCAGCCACGGCCATACCCCAGAAGGTTACAAGCGGTATCATCGCATTCTTCAGCACATGTCTGTACATGACCTGCATGGTAGAATTGCCTCTGCTGTAAGCGGTGCGTACGTATTCCTTATCTGCCTCTTCCAGTATCGAAGCTCTTAGGAGCTTTACAGACATGGCGCATTTAGGCACAGCTATCGCAACTGACGGCATGATCAGATAAGCGATGAATCCCCAAAAATCTTTGGAATATGAGATATAGCCCCCCGGTTTAAACCAATGCAGCACCATACCGAAAACATAAGTAAGAAGTATTCCCAGGAAAAATGACGGTACTGCCATAAACACCTGATCCGCAACATAAAAAGTCCTGTCCAGCGTTCTTTTGGCATATTTAGCCATAAGAACAGCTGTCGGGACGGAAATCAGGATAGTAAAGACCATCGACAGCACAGTAAGCGTTATCGTGATCGGTAATTTGTCGCCTATCATTGCAATGACAGGTCTGTTATAAGAAAGAGAAATTCCGAAATTGCCTTTGAAGCATTCAAGGAGCCATGACAGATACCGTACTATAAATGGCCTGTCTAACCCCATTTCATGCCGCAGAGCAGCAAGCGCCTCCGGTGTGGCATCCGTACCGAGCTTTGAGAGAGCCGGATCGCCCGGTATTATCTCAAACGCTGCATATACCAGGAATGACACACCGATAAGCGTTGCCAGCAGATATAGGATTTTCTTTATATAATATTTCATTCTGTAGCAAGACTTAAGCTTGCAAAATCCTGGGCATATAAAGGATAGAACTTATATCCCGTTATCTTCTTGTTGATAGCCACATAGCAGGGAAGATCCTGAATATAGGCACTTGCAGCCTCTTTTGAAAGAATTTCCAGGCACTGTTTGTAGCTTGCTGTCTGAGCTGCATCGTCTGTTGTTGAAAGAGCTGCTGTTAAAGCTGCATCATACTCAGGACTTGAGAAGTTCACAAAATTATTGTGAGCATCAGATTTATAACGGTCAAGCAGAGCACGAGCTGTAAGAGGTGATGCATCAACACCTATAACAGTTGCCTCATAATTTCTCTCACTGTAGGTTTCGGACAGCCATGTATCCCACTCAACAAGATTGATCTTGGCTGTAACGCCTATCTTTTTCATCTCCTCAACGATAACCTCAGCTGTGGCAACATGAGGCTGATAGTTTGAAGGAACCGTAATAGAGAACTCAAAACCATTCTCATAACCTGCTTCTTTAAGAAGAGACTTAGCCTTTTCAATATCAGTATTGTATGTATCGTTAAGGCTTTCATCGTAATACTTTCCAAAAGCGGGGAACATAGCAGAACCGATCTCGGTTCCATCACCGCCCGAAACGTAATCCATTATCTCCTGCGGATCGATCGCATAGCAGATAGCCTGTCTTACCTTCGGATCTGAAAACGGCTCGTATTTATTGTTTAAGTAAAGAGCCTGAACAAGGTTCATGGTTCCTTTTTCGATATTAAAATCACTGCCTTCAAGTTCTTTTACCTGGGTATCGGTTATCCTGCAGAACATATCTGCGGAGCCGCCCTTTAATTCCATTACGATCGAATCAGCATTAGAGATTATCTTAAGTGTAATGTTCTTAATATGAGCTTTTTCGCCCCAATAATCATCAAATGATTCAAGATCAACAGACTCCTGGGGAGTATGTGAAACGAACTTGTACGGACCTGTACCGATAACCGAAGTCTCCGGATCGGCATTTGATGCAGGTATTATCGCATCTGTCATATATGAAAGAAAATCTGCATCAGGTTCAGCGAGCTTTACTGTAACTGTTTTGTCATCAGTTTTTTCCACCGAAGCGATGTTTGCTAAAGCACCTTCAAGAGGCTCTCCTGTTTCCTTGCCTGCAAGACGGTTAAGCGAATATACGACATCATCTGCCGTTACTGTGCTTCCGTCATGGAACTTAACGCCCTGTCTTAACGAAAAAGTATAAGTCAGGCCGTCTGCGTCTGCTTCGTATTTCTCTGCGAGTGCGGGGATAAGTTCACCGTTTTCATTGTACTTGAGAAGTCCCTCATAGATGTTAAAAAGAATCTCCCTGGTACCTGCCGCATTAACTTTATGCGGGTCAAGTCCGTCATCGAGATCCTGAGGGATACCGATGGTGATGTGACTTGCCGGAGTCTCCGCCGCCTTGTCGCCTGTGCATGCGCCCAGTGCAACAGTCATTGTCGCGAGCAATACCGCAAACATTACTCTTGCTTTTTTCATTGCTACTACCTCCAAATATGAAATTGTTTAGTTGCGCATAAAAAGCGCCTTGTCGGTCACCGTAGGCATCTGCCTTTAATATCCGACAAGGCGTATTGTATTATGTGAACTGCATAATTGCAAGCAATAAATTGCTCAATTCAATTCATACTTTGGGTTTTTCAGTCTGTTTTCAAACAGTTCAGGTGGCATGGGCTTATCAAAATAATACCCCTGTACCTGTTTGCATCCGATCTTGTCAAGAAGTTTAACCTGCTCGATAGTTTCAGCACCTTCTGCTATGGTACTCATATTAAATTCTTCGGCGAGTCCTAAAACATGTTTCATGATAACAAGTTTACGTTCATAGTTTTCGCCATCCGTATCCAGAAATGACTTATCTATTTTTAGTTCATCAAAATGGATATCCCTGATCATGCTCAAAGAAGAATAGCCTATGCCGAAATCGTCAACTGAAACACAAAATCCCATTTTCTTTAAATTTTCAACAGTTTCCTTCAGTCGCTTCTGAGCTTCTTCCGAAGTCGTCTCCGTAAACTCAATGATTATATTTTCCGGTTTAAGGTCGTAGTTTTTTACTATCGACATTATATCCTGGGCAAGTGCGTTGTTTGAAAGATGTTTTCTCGAAAAATTAACTGACACAGGTACTATTGAATATCCATTAGCTTTCCATTTTGCCAGATCAGAACATACGGTTTTAAGCATAGCGAAATCTATCTCGCATATTCTCTTACTTCTTTCAAATACCGGAATGAACGCAGCCGGCGGAATTAGCTCATCAGCCCTTTTCCATCTGCAGAGAGCCTCTGCCCCCGAGAGCAGACCGGTCGAAAGTGAGACCTTAGGCTGGTAATATGCTATAAACTCGCCATTACCAAGAGCTTCCTCAAAGTGAGCTTCCATGCTCTTTGACTGTTCGGAAATCTTAATGGTATCCTCATCATAAAAAAGAAATGGAGCATGCTTGACATACCTTGCAATCAGCATTGTCTGTCTGGGATGATCTATCAGAGCATCGCAGGATGTTTCTTTTGTATCGATTATATATATGCCGGCACATGCCGACATCCTTACCACGTCACGGGGACGGTCTCCGTATCTGATATCAGCACCCTTTATCAGCTCTGTGAATTTTTCTACATTTTCTTTTCTGATAAGGGCTCCAAAATTATCACCTCCGTGCCTCCATAAACATTCAGGCGATGTAAGGATCTTTTCAAATTCGGCACAATACAACTGCATTATGCCTGAAGTCATGTCTCTTCCGAGATTTTCATTTATTTCTGTCATATTCCGGAAGTTCATGAAAACAGAAGCATAATTATCTATGCATTTCTGATTGATAAGCTGACGCATAACCCTTTCGCCATACATAACATTATGCATACCAAAGGCTATATCATGATAGGTAAGATAATCCAGACGTTCATAAATCTTTAAATTACCATTACGCAGACTCAGAATATGAATAAATGCACTTACGGCCTTCATATCCTCAATAGTCCACATGGTATCCTTTACAGGAAATGCTCTGTAGGTGAATGTACCGCCGATAACGCGGGGATTTGTTGATGTGATCGCCAGCTCGCCTTTTTCTTTTCCGCCGTCATAGAATGTAAACTGGCTGAACTCCCGGCCTTCAACTTCATCGGAAGCACTGGCATATTCAACTATATCTACCACCGCTATATTGAGAGCATCAGCCGCTTTTCTGATAACCGCTTCTTCTCCCGGATGATCCTTTGGCGGCAATTTGATAAGTTCTTCAAGAAAATCAAAAACAGTATCTTTCCAGTCCATACGTAACCCCATCCTTAGTATGAAAACATAATAGATACAATACAATGATATTCTATCAGTTAAAAAGAATTATTTCAATCAGAGGCAGTCTGATCACTCTGTGTAATGTGAATAGATATATGCATGATCAGATCTGCAATCTCTCGCAGAATCTGACATGGCAGTACAAAGAATATAGAGCTTTCCGCTGTTACTTTCAAAGCAGCTCACCGCACAGTTTTTGGACTCATTTACAAAACCGGTTTTGGCAGCCAGGCACACTCCGGGCATCTCCCTGTCCTCTATCCTTCGCAAAAATATGTTTGATAGATTGAGCCCGTCCGGATGCTCAGCCCTCTTTGCCGTAGTATATTTATGCTGAGACAGCGCCTTGTAGCATATATCTTTTTCAAGCGCGGCCTTCATGATCATACTCATATCAACTACAGTACAATAATTATCTTCATCAAAGATGCCCACCGGATTGGCAAAATGAGCAGTGTCACTGATCCCAAGTCGTGCACAGTAAGCATTCATGGCCATCACAAAGTTTTCCGTGGTACCGGCACTCTTCTGCGCAAGCGCAAGACATGCGTCAGCTCCGGAAGGAAGTATCGTTCCGTAGAACAGTTCTTCAACCGGAACATTTTCGCTGATCGAATAATTAACAGCCGAACAGTCATTGGAGAACGTATAATTTGCGATCTCCTGAGTTATCGAAAAATTGCCGGAAAGTGTCGGAAGCAGTTCACAGGCAGTGTATACACTGAGTACTTTTGTCATTGATGCCGGGTATATCCGGTCATTTTCATTTCTGTAGGCAACAATATGACCGTCCTGCATATCTATAAGCACAGCATAGCGACTGATCAGATCTTCCTCACCAATATATTTTGCCCTTGCGTCTTTTGTGACTTCATATCCTTCATAGAATCGTTCTGCAAGCGGAGAACTGACCGTTCTGGGACAAGCCTCTGTCAGTTTGTTATTTGATACCGCATCTGCTCCATTTCCTGAAACAGAATTATTAAAGCAAAGATCGACCGATATCGTCATATCATCCGATACAGTACCGGCATCTTCATTCTCATTTTTGAAAATACTAATGAACAGAACTATCAGTCCGATCAGAATAACTGCAGCCGGAGCGATGATGATCCAAATTCCGTATTTATTTCTTCTGTGTTTGTTTCTTCTTTTTCTGTGCATATCCAAATATATCAGTTAATCAGTATTCACGCAGGCTTTTTATACTATAATTTTTTGACCTATTTTTCAAGCCGTTATACTTTCACGCACTTTTGTTTTAATATTTTTAACCAATATTTATTACTTAATACTTCAATTAACTTCCCGACCCGTGCAGCCTTATCCGGCGGTGTTTAAGTGAGCCTTAGCAGTTATCGAAAATGCATAGATTCTCCAGGAACGGTCTGCCAGGGACGGCAGGCCGAGCGAACAACGCCACATGGATGTGGCGTGTGAGCGTTTCCGGAATAAATCAATAGTTTAGGGCATTTTCGTTAGAACTGCTTGGCGAACGTTTTCACCGCCGGATAAGGCTGCACGGGTCGGGACGTTATAGTAAACAATATAATTGGCATTTAGAGTAATTTTTCATATAATTAAATCAATGTATAAATATTCATACAAAGTTCAATAAACATATATTTAACCGTATATCAGAAAAGTGGATTGCTCTTCATGGAGATAAAATATGAAAAACAGGATCGCAGTTTTTACAAACGGTTACAGCAATAACGATAATTTCCGTGCTCTTAACGGAATGAAAGAATTTGCTGCAAAAAAGGATTTTGATATTCATATCTTTTCATGTTTTACCGCCTATGATGAAAACGAGGCTGATAATATAGGTAATCTCGGCATTTACGATCTGCCTGATACTTCTTCTTACGACGGCGTTATAGTTTTTTCTAATTTTTTGAACAGCACGGATAAAATAAACGAGATCTTTGAACGTTTCAGAAAAGATCACATCCCTGCTGTCAGTATTGGCATGAAAATTGACGGCTTTCCTTTTATTGGCTGCAATAATGAGATCGGGATGCATGAAATGGTAACACACCTTATTGAAAAGCATGATGTGAAAAGGATCGCCTTTATAGGCGGTACAGAAGATCATCCCGATTCAATACTCAGACTAAAAGTCACAAAAGATGTACTTAAAGAACACGGGCTGTCATTTGATGAACGTGATCTCTACTACGGACTGTGGGCGAATGAACCCGCCGAAGATGCCGTACACGACCTCATAGGACGTCCTGAAGGGCTACCGGATGCAATCGTTGTAGCCAATGATGTAATGGGCCTGGCCGCTACAACAGAGCTTGTAAGACTTGGCTACAATATCCCGCAGGATGTGATCGTAACAGGTTTTGATCACCGCGAAGATGTGGATACCTTCTACCCCGGACTCACTACCGTTGAGCCTGATTACTACAATATCGGATATGAGGCATGCAGGACCATTTATGACATGCTCGATGGCAAGCCGCCAAAAATGGAATATATGACCGGCTCGAAGATGATCATTGGCGAGAGCTGCGGCTGCAGCGACAATATGCGCTGTGTTGAGGCCAGAAACCGATTCTGTCACAATTCCCATCTCGCAGTCAGAGAAGAGAGAAAATTCAACAGAAACACCAAGGAACAGCGACTCATCATTCTTAATTCGGAAAGCTATCATGATATGAAAGTCGGGCTTTCAAATTATTACCTTGAAGATCACATTCTTGAAGGTAATGATTTTTCGCTTGTAGTTAATCCACGCTATATCGAACTTGTCATGTCCGACGAAAAGACCCTGCTCTCAAACGGTTACGAGAATGCCATGGAACCGCTTACTGCACTTAAAGACGGTCAGCTTGTAGATGCAGAAGTAAGCAGAAGCTCTCTGATCCCGGGATACGAGAAAACACCGGGGAAACAGACTGTATATGTTTTCTACCCTCTCCATGTTAAACAGTACAACTATGGCTACATGTGTTTCAAAATAGGCGCAGCTGTATTTAATGATGTACTTAGCATATTTGAGTATCTGGAGAAAATGCAGCATTCATTCGTTGAATACCGTATAAATACCAAGATCAACATACTTAACAGAGAACTTACGAGACTGTACGATAAAGATCCCATGACAGGACTTTATAACCGATTCTGTTATGAAGAGAAAGTAAATTTAATGTTCAAAAAGAGCCTCGCTAATAGGTCGAAAATGATGATCATGTTCATAGATATAAATAACATGAAAACGATCAATGATCATTACGGTCATCTGTACGGAGATAAGGCTATATGCATAGTAGCAGATGCGATCAAGGCCGGAATATCCGAAGCCATACTGGCTGTAAGGTTCGGAGGAGACGAATTCCTTTTAGCCGCGCCTAAATACAGTATAGAAGAGGCTGAAAGCTTAAAAGAAAGTATAAACAGCTACATCGACAAGCAGAACGATTCAGGCATATATCCTTTCCGTTTCACCGTAAGCATTGGATATGTGATCACGGATCCCACTGCCAAAGAGTCTATCCAGGATTATGTTCATATGGCAGATGAACTTATGTATGATATTAAACGAATATATCATGAGACACATCCGGATTAAAACATCTGTTTAAGTTCCTATTTATTTAGCTTCTTAAGCAGACGGTTCATATCTTCCTGCTCGGATGCTATAAGAAGTTCCTCACCTTTTTTTAGACGTGCATCAGGATCAACTCTGGCATTAAGACGATCACCGCTCTTAACCGCTATAACATTGGCCCCGTAACCTGCACGGAGATTCAGCTGTTTCAATGTCTTCCCCACCCACTCTGCAGGCGGAAGAATGTTTACAATCACGATATCATCATTAAAAGAAAAATAATCTATAACATTTCCCGAAAGGACTTTTCTTGCTGTACGGACAGCGCTGTCCTCTTCTGAATAAATGACCTCATCCGCACCGACTTTAAGGAATATATCTCCCATACGATGGCTTGATGCCTTCGCAAGTATCCTTGGAACGCCCAGTTCCTTGGCGATCATTATGCACATAATGCTTGATTCCAGACATGATGCCATTGAAACAATGACAGCATCCATATTTTCTATACCGATCCCCTTTATCGCTTCCGGGGAACTCAGATCAGCCGACATCGCATAAGACACTTTATCCGAATAATGATTAACCTGCTCTTTATCCGCATCTGCTATAAGCACATCTGCGCCCAGATCTACCAGCTCATCTACAAGCCTTGATCCAAATATTCCTAATCCAAGTACTGCTACTGATTTTTTCATATTTTAACCTCCACGATGCGGTTTCTCTGTATTTACCCCACATAAAATTTTCCGTCTGCATAACTTATCTCATTTTTTGCGACATTTCCTGATGAGAAGAAAAACGCCATTGATATCGGCCCTATCCTGCCCAGATACATTGCTATTATCACGATCACCCTTCCGGCAGTACCAAGCCCCGGTGTCAGAGCCCTTGTAAGCCCGACCGTTGCTGTAGCACTGAATATCTCATACAAAGCATCCGTTGCATCCACATGCTCCACTGCCATCAGGAGCACGGAAAGAAACAATGTAACCGCAAGCGATATGGTAATTATAGCAGAAGCTTTTCTGATCATCTCCCGATCAAGCGTCCTGCCCCAGAGCACAGCCTCATCACGTTTACCGATATAACAAAATGCATTGATCAAGAGCACCGCAACCGTTACAGTCTTAACACCGCCTGCCATACCCATAGGAGAACCGCCTATGAACATATAAACACAGCCTGCCGTAGCCGTGGCATCGGTAAGCTTTTCCTGAGGCACCGCGGCAAAGCCTGCGGTTCTGAAAGTAATGGACTGAAAAATGCTGTTCATGATCTTTGATGAAAGAGAAAGATTTCCCAAAGTATCCGGATTGTTCCACTCCGTAACCCCAACGATCACTGCTCCGCTTATTATAAGAAAAGCAGTACAGAAAAGAACCAGTCTTGTATGTTCCCTTAGATGTCTTATGAACCTTATTTTCCGGTTCTTAATTGTCATAGCTATGGAATCTGCTATATCAAACCATACTATATAACCAAGTCCGCCTGCGATGATAAGAAACATGGTAGTTATCATTATGAGCGGATCATCGTGATAATTGATAAGGCTTGACGGGCCAAGTATATCAATACCCGCATTACAGAAAGCAGAGACAGAGTGAAAAACAGCATACCACCATCCTCTTGCCCTTCCAAACTGTGGAACAAACCTGATCGAATAAAGAACTGCACCCGTCATTTCCACAAGCATGACGCATGCAGCCACACGGCACATAAACCTGACAGTGCCTCGCACAGTATCAAGATTAAATGAATCCATAATAAGAACTCTGGCCTTTAAGGAAATCTTTGACCCCCATGCCACAAGCATCATCGATGCGACCATGACTAATCCCAGACCGCCAACCTGTATCAGAAGAAGAATGATAACCTTTCCGAACAGCGACCAGTGAGCATATGTATCAACAACAACCAGTCCGGTTACACATACGGATGTCACTGCCGTAAAAAGAGCGGTAAGATAATCCGTTTCATAGCCTTTTGCCGTAGAAACCGGTAAATATAAAAGCAGACTTCCCAGTAATATCAATCCAAGAAAACCGACAGGGATCAACTGCGCAGAAGTAATGTGCAGTTTCTTCCGATCATTATTGCTTGTTTTTTTCATTTATAAATTTCCGTCCGTTGATCAAGTATAAAAATGTTATTGATGATCTCATCGGCTTCAGTCTCAGATACCGTGCCTTTACCATCAAAAAATATATCTCCGTTGTCTGTTTGTTTCGGAGACATTATCCCCTTAACACAGACCTGTGCGATGTGATTTACACAAACGTGACAGTCATACAGATCCTTCAATCTGCCTGCATCACCCCAGTCAGGTTCGTCCGGTTCATGAAGTTCCTTTTTTAAAAACTCATGGATTATACGGGCCGCCTGACTTCGGATAAGCGGTATATCAGCCGACAGTTCATCCAGCGCTTCGGCAAACCCGTGCATCCTTGCGAAATGTAAGTTTTCTGCTTCCGATGCATAACTGCCGTTATAAGCATTCAAAAGCCTGCATATAAAACTACCTGTATTTATCTCATTCATGAGGCGTGATCTTGTATGTTACATTCCCGCAGCCTTCAAGACCGTTCACTCCAAACACACCGGATGTATTTTCAGTAACTTCCCCTGTCCAGAGATCCTTAAGTTCAAAGCTGACCGCTTTACTGAACTTTTCGCAATCCGGCATTTTTTGGCCTATATATCCTGCAATATCAGAGACACTTACACTGACAGACTGATCGCTTGCCTCCTCGCTTAAGTTAAAAAAAGAAAGTGCCACGCTTCCGTCAGAAAGAGGTTTAGCAAGCACATCTATTCTTTCATTGTCTCTGGTATAAACCTGATCAGGCCTGCCGGTCCCTATGCCTGTTGAAAAGATCCTCTTGGCCTGGATTCCCAGATTGTCGCGGTTAAGATCGATTATATCTTTATTCGCAATGATACTGTAAAACTCATCGCCCTTTTCAACCCTGCGCAGATCAAGCCCCAGCATGAGTGGAGCATTCATCATTGCCCACATGGTAAAATGAGTCCTGCTCATCACGGGTGTCATACCGTTCATGCCTACCATAAGCATATCAGGATCGTTCCATCCTTTATCGAGCCCCGAAAACTCATCCATGATCACGCACTTGTTATACTGGGAAGTAACAGAAGGTGTATAATCATCCTTCCAAGTACCAGTTCCGGGATCTCCGTCAGCCCCTACTTTAAATGTGATATCGTTCAGTATCCTCCAGGAATCACTGACCTTATATGCCCAATTCTGTGGCTGTGTCTTGCCCCATTCACATACAGAAAGTATCACATCCTTTTCCGGTGCAGCCGCCTTAAGTCCCTCCAGCATAGCTGCATACGAATTAAGAGTATTTTCCTGCCTCCTGTGGTTCATAATACGCAGTATATTTTTACCTTTAGAAAGCTTTAACTTTATAGGTTCAGAAACCGCAAATTCTTCAGGACCTTCAGTCTCCGGCAACAGATCATCAAAGAAAAGTGCAGACTCAGCGCCCTTGCCAACTGCGACCTGAAGCCACTGACCTATCCCTTCTTCTTTCCCGGAAGCATATACAACACTTAACTCATATTCACCGTTTTCGGGAACCTCCAACTCAAAAACAAGTTCACTGCTTCTGTCACCTACCGGTGTGAACTCAGGACCCGTTCCATCGAATGTACCTATATAAGATACATATGTATCATTATTTACAGCTCGTTCCCCTGTGATCTTGCCGTCTTTTACGGCAGAAAGGCATTTTTCAAAAACGTTGCCTTTGATCTTAATACTCTTTATCAAAGGTGCATAAACAAATCTGGCATTTGCCGCATCTGAAAAAGTTGCATTGTCCCAAAGATAATAGCAATTGTCCACTTTCAGAAAATCCACACCCCATTCGATATAGGATGCAGCATCAGTCATCTCATGACCACAGGTTCCAACAGCTGCTCCTGCACAAAGATTAGTACCTATATCATTGTACATGCCAAATTTCAGTCCCTTGCCATGAATATAGTCAGAAAGAGCCCGGAAACCTGACGGAAATTTAACTTCCTCGTTTGTAATCTTTCCGTTTACACGTTCAGGCTTATAGCATCCGTCATCGAGTACCACATATTCATATCCAAGTTTATCCAGACCCAGCTCGACTATCTTATCAGCCATAGCTTTTGTAAGCGCCTCTGTATTACCACTGCCAAAAGCATTCCAGCTGTTCCACCCCATATGTGGCAGATGGCCTTTCTTTTTTTCCAAAAGTACACTTCCATCTGCAAATGAATCAAATTGATATTCTTTGCCCTTAAGTGCACCCGGGCTGTTTGGAGTCATCTCATCTAATTCTTTTCCCATAATTTAAACCTGTTTTCTCCTGAATGCAGTTTAATGAAAATTCAGAACCCTGTCGTAATCATAGCCCCTGTCAGGTGTGAATGTGCGTTTTTTTAGTTCAAAATAAACCACTCCATTCTTATTTACATCAAATGAAGCACTTATCTTTCCATCTTTACATTCAACTATTTCACTCTTTATCAGAGGATTTGCACTTAATCTTAAAAGTGCTGTCTGAGCTTCATCAAGATACTGAGGTTCTCCAAGATCATGCCATACTTTAAGGGGATTGCAGCATTCCTCATCGACAGTCTTTGTTATTAAAGTATACTGATCTGCATCAGCACTCATTTCAAAGCCTCGTGAGAGCTTATCTTCTTTATAGTTCCAGAGTATACCCGCAAACCCTTCATCAGTCTTAATGATAACAGCTGTTTCATCCTTAAGGAGGCAGCGCTGACTCTTGTTCTTAAGCTGCTTATAGAAAGAGAATGTCCAAAATGTAGGCTTGGGTATGCAGCCGTTAGCAACCATACCGAACCCGCCATGGAAAGGTGTGAACGGAACGCCCTGTTCTTCAAAAACATCTCCGAAGGTCCAGTAAGAATATGATTCATTCATATCACCGAGACGTGAAAGCTGACCGGCTAAATATGCAGCATTCAGATTTGTGTCATGAATAACACCCTTCGGGGTATATGATGTGCTGAACTCTGTAATATGTATAGGGAATCCCCTAAACTCATCAAATTCGTCAATAATGTCTCTTGTACTCTGAAGATTACTTATCCTCATATCGGAATCCTCAAGAAGAGAATAGTCATAATGTCCGACTCTTTCAGGAAATTCTACAGTATAGTGATGACGGGTAATAAAATCCGGCTTGAGTTTACTATCCCTGCAGAACTCAAGGAAAGATCTGATCCATCTTGCATCATCAACACCGCAAATAGCAGGACCACCCACTTTAAAATGAGGATCATAAGCCTTTATTGCAAGAAATGTTTCTTTAAAGAGTTTGAAATACTCATCCATATCTGCCTTATACCAGAAACCGGGCAGATTAGGCTCATTCCACACTTCGATATTCCAATCAAGCACCTCTTCTCCGTAACGAGCTCTGAGATGCTTAAGAAGCGAAACAACCATATCCGTCCACATGGAATAATCCTTAGGCGGTGTGGTATTGCCCTTCCAGTAAAAGATCGTCTGCTCGCCGCTTGCAAGCTTTGAAGGCATGAAACCGAGCTCTATAAAAGGTCTGATGTTCAGCTTTAAATAACTGTCAAAGATCCTGTCTATATATGTATAGTTATATTCAACTTTTGTCTGACCGTCTTCTTCATATTCGTGATATATGGATACATCATCCGAGAATAAACCATGACCACGGATATTCTTAAAACCGATCTCCTCCTGAACCATTTTGAGCTGCTCGAGATATTCAGCAGTCAGAGCAAGGCCGAGTCTTCCTGTACCAACACAGAAATCAACATTATTATTGAATAAAACATCAGCGTCATTTTTTACAGCAGTCAAATTAGTCATGCTTGTTACCTCTACCTGTATTTTTATATTTTTTTAAAATAATTAGCCTTATCGGCATCCGATAAGGCTAATAATACTAAATCTTCAGGCAAAAGAAAACCAACAACAGTTTTTACAGAGTATTCTGCACAGGCCAGATATATACGCCTCTGTTTTCTAAGAACCACATCATACGATCCGTAGCATCTTTGGCAGACTCTGCAGACCCGCTTGACGGATATCTGTCATAATGCTGAGAAAGAAGCGGCATATATGTTCCAATATATCTATCCATATATTCCCCTGTTCTTTCAGGAGCAAAAGTCTCATTTGACAGCTCCAGCATTTTTTCCTTAAAAGCAGCCCTGAACTCCTGATTAGTCATTAAATAAGCAAAGCATTTTACAATAATATAGTGAGAATCCGTGTTGAGTAATCCGCCATCTTCCTTTATATGGCCGCCCATGCCCTCTTTCAGGAAATCTTTTTCCGGATAATCAAGACTAGCTTCCAGATCATACATCAGAAAACGCCAGCGTCCATCCCCATATTCCGTATCATCCGGAGTATGAGCTCTCCACATTGAACAGTTTCTGTCAGGCCAGTCCTGATTGTTGAGCCATATCTCTTCTGCATAGTATTCCACTGCCGATTCAGGATCGATAAGCTTGCAGAATTCATCATAATCCTCTTTTTTCTTAAGAGACTCGTGAGTGTCAAGAAACTCGTATATATCTATAAGTTCAGGATTTTTAACGAGAGAATCGGTTGTTCCCGGTGCGGAATTTTCATCAACCTTATCTTCCTTTATTTCGCACAGATCGATATTGTCCTTATCTATACCGTATACGGATTCCAGATAATGTTCGGTAAAATCTGTCTGAAGGATATACACTCCCCAATACTCGCCATTGAGATAAACAACGCAGGGGCGCGATTTCTGTCTTGTTACAGCTCCGTTTTCCTGTTCATTTAACATATCCTGTAAAAAAGGATCCTCAAATTTCTCCTCTCCGGCACTTACGCCTGATCTCAGATTAAGTGTATGAAAACACTCTACTGTCTGACCGCTTGTATCTTTGAGTCCGTTTCCGAACAGCGCTCCCCTGAAATATTTGTCACCGTAGTCTTTTCTGGCATAAAGTCTGAAGTTCTTCTGTAAAGAAGACCTTGAGATACCGCCCTGTATCCTTATACCGCAGTCCTGTGAAAACAGTTCACTGCAGCTGCCATCGCCCGAAACATTTAGCATTATGGCAGTAGCTTTGCGTTCCCAGTCTCTTCCGTGCTGATTATAATTCGCATCCCATTTATAAGAATAAAAGCTTTCAGGTAAATATCCTTTATTTAACGCATCATTCCAGAAATCTTCAAATATCTGGCCTTTAACATATATCCCCTTTACGGGATCGAAAAGATCATCATAATCCATTGTTATGGATAAAACGGCCAGATCCTCATTTGAAGCCGCAGTACTCTCTGAAAGACCTTCAATATGATCATTCATATCACCGACGAAATATACGCCCTGTGATGATGCGGTCACCTCATCGTTTGTAAATGCTGCCGCTCTGATCACGGTACACTTATCTACAGCTTCATCTGAGGGAGCATCAAAGCCACTTACATATCTGTAAACGGTCTCGTCAAGCTCACTTCCATCAAAAGATATAAGATCAGGCAAAACAGCTGATACAACATTATGTCTGTCCTTTGAATCCGTTATCTTTAAGGAATCAGCATACTCAATTCTTGTATTGCTGTAAGCCGGATCACTTCCATCAAGTGTATAGTAGATCGTATCTGCGCCATCACAGGAAATTGAAAGTTCAAACTCCTCTTTATAACATCCGGAGGGTGCTGACATTATGATGACCTGATCCTCGGGAGCCACATAAAGATTATTATCAGAAACCGGTTCATCACCAATCTGCGCGGTCTCTTCCGATTGCACCAAGCTGTCATTCTTTTTATTGTAAAGGGCACACAGTCCACAAAAAGCTATCAGGATAACACCTGAAATAGCAAGTAGTGTATAATAAGTACGTTTCTTCATAGCTTATGAGTTACCTCCAACTAACTCCATCCAACAAATCGGTATTATAGCAGAAGAATTATTAAAAAAACATTAAATCTTTCTTAATTTTCAGGAGAAGCGCAATGACGCTCAAACGACTTAACATAAAAAATAAAGAATGGCTTATTTCAGGTATTTTAAGTGTTATTGTCATATTAATTATCTTCGGCCTTATGAATATCCTTCCCTGGCAGGAGAATTCGATATTTTCCGGTGACCTCAGAGAACAGTGCATTCCTTTTACAAAGATGTTTTTAAGAAAACTGTTTTCCGGCAGCAGCCTTCTATATTCAAATGAATACGGAATGGGCGGCAACACCTCACTTCTCTACGCCTTTTATTCACTTAGTCTGTTCAATATTCCTTATATTTTCATTCAAAATATTTATGTCGCCACACTGATAATGTATATCATGAGATTTTTCTGTGCTTCGGCATTCTTTTCCCTTTTTGGCAAACAGGTACTGAAATCCGAAGGTAAATGGAATATATTTTTCTCGGTTATCTATACATTAAGCCCCTGCGCCTTTTCTTTAACAAAAATGCCGCCTTTGCTGGAAGGTTTTATTTATCTTCCTCTTATACTTATGCTTACTGATCGTTATATAAAAACCGGAAAAAAGGCCCTGCTTACCATATTTTTTGCTCTGCTCTTTATATCACAGTTCTACTGTGGATTTGTAGTGGCCCTTACCGCAACCGGCTTTACCATATGCGAGCTGATAATAAGGAAGGACAGCATTAAAGACAAATCTGTTTTAAAATCTTTCTGCGGCTTTGCATTAAGCGGAATAACTGCAGCACTCATTGCCGGTATATTATTACTGCCTGCCGGCTACTATGCTCTGTATCTCAACGGCTCCGGCCCGCAGGATGGAATAAGCTTATATTCCATGCCATTAGCATGGTTTTATCCTTTGCTTCCCGGCCGGACAATGGAACATAATTCAATGATCCCGTACCTGTATTGCGGTCTCATAACCCCGCCTTTGATCGTTCTTTATTTTTCGGATAAAACAATAAGGAAGAAAGAACGTATCGCAGCTTTCGCATCTCTGTTTTTGGTCTATTTAAGCTTTTTTGTCAGACCGTTATACAACTTTATGCATCTTTTCAATGAACCCAATGCTTACACGCACAGACATACATATGTGTGTGTATTTATTCTATGCGCGATCGCTCTTAAAGAACTCCATTTTGGAAACTGGAACAGGAAAAAAATCATGTTCACATCGATCTGTATGATGATCTTTGAAATCCTTCTGTGGCTTCTTTTTGTGATCACTCCCTACGGAAACAGTATCGGTATAGAAGGGATAGGTTTATATGGCTTATGTATAGGCCTTATCCTTTACCCGCTTCTTATCACAGCCATAAAAAGCAAAAAAAGCAATATCCTGACAATGATCCTCTTTATCATTCTGTTGACCGAAAATGTTATTTACGATAAAGAAATGATAAGATCAAATCTTTTTATAAATATGGATCAAGTCGACTTTGAAGATATTCATACAAGACATAATATAGATGAGATCAGATCATCAGAAGGATACGCTCATCAAAGGATCAAATATAATGACCAGTTTCTATTTAATGCTGCTCCTATGTATGGATTTGAATCCTACGGTTATTTTTCTTCGGTTTTTTCACCCGCACATCAAAAAGTACTAAGTAAATTAGGACTTTTTTCAAATGGTTTCGAGCAGACAAATAAAGGCAGTACTCCAATATTTGATCTTCTATCCGGAGTTGGATATCAGGTTACACAAGAGGATTTTGAAAAAGGCGGAAATGACATAATTACCGTCAATGATAAGGCTCTGCCCATAGGATATTCTGTCAGTGGTGATCCCTACTCGCTCACGCTTCCTGAACAGGATCCGTTTAATGCCCTGAACACCCTTATAAATGATTTTACGGGTTCCGGGACAGATCCGTTTAAATCATACGGAAATAATATGAACCTTGAATGGTATGATCTGGATGCCTACGCTGAAGGAGAGAATTATATATTTATCCCCAATGGTGAAACGCCAAGTCTTAGGGTCTCTGTGCCTCATATAGAAGGCAGGGATGCATATTTTTACCTGGTATATAATATAGAGGATGGTAATGATGTCAAACCGGTAAATGCTTATATCGTACCCGGTGAGCATATTGGCGATAATGATATAGTTGACCTTAAGTTTATTAAGAAGGCTGACGGGGCGTTTACATTAACCGATGCTACCCGTTTTGCTTATCTTGACCCTGATGCTCTTGATGAAACATGGAATATACTTTCAGAAGGTGCGCTTCACATAAACAATATGTCAGACGGACATATTGAAGGATCTGTTGATGTATCCGAGGGACAAAATTATCTATTCTTCTCGATCACATATGAGGAAGGCTGGGAAGCTTATGTGGATGGCCAAAAAGCCGAGGTTATCCCTCTTGTTGAGGGTGCCTTTACCGGTGTCAGGATCACTCCCGGACATCACGATATAGTCCTCGATTATAAAGCGCCCATGAAAAATGCCGGCTGCATTTCTTTCTTTGCCGGCATTTTTCTCCTAATATTATTTGTTATAAAAGACAGGTCGATCGATAAAGCAGAAAAAAGCAAATCTTAAGTCAGTTATTCCCCTGCTATACGGACTTTATAACTGTCATTTATTTGACCGTTAACGTAGAGCATCTTTTCTTTATCAGACCATCTGAGTTCGGTTAATTTATAATCGCCCTTTTCATAGGTATATCCGTCGCCGGCATCCTCATATAATGTAAAGCAGCCATCAGCCCCGGGATAAACCGTTATAGTCACAGGTCCTGTTTGTTCTTCCGTTGAACATGCAAAATCAGTTTCAGGAATAACGGATCCGGCTTTTACAAATACAGGAATATGATCAAGGGGGGCATCAGCATTTATACACTGTCCGCCTTCATAATACTTTTCCGTATAGAGATCATACCAGCCCGTATTCTCCGGAAGAATGACTTTTCTAAATGTTGAAACATTCTTTATACTTTCGCCCTTTAGCCCGTGACCTTTATGTTCAAAAAACATAGGCTCGGTAACCGGACAGATCATCAACTCATCTCCGAACATATACTGGTCAAAGACAGTTCTTAATTTCTCATCATCGGGAAACATAAAGGATAACGGTCTCATCATAAGCCTGTCTTTAAGCCATACCATGCCCGCAAGCGAATAAATATACGGCATTAATCTGTATCTTAGATGATTAGTTTTAACAAGCGAGTCATAAAACGGAGCCTCAGGTCTGTCAAAATTCCAAAGCTCACGTCTTACATCCGTACCATGACCACGGAATACCGGAAGAAAAGCACCCCATTCATACCATCTTGTAAACAGCTCGCAATAAGCAGGGTCCTCCGCTCCCAGATCGTAATCGCCTTTCCAATACCACTGCGCTCCTCTCTTTACAAAGAAAGCTCCAATATCAACTGTCCAATACGGAAATCCGCTTGCACAGAAATTAAGTCCCGCAGCGATCTGTTTTCTTAAAGTATCCCAGGTAGCTTCAATATCACCTGACCAGAGAATAACGCCAAATTTCTGCCCTCCGGTATAAGTATTCCTTGTAAGATTGATGACACGCTTTTCAGTCGGCTTATCACTATAATATGCTCTCTGACCTTCATAGATGCCCTGAGCATGATAATATCCGAATGTATTGGTCTTTTCAGCAGGGATATGATCTGCTACGATCCGGCAGTAATCTTCATACATCCTGCTGTTTTCAGGACGGACCATATAATTCCATTCAGGCGTAACAGGCTCACTGTTGTCACACCACCAGGCATCAACTCCATGACAGAAAATCCCCTGCATAAGCTGATCCCAATAAGTCTCTCTTGCTTCCTTCATGAAAGCATTATAAATATGGACTCCCGGAAGGAACTCACCTTTCGATTCAAATTCCCTGCCGTTTACGGTATCAGCTTCTGTATTTGGCCATACTGATATCATAAAATGCACATGACTGTCATGAAGTTCCGAGATCATAGCAGAGGGATCAGGAAAACGATCCGCATCAAAAGTTTTCTGCCCCCACTGACCCTCAGGCCATGAAAACCAGTCAAGCACAACACAATCCAAACCTATATCACGTTTTCTGTACTCTTCTGCAACGCTTATGATCTCTGCCTGAGTCTCATATCTTTCCTGACTCTGGATATAACCGAAAGCCCATTTGGGAAGCATCACAGCCTTCCCTGTAAGCGATCTGTAAAGCCCGATAACACCATCAGGTGTGCCTCCGTTCATAAAGAAGAAATCCATCTGAGGGTCAGCTTCTGTATAAAAATATGTGCCGTCTTCATTGTCATTAAATACTGCCGGACTGCCGGTATTAAAGAGAATACCGTATCCTTTTGTACTGACAAACATAGGAATGGCGATCTTTCTGTTTGCCTGATGAAGATATATGCGTTTTCCTCTCAGTGAAGAAAAGCCTTCTTCATGCTGTCCCAGTCCATATATACCCTCATCTTCATCTAAACAAAAATGATATCTTGTATGATAAGCGGTTCCTGTCTGGATCCTGGCAGCATCTCTTATCAATTCCTTTTTCCCGTCCGCAGTATCGATCTGTGTTTTAACTGCAGATCCTTCATCTATACGATATACAGGAAACTCATCCAGTTCCTTTGAAGTTTCTTTTTTCTCCGCAAAAAGAACTTTTCCGGTTATATCCAAATAACTTATACTGCAGGTATTGCAGTCAATATGCAGATCCAGCTCTCCAAGACTGACATTGATAAAAGTATCATTCTGCAAAAATGTCCATTTATCATATTCACCTAAAGGGAGTATGCCACAATTCTCATTTTCAAAAAAAGCTGATCGTTCTGTATAAGTGACCCTGACACATCTTTCAGAAAGCGGCTGAAGCCTCAGCATACCTTCCTTATTTTTCAGGAAAAGTAAAGCATCTTTTCTTTCAACATCAGTTATCATCATACTTTTTTCTGATTGACACGTAAGCATACTATCACCTCTTCAGCACATGAATCCATTTCTTTGACTTGAATCTGCCCATACACCATATAGCTTTAAGTATATTATCAATGTTAAGGAAAAAGTAGGTCCAAAATGCATTCAAATGCAACACAAGTCCCGCTAAAGCTCCAAGGGGAACAGATGCTGCCCACAGAAAGGCTACATCTCCTACCATAAGGAACTTTGTATCGCCGCCACCTCGGAGCACGCCTTTGGTCAAAACAGAACATATCATCCTGAAGATTATCATGAAGCTTATGGAATTCATCAAAGAATCCGCTATAAGCTGCGTTTCTTCACCTATATTGAAGGATGCGATAACCGGAACTTTTATGGCATAGATCACAAAACCTGAAATGATACCTATCACGACAGATAATGAGAGTAAAGTCTTGCCCTCTTCATAGGCACGTTCCTTATCACCTCTTCCAAGCGTAAATCCTATCATTGAGCTGGAGGCAAACATTACACCGGAAGTGAACACATTGACCATCTGCTGGGTTACACTGGTGATCGAAAAAGCAGCAACAAATTCCTTGCTTATGTGTCCCATGACTATAGCAACCATATTATTTCCAAGACCGAGAAGTGTATCGCTTATAAGTACAGGGATCGCATATCTGAAATATGGTGCCAGATAATCGCGGAATTTTGTATTGAAGAGATTCTTTATCCTGTAATTCATGTTCTTATCAAAGAAGAACACGTAACCGCCGATAAAAAGGAACTCAGCCGCTCTGGCAATAAGTGTTCCAAGCGCAGCTCCTTCAAGCTCAAGCCTCGGGAAGCCCAGATGACCGAATATAAGAACCCAGTTAAAAAATATATTTGTAATAAAGCCTATTATCGAACTTATAAGAGGTATGACAGTCTTTCCGACTGTTCTTAACACCTGTGTTAATGTAAGTGACACTCCATGAAGAATAAAGCAGAAACAGAGATATTTGTAATAAACTATGCAATCCTTCACTATCGATTCATCATCCGTATATATCCTCATTATCGGGCCTGGGATAATAAGAGTAAGAACAGTAAATACAGTTCCGATGGCTAACGTAAGATAAAGCATTATAGTCAGAGACTTGTGGATACCTTCCTGATCCTGACGTCCCCAGGCCTGGGCTGTCATAACAGCCGCACCTCCGCCAAGACCCATACACATGATCTGATAAAGACTGAAAAACTGATTCGACAGATTAGTCGCCGAAAGATAACCTTCACCAAACTTACCGAGCATAAGAGTATCAAGCAGATTAATACCGATAGTGATACTGCTCTGTAAAATGATAGGCACAGCAATACTCAATAATTTCTTATAAAATCGTTTGTCACGTATGAAAAATCTGTTCATAAAAGCACTCCTTCACATGCACCGCGGTCTATTATATCACACACAAAGGTCTGATCAGGCAGTGCTGGAAAAAAGAAATATCCGAAAGTATAATTAAACAAAGTGATAAAAAACAGGAGGATCAGCCTATATGAAGGGTAAGATGAAACTCGAAAAATCTAAAATCAAAGATGTGGAAATGCTTCCCGGACAATTTCTGGAACGCATGAATGTAAACGCCCGCTATCTCCTTGAGCTTGACACAGACTGTCTTCTTCAGAATTATTATCTTGAAGCAGGTATGACTTTACCGGGAATGCAATCCGTAAGCAAGCCTGACGAAGTAAATATGCACTGGGGCTGGGAGGCTCCCTCCTGCCAGCTGCGTGGTCATTTCCTCGGTCATTGGATGAGTGCCGCTGCAAAACTGACTGCAGGCGTAAAGGTTAATGACGACCAGTCAGGATGGCAAAACGGGAGAAATGATGATGACCGTGTTCCCGGAAGAACAGACCTTTTAAGTCTCAGAGCAAAGCTTATCGATGTAGTTTCCGGCCTGCGTTTTTGCCAGAAAAAGAACGGTGGCAAATGGGTTGGCCCCATTCCCGAGAAATATTTTGACATTCTTATGACCGATGATTATATATGGTCTCCCCAGTACACCATGCATAAACTGCTTATGGGTCTCGTTGATACATATATCTACACCGGTTCAGATGCTGCTCTTGAAATTGCAGATAATCTTGCCGACTGGTACGTTGATTGGGTAAAAAAATGTCAGGATATCAATCCTGCAGCCGTATACAGCGGCGAACAGGCAGGCATGCTGGAATTATGGGTAAAGCTTCTTGAGATAAAAGGAACAGACAAATATAAATTCCTTGTAAAGTCCTATATGGATAACTCACTCTTTGAGAAGCTTGATAAAACAGACGATGCACTTGCAGATCTACACGCAAATGCCAGCATCCCCATCATGCACGGTGCTGCCGTTATGTATATGGAAACCGGTGAAGACATATGGAAAGAGCGCCTGCTTAAGTTTTGGGACCAGGCAGTCACTACCCGCGGTATGCTTGCAACAACAGGTGCCAATGCCGGTGAATTCTGGATCCCCAAGATGCAGATAGGCGCTTATATCGGAAACCGCGACCAGGAATTCTGCACAGTCTACAATATGGTCAGAACTGCCGATTATCTTTACAGGATCACCGGTGAGACCAGATTTGCCGACTATATAGAAAGAGCCCTGTATAACGGCTTCCTTGCTCAACAGAACCGTAATACAGGCATGCCCACCTACTTCCTTCCTCTCATTCCCGGAAGCAAAAAGGTCTGGGGAAGCAAGCGACATGATTTCTGGTGCTGCACAGGTACCATGGTTCAAAGTCAGACACTCTACCCCGAGCTTATCTGTTACAAAGAAGATAAAAGCATCATAGTAAGCCAGTATATACCTTCTTCTGCCGTTTTCATGATCGATGATGTCGAGGTCAAGCTGACACAGCGTCTCAATATGAAGAATTACGATAATCAGGTACTATTTGATGAAAAGAACGTAGGCGGAAAGATCTCCAGATGGAGCCTGAAATTCAGGATCGAAACAAGTAAACCGGTTACTTTTGATCTTAAGCTGCGTATTCCTGTATGGAGTGAAGATGTAAGGCTTGAAGGCGCTGATATCTCACAGAATGCAGACGGATATATGACAGTCACCAAAGAATGGAAAGATGATGAAATGACCGTTGAATTCGGAAGTTCACCTGTTCTCGAGCCGCTTCCCGATGAACCCGACAGAGCTGCGATCGTTGACGGTCCCATCGTTCTTGCAGCCCTTGCAGATAATGATCCGGGGCTTAAGATAAAAGATGACTTAAAACATACTCTTGTAAGGAAAACCGAACATACATATGATACTTTTGTCTGGAAACAAAATAATTATATGACGAGAGGACAGGACAAAAACTACAATCTGATCCCGCTGTTCGATGTCACAGATGAAGCATATACCGTATATCTTTCGGTAGATAATACTTAATCCTGTTAAAATCCGGAAGAAAGTGATGAAATCACCCTGTGATAACAAAAGTGGCTGTGAAAAAATGAGATAATCATTTTTTCACAGCCCATTTAATATTCTTACCGATCAGTCAGATCAGCCAACAAGCTTATTCATATTATCTGAGATACTCTGTATCAGATCAACAGACTTTCTGATCTCAGATGCATTATCCCTGGTAGTGGAAAGCGTCTCTGTTGTCGTAGCCGAGAATTCCTCACTTACAGCCAAAAGAGTTGCGGTAGAATCTGTAACCTGATCATTGGCCTTGGTTACCTTTTCCATTACATTTCCTATATCCTTTAACTGTTTGCTCAGATTATCGGATCTGTCTTTTGTCTCATTTAAGAATTCCTTAGTCTTTCCTGCAAGGGACGCCTGTTCGGAAGCCATTGATACAGTTTCATCGGCCTTACCCGAAACAGCATCTGCGTTTTCAGCAAGTGAATTCAACAGCGTTGTGATCTGTTCTGTAGACTCTTTTGTCTGACTTGCCAGTTTTCCTATCTCATCTGCAACCACCGCAAAACCTCTGCCCGCTTCACCTGCTCTTGCAGCTTCAATGGAAGCATTAAGTGCCAGCAGATTTGTCTTATTTGAGATATTCATTATCATAGATGTAATATCTCTTGCATCATCGGAAGCCGCTTTCTGTTTTTCTGCAGCATCCTTCATTTCATTACCCACTCTTGTGGTATCGACCGTCATTCTTACCAGTCTGTCCATATCGACAAGACCGTTTTCAAGAACCTGCTTCATTTCTTCGGATGTCTCTACAGCTTCATTAGTAACGGTATTTGTAGCTGCTATTGCCTCCTGAATATCAGCAGTGAGAACAGTCTGGCTTTCTGCCGCTTTAACAATATCCTCAGTACCCTTACTGATCTCTGTCATAGACTCAGCTATCGCATCGGATGTGCCGCCTATGATCGTCATAGCATCTTTAAGCACCTGTATGTCTGTATTAACACCACCTGAGACCTCCATGATCTTTTTAGTGGTCTCGGCCTCCTGAAGATTCTTTTCCTCAACCTCTTTCATATTTTCGGAAATAAACTTATATAAAAGAGTTGTTCCCATTGTAAGCGCCACAAAGGCAATTATAGATACAATGATCTGGATCATTATAAATTCAATATCAGTCTGAATCGAATGGGATGTGGCGAATATCAGCACTATCTTTACAAAACTGATGAGCAGAAATATCACACCGAACATCCGTGAATACTTAATGTCCATATAGACCATAAGCACCATCATCACAGGAAAGATATATGTAAAGGTATGATTGCTTTCGGCCAGCCATAGCATCGATGCATATATAACCGCATAATATGCCGTCGCAGTCTTATAAAACGTCTGAGCTCTTGAGCCTGAACTCAAAACAAAGATAAGCGGTAAATTGATCACCATAAAGACTAACGGTATTACACCAAGTATTACCGGTACATCTGAAAATCCAAGCTGTGAAATGATACCGATCAGGCCGAAAATAGTAGAAACCAGAAGAACTGTTTTTAAAACACGATTAAGTGCTTTGACCTGAGATTCCTTTAAGAAATGTTTTTCCATAACTGTCTCTCCTTGAATAAACTATTGCATGTGATACACAGATGTAAAAATTTACCAAGTAAGTTAAGTAAGCAGGAACAAATATGTATATATTTTACTATATCTGTTAAGATCTGTTAATCTTTTTCAGTTATTTTAAAGTATATTTTCAGGTACAACTCTTCTGATTTCTTCTTTATTTCTTTTATTTTCTATTTATATATTCTGCCTTAGCATCATCCAGCAAAAAGCTGCCGACAACAAGTTTAAACGGCTTATCAGCGCCCTTTGCATTAATGCCATGTAATCTTACTGATGAAAATGTAGTATTTCCCGTCAATTTAAAGCTGCCACGGAATTTAACCTCATGCCCTGCCCCTTCTATAGTTATCGAGTTATATCCCTTCACAGGCATTTTAAACACACCTGCAGCGTTTACATCTCCTGACAGGATTACTTTCAGATCGGAAGCTCCGTTTTTGATATCAGCATTCATTGCGGATCTTACATCCTTCCATACACCATAGGTCTTATCACCGTATCCGATCGTAGATCCGAATATGCAGACTTTTCCGGGTGTCAGATAATAAAGTCCTGTATCCCAACTGTTATCGGTGATCCCCTTCACATCAAATACTGCCAGAAGATGTTCCGGAGAAAGCTTATTCTTATTTGCATTTATGACTCTTGTACCGTCTGATAACTTTTTACCCTTTAAACATATATTTCCGGATGCATCCCCCTTTAAAGTAATAGGCTTATTAAAGCCATCACCCAGCACGATATTACCGCCTTCGCCCTTTAACAGGTATTTGATGATAACCTTTGAATTCCTATCCACGATCAGATCGGCATCCTTACTCAGGACAACATTTCCCGCAGTAAGATTATTCACTTTAACCTTTTCATCAACTCTAAGCTCACCGTCACATTTGATCGTTGTGCCAGTCGTCTGGGTAAAGTCTACGTCTTTTCCAATAGTCATATTCCCTTTTGACGTAAGCGTAAGCTTAGCCAAACCGCCTTTTTTACTGAGAGTCCTGACCCTGACATTCTCAAGCTTCAGTTCATTCCCGGCCGTAAGCTTATTACCTCTTATATTTACTATATGTCCGTTTCCGTTGATCGTGACTTTAGCAGGTGCAGCAGGCATTATGAAATTTTTGTCAAAATATACATCTGAATCAAGCAAAACAGTATATTCCTTTGCTTCATTCATTTTTGAGATTGCCTCTTTAAAGGAACCTACTGTTTCGCCATTAAGACTTACCTTTTCAGCCCCTACTACAGGATTTTCAGGAACTACGGGCTTTTCCGGTACAGCTGGGGCTTCAGGTGCAACCGGTGCCTCTGTAGCTTCAGGTGCCTCAGTCGCTTCGGGCGCTTCAGTTGCTTCAGGTGCTTCTGTAGTTTCCGGTAACTCCGGTGCTTCCGTAGTTCCCGGTGCTTCAGTTGCTTCAGGTTTTTCCGTTGCTCCGGGTGTTCCAGTTGCTTCAGGTGCTTCAGTAGCTCCGGGTGTTCCAGTTGCTTCAGGTGCTTCTGTTGTGATTTTCTTCTCACTAACCGCAATATCACCTACGATCAGCCAGCCGTCTCCGTTTACCCCAGTATTTGCAAAACTGAAAGCAACTCCACCCTTAAGGGGACTGACAACCTTTATAGCCATCTGATAAGTCCCGGTATTTACATCAACATTTTTGATCTGATGAGTAAATGAAACCTTTTCATCGGGCAGTACTTTATTGATATCCCATGATGTCCTGCAGGTTTTTATGACCTTTCCGTTCTGTATAAAAGCTATATCAACAGGCCAGGTCTCATGGCCGTAATAGAAAGGAGCAACACCGATATTTGTCATGTTGATCCCGAATGTCATATCTGCCCCTACAGAAGTGTCATTGTATAAAGCTTCCGTAACCCTCAGGTCATAGCCCATCATCTTGGCACATTTTTTTGCAGTTTCAAGTTCACTGCCTGTATAATTTTTCATCTTGGAACAGAGCATCCATGTTGCATGAGACTGATCGACACAATCATCCCATAAATATGCATCATTTGAATACTTTACAGGATTTTTCTCAAAAAGGGTTTCCTGCCATCCGGGAACAACCTCTCCGCCAATGCACTCTGTTTTCCATACATCACCTAAGCCATAAGCATTCAATTTGGGAACAAAATGGCTTGAGCTGGGTCCAAGTGTATCTTGGGTAAACATATCATCATTAAAGCCGATGCGAAGCTTTGAAAAATCCAAACCTTCCTTTGGCTCTCTGAGCAGGAGCTTTGTATGAGTAAATGAATCCATGTATGTATCGAGCACCTTCTGTTTAAGTTCAACCGGCAGGTGCCATCTGGAAGATGCATCTTTTTTATCTTCATAGGGCCATAAATGCCATTCGCCGTAGAATCCGAGAAAACCAACTGATATAAATGCAATCCTGGGATCGTTATCATACTTTTTACCAAATGCCTTTATGAAATTGATCATGGACTGCTGAAACACTTCGTCATGATAGTTTGGTGAAATACCACAATTATCCCAATCTTCTTTAGAAGAACCGTTGTAATGATAAACCTCCAGCATATGCTCAGAAGGATGCTCGCTCTTAAATTTTGCAACAGCTTGAGCATCATCAGCGTTCACGGGATTAAGGAATGAAGGAATCCCGCTTTTCACCTTCTCTTCCGATCCCGCAGGATTATCATAATAGAATCTGAATATTGCCTGATTCCCTCTTCCGGAAATCTTATTAAGTTTTGACTCAAGCGCAGACCAGTCATATGTATCCATTCCCGTCTGAACTGCATTTACAGGAATATCAAAGTATTCCATGCTGTGGGGAAAGTTATTATTTGAGTCTTCATACTGCACAAATCCCCTTAAAGGTGCTTCATCGGCACTTTCTCCGGCAGTGACCACATGCGATTTTAATCCTTCATCTGCTTTAGCTGATACAGGTGCTGTCAATCCCGATAAGAGGATATTTAAGCAGACAAAAATAACAAATGATCTTTTAAATAATTTTTTCATTTAGCAATAATCTCCCGGCATTTCTTTTTTCTTATTATTACGCGATGGCATTATACTACCATTTGTAGGGCTCTATGGGCCTTCAGGCTCGAATTAACAATATATTGGAATGAATCATAAATATCGAATGTATATTTTTCGATCAATGGAATTTGATAGGAAGTTTCTAAAAGCAAGAAAAAACCGGCGGATTAAACCACCGGTTTCAA
>JAEEGL013638519.1_pt1 | contig 54924 bp, 44 predicted proteins | sample 9134231 | NCBI WGS metagenome assembly JAEEGL01 (sample SAMN16246548, study PRJNA631951) | gut metagenome | biome: gut microbiome; feature: rumen; material: fiber-attached | host: Bos | place: Iran: Karaj | collected 2018-10
ATATCTAGATACATATTGTGAAGAAAATGATGTTCAAATAATAATTAAAAATAGTGAAGATAAACCTATATATGAAAATACTATAGATAATGATATCTTAGAAGAAGTATCTAAATTAATAGTTATTAATAATGAAACATATTTAATAACAATATCTAAATCTAGAAATGCAATAGTATTTAGACAAATAATAGGTTTATTAACCTTTGAAGTATTATTAGTAGGATTACTTCTATTAGCAGGATTATATGGTGCTAATAGAAAGATATTAGGTCCTATAAATTATCTATCTAAAGATATGAATAATTATAAATTTGGTATTAAACCTAAAAAAAGAAAAATAAAAAGTTTAGTAGATCAATGTCAAAATGATTTTGTTGATTTAGTAGATACATTAGAAAAAGAAAAACAAAATCAAAATAGAATAATAGCAAGTATATCACATGATATAAAAACACCATTAACATCTATATTAGGTTATTCAGAATTATTAAAAAAAGAACAATTGCCTAATGAAACAAAAATATCATATGTAAATAAAATAAATACTAAAGCTATTACAATGAAAGAAATAATAGAAGAATTTGATAACTATTTAAGTTGTAATATTAAAGATCAAACTAAATCAGAAAAGATTAATATCAAATACTTAATATCATATTTAAAGAATTATTATCAAGAAGATTTAAAAGAAAAAGGTATTAATTTAAGAATAAAAACTAATTGTCCTAATACAAATATATTTGTTGATTTACCTAAATTTAAAAGAGTATTTAGTAATATAATAACTAATAGTATTAGACATTTTAATAAAAAGAAAAAAAATATAATAATAACAATTATCCAAAAAAAGGATATAATAGAATTTGAAATTGCTGATAATGGAGAAGGATGTAATGAATTAGAAAGAATCTTTGAACCATTATATACAACAGATCCTTCTAGAAAATTAGGTGGATTAGGCTTATCTATATGTAAAGAAATAATTGAATCACATGAAGGAACTATTAAAGCAAGTAATAATAAATATAAAGGATTAAGTATTATATTTACAATTAAAGAATATAAGGAGCGATAATATGAAAGATCCAGGATTTTATGTCTATTTTGCAAGACCAATAATAAAATTTTTAATGAAATTAGTATATCATCCTACTTATATAGGATTAGAAAATATACCAGATAGTGGAAGAATAGTCTTAGCAGGTAATCATACTAATAATGTAGATTGTTGGTTATTAATAAGTTCTACTAAAAGATGTATCCACTTCTTAGCTAAAGATTCATTAAATAAAGGATGGAAAGGCTATTTATTTAGAGGAATGGGTATTATACCAGTAGATAGAACTATTCATGATAAAGGAGCTTTAATGGCTGCAATAAATGGTTTAAAAGAAGAAAAATGTATAGGAATTTTCCCAGAAGGAACTATAAATAGAACAAATGATACAGTAATGCCTTTTAAAATAGGAGCAGTAAAAATGGCTCATGATACAGATACATATATCGTACCATTTACTATAAAAGGTAAATATAAACCATTTAAGAATGATTTAACTATAGAATTCTTAACACCTTTTAAACCAACAGATGATAACTTAGATTTGGAAAATCAACGATTATCGACTATAATAAGAGATAACTTGGAAAGGAAAAGATCCAAAAAATGAACAAGTTAAGAATTTATAATAAAATAAAAAATACTTTCATAAAAGTATTTAAACATCATGATCCAGAAAGACCATGGTTAGATTATTATTCTAGAGAAGAAAGAAAAATAGAATTTACTAAAAAATCTATCTATAATTATATGGTAGAACAAGTAGGTAATGATAAAGACTTTATAGTATTAAATTACTTTGAAAATAGAATAAGTTATCATGATTTCTTTAAAAATATTAAAATATGTGCAAGAGCATTAAGAGAATTTGGAGTAAAACCAGGTGATGTAGTAACTATCTGTCTACCTAATATGCCAGAAGCAATTTATATATTTTATGCATGTAATAAAATAGGAGCAGTAGCAGATATTATCCATCCACTATCTAGCCCAGAACAAGTTAAACATTATTTAAAAGAATCACAATCAAGATATTTATTCTTAGTTGATTTTAACTATGCAAAATTAAAAGATGTCTTACCAGAAACATTAGTATATAAAACTATTCTTATATCACCTAAAGAAAGTATGCCTTATCCATTATCAATAGGATATACATTAACAAGAAGTATTAAAACTAAAAAACCAAGAATTACAGATACATCATATATGAATTGGAAACAATTCTTAAATGTAGGTGGTAATAGTAAAAAAGAATATAATGCAGATGTTAAACCAGATGATTTAGCATTAATTCTACATAGTGGAGGAACAACAGGTACACCAAAAGGTATTATGATATCTAACTATTCATTTAATGCAATAGCTCAACAAAGTGGAGTTAACGTTATAGATGTAAGACCAAAAGATAAAATATTAACTATCTTACCAATATTCCATGGATTTGGCTTAGGTATCTGTGTACACACCCCAATATGTTTAAAAGTAGAAACTATCTTAATGCCAGAATATGATGCAAATAGATTCTATAAAATATGGAAAAATGATAAACCAAATGTCATATTAGGAGTACCAACATTATGGGAAGGTATGATGTCTAATAAAAAATTTGATAAAGTAAATATGTCTCAATTAAAATATATAATTAGTGGAGGAGACTACTTAACAATATCAGCAGAAAATAGAATAAATACATTCTTACATCAACATGGAGCTAAAGTAAATATCTTAAAAGGATATGGAATGACAGAATCAGTTGCTGCAACATGTTATACATTCCCTGGAACTAATGAACCAGGAAGTATTGGTATCCCTATGGTAGGAAATACATATAAGATTTGTGATCCAGAAACTAATGAAGAATTAGACTTTGGTGAAGAAGGAGAAATCTGTGTATATGGACCTACATTAATGATGGGATATCTAAATAATAAAAAAGAAACAGATATGGTCTTAAGAAAACATAAAGATCGTAAAAAATGGTTACATACTGGAGATATAGGATATATAGCACCTAATGGAATCGTATATTATACCCAAAGATTAAAAAGAATGATTGTAGTATCAGGATTTAACGTTTATCCATCAGTAATAGAAACTACTATCTCTAAACATGAAGCAGTATCTAAAGTATGTGTAATAGGTATACCACATCCATATAAAATGCATGTACCTAAAGCATTCGTAGTATTAAAAGAAGGCTATAAACCATCTAATAAAATAAAAAAAGAAATATTAGAATTATGTAAAAATGATTTATCAGTATATTCTATACCAAAAGATATAGAATTTAGAGATGATTTACCAAAAACACTTTATAATAAAGTAGATTATAAATCATTAGAAAAAGAGGAGGAATTAAAACGTGAACAAGAAAAATAATCCCAATCATCCAAAAGGATACAAATTTTTTAGAGGCGTTTTAGGACCTATCTTTAGATTCTATTATCATCCTACTGTTATTAATAAAGAAGTAATACCTAATGAAGGACCAATATTATTAGTAGGTAATCATAAACATATAATGGATCAATGCTCTATAGTAATATCTACTAAAAGAGTAATAAATTATATGGCTAAAAAAGAATATTTTGATAATAAAAAAGTAGCATGGTTCTTTAAAATGTCAGGATGTATCTGTGTAGATAGAGCTAATCATGGAGGAGACTCTAAAGAAATAGCACTAGAAGTATTAAAGAATAATGGAGCAATAGGTTTATTCCCAGAAGGAACTAGAATTAAAACAAAAGAAAAATTAATGCTAGACTTTAAATTTGGTACAGTATCAATGGCTCAAAAAACAGGAGCTACAATAATACCATATGGTATTACAGGAGATTATAAATTTAGAAGTAAAAACTTAATGGTAAGATTTGGTAAACCTATGAAAGTAGGCCCAAATGAAGATTTAGAAAAAGCAAATAAAAAATTATATAAAGAAATAGAATCTTTACTAAAGAAAAATCTAAAAGAAACAAATAGAACTATAGAAGAAGAAATGAATAGTCATATGGAGGAATCATAATGTTTAAAAAGAAGAATAAAAAGAGTATACCTATTACTTTATTAACAGGTTACTTAGGTAGTGGAAAAACAACATTATTAAACCATATACTAAGTAATCAAGAAGGTTATAAAATAGCTGTAATAGTAAATGATATTGGTGAAGTAAATATAGATGAAAAACTAATAGCTAAAGAAGGAATAGTTAATACTAAAGATGACTCATTAGTACCATTACAAAATGGTTGTATATGTTGTACATTAAAAACAGACTTAATAGAACAACTTAATTCTATTATAGATACTAATAAATTTGATTATATTATTATAGAAGCATCTGGTATATGTGAACCAATACCTATAGCTCAAACTATTACTGCTATGCAAGATGCATATAAAAGATATAATATGCCAAAATTATGTTATTTAGATTCAATTATATCTGTAGTAGATGCTAAAAGAATGGCAGATGAATTTACTAAAGATGTCGATTTATTACATGATCATATAGATGAAGAAGATATAGAAAACTTAATTATTCAACAAATAGAATTCTGTAATGTAATAGTACTAAATAAAATAGATGAAGTATCTTCATCTGAATTAGATAAAGTAAAAGAAGTAATTACAGCATTAGCTCCATCTGCCGAAATAATAGAAACAAATTATTCTAAAGTACCAATGGATAAAATATTAGAAAAAAGAAGATTTGATTTTGAAAAAGCTGCAACATCTTCTGGTTGGTATGCAGAACTATCTAAAGATGAAGATGATGACGATCATGATGATCATCATGAACATCATCATGATCATGAACATGGTGAAGTAGAAGAATATGGTATTAATACATTCGTTTATTATAGAAGAGAACCAATGGATAGAAAGAAATTCTTTGATTATTGTGATAAAGCATGGCCTCGTAAAATAATAAGAGTAAAAGGAATACTATATTTTAAAGATGAAAAAGATATGTCTTATATGTTTGAACAAGCTGGAACCCTTAAAAATATAATGGAAGCAGGTAACTGGTTAGCTGCTGAACCTCCAGAATTACAAGAACAAGTCTTATCACAAAATCCTGATATAGAAAAAGATTGGGATGAATTCTATGGAGATAGAATGATAAAACTAGTTTATATAGGACAAGGAATTGATAAAGAAGAAATATCAAAAGAATTAGATAAAATCTAATTCTTTTTTATGTTATAATTATTCTGGTGATTATATGAAAAAGAATTATAATGATAAATTCCATTTTAAAACTAAAGGATGGATATGGGGTTCTATATGGCCTAGTTTATTATATTTAGGCTTATCTATAATAATAGGTATTATTGGAGGAATAATAGCAGCTATAGTATCCCATAATAATGGAACACCTGTTATGGAAATAGCATTATCAGGTAAATTTAATTTAATAATGACTATAATAGTACAAATATTAACAATAGCAGTAGTATTACCATTCTATTTATATAATAGAAAACATTATTATCCAAAACCAAAACAAAAACCATCTATAAAAATAGTAATCTATTCAATATTTTTTATCTTCTTAGTAGGTATTCCATCAGATTACTTATTATCTTTTATAAAAGAACACTTTATAAGTAATGAAACAGGATTAGATTTGGTAAATAATATAATATCAGATGCCCCTATAGTAATATCATTAATATCAGTAGTAATATTAGCTCCTATAACAGAAGAATTAATGATAAGAGGACTAACTCTTAATAAATTATTAAGTAAAAAAAGTGTATTATTCTCAGTATTGGCATCAGGTATTATATTTGGTGTAATTCATATGAATATCTTACAAGGAATATTTGCAGCTATAGCAGGATTTGCTTTAGCATATGTATTTATTAAAACAAAATCAATAATACCATGTATAATATGTCATTTTGCAAATAATTTATTAGCTTTAATAGAAATAAATATGACAGATAAACAAATATTAATATTTTCTATAGTATTAATGATAATATCTATAGTACCAACATATTTATTAATAAAAGAAAAAGAAATAGAATATGAATAAAAAGACTACTTAGTAGTCTTTTTTATGATAAAATAATATACATAGAAGAGGTGGGTTATGAAACCATTAGTATTATGCATCTTAGATGGTTGTGGTCTAAGAGAAGAAACAGACGGAAACGCCTTTAAAAATGCAAATAAACCAACATTAGATATGTTGGTAGAAAAGTATCCACATAGCCAGTTATTAGCTAGTGGACCAGCCGTTGGCTTGCCAGAAGGCCAAATGGGAACAAGTGAAGTAGGACATATGAACTTAGGAGCAGGAAGAGTTGCTTTGCAACCTCTTCAAGCAATAACAAGTTCAATAGAAGATAAATCATTCTTTACAAATGAAAAAATATTAGAAGTAATAAATCATGTAAAAGAAAATAAATCTAATCTACATATATTTGGTCTATTATCAGATGGAGGAGTACATTCTCATATAAAACACCTATTAGCATTATTAGATCTATGTAAAGAACAAGGATTAGAAAATGTTTATTTAGATCTATGTTTAGATGGAAGAGATACATATGAAAAAAGTGCTCTAACTTATCTAGATCAATTACAAGAACATATAGATAAGATAGGTATAGGAAAAATATCTACTATCTCAGGAAGATATTATGGAATGGATAGAGATAATAACTTTGATAGATTAAAAAAGAGTTATGATGCTATATGTTATGGAGAAGCACCTGTATTTGCAGATTATAAATCTCTAATAGAAAGTAATTATGATCAAGGAATATATGATGAATTTGTAATACCAGGTATTATAAATAAATGTCCATTATCAGATAATGATGGAATAATAACATTTAACTTTAGAAAAGATCGTATAAGAGAAATGTTTACATTATTATCTAATCCAACAGCATACGAAAGTGATGCTAATGAAAAAGAATTAGAAGTAAAACATTATAATAATTTAAAAACACTAACTATGTTCCCAGTAACAGAAACAGTTAAATCTCCTCATGCATTTAATGATTTAGATTTAAAAAATATCTTAGTTGATTATCTACATGAAAAAGGATTAAGTCAATTTAGAATAGCAGAAACAGAAAAATATCCACATGTAACATTCTTCTTTGATGGTGGTAAAGAAGTAGAATATGATGATATGAAAAAGATTATCATCCCATCACCAAAAGTAGCTACATATGATTTAAAACCAGAAATGTCTGTTTATGAAGTAACAGAAGCTTTCTTAGAGAATGTAGATAAATATGATGTAACTATAATGAATTTAGCAAATGGTGATATGGTAGGACATACAGGCGTATATGAAGCAGCTGTACAAGCTGTAGAAGATATGGATAAATGTATGGCTAAAATATATGATAAAGTAAATTCATTAGGTGGAGTATTAATCATCATAGCAGATCATGGAAATTGTGACATGATGTGGGATGAAAATCATAAACCAGTAACAAGTCATACTACTAATCCAGTACCATGTATTATTACAAAAGAAGGAATTAAGATAAAAGATGGTAAATTAGCAGATATAGCACCAACTATGTTAGAATTACTAGATTTACCACAACCTGAAGAAATGACAGGAGAGTCATTGATTGTAAAATAATAAAAAAATATGATATACTTATACTAGAAGGTAATGCAAAATGAATGAAAAAGTAAAAATATATTTTATATTATCTTATACTGGAACTATACTTTCTAGATTAGTAAGAATCTTTACTAAAGATGAATTTTGTCATGTATCTTTATCTCTAGATAAGAACCTTACAAAGATGTATTCTTTTGGTAGAATAAATCCATATATACCATTCTTAGGAGGATTCGTACACGAATCACCTAAATGGGGAACATTTAAAAGATTTAAAAATACCCAAGCAAGAATAATATCATGTGAAGTAACCAAAGAACAATATAATAAAATAGAACAAACTATTAAAAAGTTCTGTATAGAAAAAAAGAATTATAGTTTCAATGTAATAGGACTAATAGGTGTAAAATTACATAAAAAAATCCAAAGAGCAAATCATTTCTATTGTGCAGAATTTATTAAATACTTGGTTGAACAAGCAGATCTAGATTATGAATTACCAGAAATAATTAGACCACAAGATTTTGCATCAATTCCATCAGAAATAATTTATCAAGGATTATTAAAACAATATAATTAAAACATTGGATTTATCTAATGTTTTTTTATATCTTTAAAAGAATTCTATTTTTTGATAATATTAATATAGTAGGTGATTATATGTTTTCTCATGATTCTAAATATAAAATAGTATTAATATTAGGAATAATTATTATAGCAATAGTTATAGCAATATTTAAAAACTATAATGAACAACAATCTAATGGAAGAGATATGAATAAAAAACAATTAAGAATTGAAGAAACAAAAATAGTAATAAGAAGTTCAAACGATGAAACATCTTCTTCATTAGGTTATGTATATAAAGGAGAAATATATACTATTTTAGAAGAAGAAGACAATTGGTATAAAATAAAAACTAATACAGATATAACAGGTTGGATCTATGGTGGAGAAAACTATATATATTTGTATCAAACAGAAGAAAAAGATATAGAAATAGAAAACAAAGAAGAATCATATTCTTTAGAAATATTAAAAGATTATTTAATGGATAATTATACATATATAAATAATACTTATCAAAGAGAAGAAAATAATACTAAATATATCTTTAATCTAAATAGTAATGAATATAGAGTAATAAATAATATAGATATAACATATAATTATTCTACAAAAGAAATGATATATAAAGAAAATAATACAATAGTAAAATGGAATACTAAAACAAATGAAATAACTTCTGAAATAGATAGAGAAACAGCACGTAATATAGTTGATAATAAAATGAAACAAGAATATGAATCATTTAAAAACATCTTAATAGATTTAAATATAACAGAAGATGAACTAATAAAAAAAGAGGTATAAACCTCTTTTTTAAATACCTAAAATAGCACCAGCTATACAGAAATAAATTAATAATGCACAAGCATCTACTATTGTAGTAATAAATGGTGAAGCCATAACAGCTGGATCAAAACCTATCTTTTTAGCAAACATCGGTAAAGAAGAACCAATTACTTTAGCTAAAACAACAACACATACTAAAGTAGCACATACAGTAGCAGCTACTTTATAAGTAACACCATCTATAACTAATAGTTTACCAAAATTACATACAGCTAAAGTAATAGCACATAATACAGCAACTCTTATTTCTTTCCATAATACTTTTAAAATATCTTTAAATTCAATTTGATTTAAAGAAAGAGCACGAATAATACTAACACTTGCTTGACCACCAGCATTACCACCAGTATCCATAATCATTGGAATAAATGCAGTTAATATTGCACAAGCAGCTAATTTATCTTCAAAACCTTGAATAATCTTACCAGTAAATGTAGCAGAAATCATTAATAATAATAACCAAGGAATTCTTGCTTTAAATGTTTTAAAAATACCTGTATTATCATAACTATCATCAGTAGGTAAAATAGCAGCCATCTTTTGCATATCTTCAGTAGCTTCTTCTTCCATAATATCAACTATATCATCAATAGTAATAATACCTACTAAACGTTGTTCTTTATCTACAACAGGAAGAGTAGAATAGTCATAATCTCTAAACATCATAGCAACTTCTTCTTGATCCATAGTAGTTGTAATATAATGTTCACAATCACTCATAACATCATCTATTAAACTATCTAAATCATTAGTAAGTAATTCTTTAACATCTATTCTACCTAATAATTTTCTATGTTCATCAGTAACAAAACAACAATCATAAGAAACAAAATCTTCTTTTTGTTTTCTAATTCTATCAATAGATTCTTTTAAAGTTAAACCTTTTTTTAAATGTATATATTCAATTGCCATTAAACTACCAGCACTATTCTCTGGATATTTTAATAACTTATTAATAGTATTTCTAGTATCACTATCTACATTAGAAAGTAAAGATGTTACCATAGTAGCTGGCATTTCATCAAATAAATCAGCAGCATCATCAGTAAACATATCTTCAATAATTACTTTAGATTCTTTCTTAGTCAAAGAAGCAATCAATTCTACTTGAACATGATCATCTAAATTAACAAATACATCAGTAGCAATATTCTTCGGTAATAATCTAAATACCTGCATTAACTCTGTACTTGGTAATTCCTCTATCAAGGAGGCTATATCAAACTCATTCATTTCTAATAATATTTTTTTAGCTTCACTTAATTTTTTAGAAGCTATTAACTCTTTTAAGTTTTCTAATTCCACCCTAATCACTCCTTCACTAAAGATAACGTTAATCATTGATAAAACTTCTAAAATAGTATATACTAACTAATTAAGAAGGGTTGGCTAACAGGGGGAGATAACATGAATTTACAATCTATAATTATCTTTTTGTTAGCTATACCAACAATACTTGTTACTTCTAACTATAGTTTAACATTAACTAAAAAAAATAACAAACCATTTATGAAATGGGGTGTTATTTTATGAAAAAGAAAGATTATAAATACTTAAGTTTTATTTTCTTTCTATATCTAACATTCATAACTTATATAACAAAATTATATAAATACTTATATGGCACTAATACTTGGTTAGAAATAACTAAAATATCAGATATAATAAGAAATAATACTAAATTATTATTCTTTGGTCCTAATTATTCACTTAATCTAGGAGAAGATCTCTATAAATATTATAATTTAATAACTAATCCTATTATTAGAATAGGTTCTATCTTTAAATTTATCCCTATAGAACTCTATTTAATAATAACAACTATAATCTGTCTAATAATATCTAATTACTTATTATATAAATTATTAAAAAATAAAAAATATAGTAGAGAATTATCTTTATTATCAACATTTATATTTACATTATCATCTACTATTACATATGCAACATATAATGATATAACAATCATTCATTTTATTATGTTCTTATTATTATCATTACATGGACTAAATATGAAAAAGAAAACTAATCATAATTGGTTATTTATAATATCTATATTCTTAATGATAACTACTAATATCTATTTATCTATACCATCTATTCTAGTAATAATAACATACTATCTATCATTATATTTTCATAATAAAAAAAGAATTAATTATAAATCTTTCTTAAAAGAAATATTCTTTCTATTAACACCTTTATTATTAGGTATCTTATTATCATCTAGAATAGTCTTACCAATAATAACTTTAATACTGAATAAAGAATTAATATTTAATACATATCATAGTAATATATTATATTCTCCTTATGGTATAGGAATAACTATTATCTTAATACCATCTATTATAAATTATTTTAAATTAACAAAAGAAAGAATAATAACTACTATATTAATCTTATTATCTTTCTTATTATCTAAATATAATACTTTATATTTAATAGTATACTTACCATTATATATATTATTAATAACAGATTTTATAAAAGATCTAACTAATAAAAATATAAATTATTCTAAATTATTTATTATTATTGTAATACTATCTCTATTAATATATTTAAAAACTACAAAAATAATCTATCTAATAGATTTATATTCTTTATTATTAATAGTATTTATCTATAATAAAACAAATAAAAAGAATCTATTTTATATATTATTATTTATTGTCTCTTTAACTAATTGTTATCTAAATACACCAAAAGATAACTTAGTATTAAGAAATAATCCTAATAATAAAGAAATAGATAATATAATAAGTACATTAACTACTAATGATAAAACAATCTATAGAATAACTAATGAAATACCATATAATTCATATAATAAGAATTATCTAGTTAATAATATAGATAATCCTTTTGAAGAATTAATAACTAATAAATATATAATAACTAAAAAATATCATCTAGAATATAAACTATTAAAAGAAATAAATAATATAAAAATATATCAAAATAATAATACCTTACCATTAGTATATCTTTCTTCTAATATAATGAATTATGAAGATTATAATAAATTAAATACATTCCAACAAAAAGAAGTATTACTAAATACTATTATTACAGAAGATCTATCTAATAATGATTATATATCTAATATAAAAGATACTAATATAACTGTAAAAGATATCTTTAATACTGATAATGATATTTATTATTATGAAACAGATGAAATAGTAAAAATAGACTATGAACTACCATATAAATATCAAAATAAATTATTATATATAACACTAGATAGTAATAAAGAAATACTTATTAATAGTATAAAAAGTAATAAAGAGTTTATAATAGATGAACCAATTACTAAATTAGAAATAGTATTATATCCAGGAAAATATAAAATAAGTAATTTAAATATTAAATATATAGATATAGATAAATTAGAAACTAATACTAAATTAATAAAAAAAGTAGATATAAATACTTTAACTAATAATGTAATAGAACTATCTACTAATGTAGAAATGAATAGTTACTTAGTAATAACATTACCATATTCTAAATACTATAAAATATATTTAAACGAAAAAGAAGAACCATATGAAATAATAAATAATAAATATCTAGGTATTAAATTAAAAAAAGGTAACTATGATATAAGAATAGTATACTATGGACCATACTATACATTATCTATCTTAATGACTATGTTCTCATTTATTACTTACTTTATAATTGTTATCTTAGAACTAGAAAGAAAGATCTAATATTTACGTAAAGATATTAACATAATATATACACAAATTTACGTAATGTGTGATAATTATATAGAGAGTGATAATATGTCAAAATATAAAATAATCTTCGTAGATATAGATGATACACTTAATCCATCCAATGGAACTATTTCAGAAAAAACAAAAGCTATGATGGATAAATTAAAAGAACATCATATAAAAGTAGTAGTTAATACTGGAAGAAGTGCTCAATATGCTATAAATAAAAGTAAAGAAGGAAATCTATCTGACTATATAATTAGTTCTAATGGATCAGAAGTATATAATTATAAAACAAAAGAAGTAATATATTCTAGAAGTATACCTTCAGAAAAAGTAAAAGAAGTATATGAATATTGTAATAATTATAAATTAACAATGATTATTAATTCATTAGATAAAAGATATATAAATACAAATGAATATAAATATAATAATGAACCAGCAGAATACTTTGATGATATAGATAAATTATTAGATAAAGTAGAAGTACATCAAATAGTAATATTAAGTAGTAATTTTGATAGAATGTTAGTAATACCAAGAATCTTTAAAGAAAGATTCCCAGAATTAAGAATAATACATTCGTCAGTAGGCTTAATAGAAGATCATAGAGTAAAGAATAAAGAATACTATCATGATATAGTACTAGGTAATGTAACTAAAAGTACAGGAATAGTAGAACTATTAGAATATTTAAAAATAAAAAGTGAAGAAGCAATATCTATAGGAAATGGCTATGATGATATCTGTATGACAGAAGTAGTAGGAACATCAATAGCAGTAGGTAATGCAGTATCTCCTTTAAAAGAAACATCTGATTATATAACTAAAAATGTTGAAGAAGATGGGGTTGCAGAAATATTAGAAAAACTAGTGTTTGACTAATAAAAGAATAAATAATAAAATTATAATAGGTGATACTATGAAATATAAACAAAAAGTAGACTTAATAACGGCTATCATTCTTATATTAATAGGATTAGTTATCTTAATATTACCTATTATAAATATCTTAAATATAAAATATATGCTAATAGTAATATTAGCTTTATATGCTGCCCTAAATTTAGCCCAATATTTATTAACTAAAGATAGTAAAGATTATGAAGGAGTACAAACCTTCTTAGCATCTGCTTTAGGAGTAGTAGCATGTACCATAATAGATATAGCTGAATCACCTGGAAATCTAGCAATGGTTTTAATGTTATGGATAATAATAATGTCTTTATGCAAATTAAAAAAAGTAGATTATTATCATGATCGAAAAGATCGTATGTGGATAATCCATTTAGTAACCTTAATCTTGTTTATAATTGCAGGATTATTAACATCTTTTAATTTAGCTTATACTAAAGAAACACAAACTTTAATAATAGGCTATTTCATGTTAACTAATGGTATATTAGAAATATTTGATCCAATAGTAAAAACATTATTAGATAAAAAGTAGGTGAAAAAATGACAAAGTTTTATTCTAATGAAAAAGAATCAATTATCTTAATGATGAAAACTTTCTTATCATCATTAAAAAGTAGGATAAAATTAGAACCAGAAAATGAATTTACAAGTATATATAAAAGAACATATACACTATATCAATTATTATTAAAGAATATAAGTGATTTTAATACAAAAGAAATAATGCATTATAGAGACGTATTACAATTAATAAATGTAATACATAATCCTAAAATACAAATAGAAAAAAGAGATAGTTATGCAGCTAAATTAATAAAAGAATTAGATGCATTAGAAGATAAACTACCACGTATGCAAGAAGCACCAAAATTTATTGATCTAAGTATGAGTAAAAAAGAACAACCACTTAGACAAGAAGAATCATTAGAACAATTAGCTGATAAAGTTTATACTAAAATAGACTATATAAAAGAATCAATATCTACTATGCCAGTAGAATTAATCTTTAAAACAAGAGATTTAAAAAAAGATAACTCTCCAAGTAATACTATAACTAGTAATTATTTAAATAAAATATCAGAATTATATAATCAAGTAAGTGATATATTTGAAAATTTAATAGATTTCTTAGAAAAATATTATAGTAAAAATGTTACACAATCAGAATTACAAACAGTAATTATATTATTAAATAAAATAATGAATACATTACAATTAATAAATAAATGTTATAATAATATATCATCTAGATCAGAAATGCTTTTATTATATAGTGAAGCAATAGCATCTACAACGGAAATAGAAGAATTCTTTAATAAACTATTCCAAGATGATAAAAAAGTAATACTTAGTTAACTATAATAGTTAACTATTTTAAATGAAGGTGAAAATATGAAAATAGTAAATGATTTTAATGAATATACTATTCTAGATATGTCAGATGGAATGAAACTAGAATCATGGAATGGTAAAGAACTATTAAGACCAGATCCACAAATAATATGGAATAATAAAAATCATCCTGATTATTGGAATAAAGTTGATGCTGAATATCATCGTTCTAATAAAGGTGGTGGATCATGGGAAATAAAAAATAAAAATTTACCAGAAAGTTGGCAAATACATTACCATGAATTAACTTTTAATATAAAATTAATGGGATTTAAACATACAGGATTATTCCCAGAACAAGCTTATAATTGGAATTTAATAATAGATAAAATAAAAAAAGCTAATAGACCAATTAAAGTATTAAATCTATTTGCATATACAGGAGCAGCATCATGTGCAGCACTAAGTGCTGGAGCAAGTGTAGTTCATGTAGATTCTTCAAAAGGAATGATAGATTGGGCAAAAGAAAATGTATTATCATGTGGACTACAAGATAAACCAATAAGATTCTTAATTGATGATGTTAATAAATTTGTACAAAGAGAAATAAGAAGAGGAAATAAATACGATATTATCTTAATGGATCCACCATCTTATGGAAGAGGATCTAATGGAGAAATATGGGATATAGAAAAGAATTTATATCCATTAGTTAAAGATTGTGTTGAATTATTAAGTGATGATCCATTATTATTTTTAATAAATTCATATACAACAGGATTATCTATGAAAGTATTAGAAAATGTCTTAAGACTAACTATAAAGCAAGAAGGAATCATATCATCAGACGAAATAGGATTACCAATGAAAGACAGTAATCTAGTTTTACCATGCGGAATTTATGCAAGATGGGAAAAAAAATAACTAAAAATAAAAAAAATATGATAAACTTATAATAGGTGATGGTATGTCAAAATCAAGAGCTATTGATTATGCAATACTAAAAACATTACAAGTCCATCCAGAATTTATTTCCGATATAAACCAAATAATATATACAAATTGTGGTAATGTATTCTTAAGAAACTTTACTTCACAATATGGAGCACGAAGTGGATTAGAAGGTTGTACTAGTGATGATTTTATAGTATTTGTAGTAGAAAATCTATTAAACCTATATTCTACAGGAATAGTATATTATCAAGAATTACCAATAAATAATAGAGATCAAGTATTCGCTCAAACATATGGAGAATATTATTGGACTGCTAAAAGAATAATAGATTTATTTGCAGATGGAAAACAAAATATAGTATTATTCTTTAAAACTAATCCAGATATATTATTAGAAGCATGCAGTTTAGTAACTAAAGCAAGATATACGTATGAAGGCGTTAATAACTTCTTTGGAACTAACCTAAGAACATATCTAGACTTAACGTCATATTCTAATCAAGTTATAAATAATACAACTACAGATATTCTTAAACAAAAAGTAGAACAAGATAAGTTAAGACAAAGTGGAGTTGAACATATTAATGTCCGCATGTCTACAGTTAATAAATGCGTAACAGATATTTTAAATGGAGCACAACTAGCTAAAGCAAATAATGACTATACATTAGACGGAACATTATATGCAACACAAAGAGTAGGAAGAAGATCAAATCAAGAAGACGCAGTATTAATAATGGTTCATCCATCAAATCCAGACTTTAAATTAATGGTAGTATCAGACGGAATGGGTGGAGTCGAAAATGGAGAATATGCTTCTTCAGAAACAGTAAAAAGAATATCAAAATGGTTTAGTGAATTAGATCCTTCTTACAGTGCTTTCCCAGATGAATTACATCGTTTATTCAATCAAGAAATTGCAAAGATTAGTAGAGAAATATATCATGAAAAAAATGAAGGAATGGAAAACATTGTTTCAGGAGCAACATTTGTAGGAGCAATAATAACAGAACAAAAAACATTGATTTCTTCAGTAGGAGATTCAAGAGCATATACCCTAACAGGTAAAAGATTAGAACTCTTAACTAATGATGAATCATTTGCTTGGTTTAAATATCGGGCAGCAAGAAGAAAACCAACTCCTCAAGAATTAGATGAAGATAGATTCTTAATCAATAATAATATAATTACGCGTAATATTGGAGACTCAGATATAGAACCAATACAATCTATTAGTATACCAACTGATTCATATGATAGATTATTGTTGTTTAGTGATGGAGTAACAGATTTACTATCACAAGAAAGATTAGCTATTCTAAGTAGAGGTCATGATTTAAGTACAATAACAAAATATATAGTAGAAGAAGCTTTATCACAAAATGCAGTAAGAGTAAATGGTTCAGATGAATTTCATAGAGCAATAGTAGGAGCCGGAAAAGATAATGCAACAGCTGCCATGTTTGCAAGGAGGTAGTCGATGAAAGAAGATATATTAACAATTAAAAATGAACAAGGAGAAGAAAAAGAATATGATATAATCTTTTCCTTTAAAAAAAATAATAAAGAATATGTAACTTATACAGACTATCAACATGATGAAAACAATAATATAAAATGTTATTCAAATGAATATGAAAATGGACAAATAAAACCAATAAAAGATGAAGATGTCTTAAAAAATATAGAAGAATTATTACAAACAATTACAGAAACGACTAAAAAAAGATATTCAAATATAATAAGGAAAGAGGATAAAAATGAAGAATAAAATTATATTTATATTAGCATTAATAATGCTACCAGTTTTAGTATATGCAAAAGAAGATGCACAATTATATAATAAATTAGACGAAGCATTAGGTGGACAACATAAAATAGTAATTAATGAAAAAACATTAAGAGCTGGCTATTTATTAAGTGATTTAAATCCAGAAAATATTGATATTGAGGATGGAATCATTAGATTCGTTAGTTCTTATATTAAAAGAATGCCAGAAGTAGAAAAATTACTTGATGAATATGCAGATGAAAATCCAGTAGTAGATGTTTATTGTAGAACATATACAAATTGTGGAATAGCAATAAGATACGATAGTGATGCAAGGGGAACTTGTTCAACAGAAGAATATGAAGCACTAGTAGCTGAAGGCTATGAATATCCAGGTTGCTATTATACTCACTATGATGTAACAATAAATAGTGTTGTAGATGACGTTGATATGACTGCTTATAATTCATTAAAAGAGCAATTTACAAATAACTCTATGTATGCAGATAGATTATTCTATTTATATGATCTTGCTTATATTAACCAATTATACAATATGAATAATGGTCAACAAGCTTTATTAAATGGTTATGACTCTGTTCGTTATTATAGAGAAATATCAAAAAAATTCCCAGAAATAAATGATGTATTAAAAGATAAAACAAATTATAAATTACAATATGCCATGCCATCATGGATTGGAGCATCAATAGATGATAGTGATGTATACTTTAGTTTCTTTGCAGACTATTTAATCTACTATAAAGATATAGCATATTTAATGAGTATATTTGAATTTAGAACAGCACCAGTATTATTTGTAGATGATACAACACCAGATGATAAATTAATGGAAGCTGCAAAACAAAGAATAGATGAATATATTAATGATAGCAAAGTAAAAGTAGTAATTGACGATGTTACACCAACATTTGAACCAGAAAGATTAAGTAAATTATATTCAGATTTAGATACTTATTTAGAAGCAATTGGATCATCAGCAAGACATAATGATAATACAAGAATATATTCATTAAAAATAGGTGCAACCGAATCACCAAAAAATCTATATATAATAAAGACAAATAAAGAAAATATTAAAGCATTAGAAATTAAAGCAATTGAAAAAAATACAGGAATTAGATTAACAAGTACAAGTTCAATATCTCTAGACTCAGAACTAGAAGCATCAGATGTAACAGCAGCATATAAAGAATTAAATGATAAAGTAGAAAAAGCTTATAATATTAGCTTATTCTCTGGATCTAAAAATACATATATAAAGAGTGTAGCAGGCGGAATGAAAATATATATCCCAGTTGCTGACAACTTTATATCTGAAGGACTTGTAGTAGCATATTTAGACGATAAAGGTGCTGTACAAGAAAAATTTGATTTTAGTATCGAAACTGTTGATGGACAAAAATATGTTACATTTGTAACAAATCACTTAAGTGTATACGGAATAGTTAAAGATGGTGAACAAAACCCTAATACAGCAGACTACTTAGTAATTATGTTAGGAGTACTTGCTGTAACAACAGTATTACTAATTATTGCAAATCATACAAAAGTAAGAAGATATGAATAAAAGAGATTTAAAAATCTCTTTTTTTTATGTATAATAAAATAGGTGATACTATGATAGAAGAATTAGAAACTTCATTAAATAATATATATACAATCTTAAAAAGTCAAAATATAAATGAAACAGAATTAAAAAAAGATGTATATACAATTTTAAGAGCATCATTAAAAAATAAAAAATATGAACTATCAATAGGAGAATACTATTTTAATCTAACTCCTAAAGATATTATTATAAGAAAAGATACAGATGATACTTTAATAGAAATAAATAATGATGAAATATATTATGAAACAGAAAGAAATACAGAATCAAGATTCTATATATTAACAGACCAAAACCAAAATGAATATAATATAGATACACCAGCTATTCAAATAGAAGGCCATGTAATGAATATAATTAATAATAAAAGAGTAGAATATATCTTTAAATTAATTAATTCACCAGAAAACTATAATATAAGAAATTATATTATAAATAATAAAATAGAATTAATAGATAAAAAGACAGCTATTTTAACAATAGATATAGATAATGATACCCCAATGATTGATTATGAAGATTATTTGGATAAAACTAAAATAAAAAAAGTATTTTTAGATTATCAAAAAAATAAATATATAATAAAAGACATAAAAGAACCAAATAATTATATAATTTATTTACCAGATATATCTAAACAAATAGTAACCTTAAAAAAGATTTATAATTATGTTATAGACTTCTATAATGAATATGCTTCAAAAGAAATATTCCAATAAAAAAAGATATCTAAGATATCTTTTTTTATACTAAAAATAATATAGTTATAACAGTAAGAACAAAAGTTACAATAGCAATAACTAATAATGCAGTAGAAATAGAAATAGAACCAGCTTCTCTTTGAGAATTATCAGGCATCTTCAAAACTAATTTCTGAACATTTTCCATAGACTTATTATAATCATCTACATTAACTAATTCCTTTTTCTCTTCAAGTTCTCTTAATTTGTTAACAGCTTCTTCTTGATGTTCATTTAAAGTATTACCTTCATTACGAAGACTTTCTAATTCAAATACAAAATATCTAAATTGAGCAAGTAAATTAACTAATTCAGGAAGTAAATATTCCTCATATCTAATTAAGTCTCCAAAATAACCATAATATAATTCTACAGAAGCTTTATCATAACTATCCCAAGGAGTAGGGCTATTAATTAATTCTTTAAATTGTTCAAAAGGAATTAATTCAACAGCACCATCTTCAGCTTCTTTTTTCTCTATATAACCTTCTTCATTACTAGAATCACTAATACTATCATCACTAGAAGAACTATTTATTTGTTGACCATTCTCCATAGTAACTGTATCATTTAAAGAAACATTTTGATCATGAGCAGTAGCAACCATATCACCATTAGCATTAGTATTATAAGTAACTACTTGATGATTACCACGTTCATCAGCAACAACAGTAATATCATGTTGTTCATTACCATAAACATTAACTCTACTATCACCATTATAACGATCATTTAAATTATCAACTTTATTTTGAAACATTTCAGTAACATCAGAACGTTCTTGCATATCTCTAGCACTTTCTAAAGCTACTTTAGGAACTTTTCTATCTAATAAAGCAATATATTCTTCAGGTGTAATACTATCTCTACCATAAGCTATTCTTAATTGTTCATATAAATCAAATACATCAATATTTCTATCAATATGATATAAATGATCTTGACCTAAACTATCAACAACATTTAAGTACTTATCAGTATAACCATTAGCAGTTCTACTTACAAAAGTAACATTCTTCATTAAAGGATTTTCTCTTTTAATAATATCTAATTTCTTTTCTTCATCATCCTTTTTTAAAGGACCAGCACTATTAATTCTAACAGCATGAATTCTAATAATATCAAAGATTTCTTGACTAGTTAAATCAGCAAGTGCACTACTAAATAAAGAAGTACCATCTAATAATTCATAAATATTAAAACGACTAATATCAACTCTCTGATTATTGTATACTAAATCATTACCTTCTATACTTAATAACTTAAAACCATCAAATTGTTTTAAATTATTAATAGCCTTTATATTCTCATCAATAACACTCATATTATCACCTATTATAATATTATCAAAATAAAAACCAATTTTCAAATCAAACTTAATAGTGTATAATAAAAGCGTGATTTTATATGAAAAAGGAATTAAATGAACAATTTATTATAGATTTATCTAAAAAGAAAAAAGAACCAAAATGGATGCTTGATTTTAGATTAAAATCATATCAAAAATTTAAAGAATTAGATAATCCTAACTTTGGACCTAAATTAGAAATAGATTTTAATTCTATTAATTACTATAAAGGTACAAGAGAAGAAATGACTAATGATTGGAACAAAGTTAATTGTTCTATAAGAAATAGATTTAATGAATTAGGAGTAATAGATGCAGAAAATAAATACTTAGGAGGAGTAACTAACCAATATGAATCTGAAGTATTTTATCATAATACAAAAGTAGAAGACGGAGTAATCTTTACTTCTACAGATGATGCATTACAAAAGTATCCAGAACTATTTAAAGAATACTTTAATCATTTAGTACAATATACAGAAAATAAATATACAGCACTAAATGGTGCTGTATGGTCTGGAGGATCATTTATCTATGTACCAAAAGGAGTTAAAGTAGAAAAACCATTACAAAGTTATTTTAGAATAGAAACAGAATCATTAGGTCAATTTGAAAGAACTATTATAATAGTAGATGAAGGAGCAGATTTAAGTTATATAGAAGGATGTACAGCTAAGAATTATAGTTTAAGCTCATTACATGCAGGAGTAGTAGAAATATATATAAAAAAGAATGCTCATTGTAGATATTCAACTATTCAAAATTGGTCAACAGATGTTTATAACTTAGTAACTAAAAGAGCTATAGTAGATGATTATGGTACTATGGAATGGGTAGATGGAAATATAGGATCAAAAGTAACTATGAAATACCCATCATGTATTCTAAAAGGAATAGGAGCAACAGGTAATTCAATAAGTATAGCTTATGCTAAAAAAGGTCAACAACTAGATGCAGGAGCTAAAATGATTCATTTAGCACCATATACAAAAAGTAATATAGTATCTAAATCTATTGCTCAAGATGGAGGAACTAGTAATTATAGAGGAACAACAAGAATATCAAAAGAAGCACATCATAGTAAAGCAACTATTAAATGTGATACCATTATTTTAGATGAACTATCTACTAGTGATACATATCCTAAAAATATAGTAGATAATAATACAAGTATACTAGAACATGAAGCAACTATATCTAAAATAAGCCAAGAAAAATTATTCTATTTAACTAGTAAAGGATTATCAGAAGATACATCAAAAGAATTATTAATAATGGGATTCATAAGTGATTTCAAAAAAGAATTACCTATGGAATATGCTGTAGAATTAAATAGATTATTAAAAGAATAAAAATATACCAAAAAAACTAAAAAGGACTTTAAAATATTTTTTTAAAGTCCTTTATTATTCTAAAAAACAATAACCTCCTAAGCAAAAAAAATATTTATAAAAAAAGTCCAATATAAAAGCATAAAATACCGATTTGCATCCCTAATATCACTTTGATAAAATGCCAACATGAAAGGAGGATGCAAATGTTAAATCAGGTGGTTTTAGTTGGAAGATTAACAGATAATCCGGAAGTAGCAACAAAAGATAAAGGTAAAAAAGTAACAACTATAATATTAGCAGTACAAAGACCTTATAAGAATCAAGACGGAATTTATGAAGCAGATTTTATACGTTGTATATTATGGGATGCTATAGCTACTAATACCTGTGAATATTGCCACAAAGGAGATATAGTAGGTATAAAAGGACATATTCAAACAAGTACATATGAAGTAGATGGCATAAGAAAATATAACACAGATGTAATAGCAGAAAAAGTAACATTCTTACAAACAAAAAAAGAAGACTAAAAAACTATATAGAATTAATACCAAAGAAACATCTATTATATAAATTATATTATTATGTAAATAATATATTAATTAACATTTGTAATTAATATACTTATTTGATATAATCTTTTCGAAGAAACAACTTTAACTAATAAAAAGAAAAGAGATGTAATAATATGTGTAATATTAAAATTTTTAGTTTGGGTGGACTAGATGAAATGGGTAAAAACTGTTATGTAGTAGATGTTGATAATAGTTTATACGTTTTTGATTGTGGTTTAAAATATGCTAATGAAAACTTATATGGAATAGATTATATAATCCCAGACTTTACTTATTTAAAAGAAAATCAAAAACGAATTAAAGGAATCTTTTTAACTCATGGACATTATGAAAATATGGGAGCAATCGAAGATTTGCTACTAGATATACCAAATGTTAAGATATATGCTACTAGATTTACTAAATTTGTACTAACAAATGACGGAGTAGATGAAAAGAAAATAATAGAGATTAAAGCTCATAAGAAGATTAATTTTGGAGATACATCTATATTCCCAATAAATGTTAATCATTCAGCCCCAGATTCTGTAATGTATGTATTAAATACAAAAGATGGAGCTATAGTATATACAGGTGATTTTATAATAGATCCAAAAATGAATGGTAAATATTCAATGGATTTAGGAAAAATAGCTTATATAGGAAAACAAAAAGTATTAGCTTTAATGTGTGAATCAGTCTTTTCAGAACAAGTAGGGCATACTTCACCAAAACATCGTTTAACATCTTTCTTTAAAGATAGTATAAAACATCATGAAAATAGAATATTATTTGCCGTATTACCAACACATATTTATACTATTCAAGAGATATTAAATGCATGTGAAAATACTCATAGAAAAGTAGTAATAATGGGTAAAAATTTACAAAATATAATAAGTTTTTCTAAAAAAGAAGGATATTTATTCTTTAGTGATTCATTACTAGGAGATTTATCTAATATAGATGATAAAGATTCAATATTATTAATCCAAGATAGTAAAGAAAATCCATACGCATCAATAAGTAAAATAATTAATGGATATGATAAATTTATAAAGATAAAAGAAACAGATACAGTAGTATTTGCAGAACCAAAATATGATAGTAGTGAAAAAACTCTAGTAAAAGTTCAAAATGATTTAGCAACATTAGGTTGTGATATAGTATCTATACCTAAAGAAAAAACTATCTTACATCATGCATCATCAGAAGACTTAATGATAATGTTAGATTTAATAAAACCAAAATATTATATTCCTGTAAAAGGAGAATATAGATTTATGGTAAATAACGCTAATATAGCATCAGAATTAAATATACCAAATGAAAATATTATATTAAAACAAAATGGTGACGTAATTGAAATAAAAGATGGAAATCTAAATCCAGAATGTTTTGATCATATTAAAGTAAATGATATCTTAATAGATGGAACATCTAACGAAGATGTAGGTGAATTAGTAATTAAAGATCGAGAAATGTTAAGTGAAAATGGTATTGTTTTAATAAGTGCTACAGTATCTAAAAAAGATAAAGTATTATTAGTAGGACCAGAAGTAACAACAAGAGGCTTTATCTACGTAAAAGATTCAACTTCAATGATAGAAGAAATAAAAAAGATATGTTTAGCAATCATTGAAAGAAATATTACAGATACCTATATTGAATATAATAAAATAAAGAACGAAATAAGAGAAGAATTAGGAAAATATTTGTATCAAGAAACAGAATGTAAACCTATGATTATAGCTGTAGTTCAAGAGGTGTAAAAACCTCTTTTTTATATTGACAAAATTATTGTCATATATCTAATAATATTTTATAATAAAAATATAATAGAGAAGTAGAGATACTTAATAAGGAGGAAAGAAAATGGAAAAACAAAAAGGAGCACAATTGGTAATTATTTTAGTATTAGTAGCAACAGTATTCACTATGTCTATAGCATACGCTATCACATCATATACTCAAACACTTACTGTAAGCAATACTGCAACTGTTAAAGCAGCAAAATGGGATATTCATTTCGATACTACATCATATGCTGAAACTAGTGGATCACAACAAGCATCAGCAAAAAATTTAACTGCTACAACTGGTACTTATACAGTAACATTACCAAAACCAGGTGATTTCTATGAATTTACTGTTGACGTTGAAAATGCTGGAACATTTAATGCAACACTAGACCAAATCACTATTACTGAAACAGGTGACGATGCAACTAAGAATTATGTTACAACAACTGTAACTTATGGTACACAAGACTATACAGCTACTACAGCAACAGGTTTAGGTGTAGCACTTAATGCTGGAGCAAAAACAACTGCTACAATAAGAATTGAATATAATGAACAAGCTGATCCTACAAATTTACCATCTACAGATCAAACAATAACAGTAACAACAGTATTTAATTACAAACAAGCTAACTAATATAATAACAAAATCTATCGCCCCTTAATTGGGGCGATAGGTCATTACTTAATGGTGGTGACAAAATGAAAAATAAAAATTTACTATATGTTATAGCAAATGTTATATTAATATACATTCTAATATTTAAAATTATTCTTACACAGAATACATATACAAGAATAATAGATATACCATTTTGGGTAGCAATCTCTCTTGTAACATATTTATTATTTAGATTACCAAAATCAAAATCATATATAAGAAAGAGTACTAATAGATTAATAATTATAAGTTTATTATCATTATTCATAATAGTAAATCTATTAGGAATTTTAATAGGTTTTAGCAAAAACCCACTAAATACATCATTTATTGGCATAATAAAAAATACCTATTCAGAAATAATAATAATTATATTACAAGAATATATAAGATTTATATTCTGTAAAAACTCACAAGAAGATTTAAAACCAACTTTATACATAACAACAATTTATATAATTTTAAATATTATAATGCAAATTAATACATATAATTTACATACATCAGAAGGAATATTTTGTTTTATATGTGCTGTAGTTATCTTAACTATAGCAGAACAATCATTATATACATATATGACATATCAAATATCAATGTCTACTACAATACTATTTAGACTACCATTTAATTTATATATGTATATAGTACCAATAATACCATCTCTAGGAGAATACTTGTTATCAACAATTAACTTAATATATTTTTATTTAATATATAATACAATATCAACTAATATGCAAAAATATGATAAAAAGAAAGCAAGATTACCTAGAGTAGCAAAGACAGTATTTATAACACCAATTATATTATTTTTAATATTTATAATAATATTAATATCAGGAATATTTGGCTATCAATTAGTTACAATAGGATCTAATTCAATGTTAAATGAATACGGAAGAGGAGATGCTGTTATTTATAAAAAATTAGCATTAGAAGAACAAAAAGAATTAGAAGAAGGAAACATATTGGTATTTAAAAAAGATGAGTTAGTAGTAACTCACCGTATTATAGACATAATAGAACATAATAATGAAAAAATATATAAGACAAAAGGCGATAATAATGAAGATGAAGATAACTTCGTAGTAAACCAAGACGAAGTATTAGGATACGTAATATATAAAGTTCCATATATAGGATACCCAACAATATTACTAGATGAATTCCTAGATAGAGAAAAATAAAAGGAAGTGATATTATGAAAAACGAACCAAAAGACAAACAAAATATTCAATATATTAAAATATTCTTTAGTGCGTTGTTCATTATGATATGTTTATCATTATCAGTTTTTCTAATAGTTGTTAATATGCATAAATATGAAACAATTAAAATATCACATACCGAAAAAAGTTCATTAGATTATAAAGCATACTTAATACCAAATAGTGGGTTTAATCCTAACTATAGATTACCAGGACAAACAATAATCCCAACAATAATAGATTATATAGATGTATCATTATCATATGAAGATACATATACAAATAATATTAATGGTTCATATGAATATTATATAAAAGGAAAAGTCCAAGCTAATAAAAGAAATTCAGATACAAATTATTGGGAATCAGATGATATTAATATTACTGAACCAAAATCATTTGATATAAAAGAAGTTAATGGATATAAAATATTAGAATCTATAAATATTAACTATGCAGAATATATTAAAGAATTACAACAATTTAAAGAAAAATATCCATTATCTACAGATGGTTACTTATTATTAGATTTAATGGTAAAAAAGAATATAGAAATAACAGGTAAAGAATTAAATCAAAAAGAAAATTATAAAACAGTTCTAACAACTAAAATACCATTATCAGAAGAAGTAATAGAAGAAGTAATAACAAATACATTAGTAGATAAAACATCTACTCTTAAAGAAGAAAAAGAAAGAAGAAAAGGGCTTATATATGATATTGCAATACCAATATCTGTAATATCTATATGTATTGCAGCAATAATAGCAGTTAAATTATATGAATATGTAATTATAAATGGTAAAACATATAGAAATAAATTAAATAAAATATTAACAGCTTATGATGGAATAATCGTAACTGTTAATAATATGCCTAGTACAGAAGATGTTGATGTAATAGAAGTAAATGAATTCGAAGAATTACTAAATGCACATAGTGAAGTAAGACAACCAATTAACTTCTATGAAGATAAAAAACATCATAAAGGATATTTTATATTACATAATGGAACTATGGCATGGAAATATGTATTAAGAGGAAGAAATAAAAAAACAAAACATAAATAGAAGGTGAGATTATGCGTAAGTTAAATAAGAAAAATCTTATTAACCAACAAAGAACGATAATTTTCATTCTTCTTTTTTTAGTTGTAACAACCATGACTATTGGCTATGCATCTTATAATAAGCTATTAACAATGAATGGCCTAATAAAAATACCAGGATCTTATGGTAATTTAGAAATAACATCAGCAACTTTAACTAATAGTTCTAACATTAATACAGCAAATGTAGCTTCTTATGCAGAACTAACCACTAATTTTAGAATAAGATTTACTAGAAATAGAAATGGAACAGCAACTTATAGTATTACTATTACTAATAATACAAGAGAAGATTACTCATATACAGGACATACTTTTAATGCTAATAATTCAGGGTATACAGCCACAGTAACAGGTATAGAATCTGGAGATATTATACCAAGTAGAACATCAAAAACAGTAACAGTAACAATAAGTGGAAGACAAAATAATAACACCACATATACACCATCAATTACATTCCGTTTAGATGATCAACCAACAGGAAGTATAATAGGTGCTTTAAATACACCATCAATTAGCTTAGCAGAAGTAGAAAGAGCCCAAATAGATATCATAGTATATAACACATACCCAGTTGATAAAGTAATTAATTTAACTTTAGATAATAATAAATTTTACTTAGTAGATGAAAATAATACTAGATTAAGCAATATAACAATACCTGCAAATAGTAGTCAAATAATAGCACCATATGTAAAAATAATAGATGGTATATTATTATATAGTTCACCTGAAACAACAGAAATAAATCTATATGTAGATAATAATAGTAAAAATATTGGAACACTTTCTATCACAACACCAATAGCATCTTTAGATGATGATACAGAACCACCAACAATTGGTAATGTAACATTAACTATAGAAAATACAGAAGGAAATATAACAACTTCATGGACAAGAACAGATATTGGTGGTTCCGAAATAGACTACTATAAAGTATTACTATATAAAGGCGAAGAAACAGAACCAACAAGTGTCCAAGTACCAGGAACATCAACATCATATACCTTCACAAACCAACAAGAAGATAATTACTTTGTAAAAGTATATGGAGTAGATCTAGCAGAAAACAGTGGAGAAACAAATGGTAATAATAGTTGTCTAACTATTGAATATACAGATGATTATTGTAAAAAATCAACTACCGAAGAAGCTAAATGGAATTTCGAAGTAAAAAATAGTATTAATAATAGTTCAATAGATAATACAACAGTCAAAAGAGGAACTTATACAACAAATTTAACAGCAAATAATAACTATTCTTTAAATGTTGACAGAATAGTAGTAAAAATGGATGGCGTAACAGTACCACACACATATAATAATGGAACTCTAACAGTAGAAAATGTTACAGGAGACTTAGAAATAACTGGAACAACAAATTATAATGGTTGTTTAGTAGAAGGAACAAAAATTCTACTTGCAAATGGAACATATAAAAATATAGAAGATATAGGTTATGATGATCTATTACAAGTATGGAATTACGAAACAGGAACTATTACATATGAATATCCAATCTGGATAGAAAAGCAAGAAAAATCTAATTCATATGAAAAAACAACTTTCTCAGATGGAACAATTTTAAAAACAGTAAAATTACATCAAGTATTTAGTTTAGATGAAAATAAATTTATTAATATCTATGATGGAGAATATATTAAAAAAGGAACAAAAGTAGCTAAAGTAGTAAATGGTAAAATAATACCAATAACAGTTACTAAAGTAGAAACAATCTATGAACCAGTTAATTACTACTATGTAGCATCATCTATTTACTATAATATTATTTCTGAAGATATAATAACTACATCAGATCAAGTAACAAAGGGAGTAACCTTATCTAATATGTATGGTTTTGAAGATAATATAAAATGGCCAAGTGTTAGAAATGAAATAATCAGCCAAGAAGGAGCACTATATAGTTATGAAACATTCAGTATAATGCCATACTATTTATTCTATGGATCACGTGGACAAGAAACAAAACTATTTACTAATCTTGGCTATGCAACAACAGAATCTCTAATAGAATATTTATTAACTAACCAATTAGATCCAAATAGAGTAATACCACCAATAACAGATAATAAAGGTAATAGATTATGGATGGTAACAACAAGTGATGATTATGTAACTAAATATAATAAAAAAGATTTCCTAATAAAAGAAGGAAACCAATATACTTTAAAGAAACCATTAATACCAAGTAAAAGATTCAAAGGTTGGTATAATACTGTAGATGGAAAAACATATCAACCTGGTGATAAAGTAACAATTATTCACGGAACACATTTTATAGCAATATATAAATAAAAGATAGAATTAAAATTCTATCTTTTTTATTTCTTCATAAATACTATCTATATCTTTAAGATCATTATTTAAACCATAATCAGGAAGTAAATGAACATGAAAATGTTTAACTAATTGACTATCACCATAATTACAACCCATAGTAAATGCTTTAGCATTAGTAGCTTTCATTAAACCAGGAGTTAACTTCTTAGCAACATTATAAACATTAATAAGATCATCATTATCTAATTCAATAAAATCACTAACATGTTTCTTAGGAATTACTAAAGTATGACCATTTACTTTAGGATTAATATCTAAAAAAGCAAAAACATTATCATCTTCATAAACCTTCTTAGAAGGAATATCTCCATTAATTATTTTACAAAAAATACAATCATTCATTAAAATCACCTAAGTAAATATTAACAAAAAATAAATAAAATCACAATCCATATTAATTGAAATAGATTGCAATATATACTATAATAAAAATAATAATAGAGGAGATAGGATAAAATGAAAAAATATTTAAAATATATATTATTATTTATTATTATTCTATTAACACCAATTATTAAAGTAAAAGCTTATACAAGATTAAGATCAGACAATCAAAGTCCTATTGTAGGAACACAAATAACTCTTAATTTGGAATTATTCTATGGTGCTGATTCTAAAATAGCAACAGCATACTATGAAATACATTATGATACAGAACACTTTCACTATGATTCAATAAGATGGAATCAATCAGATGAAGAAGTAGATGTATCAACACCAGGAATAGTTAAAATAAGAAAAAAAGATAATGGTGAATATTGGCAACGTGGCGATGTTGCAGTATTAATAATGGATGTAGTAGCATCTGGAAAAAGCACCATAAGTGTATTAGCACCAGAAAGAGCATATTACGATACTGGTAATCCAGTAGAACAAACACTAACTCCTATAACATTTTATATAAAAGAACCTAATACAAATACAAGAATAGGTTCATTATATGTAGAAGGATATACTTTAAATCCAACATTTAATTCAAAAATACATGAATATACAGTAAAAGTACCTGCAAATGTAGAAAGTGTTGAAGTAATAGCTAAACCAGCTAATAAAACCCAAACAATTACTGGTGGAGGAACTAGAAATTTAATATATGGTGATAATTTAGTAAAAGTAACAGTAACAGCTCAAGATGGCACCTCAGAAACATATAGAGTAATGATAACAAGAGAAGATGATAGAAGTACTGATACAGAACTAGCAATGCTAAATGTAACTAATACAGAAATAAGATATGAACCTGGAAAATATGAATATGAAGCAGAAGTACCAAAAAGTGTTGATAAAGTAGTAATATCAGCAAGAGGAACAGATCCTAAATCAACAATAACAGGTATGGGAGAAAAACAACTAGAATTTGGAAAAAATGTCTTTGAAATAGAAATAGAAACAGATAGCGGATATAAACAAAAATATAAATTTACTATAACAAGAAGTACTATTGAATTCCAAAGCTCTAATATAGGTACTAAATTACAATCATTAACTATTGATGGAAATAAAATAGATGTCTTAGAAGGAAACAAATTTAGTTACTATAATAAAAAAGGATCAAGCGAACTAGATATAGAAGCAATAACAAGAAGTATAACTGCAAAAGCAGTTATAACTGGTAATAGTCATCTAAAAGAAGGACCTAATACTATAACCATAACAGTAGCAGAAAAAACAGGAGAAAGAGAAGAATATAAAATATTTGTTTATAACTTTATAAATCCTGGTCAAGAATTAAAAAGTTTTGATATAAATTTCGATCCAATAAATGAAAATAAATTTTATTTAACAGAAAAAGGACAAGAAGTTGAAATTCCTCAAGCATTAATAAATAGTATGAAAAAAAATGACTATATATTTAGTTTAGGTTTTACTGATGGAGTAGGATTACCATATATAGTTAAACTAAATAAAAAAATAACAGCTGAAGAATTAGTAGTTAGTATCCAAAAACTAGAAAATAAAGCACTACCTACATATAATATTAACTTACCAAAAGACCAAGAAGTATCATTATATGTTGGAGATTTGTTTAATGATGGACAAATAATAAGAATATATAGTTATCAAGAAGAAGATAAAATGAGAGAACTATCTCCAGGAACTCAAATAACTGGAGGATATATAACATTCACTACTAATGACAATCAATACTATGTATTAACAGCAGAACAACTTATTCAAGTAGAAACAACTATTCAAGATTATATAGAACAATATAAAGAAGTAATAGCATATAGCTTAGGAGGAATTTTAGTATTAGTAATAGTATTAAAATTCTTACAATATATAAAAATACGTAGTAAAAGAAGATTATAAAGTCATCTTAATGATGACTTTTTATTTATCTTGTGCTATCATTATTTCATATTCAAAAAAAGGATGTGTTGTGATGACGATCGATGACATTCTAAAAGAAATTGAAAAATATAACAAAAAAGAAATACCTTTGGTCAAAAAAGCCTATGAAATGGCTTTATCTGCCCATGAAGGACAATATAGAGAAAGTGGAGAACCATACATTACCCATCCACTTCATGTTTGCATGAATTTAGTTAAATTCCATGCAGATGGTGCCTCATTATGTGCAGGATTATTACATGATGTAGCAGAAGATACAAAAATAACAATAAAAGATATAGAAAAAGAATTTGGCCCTGATATAGCTAAATTAGTAGATAGTGTAACAAAATTAAATAATATGCACTTTCCATCTAAAGATGAAGCAACAAATGCTAATATAAGAAGATTAATAAATAGTTTAAATGATGATGTAAGAACTATAATAATTAAATTATGTGATAGATTACATAATATGCAAACATTACAATATAAAAAACCAGAAAAACAAAAAAGATGTGCAGAAGAAACGCTTAATATCTTTGTTCCATTAGCATACTTTATAGGAGCATTTAGACTTAAATGCGAACTAGAAGACTTGTGCTTATTATATATAGATCCAGAAAATCATCATTTATTAGATGAAACATATAAACATATAGAAGAAGACTATAAAGCATGTATAGAAAAGGCTCAAAAAGAAATAGATAAAAAATTAAAAGAACATAATATACAATATGTATGTAGAGCTAAAGTAATGAATCTATATCAAATATATAGAAAATTAAATAAAGGATATAAAACTAATAATATTCATGATTTAGTAAATTTAAAAATAATAGTAAATACAAAAGAAGAATGCTATCAAGTATTAGGACTAATTCATGAATTATATACACCTATGAATGAAAAATTTAAAGATTATATAGCATGTCCTAAAACAAATATGTATAAATCAATCCATACAACAGTATTTGCTCCAAACGATCATATACTACAAATCCAAATAAAAACAAAAGAAATGGATGAAATAAATACCTTTGGCTTAGCAGCTTATTGGCAACAATTAAAAGGCAAAGGCAAAGAAAAAATGCAAACAGAATTAAAAATAAATTACCAATTCTTTAATACATTAAGAGGATTAAATGATGTAATAGAAAATGATAAAGACTTTATAGAAAAAGTAAAACAAGAAATATTTACTAGTAATATTTATGTCTACACCCTAGGTGGAGACATAGTAGAACTACCATCATATTCAACAGTAATTGATTTCGCCTATAAAATACATACAGAGATGGGTAACCATTTATATAAAGCATATGTAAATGGAAAAGAAGTAAAATTAACTCATATATTAAAAAATAAAGATCGAATAATGATTATTCAAAAAGAAACATCTCATCCACACGAAACATGGTTAAAACATGTTACTACACAACAAGCAAAAAGATATATAACAAAATATTTAAATAAAAAAGACTACTAAAAACTAATAAACTATTGTATAATTATAATAGAAGGTGAAAATCATGGATGAAATGAGTAAAAATCGTACAGGATTAATCAGATCTATTCTTGTATTAACAATATGTATTATAAGTTGTACAATCTTTTTAGCAAATCATAAAGCACAAATAAAATTAGAAGGAAATAATGAAGAAACAGAGTTCTTAGATCCAACTAGTACTAATGCAATTGAAGAAATGGATCAAAACACAGTCGATAGATCTACAATTACATTAGAAAGTGTTAATGATATGTTCCGTGTTGCTTCAGAGGTATTTACAGACGAAGATAACTTAAGAACATTATCAATTCAAAAGGTTACTGTATTAGGATATTTACCAGGTAATCCATCAGAAAAACTAGGAAGAATAGAAGGAATATTTACTTGTAAAGATGACACAGGCGAATGTGTATTAGCAAATGAAATTAAAAAACTAAATAATGGTACATATCAATTTGCAATGCCTGCAGTATTTACCTTAAATAAAAATAATAATTATTACATATCATTATTAAATGATGATCAAATGTCTAGAGAATCTTCATTTAGATTAGATTATAAAGTAATAGAATAAAGAACGTTAAGTTCTTTTTTTTGTTAACTAATTTTGGTTGACACCAAAATAATAATATGATATATTATTCATGCTTAAATGAAGGAGGGAATATATATGGCAGTAAAATTAAGATTAAAAAGAGGCGGAGCTAAACAAAGACCATTCTATAGAATTGTAGCTACAGATTCAAGAAATCCTAGAGATGGAAGATTTATAGAAGTAATAGGTACTTATAATCCAGTTCCAGCAAACTATGAATTAAAAGTAGATGAAGAAAAAGCATTATATTGGTTAAATAATGGTGCACAACCAACTGATACAGTAAAAAGTTTATTAACTACAAAAGGAATTATTAAAAAATATACTGAATCAAAAACTAAGAAAGCAGGTAAATAAGAATGGAATTAAAAGAATTTACTGAATACTTAGTAAGAAGTATAGCAAAAGAACCAGATATGGTAAGTGTACAACAATTTGGAGGAGAAGAAGATTCAACTATCCTAGAAATAATTGTACATGAATCAGATATGGGTGCAATTATTGGACGTAATGGAAAAATGGCATCAGCAATTCGTACTTTAGTACAAGCTCATGCTTATGTATTAGGTCTAAATAAAGTAAAAATTAATATAGATTCATTCTAAGAGGTAATACCTCTTTTTTTATTTAAAAAAAAAGGAAATAAGACTTTGACCGCGTATATATGAAGAGACTTATTTATCTTAATTCTATTAGTCATAATAATACTCCTTGTTCTAAAGGTATAAATGACAAATAAAAAAGCACTCAATTAAGAGTGCACAACCAAAATCAGGTAGCACTTAATGTGCCTTCCTAAAATACATTATAACATTAGTTTTAAAAAAAGGAAATAAGACCTTAACATCATATATATATTAATATAAATATACTTTTAATTCCTTGCTTTAAAGACGTATAAATAGTATAATCTAAAAGGAAGGAATGATTAAAATGAACGAGAGAATATATCCGAACCATGTAGCAATGATCCTTGATGGCAACAGACGCTGGGCCAAAGAAAAAGGATTACCTCAATTAAAAGGACATCAAGCTGGATTTGAAAATATAATCGATTTAGCTCCATATATAGTAGAAAAAGGAGTAAAAGTACTTAGCGTATATGCTTTTTCTACAGAAAACTTTAAAAGAACAGAAGAAGAAGTATCATATTTAATGGATATCTTCATGAATATGTTTAGAAAAGAATGTAATAAAATACATAAAGAAAATATTAAAATAGTAGTATCTGGAAGAAAAGAACTATTAAGAAAAGATGTACAAGAAGCTATTAAATATGTAGAAGATTTAACTAAAGATAATACAAAAGCAATATTTAATGTATGTTTAGCATATGGTGGACAACAAGAAATAGTAGATGGTATTAAAAGAGTAGTTAAAGATGTACAAGATGGAAAATTAAATATAGATGAATTTAATGAACAAACAATGTATAAATATATGTATAATGAATTACCACCAGTTGATCTATTAATTAGAACAAGTGGAGAATTAAGATTAAGTAATTACTTACTATATCAAATGAGTTATGCAGAAATGTACTTCCCAAATGTATATTTCCCAGCATTTGATAGAAATGAATTTGAAAAAGCAATAGATATCTATAATTCAAGAGATAGAAGATTTGGAGGAAATACTAAAGATGAAAAAAAGAGTAATTAGTGCAATAGTAGCATTAGCTATAGCTATACCAATCTTTATATTTGGTGGTTTCTTATGGAAAGTAGCAGCAGCATTATTATCTGCACTTGCATTTAAAGAAACAATTAATTTAAAAGAATCACATAATAAATATCCTTTATATATAGTATTATGTGCATATGCTTTAATAATCTTAATAGTATTAAGTTTTGGAGGAACAATATTTAATGGAATAAACTACATAATATTATCTCTAACAGCATTAGTACTATTAACTCCAACTATCTTTGATAAAAAATATACAACAAAAGAAGGTTTCTATCTATTAGGAACAGTACTATTATTAGGTTTATTCTTTAACTTAATGATAGTAGTATATGATGTAAGTAAATGGTTAGTATTATATTTATTCTTATGTGCAGCTATAACTGATACATTTGCAATGTTAACAGGAATGTTAATAGGAAAACATAAATTAATACCAGAAGTATCACCTAAAAAGACTGTAGAAGGAAGCATAGGTGGAACTATAGTAGGAACTGTAGTATGTTCAATATTATATTATAATTTAATAACAGATAGCTTAAATATAGTAGTCTTAATAATAATGACATTATTATTAACAATAATGGGACAATTAGGCGACTTATTTTTCAGTAAGATAAAAAGGGAAAATGGAATAAAGGATTTCTCTAATCTAATGCCAGGACATGGCGGAGTATTAGATAGATTAGATAGTTTATCTTTTATAACATTAACATATTTAGTATTAGAATACTTGATAAAAGTAATATTCTAGAGGAGTGTAAATGAATACAATAATTAATATATTATTATTTTTACTAATATTAGGAATTCTTGTATTTGTTCATGAATTAGGTCACTTCTTAGCAGCTAAAAAGAGTGGAGTATTCATTCATGAATTCTCTATAGGAATGGGACCAATAATAAAACAAATAACAGGAAAAGATGGTATTAAATATTCAATAAGAGCTTTACCACTAGGTGGATATGTTCAAATGGCTGGTGAAATATATGAAGATGATGATACTAATAAAATACCTAAAGATAAATTTATGTGTAATAAAAAATGGTATCAAAGATTAATTATCTTATGTGCGGGAGTATTTAATAATTTCTTATTAGCAATATTTATATTATTTATAATAGGTTTTGCTTATGGAGCAACATCTCTAAAACCAGTAATATATGATGTAATACCAAATAAACCAATGGCTAAAGCTGGTGTAGTATCTGGAGATGAAATCATAGCTATAGATGGTAAAAAAACTAAAACATGGGATAGAGCACAATTACTATTATTATTAAAAAATAAAGATGATGAATATGAAATAAAAATAAAACATGAAGATGGATCAACTGATACATATACAGTATCCCCATTAAAAGAAATGACTAAATTCATTGATCCAGATAAAGATGAAGTATATAGTATAGCAACTACTATTGATGTAGATAAAGATAATGATAATAAAAAAGATTATCAAGTATCAGCTATTTTAAAAGAAAATAATATATATATAGATCATTATGGAAATGAATACATAGATGAAAATAATGATTGGGTATATACATTAAGTACTGAAGATATAAAAGAATCTGAAGAAGACTTACCAAAAAAATCATTTGAAATAGATGTAGATACAGATGATGATGGTAAAAAAGATACAACTATAGAAGCAGAATATGATGAAGATGGAAATATAGTTCAAGTAGGAGCAACTGAAGGAAGAGAATTTGGTATCCAAATTAAATCAGAAGAACTAAAAGGAAATAAATTCGTCAATGCTATAAAATTTGCCTTTGGTAAATTTATAAGTGTAGTTGACCAAATGTATTTAACATTAGGTGGATTATTTACAGGAAAGATATCAATTAATCAATTATCTGGTCCAGTAGGTATCTATACAGTAGTAGGAGAAACAAGAACAGCTGGTTTCGCAAGTGTAATATTCTTAATGGCTTATCTAAGTATTAACTTAGGAGTAATGAATATATTACCAATACCAGCATTAGATGGTGGACACGTTTTATTCTTAATAATTGAAATGATTACAAGAAAGAAAGTAAATGCAAAAGTAGAAGCAATAACTACAACAATCTTCTTTGTCTTACTAATAGCATTAATGATATATATAACAATTCACGATATAATAACGTTATTTTAATTAGGATGATATAATCATCCTTTTATTGAAAAAGAAAGGGTAATAAGAAATGAAAAATAAATTATTAGGTATTTCATTATTAACAATTACATGCTTATATGGTTTATTAGCAGCAATAGTAATATTAGCGGTAATGCTTGCAGGAGGAGATATATTATATGCAATTATTGGAAGTATAATTGTAATAATAATACAATTCTTAATAGCACCATGGTTAACAGACTTTTCTATGAAATTCTTTTATCACGCAGATTTTAATAAAGAAATCCCACAATATTTAAAAGAATTTATAGAACAACAATGTGCAAAACATGGAGTAAAATATCCAAAAGTAGGAATTATTGATGATGGAGGACCTAATGCTTTTACATATGGTAGAACAAAAAAAGATGCCAGAATAATTCTAACTAGAGGAATATTTGAATTACTAAGTGAAGATGAAGTAAAAGCAGTAGTAGGCCATGAAATGGGTCATATAGTTCATCTAGATATGTTAGTAATGACAGTAGTACAAATAGTACCATTAATATTATATGCAGTATATGAAATGTGTACTAGAAATATAGAATCAAAAAATAATGATGAAAATAAACTAGCTCTAGTAGGATACATAGCATACGTATTATATGTAATATCACAATATATAATATTATGGTTATCAAGAACAAGAGAATACTATGCAGATGAATTTAGCGTAGAAGAAACACAAAATCCAAAAGGCTTAGCAGAAGCCTTAGTTAAAATAGGCTTTGGATTAAGTAAAAGAGAAAGTACCAAAACTAATGTATCTAAAAATAATGCCTTAGGTATATTTAATTCAAATTCTGGAAAAGAATTAGCAATAACATCAATGGATTCAAATGGAAATATTGATAAAAATAAAATTAAAAATGCTATGAAATGGGAAATGTGGAATCCATGGGCAAAATGGTTTGAATTCAATTCAACACATCCATTAATATCAAAAAGATTACAAGCTATATCTAAATTAAGTACTAAATATAATCAAGAACCATATATAGTATTTGACTTAGAACAACCAGAAAGCTATGTAGATGATTTCTTAATAGAAGTATTAATCTCATTCTTACCAGCAGTAGCAATAATAGCAACTTTAATAGTTGGAATACTTTGCTTTACAGGAGAAAATCTATTACCAGTAGTAGGAGCAGGTTTAATCTTAACAGTATTCTTCTCATATATAAAATTCAAAAGAGCACATAAAACAGATTATGAAGATACAAATGTTGAAAATCTATTAGGAGAAGTAAAAGTATCACATATAACATCTGTACCATGTATTCTAAAAGGAACTATAATAGGTAGAGGAAATCCAGGATGTATCTTTAATGAAGACTTTGTAATTAAAGATCAAACAGGTATTATCTTCTTAGATTATAACCAACCATTAACTATAATGAATAAAATATTTGCTTTATTTAAATCACAAGAATACTTTGATAAAGAAGTAAAAGTAAAAGGTTGGTATCGAAGAAGTCCAGTACCATATGTAGAAATATATGAATATGAAGTAGATGGTAAAACTAAGAAAGTATATACATATAAATTTACTTTAGTATTATATGTAATATTACTAATAGTAGCAGCTTTCTTAATAATGAAAGGATTTATGTAAAAGAATCATAATTATGATTCTTTTTTATTTACAAATAAATTAATTATTAATATAATAGACAATTACAGGGAGTTTTGAATATGAAAAAAGATCAATATATAATCCAATATTGTCCTAATTTCTATAGAATAATTAATTTTGAATATAAAGAAGAAGATGAAATAACAAAAAGATTAATTAATATCTATAAAAAATGTGTCTTCACTATAGAACCAACTACTAGAGAAGAACTAAATGAATTAAGAGAATTAGACTATGTATTATCTAAATATATAGATGACTCCCAATTTAGAGAAAGTTTACAATTACATATCTCTAATATAGATTTAAAAACCAAAAAGGATATTATTAGAGCATTCATTAATGGCTTAATGGATTTATATAATAATTATCTAGATGGAACCACTAAAAAAATCCATATAGCAAGATGGATTTAAAAAAATGTTGCCAAATTATTTATAATGTGATATATTTAATTTGCCTACTTTTTATGGCGCTGTAGCTCAGCTGGCTAGAGCATCCGGTTCATACCCGGCAGGTCGTGTGTTCGAATCACACCGGCGCTACCAATTTTTTTTTGAATAAAAACTCTAACGAAAGTTAGAGTTTTTAATTGCCAAATTATCCTAGTATTAAAAAAATAACAATAAGAGTTTTTTACAACTATATAATACTATGATATACTACGATTAACTAAACGGGGAATAAATATGAAAAAGATAATAATAACAATTTTATTACTATTATTACCAATAACTATTTCAGCAGAAACAATAAAAGGTAAATTTAATTATTTACCAGCTTTTTCTGATGAAACAACAGAAACATATTATTATAATGATGATTACTTTAAACAAAGTGGAACAATCTATAATGAACACTTATTAACTATGTCTTATAATCTATCGTTATCTTCATTTGGCCTAAAGAGTTCTAAAAACGTAACTAAATTATATGAAGATTTAGGTTTTGATAATATTGTTATTAATGACTTAATAGAACAACCATCTCCAGATACAATAGGAACAGCTATAGCACATAAACAAATAGGTAAATACAATTTAATAGCAGTCTCTATTCGTGGAGAAAAATATGAAACAGAATGGATCAATAACTTTATAATAGGAAAAACAGGTAATGCAAAAGGTCATAATGATGCAAGTATTATAGTTATAAACAGAATAAAAGATTATATAACAGATAATAAACTAGATAATATAAAGATATGGGTATCAGGTTATTCTAGAGCAGGAAGTATTGCTAATTTAATAGGAATCTATATAAATAATAATCTCCAAGAATTTAATACAACGAAAGATGATATATATATATATTCATTATCTCCTTTAGCATCTTCAGAAGATGATACCATTTATAATAATATTTATACAATAATTAATAAAAACGATCTAATATCATTATTATATCCCAAAGAATGGAACTTACATACTAATGGAAAAATAATATATATCGGAAAAGACTTATCTATTAAAACAAAATATGGTTTATTAAAAGAAATACCATATAAAGATATAACCATAAATAAATTCTTAAAAGAATATTTATCATTATTAACAAAAAAACTAACTAGAGAAACATATGCTGATAATTTAGAAGAACCAATAATTAATCTAATGAAAATATATTATAATAAAACACCAGAAGAAAGAGATTCCATAATAGATTTTATTCAACAAGATATATTTAGTGATAATATAACTAAAATGTTATTAGTAACTAAAACATTAGATATAACATATCATAATTCAGATTATGTCTATCAAAAAATAACTAATTTCTATATAGAAACAATAGAAAGTAAACTAGAATCTACAAATAAAAAACTATTTACTAAAGAAGAATTAAAAACAATAGAAGATAGTATCTATCCTATAATAAGAACAATAGGTCCTATAATAGTAGATGATTATTACTATTATGAAGGAATAGATTATGAAAAATTCTATCAAGAAAAAGAAGAATATAATCTAGATGATTATGAATTAGGTCTAAAAGAAGGAACTAATAAAGGAACTAAAAATGGTTATGAAGATGGAATAAATAATAGAATAATAAAACCAGTATCACTTAATATACCTGATTATGGACCTGAATATGAAAAAGGATATAATAAAGCTTACATAGAATCATACATAAAATCATATAATTTAGCTCTAAACCATAATAAAAAACCTATAGAAAAAGCTAAATACATAGCTAATAATAGAGGAACAGAACAAGGTTATAAAGATGGACTAAATAAGAAAAATAAAAATCCAATAGATAATACTTTTATTAAAGAAGGTTGGATGACAGAAGAATATATAATAGAATATAATAATACATATAAAGAATCATATCTAAAAGCATATAATCAATCTATTAAAATAAATCAACCTAAAGTATTAGAACTATATCATTTAAGAACAATAATATCTAATATAAAAGAAATACTATATAATCATTACCCACAAACTAATCTATCTTTAATTCAAAAAAATGATTCATATTATAATATTTCTAATAAAGAAAAAAATCCTTATACAAAAGATAATCTCTATATTTATATAACTCTATTAATAATAAGTTTAATAATATTAATAACATCTATTATTAAAATAACAAAACTAAATAGAAATATAATATAATTTAAAAAGAAAGAAGGAATTTATATGGAATATGAAATAATAGGAGGAAGTTTCCCAGTTGTAGAATGTACATTAAAAAGTGGAGAATCAATGATTACACAAAGTGGATCAATGGCATGGATGGATCAAACTATAACAATGGAAACAACAAGTAATGGTGGATTAAAAAAAGTAGTAGGAAGACTATTTACTAATGAACACTTATTTCAAAATATATATACATCAAATAAAGATGGATCAAAAATAGCATTTGGTACAGCAGTACCAGGATCTATTATGGCTATTAAAATAGAACCAGGCAAACCACTTATTTGTCAAAAATCATCATTCTTAGCATCATATGGTAATATAGAATTATCAACATTCTTTAATAAAAAAATAGGAGTAGGTATTTTTGGCGGAGAAGGGTTTATTATGCAAAAAATATCTGGAGAAGGAATAGTATTTATCGAAATAGATGGATCTAATAAAGAATTTATATTAGAACAAGGCCAACAATTAGTATTAAGTACAGGATACTTAGTATCAATGGATGAAACATGTACTATAGATGTACAAACAGTAAAAGGATTAAAAAATATTATTCTAGGTGGCGAAGGAATATTTAATACAGTAATAACCGGTCCTGGAAAAGTAATAGTACAAACAATGCCATTACCAAAACTTGCTAATAGCATGGTACCATTCCTACCATTCCAAAATGTAAAAACAAGTAGTGGAAATGATGCAGTAGATGCAGCTACTTCAATATTTAAAATGTTTAATAAATAAAAATACCATATAATGGTATTTTTTTATGTTATAATAAATATATAATAAGGAGCATACAATATGAAGAAAATCCATTTAATATTATCAATAATAATCTTTATATTATCAATTAATACCATAAAAGTATATGCAATAGAAGCTAGTGGAGTAGTTAACCAAAGTTACAATGGAAAATACAACATATCATGGCATTACAAAGATGGAGTTTTAACGCTTAGTCCAAGTGAACCCACATCATATATTATTATTAAAGCAGAAGACAATACACATTGGGGACCATATAAAAACGATATAACCAAAATAATAATAGAAGATGGAATAGATGCTATAAGAAACAATGCCTTTTCGGGATATACTAATTTAGAAGAAGTTATATTTCCAAAAAGTATGGGTGGCTATATTGGAGATTATGCATTCTATAATTGTAGTAAACTAAAAAGTATAGAGTTACCTATAGGTTTAACTAAAATAGGCGATTATGCATTCTATGGCACAGGAATTACAGAAGTAGAATTACCAATATTTGTTAGTTGGACAGAAGAACATACATTTAATGATAATACAAATATTACGAGACCTGAAGAATATGATAATATCATAGCTGCAGGAACAGCAGGCAAACTAAGAAGTACAGATGAACTATCCAGAGAAGGTAAACCACAAGAAAATACATGTTATATTAAGTTCTATTTCCAACATTTTTATGATGATACAGCATATTGGAAATTAGAAAAAGATGGTACATTAACAGTTTGGGGAACTGATTTAGTAGATGGTTATACTGGAAGTAGAGTTCCGTGGGGTTGTTATAAAGATGATATTAAAAAAATAGTATTTAATGACGATAAAACAGGTACTATAAAAGTTGATGATAAAGAATGTAACAAAAACAAAAATGTTAAACTAGCTGTATATGTATCTAAACCAATAGAAGAGATAATGAATAATAGAATTAAAGAACTAAATGGTCAATATACGTCTGATTGTTGAAATGACTGCATCATAGGGTTTAGAAATATAGAAACTATAATAGTTAATAGAGGAGTAGAAAAAATAAGTAGTTCATTAAATACAAACCAATCTCATCCAAATGACATATATATATCTAAATATGTAAAAGAACTATATGAAAATAATTTGTTTTCTGATACTCCACCAACGGTAAATACCCCTACACACGGCTCAAATCAAGTACATTTAGAAGTGTCATTTGATGATTATATTAATAATAATTTCACATATAAAACATCATATGATCTATCAGAAAATATATTTGGAGAAAATGGTTCTTTAACAAACATAAACGAAATAATTAATAATAGCTCATTATATAAAGGATTAGTAATAAACGATATAGACGATACATACGTAAGTATAAATGATACCAGTGCACCAGAAACAATAGAAGTAGATGGAAAAACATATTATAAATATGAAACCTATATAACTAATGAAGAAGGAATAGCTAATATAAGTATTCCTAATGATGAAGATTTAGATTACATAGTAAAAGAAATAGAAGTACCAGAAGGATGTAATTGTAAAACAGAACCTATTAAATTAGATTTAACTAGTAGATTTATTAACTTAGAAATAATAACAGAACCAGAACCTGTTCCAGAAGAACCAAATCCAACAACAGAAGAAGAACCTACTAATAAAGTAGTAGAAATAGTTAGTAATCCAAATACTAGTACAGGTGCTCCTATCATAAGTCTTATACTATTGATAATATCAATTACAACAATGACAATTACAATTATTTTAAAAAAGAAACTAAATAAAAAAGAATTAACTGATTGTTAATTCTTTTATTTTTGATGTACATCTAATTGAGGATAAGGTATTTCAATCTTATTCTTATCAAAAGCTTCTTTAATATCTTCTTCCAAATCAAATAAAGTATTCCAATAATCTTCACATTTAACCCATACCTTAACAGCATATGTTAAAGAACTATCAGCATGATTACATAATCTAACAATTCTATCTTTATCTTTTAAAATAGCTTTATTATTATCTAATACTTCATTAATAACTTTTTTAACTTCTTTAATCTTACTATCATAAGAAACATTAAATTCTAAATCTAATCTTCTAACATTATTAACAGTATAATTAACTATTGTATTATTACTCAAAGAACCATTTGGTAAATAAACAACTTTATTATCAGGAGTAATTAAACTAGTATAAAACATTGTAATAGATTTAACAGTACCAGAATTACCACCAGCTTCAACAAAATCACCAACTTTAAATGGTTTAAATATTAATAAAGTAACACCACCAGCTAAGTTAGATAAACCACCTTGTAGAGCTAAACCAACAGCTATAGATGCAGAACCAACTATCGTAATAAATGAAGTAGTAGGTATACCAACAATACCAGCAGCAACTATAAATAATAATATTTTTAATAAAATAGAAATCATACTAACAAAGAACGATTTAACAGATTGATCTATCTTATTTAACTTACCATCTTTATTTAATAACTTCTCTAATACTTTAATTAATTTAAAACCTATTAATAAAACAACAATAGCTATTAAAATATCAATACCTTTATCAAAAGCTTTCTCTAAAAAATTTTCAAATATATCATTCATTTCTATCACCAATATTATTATAATATATATTTAAAAAAATATGTTATAAAACAATCTAGTAATAAAAAAATATGTTATAATAACAAACGGTGATTAAAAATGAATGAATTATTACATAAATATGCACAAGTAATTTTAAAAACATGTTTAAAAATAGAAAAGAATCAACCACTATTTATAAGTTGTAATATTGAGAGATTAGACTTTGTAAGAATAGTAACAGAAGAAGCTTACAGAATAGGAGTAACAGAAATCTATTATGATTTAACAGATCCTATCCTTAAACATGAAGCACTAAATAATTTATCATTAAATAAATTAAAAAAATTATCAATGTTTAATAAAAAAGAATGGAATACATATGCAAAAAAAAATGCAGCATTCTTAATGCTAGCATCAGAAACACCTGGTTTAATGAAAGATATAGATCCTAAAAAACTAAGTGACATAACAACATATTCATATAGTACCAGAAAATATTTTGATTCAAAAAGAGATAAATCAGAACTATCATGGTGTATAGCTTGTGTACCAACATTAGCTTGGTCTAAAGAATTATTCCCTAATGAAAAAGATCCTGTTAATAAACTATGGAATACTATCTTAAATATCTGTCATATTAATACAGAAGATCCAGTCAAATATTGGCAAGATAAACTAAGTAGATTAGATAGAATAGCTAATAAACTAAATAAATATAATTTTAAAACACTAATATATAAAAATAAATTAGGTACAGACTTTAGAATTGGTTTACCTAATAATCATATATGGTGTAGTGGTTATCAAGAATTAGCTAATGGCAAAAAAGTCTTAGTAAACTTTCCTACAGAAGAAATATTTACTTCACCTGACAGACTAACAGCTAATGGAATAGTATATGCAGCTAAACCATTATCATATCAAGATAATATAATTGAAAATTTTAATATAGCCTTTGAAGATGGAAGAGCAGTAAGTTACCAAGCAGAAAAAGGTATTGAAATATTAGATGAATTATTACATTCAACAGATAATATAAATTATCTAGGAGAAGTAGCTTTAGTAGAACATTCATCATCAATATCAAAATCAAATATCTTATTTTACGAAACATTATTTGATGAAAATGCAGCTTGCCATTTAGCATTAGGAACAGGATTCCCAGAATGTATCAAGAATGGGACTAAAATGGATATAGAACAATTATTAAAACATGGTATTAATTATTCAATAAATCATGTTGATTTTATGATAGGTACAAAAGATTTACACATTATTGGAATTACCCAAGAAGGTAAGGAAATACCTATATTTGAAGAAGGAAACTTCTCTGAAATTTTTAAATAATTTACAAAAAAAATGTTAATAGACAGCCCAAAAAAATAACTTTTTGACTAACTAAATAATAACCCATATAATGAAAATGGAAGGAGTAATAATATGGAAACAAAACATAAACTACATTTAAGAAAACAAGTAATATACGCTATACCATTATCAATTAGTTTAGCTTTATTTATATTCTTATTTATTGTCAAATTAAGTAGTAATACCCATGTTGAATTAAGAGCATTTAATACAGTAACAAAAAGTAATACTCCTACAGAATATTATCCTATTAATTTTACCTTCCTAGATGATTTACAAATAGACATCCAAAAAAGAAAAATTGATAATACAATTGGATTTTATGCAGAAAGATTTAAATTAGATTCTAAAGAAGCTATTAGATTAGCAAGAGAACTAACTAATGATTATACAGATGAAAAATATTTAAGAACATTTACTATAACAAAAAATCCAAATAATAATGACGTTAATCCTAATCAAGAAGCAGGTATAATAAGATATATTAAATTATTAAATTCATACCCAGATAAATATGGATATGAATGGGAAGACATTCACATTAGTGATGAAAGTGATACTGAAAGAAGAAGAAATACTAAAGGTCAAATAATAATGACTAATGGAATGACATTTGAACAATATGTAGCAAAGATAAGTAATATTATTGGAGTAGATCCAGCTTTGTCATTAGCAATAATATATAATGAATCAGGAAGATGTAGAAGTCCATTATTTGTTAATAGAAATAACGTAGCAGGAATGAAATCAATAAATGGATGGGCTAATTACACAACATTAGAATCAGGAGTTATATCATTTGTCTTAAATTTAAAAGCAATATTAAATAACTATCAAATGGATCCAACTACAGATGAAGGATTACTAAATTTATCAGCAGTTTACGTTAATGGAAATATTAATGTACCAGCAATGAATTGGTATGAAAATGTCTATAAAATAAGGAACGAAGTTAATAATACAGATTTACTAAAATATTAGTAAATCTTTTTTTATGTAAAATTATTCAAAAATACTTGCAATTATCTTAAAAAAAATATAAAATATTACTTACGTTTATTGACATTAAAACAAAAAATGTTTATAATTAAAACGATTATGTCTTAAAAAAAGAAATGGGGACTGGTGGTTTCTTGAAACATTTTCTTCTTCTAAAAATCTACAGTTAAAAACAAATAAATTGAACTAACCGTTCAACTCTTTTTAATGGACTAAAATCAAATGTTAATAAAAAAGAGCTCTACACAGAAATGTGTTGATATATAAAAATAACTTCTAGTATTACTAGATGGCAAGAGACCGTCTTGAAGTGAAGGGTGAGCCTATATTCGTTATCCAAAATCAAAGGGCTAAAAAATTAGGTATAGGGGTGAAATACGAATGGCAAAAATTGAAAAATTTGGAGATCATGCCGAAAGAAAAACATTCTCCAGAATCAAAAACACCTTTGCATTGACAGACTTATTAGAAATTCAAAAGAAATCTTACCAACAATTCCTAGACCAAGGAATTAAGGAAGTTTTCGAAGACCTATTCCCAGTTGAAAGCTTCACAGGAAATATCTCTCTAGAATTAGGAGACTATTACTTTGAAGAACCTAGATACACAGTTAAAGAAGCAAAAGAACGTATGGTTAACTACGCAGCTCCTTTAAAAGTACAAGCACGTGTATTTATCCATGAAACTGGCGAGGTAAAAGAACAAGAAATATTCTTGGGCGATATGCCATTAATGACAGAAGCAGGAACATTCATCATTAATGGAGCAGAACGTGTTATCGTTTCACAATTAGTAAGAAGTCCATCTGTTTACTATAAGAAAGAAACTGATAAAAACGGAAGAAGAATTATTTCAGGAGAAATAATTCCAAATAAAGGAACTTGGTTAGAATACGAACTAGATGCAAGAGATGTATACTATGTACGTATCGATAGAACTCGTAAAGTAGTAATTACTGCCTTCTTAAGAGCATTAGGATTATCATCTAATGAAGATATATTAGCATTATTTGGTGATGATAAATATATCCAAAATACATTAGAAAAAGATAGTACTAAGAATTCAGATGAAGCATTAATTGAAATTTATGAAAAATTAAGACCAGGAGAACCAGCTACATTAGATTCTGCAAAGAACCAATTAATAACTAGATTCTTCGATAAGTTCCGTTATGACTTACAAAAAGTAGGCCGTTATAAATTTAATAAAAAATTAAATGTACTAGATAGATTACTAGGACAAAAAATAGCACAAGATATTAAAGATGGAAGAAAAACAGTAGTAGCTAAAGGAACAGTTATTACTAAAGAAATATTAGAAAGTATTAGACCATTATTTGAAGCAGGATATGGTTTACATGAAGTATTAATCAATGAAGAATTAGATGAATACAATAAAGTACAAGAAGTATTAGTATATGATAAAGATGATGAAACAATTACACATAAGATAATTGGTAATGATCAATCAATAGATACTAGAAGATTAACTATTTCTGATATCTATGCATCAGTATCATATTACTTAAATCTACAATATGGAATCGGATCAGATGATGAAATTGACCATTTAGGAAATAGACGTGTACGTCAAGTTGGTGAATTAATTCAAACACAATTCCGTGTAGGTATGAGTAGAATGGAAAGAGTTATTAGAGAAAGAATGACTACTCAAGAATTAGAGTCAGTTACTCCTAAAACTTTAATTAACATCAGACCAGTTACTGCTTGTTTAAAAGAATTCTTTGGTAGTTCACAATTATCAAAATTCATGGATCAAATTAATCCAATTGCTGAATTAACAGATAAGAGACGTCTATCTTGCTTAGGACCAGGAGGACTATCAAGAGAAAGAGCTGGAATGGAAGTACGTGACGTTAACCCATCACACTATGGCCGTATTTGTCCAATAGAATCTCCAGAAGGACAAAACATTGGACTTATTACATCATTAGCATCATATGCTAAGATTAATGAATATGGTTTCATAATGACTCCATACAGAAAAGTAGTTGATTCAAAATTAACTGATGAAATAGTATATTTAACTGCAGATGAAGAAGCAGATTACTATATTTCACAAGCTACATTAAATATTAATGATAAAAATGAAATAGCAGATGATAAAGTTATAGCTCGTTTAAATGGCGATACAGTTATGGTAGAAAAAGATAAAGTAAACTTTGTCGATGTAGCACCTAACCAAATCGTATCTATTACAACAAGTTGTATACCATTCCTAGAACATGACGATGCAACACGTGCCTTAATGGGTGCCAACATGCAACGTCAAGCAGTTCCACTATTAACAACAGAAGCTCCTATTGTAGGAACAGGTATGGAATATATAGCTGCTAGAGATTCAGGATCTACTATTATTGCTAAAGCAGACGGAGTAGTAGAATATGCTGATGGAAAACAAATTAAAGTAAAAACAGCTAAAGGAGAAGATTTATATCACTTAGCTAACTTCGAAAGAAGTAATGATGCATCTAATATTAATCATCATCCAATAGTTAAAAAAGGTGATAAAGTTCATAAAGGTGAAGTTATCGCTGATGGACCATCTACAAAGAATGGAGAATTAGCATTAGGAAAAAATATGACTATTGCGTTCATGACATGTAATGGATATAACTATGAAGATGCTGTAGTATTAAATGAAAAATTAGTTAAAAATGATGTTTATACATCATTACATATAGAACACTATGATATTGATTGTAGAGATACAAAATTAGGACCAGAAGAAATTACAAGAGATATACCAAATGTTGGTGAAGAAGCTCGTAAGAACTTAGACGCTAATGGTATTGTAAGAATTGGTACTGAAGTAAAAGATGGAGATATTTTAGTTGGTAAAGTAACTCCAAAAGGTGTTCAAGAATTAACAAGTGAAGAAAAATTATTACATGCAATATTCGGTGAAAAGACTAGAGAAGTAAGAGATACTTCATTAAGAGTTGACCATGGAGCAGGCGGAATTATTCACGATGTTAAAATATATACAAAAGAAAATTCTGATGAATTACCAGCAGGTGTTTCAAAAGTAATAAGAGTATATATTATTCAAAAGAGAAAAATCCAAGTTGGAGATAAAATGTCAGGTAGACATGGTAACAAAGGTGTTATATCTCTAATATTACCAGAAGAAGATATGCCATATTTACCAGATGGTACACCAGTAGATATTGTATTAAATCCACAAGGTGTTCCATCACGTATGAATATCGGACAAATCCTAGAATTACATTTAGGATGGGCTGGTAAGAAACTAGGATTAAAATATGCTACACCAGTATTTGATGGAGCAACAATGGATGATATCAGTGCTGAAATGAAAGCAGCTGGTGTTGATCCAGATGGAAAAACTATTCTATATAATGGACGTACTGGAGAACCTTATGAAGGAAGAGTATCAGTTGGAGTAATGTACATGATTAAATTACATCACATGGTTGATGATAAATTACATGCACGTTCAACAGGACCTTACTCAATGGTTACACAACAACCATTAGGTGGAAAAGCACAATTCGGTGGACAAAGATTTGGAGAAATGGAAGTTTGGGCACTATATGCTTATGGTGCAGCACATGTTCTACAAGAAATGATGACTGTTAAGTCAGATGACGTAGTCGGCCGTGTTAAGATCTATGAAGCTATGGTTAAAGGAAAAGTAATGTCACAAGCAGCTATTCCAGAAAGCTTCAGAGTATTATTAAAAGAATTCCAAGCATTAGGCTTAGATATTCAAATTCTAAATCAAGATGATCAATATGTTGATATTCAAGAATTAGAAAAAGAAGATGAAGATGACGAACCAATTTCAGTAAATGAAATAGGTAAAGATTTAAGTATGCCAGAACCAGAAGAACCAGAAGAATTACCTGATCCAGATGATGATTATGAAGATGAATTTGAGGATGAGGATGAATTAGATGATTTGGATGATTTAGAATTTCCTGGCGATATAGAAGAAGGGGAAGGTGAAGAACTATGATAGATGCTAATGTAATAAAGGGTATCAGAATAGGAATTGCATCTCCTGAAAAAATCAGAAGTTGGTCTTATGGAGAAGTTAAAAAACCAGAAACTATAAATTACAGAACATTAAAACCTGAAAGAGATGGATTATTCTGTGAAAAGATCTTTGGACCTTCAAAAGATTTTGAATGTTCTTGTGGAAAATACAAGAGATTAAGATACAAAAATGTAATATGTGATAGATGTGGAGTAGAAGTTACTTCTTCCAAAGTACGTCGTGAACGTATGGGACATATAGATTTAGCTTCTCCATGTTCACACATTTGGTACTTCAAAGGAGTACCATCAAAGATGGGTTTAGTACTAGATATGTCACCAAGAGATCTAGAAGAAGTACTATATTTCGTAAGTTATGTAGTAATAGATCCTGGACAAACACCTCTAGAAAGAAAACAAACTCTATCTGATAAAGAATATAGAGCATACTATGAAAAATATGGCGATACATTCGAAGTAGGAATGGGTGCTGAAGCAATTAAAAAATTACTTCAACAAGTAGATGTTCATAAAGAAGTAGAAGAATTAAAAGCTGAATTAGAAAATACTACTGGACAAAAACGTATTAGATTAGTAAAACGTTTAGATACATTAGTAGCATTTGATGAATCAGGAAATAAACCAGAATGGATGATTCTTGATGTATTACCAGTAATACCTCCAGATATTCGTCCAATGATTCAATTAGATGGTGGAAGATTCGCTACATCTGATTTAAATGATTTATATAGAAGAATTATTAATAGAAATAATCGTCTAAAGAAATTATTAGAATTAGGAGCACCTACAATTATCGTACAAAACGAAAAACGTATGCTTCAAGAAGCAGTTGACTCTCTATTCGATAATGGAAGAAGAGGAAGAAGTGTAACAGCTGCTGGAAATAGACCATTAAAGAGCTTATCTAGTATGTTAAAAGGAAAACAAGGACGTTTCCGTCAAAACTTATTAGGTAAACGTGTTGACTACTCAGGACGTTCAGTTATCTGTGTAGGACCAAACTTAAAAATGTATCAATGTGGTATTCCAAAAGAAATGGCTCTAGAGCTATTCAAACCACATGTAATACATGGTCTAGTTGAAAGAGGACTAGCTCATAATATTAAAGGAGCTAAAAAATTAATAGAATCACGTGATGAATGTGTATGGGATATAGTAGAAGATGTTATTACTGAACATCCAGTATTATTAAACCGTGCACCAACATTACATAGATTAGGTATCCAAGCATTCGAACCAAAACTAGTTGGTGGAAAAGCAATTAGATTACACCCATTAGTATGTACAGGATTTAATGCAGACTTCGATGGAGACCAAATGGCAGTACACGTACCATTAACAGAAGAAGCTAAAGCAGAAGCAAGACTTCTAATGTTAGGTGCTAATAACATTCTTGATCCAAAGAGTGGAAAACCAATCGTTACTCCATCACAAGATATGGTATTAGGAAACTACTATCTATCTATTGAAGAACCAGGAGAACCTAATGAAGGTAAAGTATATAAAAATTCTAATGAAGCAATTATGGCTTATGAAAGAAGAGAAATAACTCTACATACTAGAATTGCTGTACCAGTAAATTCATTTAAATATAAAATATTTACTGAAGAACAAAAGAATACTTATTTAGTAACTACTGCTGGAAAATTAATATTCAATGAAATCTTACCAGATTCATTCCCATATATTAATGAAGCAAGTAAAGAAAATATTGAGAATATTACACCAAGTAAGTTCTTCTTACCAATGGGAACTGATATCAAAAAAGCAATAGCTGAAATGGAACCAGTTGCACCATTTGTTAAAAAGAATTTATCACAAATAATAGCTCAAATATTTAAGAGATATAAAACTACAGAAACATCTGCATTCCTTGATGCTTTAAAAGATTTAGGATTTAAATATTCTACAATCGCAGGTATTTCTATCTCAGCATTTGATATAGTTACAGCTAAAGATAAAGATAGAAAAATCGAAGAAGGACAAGAAAAAGTAGATAAGATTAATAAACAATTCCAAAGAGGTTTAATTACTGAAGAAGAAAGATAT